>Ga0233437_1004413_pt1 | contig 16646 bp, 16 predicted proteins | sample SI_122_August201_FD_182714 | JGI IMG/M metagenome (GOLD analysis project Ga0233437, IMG submission 182714) | Seawater microbial communities from Saanich Inlet, British Columbia, Canada - SI_122_August2016_200_MG | ecosystem: Environmental > Aquatic > Marine > Inlet | place: Canada: British... | reverse complement strand
GTTTTCAACATGAACTATTTTGTCCCTTCAATAATCAAAGTTGAATTAAAACGGATTTCAAGGTTTTTAAAAACATCATGTTCACTTTCATGAATATTACAAAACTTAATATTTTCAAATCCATTTCTTGTGAATGCTGTTTTAAGATCTTCACTATTATAAATATATTTATGATACCATTTGTTAAAAGAAGCGTTTAAAAATTCACCTCTAGTTATAGTGCTAGATAATCCTAAATCTTCAATACAGTAATCAACTCTCCAATTTTTATTAGATGATTGACAAACATCAACAATTATATCTAAGTCAAATGTTGCTATTCGTAGAACACCATCTTTACTTAAAGAATCAAAACAATTTTTAATAAAAATATCACATTCAAATTCATTCAAATGTTCAATAAAATGTTCGGAATAAATACATTTAACATTAGTGAATGGAAATTGTTTTAATACATTTAAAGACTTATATTTAATATCTAATGGTAAACCTTTAGGATTTAATAAATCAATATTTAACCAATTATCTTTAAAATAATTATTACCACAACCTATATGTAATTTATCATAGGTAACTACTTCTTTTTTATTAATAATTTTTTTATTTCTTGAAATTGGTTTAACAGATTTACTAGGTGTTATTCTTTTTCTTTTAAGAATATTTGTATTTGCTTTTTCAATCATATCATTATCTCTAAAATTATTTTTTTTATTTCTTCTTTTTACAGGTTTAACTATATTTCTTCTTTTTTTTAATTTTAAAGAAGATTGTTCTTGTTTTTTTACTTTTAATTCTGGTTTATTATACTTACTATATCTAGTAGTAATTAATCCTTCACTATTATTTTCGTAAACAGAATAATCACAATAGTTTCCGTGAAACCACATCTCTTCACGAGTTTTAGTTGTTTTAAGTTTAGTATATTCATGTTTTAAATCTTTATATAAATCCCAAGTAAGATGATAACATTCGGAATTTCTAGTTCTCCTCCATTGTAATCTTGTAATATGATTACAATGGACATGCATAGTTGTATCCATAAGAGTTAATTTTTCATCTCTTATAAAATCAAGAAATTGTTTTAAAACTAGTGTTTTATACATAAGAAAATTTAATCCAGTTTCACCATCTTCATAATCTTTAGTAATTTTAGAAGATTTTGGATACCATTTATTTGCATCTGGATGTAATTTAATAGATGGTAAATTTTCCATACTCATCTTAACACCACAAGCATATGTATCTGGATATTTATCTAATATATACATTTGTTCTTCTAACCAACCTGATTTTTCAACTATAAGATCTCCATCTGTAATTATTACATAAGGATAATCATTTATATTAACTACAGAACTGTTGAAAAGAGTTTCAAATGTATTCATACCAATATTTTGATCGAAAAGTAGATATTTATATAATTTATTTTGTTTAACCAAATCTTTACAATATTCAGATATTTCTGGTGTTTTATCACTCGGATTTTCTAAAACAATTACATCTGCTTTATCACTAATAGATGTTAAAAAATCAATATGTGTTTTAACCAATTCTTCATTAAAATACACAATTGATGTTAATAATATTTTTTTATTCATTATATATATCCAATTATTATTTAAAAATTAATAATTATTAAACGAATCTAACTCATAACTTTTATAATTAGATCTCTTGGTGACATTCCAAAGATCATTATTATTTTTTTCATTCTTCATAATCGTATATGGGTGATTAACTTGTGTGTAAAGATCCCACGTATGATGATATGCTTTAGATCTTTTTGTTCGTCTCCATTTTAAATTATTTTCTCTACAATATTTATGTAATGTTGCATCAATAAAAATTTTATTATTTTTATGGATATAATTCATTAACGATATAAATCTATCTTTTTTAAATAACAATAAATAAACTCCTGTATCTCCTTCTGAACAATCATTTAAGATATTATAAGATTTTGGATACCAACCTTCACATCCTGGATATTCATTAATCGGTAAATTATCTAAAGATAAATCAACAGCACAAACAAAAGTATCAGAATACTTATCAACTATTTTTATTTGTTCACTTAACCAATCACCTGTCGTGGAAATAGTTAGATCCCCATCAGTAACCATAATATAATCATAATTAATTAAATCAATATCAATATATATTTCTTTAAATACTCCTCCACAAATATTTTCTTCAAACAAACAATATTGTTTTATTATTGATTTTTTTACTAAATCTAAACAATATTCTTTAATATCTGTAGTTGATTCACTAGGATTTTCTAATACGATTATATCAGCTCTACCACTAACTGTTGTAAGAAAATCAATATGTTTTTTAATAATAGATGTGTTAAAATACACAACTGTAAGTATTAGTATTTTTTTTCTTATTTGATATGATAAATCAAATTTCATTGTATTTAACTTTCTGAGGATACCGGTCCGAAAAAGAATGTTGATGAGAGTGAAGGTGTTGTTGGTGTATAATTCAAAGTAATTGGTGTTATAGAAGATGTAGAAAATTCAAAAACTGTTACATATGGATCATCTCTTTGTGTTACACACAAATACGTATCATTAACGGAAAGAGATATTGATGTGATGGAAGATACAAATAAATCAGATGACAGATTATTAATTTTGTTATTTACAAGATCTAAAACAACTAAATAAGGAGAATTATCAAGTGCGATTAAAAGATATTGATCGTCTTTTGTTTTAATTAAATCTTTTACTCGACTAATTACATTATTACTAATTAAACTAGTATATTTAGGTGTTACATTTTCTTTTTCAACATAATTATAAAAATGTAAATAAGGTTCATAATAACTACCTAAAACCAATAAACTTTGATCTGTAATAAAACAAGCACAAGTAACTGAATCAGTTGTTAAATTCTTTAAAGTACTAAAATCATAATCATTTATGATTTCTTTTGTTTGATAATTATAAAGAGTACAATTTCTATCTACTAAAGATGTTGCATAATGACCAATAAAAAGATATTTATCATCCCAATCAAATTTAATATCTGTTGGTACTGCTAATAAAGGATCTAAATATGTGGTTCTAACATAATTAGTTGTATCAAATTCAAGTATATTTGAATCTCTACTATTAGGTTTAAGCAAACCTACAAATAACTCATCACCAACACTATCAAATTCTAGACATGTAACCATAGAAGTTGGTGGGTTTCCAATTATAAATTCTGGTGCAATAAAATCTGGAGATGATGCAGATATATTTATTTTATATGTTCCCGATACTGTAAGCATGTCAGTTGAAATTAATACATTACTTTTATCTTGTATATTAATATTTGATGGATATACTACTAATCCAGTTGATTCCTCAAATACTTGAAATGAAAGATAATTCGAAAGCAATTCGTGATTTATCAAAACTGGAGAATGATCACTATCAACTACAAAACTCTCTGAGTGTGTTTCATATCCTTGAATTACTAAAATTCTAACATCCGTTATATCAAAACTAGATGGAAAAATAATATTGTAAATATTATTAATAACTATTTCTTGAATTTGTGTTGGAAAAATCATCTTATTAGAAGTATCATAAATCTGAAAATTAGGATCAACATGATCATTATCAGTTATATCTAATTGATAAGATGTATAATCTCCATCAGAGTCATAATCAACAATCGTTAAAGAATCTAATGAATGAATAGAATTTTTTTCATAAGAATAAATATATATTGTACCTGAAATGTTTTTTGGTGTTTCATAAAAAATAAAATCTATATGATTTTCATCAATAATCTGTATCTCATAAGGATAAGAAAAATCTGCTGTGTTAGTGAGCATTATTGATGCTGGTAATAAATCATCTAAATCATGTTTAACATGTAAAACATTATCAACCAAATTAGTTTGTCCAAAATTTGTAACATATATTAAATAGGGTGTAGGCATTACAAACGCTGGTGATGCAATGGATATATTTATTTTATATGTTCCTGATATTGTAAACATATCAGTTGAAATTAATATATTATTTTTATCTTGTATATTAATATTTGATGGGTATACTACTAATCCAGTTGATTCCTCAAATACTTGAAATGAAATATTATTCGAAAATAACTTGTGATTTATCAAAACTGGAGAATGATCACTATCAACTACAAAACTCTCTGAGTGTGTTTCATATCCTTGAATTACTAAAATTCTAACATCCGTTATATCAAAACTAGATGGAAAAATAATATCATAAACATTATTAACATCTATTTCTTGAATTTGTGTTGGAAAAATCATCTTATTAGAAGCATCATAAATCTGAAAATTAGGATCAACATGATCATTATCAGTTAAGTCTAACCTGTAAGACATATAATCTTCATCAGAATCATAAAAACTAGATATTAAAGAATCTAGTGAGTGTACAGTATTTTTTTCATTAGAATAAATATATACTGTACCTAAAATATTTTTTGGTGCTTCATGAAAAATAAAATCTACCTGATTTTCATTAATAATTTCTATCTCATGTGGATAAGAAATATCTGATGTGTTAGTGAGCATTATTGATGCTGGTAATAAATTATTTAAATTATGTATAACATGCAAAACATTATTACTTAAATCTCTATATCTAAATCTAAATTCTTTAATAAAATTTGGATATGGTTCAGATATTTCAAATTCTGATAAATCTCCTACTGATGTGTTAAACACTCTCAAATATGGTGCTTTATTTAATCCTATTGCTAAATGACCAATTGTCTTATTATAGGCAACACATGAAATAGACGGTAAATCTGTACCTGTTATAGATTTTGTTAACGAACTAACCTGATTATTAAAAATATCATAAATAAGAATTTTATCTGTTTCATAATTTCCTAACATTAAATAATTATTTGGTGTTGATGATCTAGTTCTAATATAATTAATATCGTCAAAATGTTCACTGATTGTCCATGAGCCTGATTTCTGTCGTTTAAAAAAATCATTCTTTGGAAGACCAGTAATTCCACCTTTTGTAATCATTAAGTAATCTCCAGTATACTCATAGTTAAATGACATCTATTTAATAAACTCGAATATGCCCAAATAGCGTCTAATGGTTCTAAAAATAATTTGTTTTCAAGTACATTCAAACTAGATCTTGCTGGTAAATTAGCATTATAAAGCAAATACGTAACAAAATCTTCATCTGAGTAATCACTCCAACCAATTGTAATAGCACAATCTGTATCACCTTCTGCATCAATATTAGCTACATGAGCTAGAATGATTATACTTGCTTTGACTGTTGCCGGAGCTGTATAAATCTTAGTTAATTCTGTAGTTAATTGTGATTTCGAATTTAAATAATTTTCAATAACTGATCTCGTAAGTATTTTAGTTTCCATTATCACCTCTATTTTTATATGTGTAACCAAGTATTACCTATTCTAATATTGCGAATTGTATTACAATTCATATTAAATTTTTTCGCAATTAAAGCATTTGATAAATTAGTTTCTCTAAGCAGCTTCTTAATTTGAATCACTTCAGATTCTATTAATTGATGTTTAATTACTCTATCATGTAACTCTTCAAGAGTAACATCTAATTCGATTATTACACTTGATATAACCTTTTTCCAATATTTACCATCTAAAATAGCATAAATTGTAGAATCAGATACATTATAATCATTGCTTATTTGTAATATATCTATGTAATAATTATTATAAATTTTAACTAATATTTCTCGAACAGTTTCTTCTGTTAATTTTGCTGTATACATATCACTACCTTGTGTATGTCTATTCTTAGAAACCATATCAAGAGTATTATCTGCAATTGTTCCCGACCATAAATGATTCGGATTTACACATGGTGGATTATCACATCTATGGCATACGCATAAATTACTTATATCTTCGTCTAGATGTTCTGCCATATATGAGAATCTATGAGATCTATATGATTTACTATTAATTGCAAATATACCATATCCATTTTTATCACAATATCCATTCCATTCCCAACATTGATCGTAATCAGGTTCTCCGCTATCAAGATATTTAAAGTCCACTTTACTACCAAATCGTTTCAATACGTCTTTTGAGAATTCCATAAATCACTCCTGTAAAAGTTTAATGATTATGGAGATAAGATAAATGTTACAGCACTTATCGGAGATGCGCATCTCTTTTCTCCCCACAATCATTTATTAAATTAAGAATTAATTAAATTTTTAATATCTAAATCAATCTGATTTGTTGTTATATCTGTTGTGAAGACTTTATTGAAGCCTATCTCTTCTAAGATTGGAATATCTTTTGGTGAAAAAACTCCACCGATTAGAAAAATCATTTCTTCTTTCAAACCGTATACATCAGCTTCCTCTAATAATTTTCGTCCAAGTGTTATATGAGCACCACATAATGAACTCACACCAACAACATCAACACTTTCTTGAATTGCAGTTGATATTATTTCCTTTGGAAAAGCATTGTTAATATATACTATTTCATATCCAGCATCACATAAAGTTTTCGCAACAGTTATTAAACCTCGATTATGTACATCTAATCCTAATTTTGCTAAAAGTATTTTTATTTTTTTCATTTTAAATCTCTATTTAAATAAAACTTGGTGGTTTCCATGGTCCAAAGGCAGCTAATATAGTTTTAAAAATCTCACCTTCTGTACAACGAGCCCTTGCACATTCCATACTGTATGGAAAGAGATTTTTATTTCTTTTACAATTATATTCAAGAGCTTGTAAAGAAATTTGTACATCATCATTATTTCTAGTTAATCTTAAATTAGCAAGTCTTTGTTTCTGTTCTTTCTCTACCTCTTCTGAATGTTGGAAGACGTCAATCGGTGGTAAAGATGTATCTGATTGATAGACATTTTTACCAACTATTTCGATCTTTCCAGAATCAATATCTTTTTGTTGTTCTGTGAAATAAGATACTATTTTATTATAAATCTTTCCTGATTCAATAGATTTAACATAACCTCCATCAAATTCAATTATATCTATTTCATCTAAAATCTTTTGTTCTATTTCATTAGTCAGGCTCTCAATATAATAAGATCCACCGAGTGGATCGACAGTATCTGTTATAGCTGTTTCTTTCTGAATTATCTGTTGTGTCCTTAAAGACAATAATGCTGATTCTTCAGTAGGTATAGCGTATGCCTCATCATAGCTATCAACATGTAGTGAGGAGGTACCACCAAGGACTGCTGCTAATGCTTGAAAAGAAGATCTAATAATGTTATTATAAGGTTCAACTTGTGTTAAACTTATGCCTGACGTTTGAGAATGACATCTCATCAGAAGTGCTTTCGGATCTGTGATGTTAAACCTATTTTTCATAATTTTAAACCACAACCGACGGACTGCCCGAAGTCTAGCAATCTCTTCAAAGAAATCATTCGAAATACACCAAAAAAAAGATATGCGTTTGGCTATTTCATTTGGATCATAACCTCTCTCAGACATTTCTTCTAAAGTAGCTATACCATTAGAGATTGCTACTGCAGATTCTGTAATTGATGTTGCACCAAAATCTCTTAAATTATAACCATTTAATGTGACTGTATTCCAGTTAGGAGCATGATCAGATAAGTATTCAATATTATCATTCTGAATTCTAAAACAATCTTGTGGAGGAATAAAATCTATCCCAGATCTAACTAGTTCTTCCATAGTCATATCATTTTGTGAACTACCACGAAGCTTGTCGAAAGGAATACCCTGTTCTTCTGCCATCACAAGAAACATAGGAAGTAATACTAATGTATTTGTTGGATAATGAGTAACAATTGAAATTGACGTTTTATCTAAAGGAATATCTTTAAATAGTCGAAACATATCATCAACAGAATCAACACATACACCAGACATTCCTATCTGACCTTCTGAAAACGAATCATCAGAATCATACATTTGAATTGTTGGTAGATCAAATAAAATACTTAATCCTGTAGCTCCATGATCCAACATAAATTTCATTCTTTCATTTGTATCTTCAGGTAAACCTAATCCTGCTAACTGCCGTGTAGTAAAATTTCTGCCTCTGAACATACTCCTGTGAATACCTCGCGTGTAAGGAGGCTCTCCTGGATCACCTAAATCATTATCATAATTAAAATTTGGATCTGGTATATAAAAAAGATCTCTTGGAATTTGTGATCCTAGAATAGTATTTGGTATTTTTAAGTCTGGTTCATGACTTATTTCTTTTGTTTTTTTCAAATTAGATTTGCCTCCTACAAAAAAATAAAAAGAAAATCTTCCTCTACTATAATTAGTAGAAGAAAAAATAAAATTAAAACAAGATCGGTCGATGATCCGAAGACCATCAACCGAAATTGCGAAAAGCACCACCTGATCTGCATATAGCAACCAGGACGACCAAAACAACTTGCATAACAAGTTGGACCGTTGACGAAATACAATAAGATTCGAAAATCTATTGTTTCATACTATTATTATTTCTATATTAAAAATGAGAAAACAAAAAACGTAAGTCAACAATAAGATCTTATCCAAAGACGTATAAATACGTACTTGGATAAAACCTTACTCAGGACAAACTCATTAGACTCCGAAGAGCTATGAGAGGACCATTTATATCAAAGATATAGATGACCCTACTAAGGGAGCCGAAGCTTCCTTATACTATATATATTTCTATATAAAAAAAGAGATTATATGATTCAACATATAATAAATAGATTTCACATCCGGACGCACAATGCGAACGGAATCCTTATTATAACAAAACTACTGTCTTGTTATACATTATAATTTCTATATATAAATCGAGAATATTAAATTTTTAAAAAGAAATAGATTTGTAACCACCGCCTGTTAAGACGATGGTTACAAAAAATGTATTTGTTTATAGCACAGCTTGGTGGTGTACTATAGCTCTCGAAAAAGCTATATTTACCATTATTCCAAGATTTCGTAAATTTTGATTTAAGACCTTTAAATCAAGAACTTTAATGTTTGTGATGGCTGGGTTCACAGGTCCTATGACCTCCGCCAGCGCTGTCACAAATATGAGCTTTGATTTTTGATATTTGATGATTGAATTCTGAACTTTAGATATGTATTATTTAATCTTTCGACTAAATAATTGGTTTAGTTTATATATCACCATTTATCAAAAGTAGGCGGATTAGTCGCCGCCTGTCGACTTTCAAGATTTCAGTACTTCGCACTACAAACAAATTATTTGTTTAAGTTTCGATATATGTAACTGAGTTACTTTCAGTGACTACAATATCAATTTCCTCTTTAAAAGAATCAATCCCTTCATCAAGTTGATGAATTTTATCATTGACCCTAATTGGATCAATTAGAGTTGCTTCATTCCGTTCCATGAACGGTTTTGCAACCGCGTCAAGTTCATCAGGTTTAACTTTCGATGAATCTTTAGAAAAAGTTGATTCTAACAAACGATCAAGTCGCATTTTAACGTCATCATTCATTTTATCAACATTGTTTGATTGTGCTGCAAAATTCCCTTTCAAACTGTTACGCAGATGAACGTCATATTCAATACTCTTTTTACGTTCGATTGCTGCGGCAACTGACATCTTTGTACCTACAATGTCAACCATTGTCACAGCATTACTTGCAACAATGCCTGATTTGATCTTACTACGTTGTTTAATCAAATCATTGATTTTTTGCCAACCACTTTTAACGTTAGCGTCAAACTCCTGAAACGTCTGTTTACTATTGAGTTTCTTATTCACAGAAATATCCACTGGTTTAAAATCATCAATCAGAAAATTAATCTGATTGTCTAACGTCTTCAATCTAACCAACCCACGCGTTACCGTAATTTTTTCCATGTCTTTTGCGCCTCCACAAAAAGATTTAAGAGAAAAGAAAATTATTATCATATAATAAATCGAATCCCTCTATAAAGAGGGATCGAGTATAATTCGTTGGGGATGACTACTTGGATAGTCTGCACATCCCCTTTTTTATTCGCGTCACAAGCGGCTGGCAATTACAGTCAAGTATGTATCTTTGCATACTCGACCAAAATGTTGGTGCAACAACATTAATGAGAGAATGCCAGTTTCCTCATATACTATATTATTTCTATACTAAAATCGAGAATATATAATTTTTACAGTTAAGGCATTTCAAAGACTTCACTAGAGTTATCGCTAGATAATTCTTTATTCGTATCTAAATCAATAATTTCTTTTGATTTCTTTTGATTTTGAACTTTCTGCTGTTCTTTAAGCTCTTGTTGTTGACGGTTATATCTAGCGGATAATTCTTCTTGATTTCCTATACTGAAATTCTTTGGCATTCGCTTTAGAGATCCAGTTTTTGTAATTTCATAAATCTTTCCATCTTGAAACTCAACCAAGTTTCCAACCATTGATTGTTTTCCTTTTGTGCTCATTACATTATAATTACCACCTTCAATCATATTATATTGTCGGACTTGATTTTCTGGATTATCTGATGAGTATTGTGTGTTCATGTTATTACTATCTCCTAATTTTTAATTAAAGTTTCTCTAATCAAACAAAACTATCTACAAATTTAGTCTCTCCGAAATGATCAACATAATACGGTATTATTAGATTATATATCAAAAATAAGTATGTCTGATGTCCTATTGATTTAGGTGCTGGTAGATTATCAATTAAGATCTTATAATAGTTTAAAGTATTATTATCTTTATTATCCTTGAATAGTTTCGGAAGATTTCTAGAAAAGAAATCAAATAAACTCAATACTTGTTTAGATATTGGTAATTCTTTCATAGACAGTAATGAAGTTAATACTGTCGGATCTTGTAGATACTTTTTAAAATAATCATATGTTTTTGTGATTATCTTTTCTTCAAAGTTTAACAATGAAGAACTAATAGATCTTGTTGAATATGTATTAGTATTTATTGTTTTTATTTGATCTCTAGTAATACTGCTAACTAATGTATTAGATTTTATCATATTTTCTACATCTAAAATCTTTGTTGTAGATATTGTGAAATCTTTTATTTTAAATTCCTTTTTATTTTCAATACTAGTATTATATTCCGATACTACAACATCCAGAAAATCTATTTCTGAAACAGGAATCAAATGTTTATATTTAGCAGATATTGATTCTACATCGTCGTTATTATTGTTACTAACTTCTTCCAAGACTTTAATTTCAAACTTAGTACCAGGCATTTCGAATTTACTGATAAAGAAATTTAGTCCCGCTTGTTGTGTTTCTGGTGTAAAATAATTCGCAAAGTCAAAATCTGGATGTGTAGATGTAATAGATTTATATGCATAAGAATAGAAAATGAACAGTAGTAGAGACAGTATTAATTTATCATCCGAATCTTGCTGCTCTTTGTTAATAATGAATTGGATGTTTTCAAGTATTTTCTTTTGATTAAAGTTAATTATTTGTAAGTCCTTTTTACCAAAAGTGCTGTTGAAAACGCTGATAATATGATCGTAGTTTAAGCTGTAGTAAAATGGGTCGAACAAAACAGGAATACTAACTATATCAATTTTGTTGGTCTCATCTAATGATTCTGTTACGGTTGTACTGTCTGATAAGTATCTTAAATGATTGAAAATATGGTGTATTGTAAATGACTTGAAAATATTATCTAAACAATACGTATTTAATATTCTTTCTATCTCATTTTCATTTTCGTTTTTAGCGGCAAGATCTGGAACTTTTGTTTCTATGTCAGAATTGTTTGTTGGGAAACTTAAAGAAGGATTGTTTAGTTTAAGAGGAGTTGTTGATTGTAAAGGTTTTGTTTCAATTAAATTTGGAGATAGATCTGATGTTGGAACAGATGTCAAACTTTTTGTTTGTTTTTTTGGATCTGAAATCTCTAACATATTAATATAGAGCTTAAATACAGAATCTAAAATAGAAAAGTTAGTGACGAAAGAATTAAAGAAGTTGTACACTCGTCGGATTTGATTTCTTTCGAGAACACAAGTTAAACTTTGACTTAATGCCACTTGATAACTAGGATTATTAGATTCTGGAATAGATCTAATATTGGCAACTAGATTTTCTGCATCCACTAGATAATATTTATCTTTCAATACTTGTTTCGTTGGAATAATCTCAATCAAATTAGGATTATTTGGATCTGACTCTAGATTCTTTTTAAAGACAACAAGAGTCTCCGCCGATTGTAATGTGATCTGGTACAATTTCATTTCAATACAGAGATTATGAAATTCTCTAGTGATACTAAATCTTAGCACTCCTTTATATCCGGTGTGATCTACGTAGATGTGTAATATACTTAACTCCAAGCGTATGCCTCCTGATTAAAATTTGTTGAAATACTTTTATTAATATTATTTCTATATTTAAATAGCAGTTTTCAAAATTTAAATTTTTTGTTTTGGTGACTAAAGGATTGTGATAATGGGAAGATTTTAGGATGATCAAGGAAAATATAAAGAAAAAATTGGAGAGAATATTGTGGAGGAAATTTGGCGGGGGCGCGGCGGAATAAAATACTAGGTACTGAACTGACTCTTAGAGTCAGAATTCTGTTTGGCTGTAGCAAGTAATTCAGATAGTTATGCTGATACAGCATGAGAAAGTCTTTTATTTTTTTAGATAGATATTGATGTTGTATAGTACGCGAAGCTTTAGTCTGAAATATTGATACTGTTTATTCTGATAGTATACTGATTTTTATCAGACAAAAAGAGTTTCTAAATTGTTTATAGATATTGATGTTGTACAACATCGGACCGTTTCTGTTAATTTTACTGAATAGTATTAAATTTATTTCTGCTAAAAATCAGCTGTTTTCAGCTTGGTAAAAAGAAGAAAAGAAAGAAGGGGCCTACCCAAAACTTGATGATACTGGTACTAGTTTTGTGTGATCCAGATCTAGTGTATTATAATCGGTTGTGATTATTACTAGATCCAGATCAATAATATCTAAAGCTAGGAAAAGTTATAAAACTAACTCTAGATATTATTATACTCTTATTCAAGCATACTTTATCATTAATGTTTCACGTATTATAATGGTTTAAATAACTCTAACAACAGTTTAATAACACTAGCTCTTGTACTATTCCTCTAGTGTTTGTATTTTGATTACCAGTTCTTGTATTAATTACAATTTCTTGTATATAAAAAATCATATTTACTTATATTCTTTTGTTCCATTACTTTACTACCAAATCTAAATATAAAGAAAACTCAAAAAAAATTACTTCTCTTCAACATAATAAAGAGTTCTAAACATTTAGATCTACTAAAAATCACAAGCTTTTTAGAACACAAACACAGTTATAGATTTAAACTAATTTTTACATTTAAAAATTGTTCTCTACCCCATTAGAGGTAGAGAACTTCATAATATCTATCAAAATACTAAATTATACCTTTTAGAATTTTCTTTAATAGTTTTTACTTGATTATAAGATACTTTAATCATTTTAGCAATCTCTATTATTGTTAATTTCTTTTGATTTAAAAACCATTGAATTTCTTTAAGATCGCGTGTAGTTAAACGTCTACTATTCTCACGACTTTCAGCATCAGTTAATTGTCGTCTCTTTATTTTTTCATATAAATCTTTAAGAGACACACCTAATTCATGTGTTATAATAGATGTTACAGGTTTCCAAGTTTTTTTAGTTAAAAAACATCTAATTGTATCAATAGTAACATTATAATCTTTACTTATTTGACGTGTACTAAAATATTTGTCGTTATGAATACCAGTTAATATTTCTCTAATATCTATAGATGTTAATGTTGATTGTGGATGAGTATCACCTTGAGCTTGTCTATTTCTAAGTACTTTATCTTGTATATCATCATCCATTGTACCTATACGTAAATGATTAGGATTAACACAAGGTGGATTATCACAATCATGACGCACACAATATTCTTTAGGTATTTTACCACGTTCAATCATATATGCAATTCGATGTGTTAAATAAATTTTATTTTTAATCCCAATTTTTCCATAACCTTCTTCATCACAACAGTTCGTCCATTCCCAACAAGATTCATGATCTAATTGACCGTTATCTAAAAACTTAAATTGAACATTCTGTTGAAATCTTTCAATATCTGTTTTTGAAAATATTCCATCTTTAATATTTGTATCATTTAAATATAAATGATTTGGATTGACACATAATTTATTTTTACATGTTCGATATAATTTTCTAAAACTAGGTATCTCACCTTTCTCTAACATATAAGCAAGTCGATGTACTAAAAATGTTTTACCTCGAATTCCAATTTGACCGTGACCATGTAAACCAGGTTTACCAGTCCATAACCAACAAGCTTCATAATCCAGTTGTCCATCTGGTAAATATACAAAATTTACTTTAGATCTAAAACGATTCAATTCCTTCTGTGTTAAAATCATAATAATATGCTCCTTTATTTTTTAATTTATGTTGTTATAATTATTATTTCTATATTAAAAGATAGAATATATAATTAATTTTACATAGACATGTCAGATCGTTTCACTCAAAAATAACAATAAAAAAATACACTTTTTTGGAAGCATCTGTTTAGCGTGTACTGAATTATAATTTAGGGTAGTTATGTATTCTACCAGATCAGTTTACGTTAATATTTACACCCATACAATAAAAATTAGTTGTTTAGATTTGGACTACAACGTTGCGCAAGATCTAGAAAAATAAATCACTCGCCTCCACTAACGGAGACGAGTTTGTTAATTTTACTTGACCCAATTATTCAAATTGGGAGCATAATAGCTCCGAATCTGATTTCCTGTCTGTACATCATAAACGAACACTCTTTTGTTCGCTCTCAGAACCCAAATTCTATCTTGAGTCTGATACAGTTGTCGGTTAGCCCTATTATTGACTTGAGCATATGTCTTAATAGGTTTGTTGTTTCTGTCAACCATCATGATTGTTCCGTGTATCTTTTTAACGATACAAGGACAACTATGGCCTGTTCTAATATCTTGAGCTAGAACTATTGACGAAATTATCATCGAAATTACAATAATTAAACTAACTAATATTTTTTTCATAATTTTTCTCCCAGTTATGTTTTTGTTTATTCCATACATAATCATTATCACTATTTTCTGCATAAAAATCTACAGCTCTCAACGCACCTCCTCCTAATCCTGCTTTTCTAAAACTATCAGATATAGATGTACCTTTAACAATTTCTTTTTTACCATCAAGCCAATACACTGTATATGTATTTTCCATTAAATAGTCTCCTCTAGTACCACTCTTTTTCACCTTCTAGTTTTTTATTTTTCAGTACTTCTCCTACAGCAGCCAATAACTTATTAGTATGTAACTTTTTAAATGTAAACATTATGTCATTATCAATATCCCACCATGCTGATGGGTGTTGATGTTGATTAAATGGTCTCTTACGATTCTCATAACCATCCTCACCTTTCCAGGCGTAATTGAAATTCAGACGCTCATGTAATCGAAATTTACCATCGATTAGATCCTGAATTGGATACTCTTTAACAATTTCATACAAACCAATTATAAATAATGGTTCATCTTTGAAATTTTTAATTGATGTCTTGTGAATTACAAGATTATCAAAATTCTTAGTAAATCGTTTAAGAGATTTGGGTAAAGCACCCCACTCAAATTCAGAGGCTCCCATATAGTCCATCCCATACAAATTATCCAATGATGGATTTTTTATTGGATCTTTTCTCCTAATCATCCTTTGAATTAAATATGGTGTTCTCATATTATTCTTCTCCTAACTCCCGGTTAAGATCATTACACAAGGGTATAATGAACTCATCATCTTTTTCTTTTCTTGAACTACTGTCTAATAAAATCACTTTCAAACGGCTAGCTTCATCCTCACTCAAAATGATCTTTATCTTTCTCTCAGTTGTCACTTCCATAATTTTGTTCTCCTTTAATTTAAATTAAGATCTGGAATTATAATTTTACATTTCGAACTCTTCTTTTGTATTTCTCAAAAAATGCAAATTTTAATACATTTTTTGAGAAAGCTGAATTAGATAGCTATGGAGTTAATTTCGACAACCTAGAAATCACATTACATATTTCTAGAAACTTTTCTTCATCTCCAAATATTTCCATAACGTCAAATAGTTCTTTCGTTACGTTCACGTCATCTTTATAGACGCATATTGAATCACTTTCAAAATAACCATATTTGTCAGGAAAAGGATCAAATGATAATGATACTTCGTAACTACCAAACTCCATTTTGAATGAAGCGTTGGCACAAAATTCGGAAGATGATGATAAATGCATATTCTTCTCCTTTAAATAGCTATAAAAATCTGTTGTAAACTTTTAATGTATTTAACTGATTTATCAGCATTAATACATTTCAATAATTCTATTTGATCGTCTACAAATTGTTCTTTTAGTTTTTCACTTTTTTTAATATTTTCGTCAATCAATCGTTGAATGTTTTCAACTTCTTGATCATCTTCGACCGCTAATCGTATGATTTTTTCAAACGATTTGTAATGATTGATATGTTGTACTAATAAGAATCGATTCCTCATCATATCTTCTTTAAGTACTTTATCATTAATATTATCTTCAATTAACTGTATTACATATTCAACATCTACAGTTTGGTCTTCTGTTAATGTTA
>Ga0233437_1004412_pt1 | contig 16648 bp, 23 predicted proteins | sample SI_122_August201_FD_182714 | JGI IMG/M metagenome (GOLD analysis project Ga0233437, IMG submission 182714) | Seawater microbial communities from Saanich Inlet, British Columbia, Canada - SI_122_August2016_200_MG | ecosystem: Environmental > Aquatic > Marine > Inlet | place: Canada: British... | reverse complement strand
TAACTTTTTTTGTTTTCTTTTCTTTACCTGCACCATTACATTCATTACAAGGATCTTCTACTGTTTGTCCTGTCCCATTACAGTGTGTACAGGTTGCTCTTTGTTGTATTGAACCAAAAGGTGTTCTGAAGGCTTTTGTTATCTGACCAGAACCATTACATGTTGAACAAGTTTTTGTGCCTGTCCCACCCTTTCCATCACAAACATCACACTTATCTAACTTAGTAATTGATACTGTTTTGTTAACTCCAAAACATGCATCTAAGAATGGAATTTCAACTTCAACTTTAAGATCTCTACCTTTTCTTTGTCTTCTTCTTCCACCACCACCCATGTCAAAAAAACTTTCAAAAATATCTGAGAAACCACCAAAACCTTGTTGGTTAAATCCACCACCAAACCTTTGATCATTTGTAGAACCAAACCTATCATAGTTTGCTCTTTTATTTTCATCAGAAAGTCCTGAATAAGCTTCATTAATCTCTTTAAACTTCTGTTCAGCTTCAGGATTATCTTTATTCAAATCAGGATGATATTTCTTTGCAAGTTTTTTGTAAGCTTTTTTTATTTCTTCTTTACTTGCACTTTTATTAACACCTAAGGTGTCATAATAGTCTTTTGCCATGGATATATTTTAATGGGTCAAACTCATTACCCATTTGATACTTAGGGGGTTGGTATCCCATTGCTGAGCTATAATCAATCCTTGTTGATTTGATATCATAACTCCCTTCTGAACAGTTGGTGCAATAGTCTACCATTTTTTAAAATAAAAAAAAAGATTTATTCTTTTTTCTCCTCTTCGAACTCTGCATCAACTACCTTTTCATCTTCTTTTTTTTCTTCCTTAGGTTGTTTATCAGTTTCTTGATACATTTGTTGGCCAATTTCCATTGCTACTTTGTTTAAAGAGTCAAGTTGCTTTTTAATCTTTTCTGTGTCGTCAGTTTTAACTGCTTCTTTCAGCGCATTTACTTCTTTCTCTATTTTTTCTTTTGTTGCTTTATCAACTTTATCTTTATGCTCATCAAGCATTTTTTCAGTTGAATGTACTAATGTATCAGCTTGGTTCCTAACTTCAATGGATTCTTTTTTCTTTTTGTCAGACTCTGCATGTTTCTCTGCTTCTTTTACCATTTTTTCAATGTCATCTTTGTTCAAACCAGAGCCACCAGTTACTGTAATCTTTTGCTCTTTGCTTGTACCAAGATCTTTTGCAGAAACATTTACAATACCGTTTGCGTCAATGTCAAAAGTCACTTCGACCTGTGGAACTCCTCTTGGTGCTGGAGGGATTCCAACCAAATCGAATCTACCTAGGGAGGTGTTGTCAGTAGCCATTGATCTTTCACCTTGCAATACATTAATTGTTACTGCAGATTGATTGTCAGCTGCTGTTGAAAATATTTGTGACTTTTTTGTTGGTATTGTAGTGTTTCTTTCAATTAGTTGAGTCATAACACTACCTAAGGTTTCAATACCTAAAGTTAATGGGGTCACGTCTAGTAATAAAACATCTTTAACTTCACCACCTAAAACTCCACCTTGAATAGATGCTCCTAGAGCAACACACTCATCAGGGTTAATACCTTTGTCCCCATCTTTTTGTAATAATCCTTTTACCTTTTCTTGTACTGCTGGGATTCTTGTTGAACCACCAACTAAAAGGATTTTATTTAGATCGCTTGGAGTCATGTTTGCATCTTTAAGTGCTGTCTTTACAGGATTTATAACTCTTTCAACTAGATCATTTGTTAGTTCATTGAATTTAGCTCTTGTTAAAGTTATGTCTAAGTGTTTGGGACCTTTATCGTCGGCTGTAACATAAGGTAAGTTTACAGTTGTTTGCATACTTGTTGACAATTCAATCTTTGCTTTTTCTGATGCATCTTTTAATCTTTGATGTGCTGTTGAATCTTCTCTCAAATCAATACCATGATCTTTTTTGAATTCATCTGCTAAGTAATTAATTAATTTTTCATCCCAGTCATCTCCACCTAATTTATTGTCACCTGAAGTTGATTTAACTTCGAAAACACCATCACCAAGTTCTAAAATTGATACATCAAAAGTTCCACCACCTAAATCAAAAACTAAGACAGTTTGGTTTTCACCTTTGTCAAGACCATATGCTAAAGATGCTGCAGTAGGCTCGTTAATAATTCTTTCAACTTCTAAACCTGCAATTTTTCCTGCATCTTTTGTTGCTTGTCTTTGTGCATCATTAAAATATGCTGGAACTGTAATTACAGCTTTTTGAATTTTTGTTCCTAAGTAAGCTTCTGCATCTTTTTTTAATTTTTTTAGAATCATTGCTGAAATTTCTTCTGGAGAGTAATCTTTATCATCTATTCTAACTTTTTCTTTTGTACCCATTATTCTTTTAATACTTCTAACTGTATGATCTGGGTTTGCAACTGCTTGTCTTTTTGCAACTTCCCCAACAACAATATCATCTCCTTTAATTGTTATAACACTTGGGACTGTTCTACCACCTTCTGTTGAAGGGATTATTGTAGGCTTCCCACCTTCTAATACAGCAACTGCTGAATTGGTTGTACCTAAATCTATTCCTATAATTTTACTCATTTTCTTTTCCTCCTGATATTTTTACCTTCGCAGGCCTTATTGTTTTATTATTGAAAGTGTATCCTTTTTGGAACACTTCTAGAATTGTGTCTTGTTTTTCTTTTGAACATTCTTTACAAATACATTCATGTAATTCTGGGTTGAATGTTTTGGTTTCAACTATGTTTACTTTTTCTTCTTTTAATACTGTTTGAATTTGATTGTAAATCATTTCAACACCTTTGTCTTTGTTGTGTTTTAATGCTCTCTCAAAGTTATCATTTATTTCTAAAAGTTTTAGAATCAGTTCTTGTTTACCAAAGTTGATTGAATTTTGCTTTTCTTTTTCAACTCTGTGCCTGTAATTAATGAACTCAGCTTGAAGTCTTTGAAGTTGTTTCAAGTAGTCCAGTTCTTCTTCTTTAACTTCTTCTAATTCTTCTTTAGTTTCTTCGAGATCTTCTTTTATTTCCTTTTTTGTTTTCATCTTTGTTGACCTTAAGTAAACACAGTAAGAGCTAAGGTTGTATATAAAGGTTTCGGTTTGAGGTTAAGCTTGCTGTTTTTAGAGGTTAATGCTGTTGCTGTGAAATAGATAGATTTAAATATCTCGAAGCTGTGTATACTAGTTAATTATAATAATAGAGGTGATATATAATGGGATTATGGTCAAGTTTATTTGGACAAGAAAAAAAGTGGAATCAAGCCATGGATGGCAAAGTTAAGTATGCTGAAAGAAAACCAAAAAGAGAGAGTAAAAAATTCTACACAGCTGAAGATCGAGCAAATTTAAGAGAGTCAAGAGCAGAAGAAAAAGCACAAAAAGCTCAAGACAGAGATAATGTTAAAATTAGGAATCGATTTAATAGAGATATTCGTAATGCTGAAAAACAAACTACAAGGCTTACAAATTGGATTAAAGCCTTAAATATTGAGGGAGAATTAGCTAGTATAGATAAGCCAAGAGCTGAAATAAATGGACATTTAGCAACCCTTAAACAATTACCAGCAAGTCTTAAAATGACATTAGTCCATTTAAGAGAAGCAAAAGCAAACATAGATTATAGAAGTAATTTTTGGAATATTGTTACAGGAGAATTACATAAAACTGTTCAAGCTTTTGATACAATCACTTTTATTGATGAAGAAGTTGCTAAAATTGAAGAAACTTCAAAAGCTCTTAATGTAAAATTAGCAAAGTTAAAATCTGAAGTTGCAAGATTCAAAAAAACTGAAAAGCTAATTAGAAGAGAGTATGATGCAATTATAAGTGGCAAAAATAAAGCTGGTCCTGCAAACCAAGTTAGAGAAGGACAAAGATTTGCTTAAGCTTCAACCAAAGTAAGAGTCTGAGAAAAATCAGGCTTATTTTCTTTTCTTTCTTTTTCATATCTTTCATAAGCCTTACCAATTCTTTCTTCTATTGAATCAGTAAGAATATCTATTCCATGTTCATGAACTAAAGAATCAAGTTCCATAAAAGCAGTATCTCCTATTTCTTCTCGTTTAAATCTTTTTATTACTTCTCTTCTAATATAGTTCTTAAGTAACCAAGATTCTACCCTAGAATAATCTCCAAGTTCAAACATCACTCCTAACTCATCATCAGCTATATGGAATATTCTCTTTTTTTGTTTATACTTTGCATTTTTAGGATTAATTCTTGCATCTGCAGACATTTGTGCATAATCCATTTCAGCTCTACCTGTAGAAGAATTATCTGGATCATTTGGATGGATATGTACAGCTAATAAAAATTCTAGTTGGACTTCTAACTTGTTTCCTTCCATCGTTAAATAAGAAGTATCAAGCTCAACTTCACCAAACTGTACTCGTTGATACAATCTTTGAAAAGGGCTATTAAAAAACATCTTAAATTGAGAGTTCTAATTAATTATATATAAAGGTTTAGTAAGAAAGGTATTTAAGGAAGTTTAATATTATTACAAATATGATAACCAGATTTACTAAAATTGTTATACAAAAAGTAAAAGTTCCTAAAGAGGACCTTAATGCAGAGTTAATGTGGTTATCAAAGAGCTTAGGTTTGATGTCTGAAAGAGATAAAGAGTATTCTTGTTTTAGAATGTTCATTGAAATTATCAAAGCAAGCAAGAGAGGAGAAGGATTGTCTTCTGATGAGTTAGCTTATAGATTAAATTTAACTAGAGGTACTGTTATTCATCATCTAACTAAGTTAATTGGTGCTGGTTTAGTAAGAGTTGAAGATAATAAATATTCTTTGAGAGCAAAAAATCTTGAACAAACATTGAAAAAGATGAAACAAGATGTGCTTTCAACTTATGAAGAGTTAGAAAATTTAGGAAAAGAAATAGATAAAAAATTAGATTTATAGTGTGTGTGATTCATTCAAGGTTTTGTACTGGTAAAGATCTTCTACACTGAACCACAAAGCAATTTCATTCTTAGCATCTTCCTGATTTGCTGATGCATGAATTAGGTTTTTTACTGCCATATCTTTTTTATCAGCATGAGCAAAACTTACATGACTGTAATCTCCTCTAATAGTTCCTGGTGCTGCTGATTTAGATTCAGTCTCACCAACCATTTTTCTTACAATCTCTATTGCTTCAATACCTTCAAGAACAAAAGCTATTACAGGACCCTCTTTTAGAAAAGTAACTAAATTGTTTCTTACTTTTTCTCCTCTTCTTATTGTGATATCCTCAGTATAGTGTTTTTTTGCAAAATCTTCATCTACCCAAGTCATTTTCATTCCAATAACTTTTAATCCGACTTTTTCAAATCTAGATAGAATTTCTCCAACAAGACTTCTTTTTACACCATCTGGTTTTATCATAACAAATGTTCTTTCAATCATTATTTCACCCACTTAGTTGTTTGTGGTTTTCTTTTTAATTTTAAAATATGCATTTCACATTTTCTTGAACAGAACCAAACTGATTTACCTGATTTGTAAACAAATAATAAACCAGTACCTCTTGGCATGTCTTTTTTACAGAATGAACATTTGGACATTATTTCTTACCTCTTCCAATTTTTCTTGCTTCGATTTCAGTTTCTCTAAGCATTAGAATGTCTTTTAGTCTTACTGGACCTCTAACATTTCTTGTAAGAATTTTGTTTGCATCTTTACCATCAAGAACTTTGCATCTAACTTGAATAACTTCTCCTCTTGTTCCAGTTCTACCTACAACTTCTTCAACTCTAGCTGGAACAACTTCTCTAGCTGCTCTAGTTTTTTCCTTTAATGCTTTTTTATTATTCTGTGGTCTTTTGTCCTTCACTTTTTAATGCCTCAACTACTCTTTTGATTTTTGCTTTTGCATCGCCTTCTTGTATAACTGCAACTGCAGTTGTGGATACAGGGATTCCTGCTGCTGTGCCTAACTCATCTTTTCTGTCAACTTCAACAAAAGGAATGTTTTTCTCTTTACATAAAGGCCCTATGTGCATAACTATTTCTTTAGGGTTTGTATCTTTTGCAATAAGAATTAATTTTGCAGTTCCTTTTTCTGCTGCCTTAGTTGCTTCGTTAGCACCCTTCTTAATCTTACCAGAAGTCTTTGCATGTTCTACTGCTTCAAAAGCCATTTCTTGAATTTTTTTATTATCCATCTTTAAACCTCCATTATATCATTGGTTTGTTTATGAGAAAAATCTAGGCTTTATAAAGGTTTCCTTGCTTCAAAAGCAAGCTTTATAAAAAAATGAAGATTAAAGATGATTATGAGATTCGTAGTAATTGGAGATTTGCATGGTGTGAAGCCAAAAATATACTATCAGACCTATGATGCTATTATAGCTCCAGGTGATTTTTGTTCTTCTGATAAGATAAGAAATTATATGTTTAAAGTTATTGAAGAGAGGAAAAAAGATAGAAATTATGATAAAGAATGGTATGATCTCGTCGGAAAAAGAAGAGCTAGAAAGTTGGTTAAGGAAAGTTTAGAGATTGGGAGAGAGGTTTTGGAATATTTAGATTCTTTAGAAGTTCCTATTTACCTTGTTCCTGGAAATGCTGATTGGGTTTATCAAAGTAAAGATTGGAATTTTTTGAATAAAGATTATTTTGAAGATTATTTAATTAAGGGTTTGAAGAATGTTGTTAATTGTCATGAGAAGTTTGTTCCTGTAAATGAAGAGTTAGGAATTGTTGGTTATGGTTTATCTTCTAATCCTGAATTACCACAACATACAGAAGATATGGCAATGTTAACTCCTGAATTGTTTGAGAAAAAAGAAAAAGAGTATAATGAACAAAAAGAGATACTCTGTGAAGCTTTTAGAGAAAGGAGAAAAGGCAAGTTTAAGAGAAGAGTTATTTTCTTATCTCATAATATTCCATTTAATACTAATTTAGATATTATTAGAAACAAAAAAACTAGTAGAAATGGTCAACACAGAGGTTCTCTTATTGCTCGTGAGCTTGTTGAAACTTACAAACCAATTATTTGTATTGGAGGACATATGCATGAACATTTTGGTGCTTGTAAGATTGGAAGAACTACTGTTATTAATGCAGGGTTTGGTGAGAATGTAAATGTTTGGTTGGAAATTAATGACATGAAGAAAAAGGTTGAGTTCTATAAGGGTAATTAACCTTCTCCATTTATTATGTGTCCACTCATTACTTGTGTTAACATTGATGTTTGACCCAGAATTGCTCCACTAGAGTAAACATTTCTTAGTTGCAAAGGTCTAATATGAAGCCAATATAAAATCTCAGAAGTTCTTAAAACTTGTAATTTATCTATAACTAAAAATTCTTCATGTTCTTCTGCAACAAAATTTTTAATCCACATAGTTTCCTTGGCCACCCTATTATTAACTTTCCCTGCAAAATGTTTTGTTAATTTTGCTAGCCCATCATCTCTAACTCTCATTGTTATACCACCTGTTCCAGTTATCATCCATTCTAAAGTTTTTTTTCTTAGGTCTTCTCTTTCTTTAATTGTAACTCCATAAGTTGCTTTATTTTTAGCTGTATAAAGAGCAACATCAGAAATAGCTAGTTCTCTAGGATCTATAATTCTTAAAGTTGGTTTTCTTTTAATTTCATGAGGTGTGTAAATTTCCTCTCCAGCAAGATAAGCTGCAACTTGAGAAAGACCATATCTTTGTACTTCTAATTTCCATTGTTTAGGCATAGAATTAGGTTTTATAATTAATGTTTTTAAGTATTGTTAAGGTTTAGAAAAATTTCTTTGATCTAAATGTTCAAAAAGAATTTCTCTTCCATCAAGATACAATGTTATATCTCTATCACCGTCTCCATCAGTATCTGAAATTGCAGTTACAAGATTCTCTCCTTCAATCTCAAAAATAGGAGCTGTTACTAAATATCCTTGAACACCCTCATCCCAAGGGTTTATTACTATTTGCCATCTGTTAATGTAACTTTCACCTTCATCAGGAAAAACATATCTTGGAATTGCAGAAATTAAATCTTTGTTTCCATCGCCATCCATATCTATCTTTGCTTCAAATTCTCCTTCAAATGTATAAACTGCTCTTTCACCACAAGCAAGACTAGAACTAGCTAGAACAATAGTTGTTAATGCAGTTGTAATGAATCTCATTATTAAAATAAATTATAAAGAGTTTATAAAAATTTAGGAATAGTAATACTTGTTCTCTTTCTTTTGCTTTTTATCCATTTGTGAAGCTAGCTTGTTAATTCTCGGTCTTTGGTTTTCTTCATCTCTTCGCATTGTAATCTTTAATTCTTTTAGTAATTTGTTCATTCCATCTTCCATTGTTAATGGCTTGTGAAGTATACCTTTTACAGCTGGTTCACCTTCGAATACTAGGAGTCCTTGCGATAAAGAGTCCATGAAAACTAAATCGTGGTCAATTATTAATGCTGATATTTCTTTTGTTTCAATTACTTTGTTGATTGTTTTTGCTAGTGTTAATCTTTGTTCAATGTCTAAGTAAGCAGATGGTTCGTCCATTAATATTAAATCTGATCCTCTTGATAAACATAAAGCTATTGAAACTCTTTGTAATTCTCCACCTGAAAGAGTTTTTACTTGTTTTTGTAATATATGGTCGATCTCTAGAGGTGAAATTATCATTGCTTTGTAGGATTTTGTGTTGTATTCTTTAGTTTCTTTTTTTAATAATTGTTCAACTGTTTCTTCTGATTCTGATTTTAGATATTGTGGTTTGTAAGAGATTTTTAGTTTTAGGTCAACTTCTAATTGATCTGGTTTTATCTCTCCTGCTAAAAGTTTCATGAATGAAGTTTTACCAATTCCATTTGAACCCAAAATTCCAACAACTTGTCTTTCTCTTATTGAACCTTGTTGAATATCTAAATTGAAATTTCCTAGTTTTTTTTGCATTTTGGGCCATTGTGCAATTTCTTCAGTTTCAACTTGTTTTGAGTGTGCGTGTGTGCAAAATTTGATTTCTTTGTCTCTGAATCTGATGTTTTCTTCTCTTAGAAATCCTGAAAGGTAAGTGTTTATTCCTGGCCTTGAAGATTTTAGTCCAGAGATTACACCATATACACTTGGCTTACCATAGACTATATGTATAAGGTCTGCCATGTAATCCAAAGTTACTAAGTCGTGCTCTACAACAATTACTGCTGTGTTTTCATTTGCTAAAGTTCTAATGAATTGTGCAATCTTTAACCTTTGTTTAATGTCTAAGTATGAGGATGGTTCGTCAAAGTAAATCACTTGTGCATCTTTTAGTGCTGCTGCAGCAATTGCTACTCTTTGTAACTCTCCACCTGAAATTTCTTTTATGTTAGTATCAAGTATTTTATCAATCTCTAATAGTTCTGTGTATTCTTTGAGTTTGTTTTTTTCATCAACTTTTTTTAGTAAGTCTTTAACTTTACCATCAAAGTTTTCTGGAATTTGTTCAACTCTTTGTGGTTTGTATGCTAGTTTGATTTTGTTTTTGTAAAGTTTTTTGAAGAAATCACCTAATGGTGAGGTTGAGTATCTTTTTATTGTTGCTTCCTTTCCTTCTTGAGGAATAAGGTTTCCTGACAAAATGTTTAATGCTGTTGTTTTACCAATACCATTTCTTCCAATGATTCCTATAACTTTTCCTGGTTTTGGGATTGGTAGGTTGAATAGTTGGAATGCATTTCTTCCATACCTGTGAATTGGAGGTTCTTTAAGTGCTTCTGGCAAGTTTACAATATCTAAAGCTTCTAGTGGACACCTTGCAACACAAATATGGCAACCATTGCATAAATCCTCCTCAATATAAGGCTTTGTATCTTCACCTTTTGTTATGCATTCTCCACCCGTTCTGTTCACTGGGCAGAGTTTTATACAGAGATAGTCGCACTTAGCAGGATTACATTTCGATCTTTTAATTACAGCAATACGACTCATTTTTTGAATACCTTATTCCACTCCTTCCTTAATTCTATTTCTTCACTCTTATTTATAGTTTTCCAATAGTAATCAAATTTAAAATTCTCACAAAGATATTCATAAACATTTTTTGACTTGAAATATAGTAATTCCCCTGTGTTTCCTTTTAATTGATAACAAAATAATTCATTAATTGTTATTTTCAGTTCCTCTTCTGAAATATTCATCCTTCTAAAAGTTTTCCTATGTATTCTAATACGATAATTACTCTCATCAACCCTTAAAAGAGGATATATTTCTAATAACTTCGAAGGAACATCTTTATTTTTAATTTTAATATTTTTATAATATTGTTTTTTTTTCAATAATCTAAAAAACTGTTCTTGCTTTCTCGGATGAGATAATCCAATATTTCTAAACAACCTTAAATCAGGATGTTCAATACATATTTGATCTTTTTTTACAATAGGAGAAAAAATTTTGCCTAACCATCGTTTTAGAGCAATAAATTTTGTGGTAAAATATATAAAGCACTAGATTGTTTTTATTGCTATGAAATGTGCAATCTGTAAAGGTAAAATTGAGTATGCCTTCTTAGGTAAGATTAAAGGTACTTTAATTGGGAAGAAAGCTGTTTGTCCTGTTTGCCAGAAAAAGTATAAAAATGAAGTAAAAGATCATCTTTAGCAAAGTTTAAATATTTCTTTAGAATAATTTATTTTATGCAAAGTCGAGCTTATAGAATGATTGAAAAATTAGATAGAGATTTGGGTAGGTTGACTGAGGAAAAGGCAGAAGAGTTGTTAGAAGCAAATCCTGGTCTTAAAGTGTATAGTGATCTTAGAAATGATGATTCATATGCAACTCAATTTGCAAGAGGATTTCTTAGGAATTTATTAGCAACATCATCACCTCGTATAGGTGAAGAATCTGCACTCAGGCTTGGAGAGTTGTTAGAACAATATGGGTTGGATGAAGAATCTAAGGCTGTTAAAGACCCTTATCTTGCTAAATATAAAGCTAGAGTTTTGGCACAATCAGTAGTAGATGGAAAAAGAGATATTCTTAATGACGATTTTTTAGATTTTGCAGCTGAAATGGCAGCTCGATTTGATGGTGAAAGAATGCGAAGATTAAGAGCAGAAACTGGATTGGTAGATACTATCATAGGTTAATTTTATATACTTATTAACATTGATTTAAAAAATGGATGCTTTAAAAAAAAGAGTTTTATTGTTTTGTGTTTCTTTTGCTATTCCAATAATCTTTTTTAGAATAGCTATATATTTTCTTTGTTCTGGAAATGGTTGTGAGTTTGTTCAATCAGTTACTGGTCTTACTGTTCATCATTTCCATTTTGGATTTATTTTGTTGTTAATTGGGTTATTATTACTTATTTTTTATCCTAAAGAAGATAGAGTCCTTGTTCCTTTAGGATTAGGTTTTGGAACAATTGCTGATCAGTTTATTCCTTCATTGTTTTTAGAAACTGAAAGAGCGCATGAACTTGCAGTGTACTCTCAAAGTTATGTATCTACCTCTCTTTTGATGGGAATTGTTGTAGCTTTAGGTTTTGGGATTTACTTTTTAAAAAAAAGACTTACATAATCTTTATATAATAGCAATTTAAACTCTTATTTTATGAGTGAATTTTTTTTTGAAACCGATAAAAGAATTGGAGTTGTAGTTCTTGCAGAATTTATAGCAGAAAATATTGAACATCCATTGGCTGCTTATTCTACAAAGGGATGGGATATAAACACTGACCTTTCTGTACCAAGCTATATGGCAGAGAGTACACATGATGTTTACCCTAATGAATTTGTTATAAGAGGACCAGTTCAAGTTAATGAAAGGGATCATTATGCTGTTGCTATTTTTGTACCAAAAGCTAAGTTTAAACATCCTGAAGATGTAGGGAATGAACATGTTAGTAAAGTTTTAGGCTATCTTAAAGATGCAACTGGTATGAAAATTTCTCCTGTTAATACAAATCTTGAAAATTTGTTAAGAATTCTAGAAAGTTAAAAGAAACCAACAATAATAAAGCCCATATTTAAGAGGTTAATTTTATATATTACAAGTTTAAACTCTTATTTTATGAAGAATAATTATTTTGAAAGGTGGCTGGCTGTTAAGAGAGCAATTGAATGTGATTCTAGTTTAAAATCAGGAATTAGAGAACTTCTACATGGCTTTCCTGGAAAGTTTTGTTTTCCAGAAGAATTTAGATTAGGAAAAGGAACAGAACATCAATTTGCTCGTGCAGGTGTTGTAACTTTAGATCAAAGAGAAGTTCATTTAGCATTAGGGATTTATGTTAGGCATGATCCATTTTTTTTTAGAATGTTTCCACTACAAAGAGTTATAGCTTACCATGAAAAGTTTTGTGGTGGTGGAGATCCACCTTATTTTATTGGGCCTGTTATGACAACTTATGAAGGAGAAAATATGTGGGCATTCTTAACAGAGGATATTAGTGAAGGGGGAAGAAATGAAATAAAAGACCCTGAATTCCCAGAAGAATATGCAACAGTAACTTCACCAACAAGAGATATAAGAAAAGTTTTTATGGATCCAACTAATCTTGTTCATAATGATGAAATGCAAGAACAATATTTAGAAGCTAAACTAATCTTATAAAAAACCCCATATAATAAAGCCCATCATAACTAAAGAAGTTATCAACCCTAACAAAGGTATTACTGCCAACCGACCAATGTTCAAAGGACATCTAAATGCTCTTTTCATCTTTGGTGCTTTGTATCGCAAAATAATCAAACTTAGATTAACTGCTGCAAAAGTTAAAAATAAGAATAAGTTTGTTATGTTAGCAACAAGGTCTATCTCGCCAACAAATAGGAAAATGATTGCTACAAACATTGTGATAAGTATTGCTATCCAAGGCGTCCTTGTTTTGCCATGGACTTTCGATAAAAACTTTGGTAATGACTTTTGTTTTGCCATACCATAAATTTGTCTTGATGATGTGATTGAAGAGAAAAGGATTGTGTTTGATGTTGAAAAGAGTGCAATAACTGCTAAGATTGGTCCTGTGATTCCGCCTAATGCTGTTTGTGCAACAAGTGAGAGTGGTGCTGAGCTTTGTGCTAGTTGGTCCCAACCTATTATACTTACTGATGAGATTGCAACTAAGATGTATAGCACTGATGTTACTGCAACTGAAATTATGATTGCTTTAGGTATATTTTTTTCTGGGTCTTTTGTTTCTTCTCTAAGTTTTACTATACTTTCAAATCCTAAGTATGCAAAGAAGACAAGTGCTGCTGAACTGAACACTCCTGTGAATCCTAAAGGCATTTCTAAGTAGTTGACTGATCCAATGTATTTGAAACCCAAAACAATGATTATGATTAAACCAATTATTTCAACAAATGTTGATAGTGCGTTGAACCAACTTGATTCTTTGATTCCAACAAAGTTTATGACTGTCATTAAAAGAATTACTAAAACTGCTGTTAAAAGATAAGGTAAGGGAATTAAAGTTATGAAGTAACCTGCAAAACCCAGTGCTACAACTGAGGCTGTGATTATTGATGCTGCAATTACACTTAATCCAACTACAAGGCCAAACTTTTTGTTTATTGCCTTTGAAGTGTAGTCATATTCTCCTGCATCTCCTTTGAACATTGTTGAGAGTTCTGCATAACTTAATCCTGTTAAGAGTGCGATTACTGCTGAGATTAAAAATGCTAGCCAGGTTGCATTGCCTGCACCACCTGCTGCCACGCCTATCAGTGCGTATATACCTGCACCTAGGATTATTCCTGTTCCTATTAAGGTTAAATTAAACAGTCCTAATTGTCTTTTTAGTTTTGCCACTTAGAAATATAAGATAAAGAAGCTTTTAAAGTTTTTTATAAAATTGATTTTACTCTAAATTTTCCAATTTTTACTGCTTCAAAACAAATTGTATGTCTATATTTTGAATCTCTTGAATCTAATTCCATTACAACTAAAATGCTTTCAGGATAAGCAGAAGGTACTAAAGAAGCTAATGATCTCCACCTTTCAATACTTGTTCTTTGTGTGTTTTCATACATCTCTCTTGTTATTGGTTCACCCTCTCTATGCAGTTCCCTTGGCCCATAAAATAAAATTTCTCCAAGACCTTGAAATTGGACAGGTTGGGGTTGTCTGTCACTAGCATAATTTTCAGGTAAAGGTTGTTCACCTAATGGAAAATAATTGTCAATAGCAGTCCTTAAAGGTTGTGTTAAAATCTCATCTCCTATTTGAAATAAATCTGAAAACTTTTCTGGTACCATTCTTTGCAGAATTTTTATGCTACTTATAAATTTATCTATAACTCTTGTTCTCTGTCTGCCATTTGGTGCATTGCTGCAATTTGGTAAGTTTCGTCACCAATTTCTTCTGAAATACAATATGATTTTGTGTCTGTCCAATCACTTGGTGCTGTGTTTGCTTCCAAGTCTGGAATGAATTCATTTGTATCTTCAACTTCTAAGATGTAATCTGGTGAAGGGTTTATTTTGAACCATCCATCCCAACCATCAAGTGCCATCCTTATGTGTGACTTGTAAGGATTTGATTGTACATGGTCTTCTTCACTTGCTAAAAACATTCCTTCTAAATCTGGAATGTTGTTTAATGCATCTTCATAAACATAAACCGATTCTCTTAAGTCCCAGTATGCATCTGCTTCATCAGGAGTTCCAATGTCACTTGGCCAATTTGCTAAAGTTAGTACACCATTGTCAAGCAAAGCGTGTGTGACGGGTCGTGAATAAAAGTTTTTTATCAAACCAGGATAAAAGTCTAATGGAAAATCTTCATCTGTTGAAACTTCACCATCTTGGTTTAAATCAGGTGATGGACCATTTGTTGTTTCAGTGGTTGTGTATTCCCCATCTCCATTTCCATCATGGAAAATTGAGAACAATGAGTTTGGATCATAAGTTAAGTCATCATAATCTACTTCAATTGCTTTTTTACCATAACCCATATATCTTGGGTTGAAAAATTCTCCTCTTTTTGGGGAGGGATTTTCTAACAAAGGTTCTAAAATTATTTCACCAAAATCTCTTGTTGCAACTTGGCTTGCAATTGGTGTTTCCCACTGTATAATATAATCTAAGTGATTTTTAATTTCATTTCCATAAAATGCAGCTGTTGCAACTGGTAGATTTCCTCCATTCGAAGCTCCAATTGCACCAATGTTATCAATTAGAATGTCTGTTTCTACAACTTCTGTAATTGTTTGACCATTTGAATCTTCAAGTTCTCCTCCTGCATACAATATTACATCTCTAAGTGCTTTGATACAGTTATCTCCCCTGTAATCATAAGTTCCTTCTGATTCTTTGCCTGTGCTTGATTCAGTTACACCTGGGAAAAGAAATGAAATAATTAACATGTCTTGTGCTCTAACATCATTTTTAAGACTATTTTCTTCATAACCACCTTGAACATATATTGTAATTGGTGCACCTTCATCAAACCTTTGATCTTCTGGTAGCCAAAGTCTTACTGCTAAGTCACCTTGTTCTGTTGGTAAGGTAATGTCTGTATAAGGGCCATATTGTTCAACTTCTCCACACACTCTTAATTCATTGTCTGAAGTTATACCATCTCTATTAATATCACAATCTGGTTCTGCCATGCAGCCTGTTACAAAAAGTATTAAGAAAAGTATGATCACTTTTTTCATATTGTGTTTAAAGCAGTTTAATTATATAAATGTATCTTATAACCAACCATAGTGCCAAGAGGATAACAGTTCTTTTGTTTTTGTTTTAGAAGTCCCTGATTTTGTGTAAGATTCGTATTCCCAGTTGTATCTCCAAGGGTTGTAGAAAAAAGGTAAGCAAAATATGTATAGAAAATAGAATTTCAGGCGTCCCTGCTTTTGTTGTCCCAAATGAACCTCTTCATGTTTTATTATTTTATTCTGTATTGTTTTTGAGTATTTGTTAAAGTTTTTAGAAACATAAATGTTAGGGTATAAGGTTGTAGTAGTTTTTGTGTTTGCGAATATTGTTAAGTTCCATAGCCAGGATTTTTGTTTTATCATTGGTTTGTATATGTTGGGAATATTTAAATATGAATTGGTTTTTGGAGATAGTAAGGTGAAAGAGGTTATAGCTTCCTGAATTTGGGACTTATAAAAATTTCCTAACTACAAACTTAAACAGCTGACCTCCACTAAAATCCAAAACTATCAGTGAATTCTCTGATCTGTTGGTATGATGTTAAGAATTTCAAACCTTTGTCAGTAATGCTATAATTTTTGCTTCTTTTTTCTTGAATTTCTAGCATCATCTCTTTTTCAATAAGTTCAGAAACATACCTTTTCATAGAATCGTGAGAGAGATTTGACTTGTAAAGTAGATGAGTCGGTTTAATTTTTCCACCTTTCCCTCTTATTGCCTCAAGGATATCCTTGATTATTTCAAGCTTTTCTCTTCTTTCTCCCATAGTTTATCAGTCTCAAAAATAGGTAAAATAATGTTAAGTATGCAATTAGTTGTAATGCTTGTGCAACAACATAGAATATGTTGCTAGAGTAAACTGTTGCTATGTAAAATATTTCTGAACAAGTCAGTAAGTAAAATGATGTGAAAACAACCTTTGCATTAGGTTTGTTGTTTTCTAAGTAATTTGTGTAAAATTGGTATGATAAGAAAAATAGTAGTAAGAAGGCTGTAATGTGAAATTTAAGGAAGTTTTGTTTTGAAAATAATACGAATAAGAAAGATAGTGACATTAGT
>Ga0233437_1004411_pt1 | contig 16652 bp, 13 predicted proteins | sample SI_122_August201_FD_182714 | JGI IMG/M metagenome (GOLD analysis project Ga0233437, IMG submission 182714) | Seawater microbial communities from Saanich Inlet, British Columbia, Canada - SI_122_August2016_200_MG | ecosystem: Environmental > Aquatic > Marine > Inlet | place: Canada: British... | reverse complement strand
GATTTCAGCTTCTCGTAGCTTGGAGATGATCTCTTCGGGTCGGTAATGTCTTCTTGCCACTTCCTGCCTCCTTCCATTGATCCAGATACTAGCTCTACTTCCGGACCTATTTCTGGGGGGCAGGTCAGTGAGCTCAGGTGACAAAGGATGTGGACGTTTGTGTCTTGAAAGACGTCGATAGTGAGACAGTAATCGTTATTACATTCGCTGGCCGATCTCCGGGTGGTGCAAGCGAATGAAAAACGACTGTGTCACCTCCTTGAGGAATGCGGCGGAAGCGTCCAGTGTCCGCTAGCATGGCGAGCGTTGGGTTTGAGAACCCTCGAATCCGCCTCTTCCGCCGCGGCCCCTTTGGTTTCGTGGCTTGAAAGGGACTCTTGCTTTGGTGAAAATAGGGCGCTTTCGGACCTCGTGCCCGAAAGGGAAGAGCCAGGAAAGCCCGATTATATACGGCTTTCGGCTTCGGGAGGATCATGTCTGGGGGCGATCCGGCGAACCAGCCGACAGGGAATGTAGGCGAACTCAAAGCGCTGTACCCCGGGAAATTCGTTCCTCCTGATGAGATCTTCGCTTCCATCCATCGAGGTGATCGCCTTTTCATTGGAACAGGTTGCGGTTATCCGCAACATTTGGTTGATCAACTTGTCTCCTATACGCAGGCACACCCAAAGGCATTCTTCGATGCTGAGGTGCTGCATATATGGACTTTGGGAGTAAACCCCTATCTTCAGGATGATGTGCGCCGCAATTTCCGACTCAATTCATTCTTTGTTAGTGGTCCGACGCGAGATTCTGTGAATCAGGGAGCCGCCGACTATACGTCAATCTTCCTTTCTCAGGTTCCCGATCTCCTAACACGTGGTGTGATTCCGATTGATGTGGCATTGGTTCAGACGTCCATGCCTGATGAACATGGGTACGTCAGTCTAGGAATCAGTGTTGATATTGTCCGGACGGCTGTGGATTGCGCGCGGACAGTGATCTGCCAGTTCAATCCAGATATGCCAAGAACGCATGGCGACAGCTTCCTACACATGTCTGACATCGATTTTGCCATCCCATTTCATGAGCCATTGCTGGAATTCTCATCGAAACCTTCAGACGAAATCGCTGATCGAATTGGTGGCTACGTGGCCAGTCTTGTGGAGAACGGCTCTACCATTCAGGTTGGCTACGGGCGCATTCCGGATGCTATTGTTGCGCGACTGAAGGACAAGAAACATCTGGGCGTTCACACCGAGCTTCTCAGTGACGGTATCGTTAGCCTAATGAAAGCAGGCGTCGTCGATAACACGCAGAAATCGGTTGATCGCAACAAAACAGTGGCTGCGTTTTGTATGGGATCGCGTGAAACTTACGAATACCTTGATGACAATCCTGCTGTGTCCTTCCGTGCCGTCGACTACACCAACAGTCCAGCTGTCATTAGTCAGATTGAGAAGATGACGGCCATCAATTCTGCGCTTGAAATTGATTTGACGGGCCAGGCAACGGCAGAGTCCCTCGATGGCGCTGTATATAGTGGTGTGGGGGGACAGCCCGACTTCATGCGAGGCGCAGTTCTGGCTCCAGACGGGAAATCAGTGCTCGTTCTCCCCTCGACTGCGAAGGATGGAACCGTGTCGCGCATCGTTCCGTTTTTGGGAGAGGGAGCTGGGGTCACCCTGACGCGAAGCGATGTTCACTACGTCGTGACCGAGTATGGCATTGCCTATTTGCATGGGAAGAACCTGCGAGAGAGAGCGATGGAGCTCATTCGCATTGCCCACCCTAAATACCGACCCCAATTGCTGCGCGATGCCAAAGCCAGGCATCTTATCTATGCCGATCAAGCGTTCGTTCCTGGAAGCCGAGGGGAATACCCAGAGCATCTGGAAACCTACCGCACGACGAGGACAGGACTGGAGTTACAGCTTCGTCCAGTTCGCATTTCTGATGAGCCGTTGCTGAAGGATTTCTTCTATGCCCTGTCAGATCGCTCGGTGTACCAGCGATTCATCTCTGCTCGAAAAGACATGCCGCATGAACGGCTGCAGGATTTCGTGATCATCGATTACTCGTCGGGGATTGTGATTCTGGCGATCGAGGATGTAGATGGTATTCAGACCGTTGCGGGAGTTGCCCAGTACGGCATTGAACCGGAGTCTCATACCGCAGAAGTTGCCTTGGTTGTGCGAGACGATTTTCAGCAACAGGGAATTGGAACAGAGCTTCTTACCTATGTTACGTTGCTGGCAAAACGAAAGGGATTGCTCGGATTCCGGGCTGAGGTGCTTGTGGAGAACCACACCATGATGCATCTCTTTGAAGCCGCCGGTTTTACGATTGAGAAGAGAAGAGGTGCAGGCGTCTATGAACTGCGAATGTTGTTCTGAGGATCGTACGAACACAGCGGATGAGATGAGGAGCCTATTTCAACCTCGAACCATTGCTGTCTTTGGGGCCTCTACTAACCCAGCGAAAATCGGCTATCGCGTTGTTGAGAACCTCCTGAAAGGGGGCTATCAGGGAACGCTCTATCCGATTAGTCCTAAAGGAGGCGAGATCCTGGGTTGCCCGATCTCCCAAAGCTTGGGAGAAGTCGACGACGATATTGATATCGCTGTGATGGCGATTCCCGCCCGTTTTGTATTTGACGCGGTCGTGGAATGTGGCAAGAAGGGCGTCAAGCATCTCGTGGTGATTACATCCGGCTTCTCTGAAGTAGGCGACATCGAAGAAGAGGAACGGATCGTCTCCTATGCCCGCGAACATGGGATGCGCGTGCTAGGACCCAATGTGTTTGGCATCTACTCGGACGCCTGTTCAATGAACGCAACCTTTGGCCCAAGCGGGATTCTCTCAGGACATGTGGCAATCGTCACACAGAGTGGCGCGTTGGGAATCGCCATGATTGGCAAGACGGCTGCCGAGTCGCTGGGATTGTCCGCAGTGGTGTCTGTCGGAAACAAAGCTGACATCGATGAAGCCGACTTGCTTGAGTATTTGGGCCGAGATGACAACACACGTGTCATCCTCCTGTATATCGAGGGTGTGAAGAATGGCGATCGTCTGGCACGAGCGCTTCGATGGGTAACCCAGCGCAAGCACGTCGTTGTCATTAAATCGGGACGGTCAAAGCGTGGAGCGATGGCTGCGGCATCGCATACAGGGTCGCTTGCCGGTGCTGACGATGTTTTCGACGCAGTGATGAAGCAGAGCGGCGCTTTGCGCGCAGAAAATGTGCAGGACGCATTCAATTGGGTGCAGTATCTTGCTTCAGCTCCCGCTCCTACTGGGAAGCAAGCAGTCATCATCACAAACGGTGGTGGTATTGGCGTCATGGCCACAGATGCGTGCGAGAAATTCGGAATTACGCTGTTCGATGACCAGAAACGTCTCAAGGAAGCATTCTCTGATGTAATGCCCGACTTCGGGTCATCGAAGAATCCTGTGGATCTAACTGGACAAGCCAGTGCCCAGGATTATGAAAGAGCACTGGAAGCTGCCTTGGAAGAGGATCGTATCCATTCCGTGATGGCCTTGTACTGCGAAACAGCCCTGTTTGATACAGAGGAGTTTGGACATCTGATTCGCAAGACGTATGAGCGTTTCAGAGAGCGAAAGCCGATTCTGTTTACCTTGTTCGGTGGTGCGAAGATTGAGGCGCTTGTTCGTGATTTGCGGAGGGACGGCATTCCCGTGTTCGCCAATGTCTACGAAGCCGTTTCCTGTCTAGGTGTGCTCTATCGTTCCTGGCGGAATCATCAACAGGTCCAAGCAGAAGTACGCGAATTTCCCATACCGTTGGAACGTATCTCGGAGATTCTGCAGACTGCGGGCAAGGACCAGCGTGGCTTCCTGCTAGCTCATGAAGCGGCAGCTGTGTCTTCAGCATTGGGATTCAACATGCCTCAATCGATTGTGGCAGGAAATCTAGACGAAGCCGTTCAAGCAGCTGAGAAGATCGGCTATCCCGTTGTTCTGAAAGTTGTATCCAAGGACATCATCCACAAGAGTGATGCTGGTGGCGTCGCCCTAGACTTGCAGAACAAGGAAGAAGTGATTGACGCCTATCAGGCAGTATTGAGGGCCTGCCGTGCCTACAAGCGAGATGCCAAGATCGAAGGTATGGAAGTGGCTGAAATGGTGCGTGCTGGCGTAGAGACGATCATTGGGGCTAGGCAAGACCGTTCTTTTGGTCCGACAGTGATGGTCGGCTTGGGCGGCATCTATGTTGAAGTGATGAAGGACGTTGCTTTCCGAGCTGCACCAGTAGACAAAGCAATGGCGCTGGAGATGATTGCTGATCTTCGCTCCTTCCCGCTCCTTCTTGGTGTGCGCGGAGAGAAGCGAAAGGACATTGAAGCTGTCGCCGATGTTATCGTGACGCTGAGTCATCTGATTGACCAGTGCCGCGACATCACGGATATCGAGATCAACCCGCTTGTCGCTTACGACGTGGGCGAAGGTGCGAAGGCTGTTGACGTCAGAATCCTGTTCCAGACTCCTGAGGAGGTGAGGTAGCATGAAATCGCTTATTGTGGCCTCGACGCGCGAAGACGCGGGGAAGACGAGTACGATTATTGCATTGGCACGTATCCTGAATAAGCGGTTTGGGTATCTCAAACCACTCGGAGATCGATTCCTCTATCGCAAGAAACGACTATGGGATTATGATGCCTCGCTGCTCACGCAGCTGTTTGGCTTGGGAGAAGAACCCGAAACGATCAGCATCGGATTCGATCACTCCAAATTGCGCTACATGTACGACCGGAAGGCCATCTTTGAAGAATACAACCGCATCGTGAGTCAAGTAGGAGCAGATCGCGAAGCCGTGTTTGTCGAATGCGGGAAGGATCTTGCGTACGGTGCTTCTGTCTATCTTGATCCATTGACCATATCGCAGGAAACCGGCGCACCCGTGTTGATTCTGGCAGGTGGCGGCGAAAACGAGATCGCCGATGATCTCGCATTCATTAAACGATTTGTTGGCAGCGATGAGGCCAATGTTGCCGGAGTGATCATCAACAAAGTCGTGCAGATGGAAGACTTCTGCCAAGTGCACCTTCCGGAAATCGAGAAGCTTGGAGTCAATGTATTGGGCGTGCTGCCTTATCGTCCCGAGTTTGAGACGATCTCACTGTCCACGGTTGCTGACAAACTGTTCGCCAAGGTCTTGGGCGGAGAAGACGGATTACAGAACCGTGTCAGATCGGTTGTCGTAGGGGCAATGTCTGTCAATGCTGCCTTGCTCGATCCACAGATTAACGAACCGGGCAAGCTGGTCATCACGAGTGGGGACCGAAGCGACATGATTCTGGCGATGATGGAGACCGAGGGAACAGCTGGCATCGTCTTGACCAACGATATTATTCCTCCCTCCAACATTGTTGCCAAGGCGAGCGGACAGAATGTTCCGTTGCTTGTGGTGTCAGGAGACACCTACTCGACAGCACTGCAAATCGAGAGAATCCGTCCGCTTCTGAGAGCAGAGGACACGACCCAGATTGACAGTCTGACGGCACTTGTGTCTGATCACGTTGATATGGGCGGTATTCGAGCGCTCATCTAGCACAACAAAGAAAAAGCACACGTGTCTCGCATGCGCGAGGCGCGTGTGCTTAAAACTCGTCGCTGCTAACGGAGGTTAGCTTTTGTTTTCTTCGCGATCGAGGTATTGAAGAATGGCATCAACGACCATGTAGTTGATCGATCGGTCCCTTTTCTCGCCAAGTTGGATAAGTCGTTCTACTGGCTTTTCCTCCATCTTCCTCTGAGGAATGTAGATTGACAGTTTGTCCAGAATCTCTTTGCTGGCCATGGAGTTCACCCCCTCCCGTTGTCTGAAGAATCATTTTGGGACGATTGCTTACTATCTCCCAAAGTCAACGAACAAGTATAGAATAGCGGGAAAGGACAGGAGTTCTATGGATTAACCTGGAAAGAGACATGGAAGAATCATGGAAGAAAGTTTCTTCCCGGGGAGTAAAGTTGAGGATTGAATGGCGCAGCATAGCACAAGATTGACTTGACGTACAATAGCTCACAGGTTTACAGGAGGGAGGGATATGTTGAGAAGACGTGGAATGCGAGCCTTCTATCTGGTCGTTTTGGTCAGCCTTTTCGTTGGGGGGTGCAGTTTTGTCATGCCAACCCAAGCTACATTGGATGTCTCTGCTCCCCAAGGGATTGTCCCCTTCACAATTACGTATGATGCCAGTGCATCTTCAGGCCCTGACGGCATCACCACCTATCGATGGACATTCGATGATGAGACTGAAGCCTACGGAGCTTCGGGGTCCCATACGTTCAATCACGCGGGTGTCCACAAGGTTGAATTGACGGTACGGGCTGCTGATGGCAGTGTGGATACGGAATCGCTTTCTATCGTCGTTGAACCAGCGTTTTGGGTGGCTGACGAGAATCTCAATGAAATCTATAAGCTGGATGTTTCTGGAAATGTAATTCAAACATTGCCCTCTCCAGCAGCGCAGCCACGAGGTCTGGCTCTTGCGGAAAGAAATGGAACCTGGTCGCTGTTTGTTTCATGCATGAGCGGAGGGTTCCAGCGGCTATTTGAAATTGATCCTGAATCAGGCGCCGTGTTGCAGGAGCATTCTGCTCCCGCACAGAACCCTGGAGGACTAGCCTATTCTCCTGTTGCTCCATCCAGGATTTGGCACATAGACCAACTGAGCCGGAAGATCTATGAACTGAATCCATCGGATGGACTGACACTCAATGTGTTCGGGGCAACCTATTTCCAGGCGTCTCCCCACTTGATCGATTCGGTATTCCTGCAAACGCCAGGTGGCATTGCATGGAAGGGGGAATCGGGAGAAGCGAATGCCCTCTGGGTACTGGAATCAGAGACTCATCGGTTGTATGAACTAGAGATTGTCCCAGCGATCGACATTTTCTCGGGCACACAGTTGGCGATTCAACCGAATCCCATCGCATTGGCGTCCGACCTGTTTCCCATCATTGGCTTCGACTGGTATGACGGGTTCTTGTGGGTTGTGCAACGCGATCAGCATCGAGTCGCGCAAGTGGATCCAGCAACAGGCACATCAACGGGCATCACCCTTGACGGCTTTCCTGGTGCTGCAGTGAATGGGCTGAGCATTCAGAAATAACTACTACAAAGAGAGTGATCAAGGAGGCGTCGCTTTGAAACGGATCAACAGAGCGTCCATCAAAGTACTCCACAATGGTTCGGTTTATGGCCATCCAAGCGCAGATGCAATCGTTCTAGAGCGAGACCGCATCCGTATGATTGGACAAGTCGATGATATACCATCCTCTCTACAAGAGTCTGACCAGATTGTTCGCATCGATCTTGAGGGGCAGATTGTTCTCCCAGGATTCATTGATGCTCACATCCACATGATCCACACCGGTCTGGTGGAAAGTGGATGGCGTGTTGGGCTTATGAACCTTTCACGAGATGAGGCCTTGGAAACACTGGCACAAGCAGTCGCAGATCGAGATGGCGAATGGGTACTTGGGACAGGCTGGGATGAGTCACATTGGCAGAATCGCAGCTACCTGACCAGGGCGGAATTGGACAGGATTGCTCCCCACTCTCCATTGCTGGCTATCCGTATGGACGGGCATCTGTTGACAGCCAACAGTGTGGCGATGAAGCAGATCCCGGCAGGAGCACCTGAGCATTTGATTGAACGGGAGACGGGCATTCTGCGCGAACGGGCAGTCGCTGAGATGGCGGGGAGTATCCAGCCTGATTTCACGGCTTCAGTGGAAGCCATTGATGCGGGTGCGCGGCTGTGCCATCGATTGGGGATTACCACTGTTCACACGATGTCACGCCTGGACTTCTTCGAAGCCTTCATGGCTGGACGGGATCGTCGAAAGCTCCGGGTCACCATCTGCCCCGATATTGCTTCATTCGACAAGCTGCTGGCTGTTGGGCTAAAGACGGGGTACGGCGATGCATGGCTTCGCTTCGGCGGTATGAAGATGTTTGCCGATGGCTCTATTGGCGCTCGCAATGCTGCGATTTCTGAACCCTATGTCGATGGCGGAATAGGCGAGCTCAATCATGAGGACGATATGCTGCTAGGATGGGTGAAGAAGGCTGATCGATCCGGTTGGCAAACGATCATCCACGCTATTGGTGATCGGGCGATCGAGCAGATTCTGCGAACGCACGAAACGCTTCAGACAAATGCAGCTTTGCAGCATCGCATTGAGCATTTCGAGCTGCCTCAAGCATCCCAACTCGCGCGGGTTAAGGCTGCGGGAATTCATCTTTGCATGCAGCCGAATTTCACGGCCAATTGGTCTGGACCTGACAGCATGTATGTGGACCGACTTGGCATTGAGAGAGATCAATGGAGCAACCCGCTTCGTGCAATACATGATGTTGGGATACCCCTTGCTTTCGGGTCGGATGGTATGCCACCTTCACCACTTTTTGGCCTGGATGGTGCGATCCATGGGGCCTATCCGGCTCAGCGGATAGCGATCGAAGAGGCTATCTCCTGTTATACAGAAGCTGGTGCTCAGTTTGGATTTGAAGGCGATGAAAAAGGATGCTTGCAGCCTGGTTGCCTCGCGGATTTGGTGGTGCTTGATGAGGATCCTCGTGGGTGTCCTGATCAAGTGGGCGAACGCTCTATTCGAATGACATGGGTAGGCGGAGACCTTGTCTATACCGCTGAGGCGATGTCATAGAGCTTGATCTGAAGTTGATTAAGGGGAATTCCAGTATCAGGAGATAACCATGACACGAATTGGAGTGATGACGAGTGGGGGGGATGCCCCTGGAATGAATGCGGCGATCCGTTCTGCGATTCGGTGTGGAACGGATCTAGGGTTTACCCTTTTTGGAGTCGAGCGGGGATATGCAGGCCTGATTGAAGGAGAGGTCATTCCTCTGGATAACCGCGCTGTGGGTGGCATCATCGAGCGTGGAGGCACCATGCTCCGTTGCGCTCGATCTCAAGCGTTCAGAACGGCTGCTGGCCAGGAGAAGGCATTGTCCACGATCCGGGATTACGCATTGGACGGACTGGTCGTGATTGGTGGCAATGGATCGCTTCGAGGTGCCCAATGGCTGAGCGAGCATGGCGTACCGACAGTCGGTATCCCTGCGTCCATTGACAACGATATCCCGAGATCAACCATGGCTATCGGTGTAGACAGTGCGCTGAACACAGTTGTGTACTGCCTCAACAGTATTCGAGACACAGCCATCGCTCATGAGCGTGCTTTTGTCGTAGAGGTCATGGGGCGTGAGTCAGGTTACATTGCATTGATGGCCGGATTGGCGGGGGGGGCCGAAATCATTCTCTTGCCTGAAATGCCGATATCACTCGAGGATATCGCTCGGAGTGTTCAGGACGGATTGGCTCTCGGGAAAAGCCATTCCATCATAGTGGTTGCTGAAGGTTTCAACCCAACAGATACATCGTCCCAGTCGGGATCGTCGGCTCGCAAGATCTGCGATCACCTAGATGCATTGGGCAACGTGGAAAGCCGACTCACCATACTTGGTCATCTCCAGCGAGGAGGTTCTCCCACTGCCTTTGATCGAATCCTGGCGAGTCGATTTGGCGCGGCTGCTATGCAGGCATTTGCAGCGGACAAGCCATCCGTCATCATGGTTTACGATGGACTCAATATCGTTCCCGTTTCCTACGCGACTCTGGATGAACCGTGTGACAATGTCGACCCCGAGATTCTCAAGCTTGCTGACATTGTCGCGCACTAGTCGCTCGGCAATGGCTCCCATAGCAAGATGTTAGGGGCAATTGACATCTGCCCCTCTGGTGTGATGGGCACGACGTCTTTGTGTAGTAGGGCTATTCGACAGTGACCGTTTTGGCTAGATTCCTTGGTTGATCAGCGTTGGTGTTCCTCAACAGTCTGGAGTGATGGGCACGACGTCTTCAAGTTGTAGAGCTATGCGACAGAGACTGTTTTAGCCAGGTTCCTTGGTTGATCAACGTTGGTGTTCCTCAACAGTCTGGAGTGATGGGCACGACGTCTTCAAGTTGTAGAGCTATTCGACAGTGACAGTTTTGGCCAGGTTCCTTCGTTGATCAACGTTGGTGTTCCTCAACAGTCTGGAGTGATGGGCACGACGTCTTCAAGTTGTAGAGCTATTCGACAGTGACAGTTTTGGCCAGGTTCCTTGGTTGATCGACGTCTGTGCCCCGCCACACGGCTGTGTGGTAGGCCAGCAACTGAAGAGGAATCGTGAACATGATGGGGCGCGAGATGCCCTGGACAGCAGGGACTGGAATCACGAAGTCAGCCAGTTTCTTCACTGATGGATCATCGGGAGCGTCTGTCACGGCGATAATCTGCCCATTCCGCGCCTTCACTTCCTCCATATTGGATAGCACTTTCTCAAAGGCTATGCCACGGGAAAGCAGGAAGACGACGGGCGTATCCTCATCAATCAGTGCGATGGGTCCGTGCTTCATCTCTCCTGCCGGGTACCCTTCCGCGTGGATATAGGAAATCTCCTTCAGCTTGAGCGCCCCTTCCAAGGCAATGGGGAACAGCTCTCCGCGTGCCAGGAAGAGTACGTCAGTGGCATGGTGCAGCTTCTCAGCGATGGCTCGAACATCTTCTTCCTTCTTGAGCGCTTCATTAATATGCCCTGGCAATAGAGCAAGACGGTCGAGCTCCAACTGAATCTCCTGTTCAGATAACAGATCGCCTGCTAGTTGAAGTCCCAGCAACCCAAGGGCTGCAATCTGAGCGGTGAACGTCTTCGTGGCAGCAACGCCGATTTCGATCCCAGCATGTGTATAGAACGAGGCGTCCGCTTCACGATCAATCGTGGATTGCTCGTTGTTCACCAGAGCGATAACCTGGGCGCCCGCAGCCTTGGCGCTTCGGAGAGCCATGAGCGTGTCGATTGTTTCCCCAGATTGGGAGACAGCAATGACGAGTGAGCGTTCGGATAGGTGAGGCGATCGCATGCGGAATTCCGAGGCAATCATCGATTGGATCGGCACATGAAGATAGCGTTCCCAAAGATATTCTGCAGTCAGACTAGCGTGGAAGGCAGTGCCGCAGGAAACGAGATAAATGTGATCAAAGGGAGCAATGGGGGCGCTGAGCATGGATTCGCGCGGCTCGTTGGTGGTTCGATCCCGAATCGTTTCGCCTACGGAACGATCTTGCTCATGGATCTCCTTGAGCATGAAATGTTTGAATCCGGCCTTCTGGATCGAAACCTGATCGGTTTGTACGCGGTGAGAGGGGCGTACAATCTCAACCCCTTCGAGATTGATGATGCGAATGGTTTCACGTGTGATCTCAGCCAATTCGTCGTCAGAGAGGAAGATGACTGAATCCGCTTTGCCAAGTAATGCAGGGATATCCGAAGCGACATAATTGGCATCTTGTGCTTGGCCGATCACGAGCGGACTGCCGCGACGGGCGGCAACAATGCGGTCTGGGGTATTCGAAGAAAGAACAGCCAGTGCGAACGCGCCATCAGCCCGTTGTACCGCTGCTCTCACTGCTTCCAGCAGATCTCCGTGAAAATGATCCTCGATGAGATGGGCCAACACCTCGGTATCCGTGTCTGACGCGAATTGGTGGCCACTGGCAATCAACTCTTCTCTCAAGAGCAGGTGGTTTTCAATAATGCCGTTGTGAATCAAGGCGATTTTTCCATGGCAATCAAAATGTGGATGAGCATTCAATTCATTGGGTACGCCATGTGTTGCCCAACGCGTATGACCGATACCAATGGTGGCTGTTGAAGACACACCTTGGAGTAACGCCTCCAAGTCGCGTACCTTGCCTGCCTCACGGAATCGGGATAGCTCGCCATCCTGAAGCGTGGCGATACCTGCAGAATCGTATCCTCTGTATTCAAGTCGAGATAATCCCTCCAATAGCAAAGGGACAACGGGTTCGCAGCCGATCATTCCTATGATTCCACACACATTGACCTCCTGGACATGCGAAGTGTAGCGAATGCGCGGGACATCTCCAATGACCAAGTGGATTGTCGCTTGTGAACCGAGGGGCTATACTCACCCCATCCAATGACGCTTGTCATTTTGGAAGGAGCTAGACATGCGAGAAGTCGTGATCAAAGCATTGTTGGTCGATCCCTCGAACAACTCTCCCGTGGTTCTATTGAAGGATCGCGCGTCTCGGAAGGCTCTACCTATTTGGATTGGGGATACAGAGGCTATTTCTATTGCTTTTGGGCTCCAGAACGAAGACTTCCCACGTCCATTGACCCATGTTCTAATGAAGAAAATGATTGAAAAACTCGACGCGAAAATCGATAAAGTGATCATCAAGGCCGTGCAGGATGGCACATTCTTTGCCTCGATCTACGTTCGTGATGCCCAAGGGGATGTCAAGGAGTTTGACGCTCGTCCTTCGGATTCCCTCGCGCTTTCGTTGCGATCTGGATGTCAGATCTTCGTGGAAGAAGAGGTCTTCAGTTCAGAAGCCATTGAGTCTCCATTTGCTGAAGAAGACGAATTCCAAGAATTCGTGGAAGCTGATCTAGACATGAACGAATTCCGCAAGTGGAAAGAATGGGCGGAAGCAGAGTCTGAAGATTCCTAGCCGCGGACATTCTCTACGCCAACTTGAAGTGGCGGGATGACTTCAGCTTCAGTTAATCCTTGGTCAATTGTAATGAGCTGAATGAGCAGCGTCGCGCTTCGCTGGCCTCTCTTGAATGTCACTACTTTCTGAATGAGATAGGTTTCGCGATCAATCCAGATCATCCGCATGAGGTCCTTCGATTCAGCGTTGCGAACCTCAAGGATATAGCTTCCTGTTACTGACGTTCCGTTGTCAGAAAACAGCGATTGTACGAGACCAACACTAGGCTCGGGCTCGCCCACCTGGATGTCGGGACAGAACGAGAAGCAGAGGGTGTAATACTGAAGAGCTGGAAGGTCCTGTTCAGAGAAGGGCGTATACGGAGCGGGCGCGTGGCTGAATGATTCGAGAATCGATAACGACGTTGCGAAGGAGATTCCCGAGAATCCAGAGATATCTTGAAGAATCGTTATCTCTGTTACTCCGGCAAGCCAATCGGATCGAACTTGCGACATGTCAAACAGCCCCATGCCAATCATCACGAGAGGCACACCTGGCCAGCGCTTGCTGACAATGATATCCTCGCTGGGAATGTAGTGGAACAGTTGGTCATTCTCGATCGTGAACGTCTCGTCGCGAACCAATGAGATGAACAGATTGTCACTCGTATCTTGCGGTGGTACATAGCGCATGGAAAGAACGGGAGGCGGCCCCTTGACGTACCTAATCTTCATTCTCACGTTCTCAGCCGGTTGCGACTCATCAGTAACTTGCAGTGTTGCTTCCAAGTCTTGGATTCGACTGAATGCGTTCTCTACCCGCCAAATGAGTCCCTCGACTTGTGTTGGCGGATGCTCGTCGAGAAGGTATTGATCCACTGCGGCAACAGTGACAATGAGTGCGACGAAGGCACCGATGGCGAGCATTATCAAGCTTTGATTGTTCATCAATGGGCATTATAATCGCCTTCTGATGGGCATTCAATAAGCTTCACAACTCGGAAAGACTGTCTGATTGGAGGCTCGTGGTGGAACTTCGCAAGATTCAAGATGCCGACGTAGCGGAAAAGACGGTACTGGTTAGGGTGGATTACAACGTTCCATTGAAAGACAGCGAGGTGTTGGATGATCGACGCATCCGAGCTTCGATACCAACCATTCAGTGGCTCCTCGATCACCATGCGAAAGTTGTCCTTATCTCCCATTTGGGACGCCCCGAGGGGAAGGTCGTTGAGGAGCTGCGGCTTGATCCTGTGGCAGCGAGCCTTGAAGCGATTTTGGACAGGCGCGTATTCAAGCTCAATGATTGTGCCGGAGAAGTTGTATCCAAGACAGTTGCTGAAGCACAGAGCGGGGACGTGCTATTGCTGGAGAATGTGCGGTTTCGACGCGAAGAAACGATTAATGAACCCTCCTTCACCCACGAGCTAGCAAACCTTGGCGAGCTATTTGTCAATGACGCATTCGCGACAATGCACCGCGCACATGCCTCGACTGTTGGGGTCGCCGATCATCTGCCAAGCTACGCTGGATTCCTTGTCCAGGCGGAGATCGAGGCAATTGAGCCATTGATCAGCTCTCCGCAACACCCGTATGTGGCGGCTGTCGGAGGTAGAAAGGCCCAGAGTAAACTTGGACCGCTTCATGATCTAGCACCGAAAGTGGATGAGATCCTGATCGGTGGTGGTGTGGCGATGACTTTCCTTCATGCCATGGGTATCGATGTGGGTGCTTCTGTGGTGGATCACAAAGTTCTTGAGGAAGTAGGCGTAATCCGAAGAATCGCCGAGCAAAGCAAGACGAGTCTCCTTTTGCCTGTTGACGTGGTGGCTGCGCGAGAGCTGTCTGATGAGTCAGAGACGGTGATCTGTTCGCTTCATGAGATTCCGGCTGGATGGCATGCATTTGACATCGGACCCGAAACGATCCGACTCTTCAGTGAACGGATCATCCAGGCGAAGATGTTTGTATGGACTGGACCTATGGGAGCCTATGAGCACGAAGCTTTCTCCAATGGAACGAAACAGCTTGGTGAGGCCCTGGCTCAGTCATCAGCCTACAGTGTTATTGGTGGGGGAGAGACTGGAGAAGCCATGGAACGATTTGGTGTATCCAAGCATGCCTCCTACATTTCAACGGGAGGCGGGGCCTGTCTGGCGCTGCTGCGCGGCAAGACGATGCCCTCACTGGAAGCCCTGCGGGCCTGATTTCGCCTGCTCCTGTTGATGGGTATAATGTCATGACTTTGCGGGCATAGCTCAGTGGTAGAGCATCAGCTTCCCAAGCTGGGGGTCGCGGGTTCGAATCCCGCTGCCCGCTTATGATCGCGTCGAACCTGTTCCGCGCTTGCGGCGTCGATAAGGGAGGAGCGATATGCAGGAAACGACTCAGTCGAGCAGCGCGTTGTCTCTAGATGCGCTTGCGCCGCGTGTTCATTCTTGTACGTTGTGTCCTCTTGCCCAAACGCGAACGAACGTGGTGTTTGGAGAAGGGAATCCTACTGCCGACCTGCTTTTCATCGGAGAGGGACCAGGCGAAACAGAGGACGAAACAGGCAGGCCTTTTGTCGGATTGGCTGGCCAGAAATTGGATGAAGTTTTGACCTCAGTCAATATCGAGAGACAAGACGTCTATATCAGCAACGTGGTGAAGTGTCGCCCTCCGGGCAACCGCGTTCCCTCTCGTGCTGAGATGGAGGTTTGCTTCCCTTATCTTGAATCACAGATCGCGTTCATTAAGCCAGCGTTGATTGTCACGTTGGGAAATACATCGACGCAGTGGCTGATGCCAGATATTCCTGGAATTACGAAATCTCATGGCAGCTTTTTCTCTTGGAGAGGTGGAATTCTCTTGTTCCCGATGTTCCATCCTAGCTACCTACTGCGAAACCCCTCACGAGAGAAAGGGAGCCCGAAATACCTAACCTGGTTGGATATCCAGAAAGTGAGCAAATGGATTGATGAGTACCGACGAGCGAAAAACACATGATGAGCAGATTGCCTATGTTGGAGAGTCCATAGAGAAGGCCGAGGTCCTGCGCAAAGACAAACATTACAAAGAAGCGATCTCATTGCTTGTGGACGCACTTCAGTATGGGCTTGAAAAAGCGCAAATCTACTATCGATTGGGCAATATCTATATCGACGGAGAGGACCTGGCACGAGCTGAATACGCTTACAATCGAGCTTTGGAGATCGATCCGAAATTCGTCAACGCGATGCACAATCTGGCAGTGGTGTATCGACGCCAGAAGAAAATGTCGCTCTATGTCAAGACGTACAAGAAGTCTCAAAAGCTTGCAATCAGGAATCCTCAGAAGACGAACTTCAATAGCGAAGAGAAGAAGCGGATACGAGGAATGAGCCGCAATGTATTCCTCTGGTTGTTTGGCGGAGCTGGATTCATTGTGTTCCTGATTTGGTTGCTAGGGCGCTAGAAATCTGCATTTGGCGTTAGCTGGCACGTTTGACGCAATCTGAGTGATTCCGTATAGTCTGCATCGCATTTACCGAAGATTTCAAAAAAAGAGAGGATGCCGTTGTCAAAGAAAAGAATCTACGAAATTGCTCGCGAGCTTGGTGTGTCGAGCAAAGAACTGATAGACGAACTTGCAGAACTAGGTATGCCTGGTCTCAAGGCGGCCAATTCCGTAGACGACGAGGAATCCGCTCTGATCGTACACCTCTATGAAGAGGGCAAAGCCGGCGCAGACCAGCCGGCAGCCAAGGTTGAGTCGCCCGTCGAGCCGTCCGAACCGGCAGTGAAGCGTGTCTCTGCAAAGGTGCCTGTAGCCAAGGCTAAAGCCCACGCCAATTCCCGCCCGCCCATCGTCTCCGTATTGGGACACATCGACCACGGAAAAACAACACTGCTGGATGCGATTCGCGGATCCTACCTTGCGTCCAAAGAAGCAGGTGGCATTACGCAGGGAATTGCTGCCTATCAGGCGGAACTTCACGGGCAGAAGATTACGTTCGTTGATACGCCGGGTCACAAGGCATTCACAGGCATGCGTGCTCGCGGTGCTCAAGTCACAGATATTGCCATCTTGGTCGTTGCAGCAGACGATGGCGTGATGGCTCAGACTGTTGAGGCCATCGATCACGCATGCCT
>Ga0233437_1004402_pt1 | contig 16668 bp, 19 predicted proteins | sample SI_122_August201_FD_182714 | JGI IMG/M metagenome (GOLD analysis project Ga0233437, IMG submission 182714) | Seawater microbial communities from Saanich Inlet, British Columbia, Canada - SI_122_August2016_200_MG | ecosystem: Environmental > Aquatic > Marine > Inlet | place: Canada: British... | reverse complement strand
TGAAGCAGACTATGCCAGAATTCTTGCCTCCAAGAAGCAGTATAAGAAGGCAGGTGTTGGAGCTAAGATTGTTAGTTACCCTGAGGTGTCGACTGTCGGCGCTTTCAGGGCCAAGTTACTTGAGTATAAGCAAGGAGGGTTTACTGCGGATTTTGCAATCCTTGATTACCTTAATGAGATGAGTCCAGAAGGGGGAGGTGATAGCCGTGGAGACTGGTCTGGCATTGGAGAGATTGCTTCAGATCTCAGGGGGCTGGCTCTTTCTTGGGATACTGGTATTGTACTTGATAACGGTTATCGCATTCTTGGTATGCCTGTCGTCACCGCGTCCCAACGGAAGACTTCTGCGGCTGGTAAATCTTTTGCCCGGACTGAAGATACGGCTTTCTCGCCTGTCCCGGGACAGATAGCGGCTGCGGTTGCCCATCTGACTCAGGATGCGGATATGAAAGAGATGGGTGTTATTGATCTATCGTGGACAAAGTGTAGATTCGGTAGGACCGGGAAGTTAAGGTTGTTCCCTGACTTCTCCAAAGCTAGGCTGCATTCAAAGAAGAAGCAGAGGGAGATGGCTGTAGACAACTCCTATGATTTGGGCGATGAAGATGACGAATGAGGGGTGTTATGTTAGAGGAAGCCAAGAAGAAGCGGTTGAGACTAGTAAGTAGGTGGAAGCCGAAGGGGATTGAATTCCCAGATAGTCTTTGGGAGGATGAGCTTTATCATCTTCAATACGGAGAGAGGAAAGGCGGGCAAGGCCCTTATCCTGATATCTCCAGAATCATGAAGAAGATTAAGAAGGATTATGAGTCTGTCTTCTCTACTGATACTTCAAGGAAACAGACTCGGTGGCCCTTAGATCCTGCCTCAAGGTATTCAGAGTTCTTCTTGGCTAATGCGGCCTTTCACTGTGCGGTGGTAATACCGACAGAGGGTCGCCCACAACTCCTCAAGCAGTGCCTTGATACAATCCAGAAGAATTCGAAGTTGAGATTGTCCGTTCTGATTGTTGATGATGGCGCCAAGGTTCCGGTCAAGAGGCTCCCTTTCATCAGGGATAAAAAGGAACTGTATGACTTCCCTATTACCGTCAAGCGGCCGGGGAAGGGCAAGAGGCAGGGAGCAGGGTTCGGCCGAGCATATGGTCAGAGCTACTGGCACAATAGAGGCAGACATTGGGTCATCCAGATGGACGATGACGCCTTCATCCACGAGCATTGCTTCGAGAATCTCTACGCCAACGCGATGATTCACGATAACTACGGGATCATCGGGGCAATTGGTTCTTTCCGGAAATTCTATCAGGGGAACTGGCAAGATGAGTTTTCAATCAATGCTATCGGGGTGTGTTATATCGTTAATAAGTGGGCTATTGAGCTATGCGGCAATTTTGATCGTCGGATGCGTGCCAGGCAGGACGTTGATTTGGCCATTCGTCTTTGGCTTAATGGTTTTAGGGTTTGTGTACTTCCTAAAGCCGACGTCAATCACATACGTTTCCGGACCAAGAAGGAAGAAGATCCAGACCGAGTGTCGATGTTCCAACAGTGGAAGGTGGATGCCGGACAGCTCATCGGAAAGAAGTATGAGAAATTCGGGCTCAAAGTTAGCTCGAATGGGACCCTGAGGTATATGGCGGCATTCGAGAAACAGGGGTTTGTGAGAAGGCAGTGGTGTAAGACCAAAGCGGGAGGTAAGTGATTTGTTCACCCAAGTAACAAGGTATGCGTCCTTTGCCGATGATACCCTTGGCTTTATCCAGGCCAACGGAAGGTTCATGTGTCATTCGTTGGAGGATGAGAAGCGTTTGAGGAAGCTGGATGGTGAGACTAGGATTTCTGATGGCCTGTATGTGCTAGGGATACGTTATAACAGCCCAAAGTATGCTCACTTCGATGATAGGTGGACTTGGCATCGAGGGATGATTTGGATACAGGATGTCCCAAATTTCACCTACGTCTATATCCATCCCGGTAATGATGATGATGATACAGATGCTTGTATCCTTACAGGGAATGGAGTCCACAGAAGGACAGATCAAGACGGACATACTCTGGTAGGATCTAGGATTGCGTATGCTCGTCTTTATCGAACCATACGCCCTTGGATTGAGACAGAGGATGGCGATGAGGCCTTGATTAACATAGTTACACTCGGGTAGGAGGGTGCGTGACTAACATCAATACAACGGAGTATTGGGACAGTCGATACAGGGCTTTAGGCTCAAGTCCGATGAGTGTTTATAATAAGCTGGTTGTCCATAAAGAGATGTATTTGGAAGTTATCTCGAAGTGCTTTAGGGTTCTGAACAAGCGTCCAAAGGCTAGGATTTTGGATTTAGGCTCAGGCCCTGGGTTTATGGGCTATTTGCTTCATTCGCGAGGTCATCTGAATGATATGATGGCCTATTGTGCTGTGGATTTCTCAGAGGAAGCGGAGGATGGATTTCAGACGTTTTTCGTTGGTAGGTCCAATGCTAGCTTTGTTAGGCATAACCTTGATAATCCTCTCCCACCTGAAGTAAGAGAGGAAAAATGGGATCTGATAATATCAACGGAATGCTTAGAGCATCTTACTGACGACTTGAGCGTTCTTAGGTCGATGACTAAACTTCTCACTTCTACAGGGAAGATTGTAGTCTCTGTCCCTATAAACGTAAACATTGAGTCCCATGTCAGGAACTACACTACTCCTAACAGAGTCTTCGATGTATTCTTGGAAGCAGGCCTTCAAGTGGCATTTGAGAGAGTAGATAGGTGGTGGATAATCTCAGCAGCGGAGTGCTCGCTATGGTTATAGTAGTAGTCACGTTCAATCGACCGGAGTATTTGGAGATGTGCGTGAGGTCTTTGATTGCGACAACTCCGGAGACATCAAAAGTCTTGGTGGTGAATAATCAGTCCACCGATCATACCGGGGAGGTTCTGAGGAAATTAGTTGATGAATTTCATGGAAGGATTATCGTCCATAATGCTGAGGTCAATCTTGGTTGTGCTCTAGGTAGGAACCGCGGATGGGAATTGATCAATTCGATGTCTGATCAAGGCCCATACTTCGCAATGTCGGATGATGATTACTTCTATAACGAAGGATGGTATGAGGCATCCCTTTGGGCCTTGGATAGATTCCCTACGTTTGGCTTGGTGACTTGTCATAACGATCAGAATAACAAAGGGTGGATTAGAGAAGGACGTATCGAGTTCCGTGATGTGATAACTACAGCATCTTGTATGATGAGAAAAGAGTGCTTCAGGTCTGTTGGTGGTTACACTAAGAAACGCAAAGTCTTAGGGTGGATATCGGCAGACTTTTGTAAAAGAATCTTGGCTGCTGGGACATATAAGATTGTAAGGTATGTTCCTACAAAACCAGGAATCAGGCTAGTGGAGAATATGGACTACGGTCCAAACTCTAAGAACCTCAAGTCTTTGTATGAGGAGACAGGGTATGCTTATTTGAGAAAGGCCGCAAAGGGAGGTCAGCTTGAAGTAGGTGATGAAGGGAAGCAAGCAGAACTTCTGAAAGAGGGCAAGGAAATTACTTCTGGCCAGGACTCCAACGCTGTAGATTAGAGTAGAAAGGAATAAGTATGACCTTCCTGAAATCTCCTGATTTTGTTAAAGCCTTAGATATATACTGTGCCTCAATGCCTCCTAGACGCTTTATGCTGGAGATGGAGGAAGAGCACGGTTTTGCGTATTGGGTAAGCGGAGTTTTATACTGGCTCTGTAAAGCGGAACAAGGTCCGGGAGTTTCTTTGAGCCGCTACCTTAAGGTCCAAAGAAAAGTAAGATCACTCGGATACGCTATCATCGAAGATATACCGGATAGATGGGATATCATAAAGGGCCAGATGGATTTGACCTTTAACTCTCACAACGAGGTCTTTACCGATCTAAGGCACGCCCGGTTTGTAGATGAAGACCTGAACGATTGGACAAGGAAGGAGATTGCCACTTGTAGAAAGGCGGCAAAGAAGTTCTTGAAGTCAAGAGAGTCGGATCTTACTAGATGGTGTCGTGCTCCCGATCAGAAGAAGCTCAAGCTGAGGGAGTGTCAGTTGTTAGTAGAACACTTCGCAGGAGGATAGGATGGAAGATAAGCCCGTAGTCAAGACTATCAGCCGTAAGGTGGCCAAGAAGGTGGCGGCCGAAGCACGACTTCGCGCTGAGCATTTTCGCAGGATGGCCGAGTATCCCAAGAAGATGGAAGACTTGAAAGCAAGGGAGGCCACTCTCCAGATAGAGGTGGCCCAATTCATAGATCAGGCAGACTCTGATCTACCTTCTGAGGAGCTGATTGTTGCCTTGGAGAATCTGTGCGAGAAGGCAACTACTCTGGAGAACATCCTTCGGGAGCAGGAGAAGGTCCAGAAGCTGATCGACGGCGATGACGGGACAAAGGAACAGGGCGCTAAGAAGGGCAAGAAGAAGGCCAAGAAGTAGTGCCGACAATCGCATACTACGTGGTCTTCAAGCCTGATGAGAAGGAACTGGAATCTCTCAATAGGCTTGGAGACCACTCTCGTGCTCAAGGATACCGCTTCCACGAAGGGAAGTGGTATAGACGCATAGGGATGATGCCAGCTTCGGACGCCTGCGCTAAAGAAGCAAAGGACCGTCCGTTAACAATGGAGGAAATCAAGTCTTGGGTGGAATAAGTAAGAACGCAGCTAGGGCGCTGATCGAAATGGCCAAAGGCGCAGGCATTATCATCGAGAAGGATGCTACATATGGCGAGGCTTCGATTACGAGGCTTGGCTTGAAGGGAAGGTTTCACGATATTGACAGAAAGTATGCTCGGATCAGGGAGCAGGTCTGGGAGGGTAGGGCCAAAATCTCCCCGAAGATGTCCGACAAGGAGTATGAGGATATCTGGGATGACTTCGGTGATGGCGGGAATTATCACTTCCTGGCCATTCCGGTCCTGAGGTCTGAAGCAGGGCGCAAGTATAAGAAGTCGGAATATCGAGAGGCGGCGATGGCGTTTATGGCGATCGCTGCACTACTTGATCCCAGCGTAGCAGACCTCTCGGACGAATCGGAACCCGAACCGAAACCGGAGATTGAGGACAAGCCTGCAGCAAAGCCGAAGCCAGAAAAGGCAAAGCCGAGGACCAAGAGGGAAATCAAGGCAGACAAGAAGGCGGCTGTAGAGAAAGTCCTTCGCCTGCTTGATGGAGATGACATCGCTGAAGTCGGCTTTGATGCTCAAGCGAAGGTTGATGGTATTACGCCTGAAGCTGGGAAGCTACTTCTGTTGTCATGGGCCAAGTCGGCAGGTTTAGGCAAGGGGGATAAGACAGTAATCCCTACGGCCGCTCAGCTGAAGCCTAAGTTCATAGTTAATACGGTGGCCGAGAACGATTCGGTTATGGCTGATGTCATCAAGCAGTGCGGCCTTGAGAATACTGGCCAGGCCAAGGAACTCGCAGAAAAGTTCTTCAAGTTCGCCCTGATACACCTCGATATCATCGATGGTCCGAAGGTAGATGATCCGGAAGAGATGGTGAAGACAGCCAAGGCGGATGCTGAGGTGCTTGGCCCGAAGAGTGGCCTTCCGGGCGAGGATGATGATGTTGAGCCTGTGAACGACTGAAGGAGTAAGGCGCCTCAACGCAAGGGGCGAGAACGCCTCAGTTTGGGGCAAATGGAAGAAGTATGGTGGCATAGAACTCTACCTGTAGCTGTTAGGAGATATAAGTGGCTGACGATTTCGTTCATCTTCATGCTCACACTGAGTATTCTTCTCTGGATGGTATGGCCAAGCTGGATGCCTCAGTAGGACGAGCAAAAGAGTATGGTCAACCAGCATTAGCTATTACCGACCACGGAGTTACAAATGGATGGGTGAAATTCTGGAAAGCTTGTAAGAAGGCAGAGATCAAACCAATTCTCGGGGTGGAGTTCTACATTGTAGATGATATGGACCGCAAGGGTCTGACCGATGAGGAGAAGGCAAAGTATTGCAGAGATCTCACCGGGAAGGCCCTGCGGGACCGTATGTCTCAAGTCCAAAAAAAGCTAGGGCTTAGGAAAAGGTTTCATTGTATAGCGATAGCCAAGAATTACGATGGTTACCGCAACATACTTCGGCTTGTGACGGAATCCAATAGTAGGGGATTCTATTACAAGCCAAGAATTGATTATGATCTCCTATATAAGCACAAGGAGGGGATCATAGTCACCTCGGGGTGTATGGCTGGGAAGATTCCCCAGATGATACTTGCCTCGGAAGGTAAGTCCTTCTATTCGGATATGACGTATGATGTGGATGCTGAGACTGAGGGCGACACGTATCAAATAGATACTGCTTGGGCTCGGATGAAGGAGGAATTTGGCGATGACTTCTACGGAGAAATCCAATCCATCGACATGGATGAACAAGGAGTGGTTAACGCAGGTGTATGCGCATATGCTTCAGAATTCAATGTTCCCGTTATCGCCACCAATGACATCCATTATGTCGGACAAAGCGATTGCGTCTCACACGACGTTTTGCTTGCTATACAATCGTCGTTCGGTTACAATGTTAAGAAGATTGATGATCCGACTCGTTGGCGCTTTACGACTGAAGAGCTTTGGCTTAAAGATCGTGCGCAGATGGTGGAAGACCTACTCGATTTTAACAGACCAGATGACCTTTCTGCCAAAGCGATCAATGACGCCTGTGATAACACACTTGAGGTGGCAGACAAGATACGGTTCAAACCCTGGGACCAATTTTCAGACCCCAAGGTTACGCCGTCGGTGTATCTGCCGCGCAAATACTATCCGCATTCCTATAATTCCGCCCAAAGAAAGACGAAGAAATACTGGGCGGCGTGTTCTGACTTTCTGTGGGATTGGTGTCTGGATGGGTGGAAGAGGAAGATCAAAGGTAAGGTTCCGAAGGCAAAAATACCTGAGTATGAGGCTCGACTGAAATACGAATTTGATATGGTAAAGGAGCTCAACTTCCTTGAATACTTCATCATCATCGCGGACCTTATTAAGTGGGCCAAGTCTGAAGGAATTGTGGTTGGTCCGGCTAGAGGTAGTTCTTCTTCAAGCTTGGTATGCTATCTTACAGATATCACCGAGATTGACCCGATTCCTTGGCGGCTTATGTTTGAGAGGTTCATCTCTCCTAACCGCACCGATAATCCTGATGTTGATATCGACTTCTCGGCAGGCAGAGATAGGATCAAGACTTACCTTTCAGATAAGTATGGAGCCGAGCGGGTTGCGTTGGTTGGATCCAATATACTTTTCAAGGGAAAGTTGGTTCTTCAGGATGTTGCCAGGGTATATGGTCTTACGCCAAAAGATATTGAAGAGGTTAAGAAGCTCATCCTTGTCAGATCGGGCGCTGATCGTAGAGCAAGTTTCACCCTTATGGATAGCATGGAAGAATTTCCTGTTTGCCAGAAATTTGCTAAGCAAAATCCCGCCGTCGTCAATGCTGCAGCAGAGTTGGAAGGCCAAGTCAAAGCCTTTGGTGTTCACGCAGGTGGTGTCTTGGTTGCAGATAAACCCCTATGGAACTACTGCTCTGTCCGACTCGACTCGAAGACAGGGAACTTCGTAGCAAATGTCGACAAGCACGATATTGAGGATCTCGGTCTACTCAAGATAGATGCCCTTGGAGTGGATGAGCTTACGATGATCGCTAACGCAGTCAAGCTAATTGAGGAGAGACATGGAATCAAAATCGAGCCTTGGGAGATCCCAGTCGATGATGGAGAAACCTATGAAGAGATGTCGCTTGGCAATACAGTTGGAATCTTTCAGCTGCATAGTAAGGGCATTACAAGACTCTGTCAGAACATTCGGCCAGATTGCTTTGAAGACGTCGCAGCTATTACAGCGCTTCACCGACCAGGTCCTCTCCATTCGGGAGCAGCATATAGCTATGGGCCTCTCAAGCGTGAAGAAAAGCCACGGCGTAATTGGCATCCTATTATCCAAGGTATTTGTGATGATACCTATGGAGAAATACTCTACCAAGAACAGCTTATGGGCATTGTTAGGGAATGTGCTGGCTTCTCTTGGAAGCAGACAGGAGATCTCAGAAAGACAATTTCTAAGAATGTTGGCGTGGAGTATTTCCACGACACCTACCTACCACCTTGGCTAGATGGATGTTGGAATAACCCGAAGTGGATAGAGGGTCTGGAAGTAACGGACCCTGAGAAGTATAAGGAAGCAAAGAAGAGCAAGAAGAAACTCAGGAAGTTATCTGATAGGAGGGCTGAGAGGACATTCACTTCGTTTATGAACTTCGGCTCGTGGAGTATGAATAAGTGTCACGCTGTAGCGTATGGCTATATCTCCTATGTGTCGATGTGGCTCAAGACTCATTACCCAATAGAGTTTATGTGTGCCTGTATCGAAACGGAGAACAACGAGGCTGAAAGAAGGAAATTGATAAATGAGATCAAACGACTTGGAATATCTATCTTTGGTCCAGACGTTAACAAATCAGGTAGCAAATTTAGGATTGAAGAAGATGGGATCCGTTGCGGCCTACTCGATGTTAAGGGTTGCGGCGGTAAAGCTGTCGAGACTATCATTGAGAATGCCCCTTATAAGAGCATTTTTGATTTTGAGCGGAAGGTCAACCGACGTGCGGTACATAAAGGTGTCTTTAAATCGCTCATATGTGCTGGAGCGTTCGAGCGATTTTACTCAAACACCAAAATGGTATTGGAGAACATCGAAGAACTCCTCAATGACTCCAAGAAATACAACGGGAAGCCTCCAGCAGAAGTAAGGAGAAGCTGGAAGAAGAGACTCAATAGCAAGAATGATTGCTTCACAGATGAGGAGACTACTCGACTTAAGGAATCAGTAACTACTATGGTTCAGGGTGATGCCCTCATTACCTACTACAACGGCTTCCTTGATTCCCTCAATGTTCCCTGGAAGACTGTTGAAGAGATAGGAGACTTGGCTGAGAGTGGAGAGGAAATTAGAGATGCTGTCTATGTTAGGGCAGTAGTTCGCTCTATTGACTTGAAGCGTTACTCTCAGGAAGTCAACTATGTGGTCGGAGGTGAGGAAGACTTCCGATACTGTCTGCTCGATCTTGATGACGAGTCAGACTTCATTATGGGGTCGTGTGATGCTGAAGTCTACATCAGGTATGAGAAATTGCTCTGGGAGTGGGGCGTCGGTGCTCCAGTCCTCGTCAAAGGAAACTTGGCTAGTGGTCGGCGAAAGATATATGTTAGTGAGATGGCTTCGCTCGATGAGCTCAGATTCCGTTTTGAAGGGGGCAGTGGATATAAGGACTTACAGCACAACGAGAAAGCTGTATTGCGTACAATATCCGGGAACCCTGGAGGAATTGCTAACATCATTAAGAGAGCAAAACCTATACTTAAGACTCATGTCACCTGTAGTGAGGCTTGGAGCAAGGCCAGTTTTACAACTGTGGGATACATTTCGAGAGCCAAAGTAGTCCAGACTAAGAAGGACAAAAGGGATATGATGTTCGTGTCCCTTGAGGATGCTACCGGGACGATTCCTATAATGGTCTGGCCGAACGACACCGCGGTAGATGGAGGTTGGATACGAAAGGTATTTGAGACTGCCGAGGCTAAGGGCCATGCTGTCAAGGTAAGGCTTAGAAGGATGCCTGGGAACGAGAAATTCCCTGAGACAAAGTTCGTAATTGATTACCGTGGAAGACCTTCAGTATTACCTCTGACTAAGAAGAATATCAAGGCGCTCAGCGCTGTATAGTAGTATAGCGAGAGCAAGGACTGAGGGTATCGGTTGCGGCCGGTGCCCTCTTAATAATGGAGCCAAGAATATGGAAGTGATTGTCGAGATCGAAGAAACGATAGCAATGAGTAACTACAAGACAATCCGGACTAGGATATGTCTGAGGAATGAAGATGGAGCGGAAGGTGATATTGATTTCCTCGGGGATATGGCAGCCAAGCATATGAGGGCTCGTATCGGCAGGCAACTTAAGAAGATCAATAGGAAGTATCTTGCCGGTGGACAGGCTGCGCAATGGGGCAGAGGAAGGGGGAAGAAAAGTGAAAGCGTGTGAGGCTAGGAGTATACCTGTCGGGGCTACAATTATTTTCAGCCCCACTTATAGTAGTAAGGTTGTTGATAAAGATCCAGGCGGCGGGGTTTGTACAGAAGCAGGCGGCCATTATAGGAGTGGTTGCGTTCTTACTTGGGATGACTATGCCTACGGGTTCCTTCGTGGGCAGGATAGGGTAGGATAATGGCGACTAGTAAGAAACCAACAGTCTCTGCGAAGTGGGGAGCGGCTTGGGTTCGGGCAAACGTCCGAAAGCCTAGACCGAGAGCAAAGACGTTCCTTTCAGTGCGAAAACGTGCTGAGAGAATCCTTGAGATTGGAACTGAAGAACTCACCGAGGCAATCGAGGGTCTTGCTTCGCTGGCCCACGACGGCCAACTCCCAGCCGGGATTTCCTCGGACGATATTGAGAACGTCCAAACGAATCTGATGGTTGACGAGAATGAGTTGGATAATCCGGAAGTTATTACTCGTCATATGAATATGTTACCTTCTATCTCAACTCGGTGGGGTATGATCGGAGTAAGGGTTGAGCGTGCCTTGGGTGAGATCGAGATAGAGTATGATCGTTGGGTAGCAGATGCGAAGATAGGGATCAGGGACATCCTGTTCCAGAAATCTCGGAATGAAGGGGCTACTGCTAACAATGCTGTTCCTACCAAGTCCGACATAGAATCTCACTTCCTATTCCTGTATAGTGAAGATGAGAGCTACATCCAACGTCGTCAGATGCTAGACGATATGAAGCACGTTCGGGATTATATCAAGATCATTATCGAGTCGATCAAGAAGGCTTGTGATATGATCCAGAACATAGGCCATATGAACAGGATGATGGTGGAGCAGGGAGCCATCGTTGTTCGCAACAGGAGGGAGCAGCCAGATGGAAAGCGTCAAAGAAAAAATCGCTCGTCTGGAACAAGAGCTTGAAACAGTTGAGAGTAATAGAAGTCGCAACCAGGTGAGAGTGAATAGAGGCAGGGTCCGGAAGCTCAAGGATGATATTCGCCAGTTGAGGATTCGTCCTCGGAGGCCAGCAGAAAAAACCCCTGAGATGGGAAAAGACAGCGGCGCCAGCGATGTATAGGTAGACGGTTAAAAGATTCCGCGTGTCCGCTGCGGCGTCCCAAACCCCCTCGGCCTGTGCCGGTATACCCACGTATCGGCGCAGGCCAATTTTAATCGGCCTTAGCCCATTGGCCTTGGCCCAACTGAAAGGAGATGTGGGATGGCGAAACGTAGCGTCAAGAAGTCTCGCGGCAAGAAGTCTGCTTCTGCTGAGGAGGAACCAGCAGAGAAGCGTTCTCGCAAAGGGAAGAAGTCTGCTCCAACGGACAAGAAGAAGAAGTGGGAAGGAGGGAGTCAGAGGGCCAGTAGGGGCAACTTTGATTACCCTGAGATGAAGATCGACAAGAAACGCAATTTCTTCATCCTTGCCGAAGATGATTTCGGAGAGGCGTATCAGCATTGGGTCAAGAAACCTTCTGAGGGCGGTGAGGCCATTAGATCGTTTAATTGCGTCGCTGGGTTTGAGGGCGGCGGTGATGCCCCTGATCAGTGCGCTGCGTGTGCTCTTGACAGCGGCGATTTGGAGACGTCCTCCAAGGCCTATGTTGATAACACTCGTCATCGCTACTGGCTGAAGGTGGTCCCGATCAAGTTCGTCAAGAGTAAGAAGACAGGCAAGACGAATCCTCGGGCAGACGCAGAAGAGGTCCAAATTCTCGAAGTCGGCCCTCAGATCTTCAAGGGCCTGTCCTCTATCCGGTCTGATATTGAAGACGATGCGACCGGAGAGTATTCCGAGAAGGGTATTACCCAGATCACTGAGACTGTGATCGAGGTGAAGAAGTCTGGTCAAGGTCGAAAGACTGAGTATATTGTCTCCACCCCGAAGCGCAAGATTGATGTTGAGAAAATCTTGGCTAAGTGTGAAGATGAGACTCCTGATCTGGATGAGATTTCCAAGCCTGACTCGAATGCGAAGATGAGGGCCTTTATCGGCGTTGGCGGGACCGACGATGAGGATGACGATGAAGTCGATCTCGATTCCGGTGACGAAGATGAGGACGACGATGACGATGACGAGGATGATGTCGATCTGGACGAAGACGAAGATGAAGATGAAGATGAAGACGAAGATGAAGATGAAGATGAGGATGAGGACGAGTGATTCTGGCTCACTCGTAGATGCCGACCGGAGGTCAGATCTAGGAAGGCAAAAGGTGCTCGTGGTGGCGCCCTAAATTACCATTAAGCGGGCATCTCCTCAGAAGGAGGGCAGGGCGGTTAGTCTCGGCCTTGCCCTCCTTTTAACAATAAGGAGTCAAGTGTGTTCTATATCGAGGGAAAGACTCATACGATCAGAGTAGATGAGGTTGGCGATGGTCAAGGGCATATAAATTTGGTCTTGTTTAATGGGACCTTCAAGGAGATGTCCGGAGCGGAGATGATTGGAACAATCGAAGTAAGTGATTATGATTCAGATGCTCTGCTTAAGATACTGGAGGCAGGCAAGAGAACGAGGGAACTCCAGAAATGAAACTCTCCGACTGTCGTAAATGCGGCCTTTGTAAGAAGCAGGAGTCAGGCTTCCGTAGGAGTCAGGTTGTCCTCGGGGAAGGCTCTACCAAGTATAGGCTGATGTTCGTCGTAGAGGCTCCAGGTGAATACGAGGACAGGAATCGTAGTCCACTCTGGCACGAGACTCCTGCCGGTGAGATGTTCGGTAAGGTATTGAAAAACCTGAGCTTAAAGCGTGAGCTAGTGTATACTACTAGCGCGGTTAAGTGCCGTCCTACTCAGGTTGGTCCGACTGGTCCGAAGAACAGAAACCCTACGGATATTGAAGTGAGTAGTTGTCGGCCGTGGATAGTGAAGGAGATAATCCGAACAAAGCCTAAGTTGATCGTCACTATGGGTGCCGTCTCCATGAAGAGCGTTGTTGGAGTGGGCGGTGTTACGAGGCATACTGGACGCCTTATTCGAGTCAGGGAGTTTGATTGCTATGTCTTTCCACTTTTACACCCCGCCTCTATCTTGAATGATAACTCTCTCAAGGAGAGGATGAAGAAGGATATCATCTCACTTAGGGCGGCTCTCAAGGAGGTCTTCTAGTGGCTCACGAAGACGCTGATGCTGTAGCGATAGCGCTGAACAAGAGGTTTGGACCGGGGTCATCCTTCTTTCTTGGATCATATCAGGGGGAGAGGTTGCCTTGTTGGTCTACAGGGCTATATGCTTTGGATAAGGCCGCAGGAGGTGGGGTGCCTAAGGGTAGGATTATAGAGGTATACGGCCCTCAAGCATCAGGAAAGACTACACTGGCGCTACATATTATTGCTCAAGTTCAAAAGAAGTCAGGTTTAGCAGGCTTCTGTGACGCAGAGCATGCCCTGAGCATTGAGTTAGTAGAAAATATGGGCATCAATATTGACGACTTGATGTTTAGCCAGCCAGATTGCGGCGAGCAAGGTTTGGATATTACTCTTGCTTGGGTCAAGTCAGGGGAGTTCGGGGTAGTGGTGGTAGATTCAGTTGCTGCTCTAGTTCCTCGTGCTGAGCTTGATGGCGAGATGGATGATCAGCAGATGGGACTTCAAGCTAGGATGCTAGGGAAAGGCATTAGGAAGATTAATGCTGCGGCGTCCAAGACTGACACTGCTGTCATCTTCATTAATCAATTGAGGCAGAAAATAGGGGTTATGTTTGGTAACCCTGAGACAACGCCGGGAGGCAAGGCGCTGGAGTTTTATGCCAGCCAACGTTATGATGTAAGGGCATATAAGCATATCAAGTCAGGGAAAAGGACAATCGGCAGAGAAGGCAAGATTACTTTAGTCAAGAATAAGATTGCTGCTCCGTTCGGGACTGTTCAAACCAAGTTGATCTTCGGCAAGGGCTTTGACGCGGCCTTCGATTTGTTCCAGATGGGCTTGGAGATAGGGGCGTTGAGGAAAAAAGGTAATACCTATGCGATCGGCAATACAAGGATAGGTGTCGGGAAAGATGCTACTATCGACAGTATCAGGATGTCTGCCAAGGCAAGGAAGAAGCTGCGAATAGCGATAAAAAAGGGGATGGGCAAATAGCGCCAGAATGTATAGTATAGCGTTCCGGAAGAAGTAGAAAAAGAAGGTGCGTTGATTTGGAGAATCTTAGTGAATCAAATCCTGCTGTTGGGGGAGATAGCAGGGGATGAATTAACTGGATGACGCATCTTCAGACTCAGGGGGCGGTCTAGCTAGCCGCTCCCTGATTTCAATTTAAGGGGGAATGGATGCCTGAAAGCATAATCTATAGTCACGCGTCGGAAGATTGCCCATTGTGTAAATTAGGGAAGGGGAAGGGCAAAGCCAAGGAGGATGAGAAACAAAGGTTCCGATGTCATTCGATGGCGGTGTATGCTTCAAACGATCACAACTCGATGTGGGTGATGAGGTGTGAGGAGAACTATAAGAAGTGCCCTGGGTATCGGTATCACGAGCGAACTATGAAAGCTTTCAAGAAGGCCTTGGCGAAAGTTTCTAAGAAGCTGACTATAGGCAGGGTAGTGGCTCTGCCTAGATTATTGACCGTCATAGAGCCTCCGAGGGTAGATGTGAACAATATGGCTCGCGAGCAGCCAGATAATAGCAGTATTTCGTCTGGAAGGTTAGCAGAAGGTTGCTTGGCTTACTACGGGTTTGAGAAGATACTCAAGACAAAGAAAAATCGTAAGAAGAAGATGTGGAGAATAACGGAGGAATGGTATGTCCGGCGGAATTAGGTTCATCCATACGGCCGACTTACACCTTGATGCCTCTGCTAATATCCCTAGCTGGAGGCTGATAGAGCAGAGGGATTGTTTGAATCATCTTAGGGAGTATGCTGCTGGAAAGGAGATCTGTGACATCTTTATTGCTGGGGATGTCTTTGATAAGCATAATCCAGATGATGAGACGGTTACTTTCTTCTTGACTTGGGTAGGCGAGTGCGTCAAGGACGGGATTCGTATTTGGGCTATACCAGGTAATCACGACGCTAAAGATCACACGAACCAGTATCACTCCATGACTCCTATGGTTAAGACGATGGAGATTGTAGACGCTGATGCTGCTAAGGGCTTTAATATTATCGACAAGCCCCGGCTTTTGTCCCACGGCCCCTTTGCTGGGTTCAATATCTTTTTCTTGCCGTGGATGAGAGAGGCTGAGTATGTTGACGTCCTCAAGGCTTTGCTTCCAAAGCATGCCACAGGCATTAATGTTCTAGTGACTCACGCTTTCATTAAAGGATCAGCTATTGGAGATGGAGGGGTGAAGCTGAGCGGCGGGATACCACTCAAACTATTCCGAAAGTTCGCATATGTAGCGTTGGGCGATATTCACCTTAGACAAGACTTCACTTTACCTAATGGAATGGCCCACTATCCTGGGTCATTCTTTTGCGTTGATTTCTCTGAGAGGAAAGAGTTCAAGGGCTTCCTTGATGTTTGGATAGATGGGAACGGCAAGCCCTCAGTAGATCATATTCGTAATCCTCATGTGATTTGGACGCAGAGGCGGATAAAGCTCAGCGTCTTACAAAAGATAGTAGGATCAGAAAGTTTATTCAGGCGCAAGTTTCCTGTAACGAAGCTCAAGTATAAGAAGGTCAAGCTAGTGATTGATTGCGAGGGCGGTCAATCCAGTCAAGTCCCTATAGACGAACTTGCAAAAAGATCATTGAAACTTCCTGTGGTTGAGTTTACTCATGAGTTAAAGAACACAGGCTATGATCGCCCAAAGAGATTCAAATCCAGAAAGACTGGGGCGATGATGGACGAGTTGGTAGATGGGGATGAGACAGTCAAGGGTCCGAAGCGCAAATCAAAAGCCAAGAAGGTCGGCAAGAAGCTATTGGGGAAGAAGTGATGAGATTAGCCCACGTAGGATTGAGGAACTTCGCAAGCCACAAGGATACTCAAGTTGACTTCTCTGAAGATGAGAAGCTAGTCTTGATCCGCGGCTTGAATGGGACAGGTAAGTCCTATCTTATGGACGGGGTATCATTTGCTCCCTACGGTAAGGTGATGCGTAGCGGGGCAATGGTGACTCCGAAAAGGCTTGTTAGAGACTTTCAAGATACAGGCCATTCGGAGATAGTTCTACATGGCGAGGATGAGATGAGGATTGTTCGCAGGATAGGAAAGAAATCTGCGAATGTCCGGTGGTGGATGAACGGAGTAGAAGGTAAAGGTAGGACGAACAGACAGAAGCAACCTTTGATTGAGAAGCGGCTAGGGTTCTCGTATGAATCCTTTATGTCTGCTTCTTATCTGTCCCAAGGCAGAGTTGGAGTCTTTACTGACGGTAAGAGTGCTGATAGGGTGAAGATCCTGACTAATGTTCTCGACCTTGCTTCGGTGGATGATGCGATTAAGACTGCTAAGAGGCAGGTCACAGTCCTTACGGATAGAGCGGAGTTGATCCGTGGTAAGATTGAGTTCCTTGAGGCTGAACTAGAGAAGATAGGAGCAGCTGCTAGTATCGTTGAGACTATCCAATATATGAAGGATCAGAAGCGGGTTGAGGAGCGTGAGTTAGGTAGGCTTAGAAAGCTACGGGATGCGATTAGTGATAGAGAGGAAATGCAGCGCTCCTA
>Ga0233437_1004399_pt1 | contig 16679 bp, 26 predicted proteins | sample SI_122_August201_FD_182714 | JGI IMG/M metagenome (GOLD analysis project Ga0233437, IMG submission 182714) | Seawater microbial communities from Saanich Inlet, British Columbia, Canada - SI_122_August2016_200_MG | ecosystem: Environmental > Aquatic > Marine > Inlet | place: Canada: British... | reverse complement strand
GGGGGGGGGGCGCGGAACAGGGGGGGGAGGATAGCGGCGCAGCCGCTCGCCAGGTGAGCGAGTTGCGGCCCGTTCGTGACGGTGGCGTGGGGCGCGGCACCGCGGATCTCTCCCACCGCGGGGTGTGCGGGTGCTGTGGAGCTCCCCGAGGGCCCGACGCCAGCATGACCCACGACGGCGAGTGCATCTGGCACCCCTCGCGGGACATCGGCCTCTCCCCATACTGACCGCCAGGGCGTATGCTGCGCCCGCTCGCGTTCTGTGGGTGTTCCACCGCCGGTGTGAGCTAGCCTCGCGCGCAACAGCCGGCGGTGGTCCTCTTGCGCACCCTCTCTTGCGCACCTATTGAGCACCGGCCGCCCGCGCTCAATAGGGGGGGTACGAAAACGTACCCCCTGACCAGATAGAGGGTACGAAAACGTACCCCCTTGTCGACCGTCCATGAGCTCACTACCGTTTGTGCAGGTGCTCGCGGCGTGCCCCAGCGCGCCCGAGTGGGGCCCCAACGTGACCCCGCGTGACTCGACGTGAGCCCGCGCGGTCCAGCATAGGCCGGCAAGTGACCGACATCGTGGAGCATTCAGGGGGGGCGCATCCGGGTACACTGGAGACCCCGAAGCCTGACCCCGACGACGCACGACCGTTCGAGGTGCTCGACGCCCTGGACGCCGGCGAGTCGGTGCGCGCCGTTCGGGCCCGGTTCAAGATCGGCGCTGGCACCCTGCGGAAGCTCCGCGCCGATCCCGAGCTCGCCGCCCGACGTGAGACCCACCGCGAGGCCCTCGCCGAGCACGAGCGAATGCGCGTGCCCTACCTCGTGGCCGAGCACCTGATCGACACGCTCAACGTGTCCGCGACCGCTCGACACTTCGGGATCAGCCGCCCGACGGTTTACAAGTACCTCGCTTCGACCGGGGCGATAAGCGCCGTGCGCGAGCTCGCAGGCCTGAACGCCGCCCTTGTGCGCCTCGCTGCGCAGCGGGCCTTGGCCGAGGGCGTGCCCGAGCTCCTGCGCATCCTCACCGACAGCGAGAGCGACGCGGTGACTGGCAAGGCGAACGTGGCCGAGGTCCTGCGGAAGCTGGGCGTGGGGGAGCAGTCCGGCGGCGGCCCGAGCATCGTCGCGAACGTGGCCGTCGCCACCGACGGCGGCCAGGCCATCGCAGGCGAAGGCGCCCAGGTGGCGAACCTGCCCGCGCCTCTACACGAAGCAGACCTTCCGACCGAGGCCCTTCACCGCCTGGCGCGTGCGTGCCTCGACGTGGAGACGCTCGCGGTCACCGACCCGGAACCTGACGAGGTGAAGCGATGAAGCACCAGTCCGTCGACCCGGAGTGGTTGTGGCTTGACGCACGGCTGCGCGCGATGGCCGCGGCCATCGCGCGCCACCGTGCGCAGGCGGGCGAGATCATCCGATCCACGCGCTTTCAGAGGTGGCGCACCGAGTGGGACCGGCACGCCGACCGCTGGCAGGTCCTCATGGACTCGGAACACGAGACGGAAGCCGAGGTGTGCGGGTGAAGTGGTACGAGAACAACGCGGGGACTCGCTCGCACGCCTTCGCCCCCCGCGCCCGACGCTCGGTGTGCGACAAGGCCGGGCGGAAGTCCTGCATCCACCCCGAGCGGGCGCCGCGGCCTGAGAAGTGCGGGGCGTGCCTCGCCGAGCTCGAAGCCCGAGCCGTGGCCGACCGCCCGGCCCGCGGCGAGCCCTCGCAACTTGGGTTGCTGGAGTCGGTGGCCGTCGCGGCCTTCGATCCCGCGCCCGACGCGCCCGCCCGCATTCAGGCGAACCGTCGAGGGCTGGAGACTGTGGCCCAGGCGACCGAGTGGTTAGAAGCCCGCCTCGACGACGGCGCCGACTGCCCGTGCTGCGGCCAGGTCGCGAAGGTCTACCGGCGCAAGCTGAACGCCGAGAAGGTGCGCGTCCTCGCGTGGCTCGCCTTCGTGAGCTCGCCGTCGTCGGCCTTCGTTCACTTGTCTGCGACCGCGCCGGCCTGGGTCCTCGCGGCGGGCGGCGAGGTCGCCAAGTTGCGCCATTGGGGCCTCGCGGAGCAGGCCCCGAACGACAACCCGAAGACGCGCACCTCGGGCCACTGGCGCGTGACCGCGCGCGGTCTCGCGTTCCTGAACGGCGCCCAGGCGCCCGCGCACGTCCTCCTGTTCAACAACCGAGTCGTCGGCTTCGCAGAGACGACCACCACGGCGGCCGAGTCCGCCCAGAGCGGCGGCTTCGACTACCGCGCGCTCATGGAAGGGTGCGAATGACCCGCGTGGCGCTACTCGTCGGCCTGGCGTTCACCCGCATGGCGGTTCGCGGGGCCCTCGTCGGTGTTGCGGCCGTGGGTGCTGGCGCCGCCGTCCTCGTCGTCTGGGGGCTGTGTGACTGAGCCGCTCCCTACCCTGGAAATGCCCTGGGGCGTGACGCTGGACGCCTTCGAGGTTCGCGCCGCGGTCGCCCTCGGCCTGCGCCGAGCTCAGCAGAACAAGGCCGCCGGCCTGGCCGACGACACGGCCGGCGGCCAGTCGGCCGTCGAGGTTCACGTCGTCGGGGCGCTCGGTGAGATCGCCTTCGCGCGCGTCGCGAACGTCTACCCTGACCTCGCCCCATGCCCCCGCATCGGTGGCGTGGACTCGGCCCTCGCAAGCGGCCTCACCGTGGACGTGAAGGCAACGCGGGCGCTGGACGGGAACCTGCTAGAGCCCGTCTCGAAGGCGAAGCACCCGAGCTCGCGCACGGCGGACGTGTGCGTCCTCGCGCGGGTGGCGTGGACCGAGGGCCAACGCACCGCAGAAGTCGAGCTCGTCGGGTGGGCCTGGACGGTCCACCTGCGGCAGACGATCCGCGAGGCGGGGATGCGGACCCCCGCGTACTTCCGCCACGCTTCGCGGCTCGCCCGAAGCCTCCCGCTAGTGACCTGGCCAGAAGGTGATCCCCGTGCCTGAACCGCTACCAGCCCCCCCCCGCAGACCGCCCCGAGGGCGACCACGGCCGGTGCAAGTCCTGCGGCGCCGGCGTGCTGTGGGTCGTCACCGACACCGGAAAGAAGATGCCGCTCGACCAGCCCTTCCCCATCGTGCCCGACGACCACGGGGCGTTTGTCGGCTTCGACAAGTGGGGCCGGTTCCGCTGCGGCTACGACGGGACCGGCGACCACCGCGCCGTCAACGTCGGGGCGTCTCACTTCGTCACCTGCCCGAACGCAGACCACCACCGAAAGAAGGGGTGACCCATGCGACGACTGACAGAACGCCAGGAGGCCGTGCTGCGCCGCTACATCGCGGCGGCCCTCGAAGGGCGCCCGCCCCCGACCATGCGCCAGGTGGGCGAGGCCACCGGCCGCACTCACACCAGCGTTCACCAGCACGTCGCCGCGTTGCGCAAGTGGGGATACATGGAGGGCCTGCGCGTGACGCACACGGCCCGAGGCGAGCCCTTCGTCCTCGCGGCCGAGGTGTTGGCCCAGGCGAGCGCCGAGGACCTCCGCGCGGCCCTTGAGGCCTGCGCGTGAAGGCGGCCGGCATCATCGCCGCCCTCGTGGCGGCCGCGGCGGTCTACTGGCACGTCTACCCCGGCCCGTGCGGCCGACTGGCCGATCTCTGCGCGGAGCTCCACGAGGGGCGGGCCGCGCCGGGCTCGGTGTCGGTCGAGCTCGCGGTGGCCTGCTCCCCGTTCGCGCACATGCACGGCGAGTGGACGCGGGGCCAGTGCGCCGAGGTCCTCCCATGATTGCCAGGCGCGACGCCGTGACCGTGGCGGAAGCGGTCAACAGGCGCCAGTCGACGGATCTTGCCGCTGCGCAACAGCGCGGCCAGGCGGCGGCGCTGGCCGTCGTGTGGCAACGCCTCCGGCTCTCATGGTCGCTAGCCCTCGTTGACGGCTACGCGGTGGTGACGTGACACCAGACGGCGGCTTCGGCCTGGGCCTGCTCATGTACCGTCGCGGGCAACCGTCGCGGTTCCACCTTCACCCCGGCTGGCGCGTGTACGTCCTCGCGGGCCGAACGCGCATGTTCGAGGTTCCCCCCTGGGCGACCCCGCTATCCCCGCTCCCCGTCCGCCTGGCCGCGCGCCTCGCTGCAAGGATCGGCCTGTAGGTGGACTGGCCGGCGGACCTGCGCGCGGAGGCCCTCGCGGCCTTCGACTGTCCGGCGTACCAGCACCGGGTCGAAGGGCAGGTGTGCGCGGGGCTGTGGCTTGCGGCGAACGCGCCCGACACGACCGAGAACACCGCGCGGCCCTTCTGGTGCCGCTGGTGCCCCGCCGGGGGCGACCGGGCCCGCGTGCTACGGTGGGCGGCCTGGCGCGTCTCCAGGGGCGTGCGCGGGCCCGTCCCCGCGGCATCCTTCGAGGTGCTCCGGTGGCTGGTGAAGGTCGGGCCTCGGATGGCCGGCCGGGAGGGGCGGGCGGGCGACAAGATCCCGACCCGCGTTGCGGGTGAGCTCCACCGGCGCGGCCTCCTGCTTCGGTGCGGCGAGCTCTACGAGCCGACCGATCTCGGTCGGGCGCTGGTGGAGGTGGCCCCGTGACGAAACAAGCCGCAGCCGACCGCCTGGCCGCAGCCCTGCGCGCCAACCTCCCCGCTCGCGGCTGGACCGAGGTAGACGGCCGCTTCGAGGCGGGGGAGACCACCGTTCAACCGTTCCCCGCGCGGCGCACGGTGGCGGTGTGCTGGCCCGTGCTGACCTCGGGGGCTATCCACCTGTGCCGCGTCGTGGTCGGGCCGCTGGGCGCCGGCCGCGGCTGGCCTGAGCGGCTGGCCTACGCGGCGTCGGCCTTCGTGAAGGGCGAGCCCGTGCCCGGTGTCCGCCACCGGCGCGTGCCCCCTCCCGAGGGGCTGGAGACCGTGCGCGTGCGGGTCGACTGCCCCGCATGTTCGGTGGACACCTTCGTCCCGCTCCCCGAGGTGCTCGCCCCCTCCCCCTGGCGGTGCGTGGAGTGCGGCGTCCCGCTGGCCGTGAAGATCCAGACGGCGACGAGCCGGGCCGGCCGGCCGCGCCTTGTGGCGGTGAAGGGGTGAAGGTCCGCCAAGTGTTGCGGGGCTGGGCCCGCGCGCTGGTGGTGGCCGGTGCGGCCTTCGCGCTGGCCCTCGGGGCCGTGGAGTGCGGCGACGGCCTCGCGCGCCTCCCGCTCACCTGGCCCGACGTGGCGGCCTCCGCGGCCGAGCTCCAGCCCGACGACGAGCTCCAGCCCGACGAACTCGCGGCGCTGGCCACCCTGACGCTCACCGGGCCCGCGCCCGACGACGACCCGACGCGCGCCTACCTCGCGCGGCGTCACCCGCAACTGCTCCGCGACTCACTCGCCTACTGGATGCGACACGCGGCCGGGATGGAGGTCGGCCCGCACCACGTCGAGTGGTCCGAGCTCCTGACGGAGCACTCCCACCTCGCCCTACTCGCGGCCCGTGGGCATGGGAAGTCCGCCTTCTGGAGCTACGCATACCCCCTCTGGCGCGCGTGGCGCGAGCCGAACACCCGCGGCCTCCTGATCTCGAACACCGAGGGGCAGGTGGCCGAGCTCATGCGGATCATGAAGGACGGCAAGGCCTTCGTGGACGGCACCGGGCGCGAATGGCGAATGCCCCCCGCAGCGAGCTTGCCGATCCTCGCAGACATCGTGCCGCCCACATGGGAGCGGACGTGGACGACCGAGCGGATCTGGTTCACGAACGGGTCACTGTTCGAGGCTAAGACCTTCGGCAAAAGCTTTCGCGGGCGCCACGTTCAGTGGATCGTTGTCGACGACCCCATCAAAGACAACAGCCAGTACAGCGCCGTAGAACGGGAGAAGTCCAAAGCCTTCCTGCACCGCGCCATCGGCAAGATGCTACTCCCCGCGCGCGGGGCTCAAATGGTCGTGATCGGCACGCCGATGCACGGCGACGATCTACACGCCGATCTGCGCCGGCTGCACGTCCAAGCCGAGCGGCGAGGGCGCCGGCCTGGCGACTGGTTCCAGCGTCCCTATCCTGGGCATTGGCTGGACCCGACAACGGGCGAGAGCCGCTACCTGTGGCCGGCCCTGCGCGGGCACGCATGGCACCGGCGCGAGCGCGAGAGCAACGCCCTCGCGTACTCGCAGGAGATCGAGCTTCGGCCGGTCTCGGATGAGACCTCGCTTTTTCCCCCGTCGCTCCTGCACCGGCACGGGGACACGCTCAACCATGAAGCGGTGCTTCGGCCGTCGCGCGCCGACCTGGCCGCGGCCGGCTGGGCGGTGTTCATCGGCGTCGACCTGGCGATCTCGGCCGAGGTGGGCGCCGACTACACGGTGATCGTCGTGGTGGGCGTGGACTCGTCGCAGAACCGGCACCTTGTCGACCTGATCCGGCTGCACGGCGCCAGCTACTCGGCGCAGTTGTCGGCCATCATCGACGCCCACCGGCGGTACGGCGCCGAGCTCGTCTTCGTCGAGGGCAACCAATGGCAAGCGGTGGTGGCCCAGGGGCTCTCTGAGGGCACCGACTTGCCCGTCCGCCAGTACACGACCGGCGTAGAGAAGCACTCGCTACGAAAGGGCGTGCCGTCCCTGCGGCCGCTCATCGAGAACGGCAAATACAGGTTCCCGCGCGGCGATGAGTACAGCCTTGCGCAGACGGACGTACTATTCGCGGAGCTCCGCGACTTCGGGTTTGTAGACGGGAAGGTTCAGGGCATCGGGAACCACGACGATGCGGTCATGGCGCTTTGGATCACCGATCAGGCGATCCGCGAGGGCATCGCGTGGGGCTTCCGGTCGGACGCGGAGGACGAAGGCGCCGAGGCCACTATCGGGATGCACGCCGCAGTCGAGGCGGCCGAGCTCGCCGCCGAGGAAGGGCCGGGGGCCGAAGGCGTCCTCGCGGGGATGGCGGAGGCCGACCGGCTGGCCGAGCACGAGCGGCTGGTGCTCGCCAGGCCGGCACGGCTGAACCCCGACGGGGTGCGCTGGCGACACGCGGCGATGGTTCACGGGGAGGGGCTCGACGGGGTGAAGGAGGCCGCGGCCTCCTGGCCAGCCGACCGGGGCGAACACGTCGCGGCGTGGAACGCGCTACAGCGGGAACCCTACGACCTGAGCTCGGTAGACCCGGCCATCGCGCAGGTGGTCTATCAGGACTCCCCAGGAGTCGCCCGAGCGATGTTGCGCGACCTGCTCGACCTGTAGGCTTAGAGCCATCTGGGGTCCACCCCGCAGGCTGGGCATGGGGGCGCCAACGGCGCCCCCTCACAGCGCGGGCACCTGAGCAGCGCGGCGGGGCCGCCCCGGCCGGCCAGGGCGCCAGCGGGGAGCCGCAAAGCACCTTCGAGGCTCTCCAGGCTCAAGGGCGACCCGTTGCGGCCCCAGGCCCGAGGGGGGTGCTTCGCCGCGCGCGAGAGGCGCGCGGCGAGGTTCCCGGCGGTGATCCCCAGGAGGCCCGCCAGGCCCTCGCGGTCGGCCGGTGCCGCGAGGCCGGGCGGGCCTCGCCCGTACTCGTCGAGCACGGCCAGGCGCAGGGCCAGCCGCCGCGCCAGAACGGGCCCGGTGACCTCGTGCCCATCGGGGCTGTACGCGCGGTGGAGACACTCGGTGCAGACGAAGACCTCGGCCCCGTCGGGCCTGTACGCGACGTGGAGCTCCGCGGGGGTGCCGCAGTCGGCGCAGGGTACGGGTGCCGTCATGGTGTGTCCTCAAGTTGGAGGTGGACGGGGCGCCGCTCGGTGGCCTGGGCAGCGGCCACCGCGGCGGCCATGCCGGCCGCGCTCGACCGGGAATCCCCGCCGGGCTCGGGCTCTATGTCGGGCATCCCGAAGCGCCCTATCGCGTAGCCGTGCGCGGCCATGCGCGCCACCTCGGCCACCTTCGGCCGCTCGTCGGCGTAGAGCTCGGCGGCGATCTTCGCCATCGGGCCGGGCCCTCGAATGATCCGCGTGGAGCGCGACCCCTTGCCGCGGACGTACACGAGGACGGTGCAGCCCAGCGCGAGGGTGAGGTATCCCAGCACGATCAAGTCGGTTGGGGTGGTACACGGGACGAGAACGTCCACGTCGGGCGGGCCCGCGGCGAGCTCGCGCTCAAGGTGCGGGTGCCGCTCCAGTAGGCGCCCGAGGATGCGCCGTGCGTTGTCGCGCTCGCCGCCCTCGCCGCCCTCCGCGAGTGCCTGCAATCGGCGCAGCCGGTCGACGCTGGGCGCGGTCATAGCCACACCTCGACCATGCCGCGCTCGCCGGGCGCGGGGAGCTCCACGCGGTAGCCGGCGGCGCGCGCCTCGCGGGCGCGGCTGGCGATGATCCGGTCGGCCAGGTCTCGCGCTTCGCCCTCGGGGAAGCGCGCCCGCAGGCCCCGAAGTTTGATGAACATTCGGGAGACGGCCAGGGCGAGGCCGGCCGCGGCGACGGGAACGGGCGTCTGAGAGCGCCCCACGGTCGAGCCGGCCAGTATGCGCGTGTCGAGGATATCGAGCACGGGGAGAAGCTCGTCGAAGGCCGCCGCCCAGGTGTCCTCGTGGGGCTCGTGGGTGGTGTCGCCGGCGACGGCCTGCACCTCCCCGGTGGAAACGAGGTAGGCCGCCACGTCGGCGGCCAGGTGCGCCGGCGGCGCCGTCGCGAGGATGATGCGCGCCGCGGCGAGGTCGAGCAGGTCGGGCAGGTCGGGCAGGTCGGGCCCCGAACTCACGACCCCGACCCCGCGGCGTGAGCTCGGCGGCAGGACGCGCACGCGCCCGTTGAGGGCTTCGAGCACGCGCCGCAGATCCCGCCCAGGCCCTCGGGCTGGGCGCCGTCGTCGGTGACGATGCCGCACTCGTCGAAACGCCACATGCGCCCGGCGTAGACCACGACGGCCAGGCCGGGAGTGCCGCGAGCAGTCCGAAGGGCCTCGCCCAGATCCAAGCCGACCCAGGTCTTGCGCATGGTCGAGTCGGTCCCGAGCACCCACACGGCCGCGGGGCTCTCGGGGCTCCCGCCCACGTCGTAGAGCGCCGCGACGGCCTGCTCAGCCGTGCGCGCCGCGTTGCCGTCCGTCCACCACGCCGCGGCGTGGTCCTCGGCCGCGTGGGCCGGGATGATGCCGAAGGGGCCGCCGGCGGCCCACTGTGAGTGGCCGGCGGGGTCGATGGTGCGGAGGTTGTCGAGGATGCGCCCGAGCGTCTCGGGGGAGGGGTGGGCGTCGGCGTCGCAGGACGAGCAGACGACGTGCGCGGGCCCGTTGGGGCCCGGCACCCATCCCCCGTCGCCGGGGTGGCCGCAGGCCCAACAGTCGTGCTCGGGGACCTCGTGGTCGCACGCGCCCGAGGTCCCGCACACGCCGCAGCGTGGCTCGGGGGGCTCGGTGAGGTAGCGGTCAAGGTCGGATTTGAAACTCACGAGCAGGTCTCCTTTGCAGTGTCCAGGGCGCCGAGTTTGGCGGCCGCGCCCGAGAAGAACAGGCGCGCGGCGCGGGTCGCCTCGACCCGAGCCGAGGCCCGCCCGCCCTTGACGCGGCCCTCGGCCACGACGATCCCCCCGACGCTCACGGTCCAGGGGTTGAGGCCCGCGCCGTCGTCCAGCCGGGCGAGGTCAATCGAATTGAACCGGACGAAGGCCGCCGAGGGCACCCACCGGCCGCCGGGCACGGTCCAAGGGGTGACGGTGAGGCCCGGCGCCGCGTCGCGCGCCACGCCGGCCGCGACCGTCCACTGTGCCGCGTTCACGTCGCAGAGGTTCGCGGCTTCGTCGAGGGCCAAGCACACGTTGTGCGCTTCGAGGTCGTCGCCACGTCGCAGGACCGTCCCCAGGCTGCGCAGGAAGTCGGCCAGGTGGGCGGCCCGTGGCTTGCCGGTGGTGGGCTCCATGAGCCCGAGCGAGCGCCCGTGGCGCAGGTTGTGGAGGATCGCGGTGTAGACGCTCACAGCACCCCCCCGCACTTGGGGCAGGGCTCGTCCGCCGGGAACGTCGGGCCGTCGTCGCAGGGGACCCACCCGGTGCTCTCGCAGCGGTCGCACCCGACCCGCTGGCGGGCGGCGGCCACGGCGGCGGCCGAGACGGCGCCGGTGCGGATCAGGATGGCGAGCACCTCCGCGGCTTCGAGGGGGAGCCGATGGGGCACCCCTCGGGCGAGGTCGTCGGGGTCGGGGCTGATCCAGGCGCGCGACGACGGCGTGAGCGTCACCAGCCGTGCTCGGCGCTCGCCCATGAAGCCGCCCGAGGTGGGGCAGAACCACCGGGCGGTGACCTCCTGCACGAATTGACCGCGGGCGCGGAGCTCCGAGCCGTCGGAGAAGGTCGCGAAGCGCACGCGGTGGAACTCGTCGGCGTCGGCGGCGAGGTCGCCGCCAGCGGACACGCACTCCAGCGCGACGCCCGGCCGGTCGATGGTGCCGGGGCTCATGGCGCCCAAGGTGAGCGCGGCGCTGACGACGCCCTCCCAGGTGGCGTCACCGCCGGACTGGACGAACAGGTCGAGGGCCCCGAGGGCCTGGGGTGTGCGGCTCATTCCTGCCCCCCGATGGCGGCGAGGTTCGCGTCGCGGTAGGCCTCGGCGCCGGCGTGCCAGTCGTCGGCCGTGAGCTCACCGGCCGGGATGCCGAGCTCCAGGCGGACGAACTCGTCGGTGTTCGCGCTCCCGCCCATCGCGTCGAGGTTCGCGCGCTTGGCGAAGGCCTCGCGGACCTCGCACCGGAACAGATCGCCGGCGAGCTTGTCGAGCTCGCGCAGGGCCACGGCCAGGCCGGCCGCGGTGACCTCGGGCTCGGGCCGGGGGGCCCGCGGGAGAAGGTGCCCGCTCTCGGCCGCGATGGTGACGCGGTAGGCGCCGGCGTCCACCTGCACCACGAGCGACCCGCCCAGGTGGGCGAGATCTCGGGCGATGGCGGGGAAGTCGGAGAGGTTCATGCGTGGGGCTCCTGGGGGTCGGGGTCGTCGTTCATGGCGGCGGCCGCCGCCATGGCCTCCGCGCAGGTGGCGAGGGCGGGCTCGCTTCCGAACAAGGCCGCATCGCAGGCGCGAAGCATGGCGTCGTCGCCGGCCGCGACGGCCTCCGCGCGAAGGGCGAGGACCTGGGCGTCGGTGATCACGGCGAGGGTGGGGGCGTCGGTCACGTCGGCGGGGAACCAGTCGACGCAGAAGGCGCCGGCCGGGAGGGCCTCGACGGTGCCGTCGTAGGTGGTGCGCCCTTCGGCCACCGTCCATGTGCAGACGCTACCGCCGGGGTCGGCGGCGCGGTCTTCGTCGAGGTCTTCGCCGAAGCCCTCCGCGCAGAAGCGGGGCGCGGCGTGCCACGCATGGACCGCGGCCGCGGCCGAGGGGAGGACATCGCCCGAGACGCCGCAGCCGCAGGTCACGGCGTAGCCGCCGGTTTCGGCCGCCACGTTGACGGGCTGGCCGCAGCACGCGCGGGCGGCGTAGACGACCTGGGCGCGGGGGGCGGGCTCGCCGTCGAGGGCCTTCGCGGCCCCGGCGAGGTTCCACGCGGCGATGGCCTCGCGGGCGCCGGCCCAGGTCCCGTCGCCGGGCTCGGCCCAGGGGCCCCGGATGCCGCAGAAGGCGCAGCAGACGGCCTCGCGGCGGTTCTTCCGCTCGACGCCGATCTGGCGGCTCCCGCAGTAGCCGCAGAGGGCCGCGGCGCTCATGGAGGGGTGAAGGGGGGCGGTGGACATCGGGAGCTCCTATCGGGCGCGGTTCGAGCAGGTGGCGACGGCGCGGAGGTCGGCGCGGAGGTTGAAGTCGTCGTCGGGGTCGAGGACCACGGCGGCGCGCAGGATGGCGCGAGCCTCCGAGGTCATGGCCGCGTAGGTCCGGCCGTGCATCTTCTCGCGGCGGCGGCGGGCGGTGGCGCGCACGTCGTCGGCGGCGTGCTGGGCGATCAAGCGGTCGGCGCGCTTGAGGTGGGTTGGGAAGATGGCAGGCCAGGGCATGTTCAGACTCCAGTCGCCCCACCTGACGGGGCACCTCTGCTTATACGGACACCCGTTCGTATGTGCAACCCAAAGTTACACATGCCGGCAAAAGCGAGCTCCCACGGGGTTTTCCGGCCGTGTATGCTCGTCGCCTCGGTGGCGACACCTCAAGCTCGCGGCAGACCTGCTCGCCGCGCATGGTGAGCACGCCCGCGTCTGGTTGCTCGGCGAGGGATTTCGACTCGACCCGAGCCTGCGCCGCAATGTCGACGAGGCGCTGCGGCTGGCGGGCGTGCCCGAGGTCGTGACGCCCGACCTGTTCGATTGACACGCGGGCGAGCCCGCTGGGGAGATGATGATGAGGTCCTTTCTGGTCGGGGTGCTGCTTGTGCTCTGCTTGCCGCTCGGCGGCGCGACGATGTGCGACACCGACTCTGACGTGCCGATGCCGTGCGCGCAGGCTGACGGCGGCGTGTGCGCCTCGCCGTGGTACGTCAATCGCGCGCTCGGCGTGGTCCGCAACGACGACAACAAGCCCATCCTCGCGCTGAACGTCTACTGGCAGAACGAGCCCGCAGGCGCGGCGCTGACGGTCAACGGGGTCGTGTTGCAATGCCAGTTCACGCCGGGGTCGCGGTCGTTCCCCTGCGCGGGCGGGACGTGGACGGTCACCGTCGAGGCGGCTGACGAGATCGTGGTCAAGTTCCACCCCTACAGCGGGACACCCGGCAACGGGACCGCGCTCTACTACAAATTCAGCGGCGACTCGTCCATTCCGGCCGGGCTCAAGCAGCCGAGCCAAATCGGGACCCTCGGTGAGTACGACTGGCGCGACCAGCGCACGGGCACAGGCCGCGACCATCACGCCGACGTCTACTGGCGTGCGCGGTGAGCACGAGCATCAGCCTCGGCGACATCGAGAGGCTGCCGCGCTGTCGGCCTGACCCGATGGGCAGCGGCGACCTGTTCGACCCGGCAGACCCGCCGCGCCCGTCTCACGTTATCGCCCGGCTCGACGTCGACATCCAGCGGTACGGGGCCGCCTTCCTGCCGCAGAGCATGGGCGGCAGGGTCTACATCAACGACCGGGTTCCGAGGGCGTCTGAGCGCGCGCGACTGCGGGCAGAGAAGACAACGCTGATATAATGATTGGCTATTGCGGACCTTAGCGGAGCGCGCTAAGGTCCGGGCTCGGGTGGCGAATGGTCGTCACCCTAATTCCAAAGGTGGATTGATGCCTAGCTATGTTGATTTCTGCGACAGGAAGCGGGCCGACGTCGCGAAGGTCGGGCTTGCGGACGTCCCCGCGCTGCATCCTTCGCTGTTCCCATTTCAGAGGGACATCGTCGAGTGGGCACTGCGGCTCGGCCGCGCCGCAATCTTCGCAGATTGCGGCATGGGCAAAACCCGGATGCAGCTCGAGTGGGCGTACCATGTGCCGGGCCGCGTGCTCATTCTTGCGCCCCTGGCGGTCGGCGCGCAGACGATCGCGGAGGCCCGCGCGATGGGCTACGGCGAGGCCGTCGTCTCTCAGTGTCGTGATGGCGAGTCGAAGGCGCGCGTCGTGGTCACGAACTACGAGCGGTTGCACTACTTCACACCCGGCGACTTCACCGGCGTCGTGCTCGACGAGTCCTCAATCCTCAAGTCCTACATGGGCAAGACGAAGCGGCGCATCATTGAGGCATTCAGCGGCCATCGGTGGCGGCTGTGCTGCACCGCGACACCGGCCCCGAACGACTACTTGGAGCTTGGCAACCATGCCGAGTTCCTTGGAGTGCTCGACTCGCACGAGATGATCGCTCGGTGGTTTCTGCCGGACACCTCGACTTTCGGCGTCTACCGGCTCAAGCGCCACGGCATCCAGTCCTACTGGCAGTGGGTGTCGAGTTGGTCGGCGTGCATCGGCAAGCCTTCCGACCTCGGATACGAAGACGGCGACTTCGTTTTGCCCGCGCTGGAAATCAAGCGCAGCATCGTGGACGTCGACATCGTAGACGGCGCGGGCGATCAACTGTTCCGGTCGACGTCGCTGAACGCGACCCAGGTTCACAAGGAGAAGCGTCGGACCGCACCGCTCCGCGCTGCTCGTGTCGCCGAGCTCGTGCTGAATGAGCCGACCGAGCAGTGGCTCATCTGGTGCGAGACGAACTACGAAGCGGACGCTCTGCGTGCAGTTTTGCCGCGCGCGGTCGAGATTCGCGGGTCCGACTCTGACGAGCTCAAGTCGAGCAGCCTCCTTGGATTCGCCAACGGCGAGATTCAGACCCTGATTACGAAAGCGAAGATCGCCGGGTTCGGCATGAACTGGCAGGTATGCGCGCGCATGGTCTTCGTCGGTCCGACGTTCAGCTACGAGCAGTTCTATCAGGCCGTCCGGCGGTGCTGGAGGTTCGGCCAATTGCGGACCGTGGACTGCCACGTCGTGATGGCATCAACTGAAATCGAAATCTTCGGCGTGATGAACCGGAAGGCCGAAAGCCACGAAGAGATGAAGTCAGCGATGTTCGCCAGCGCGCGCGCAGCAATTCGCCAGGACTCATTGGCAAGAGACTACACACCGCGCCACAGAGCGCCATTGCCCAGCTTCTTAAGGAGTGTCCTTTGACCGACTCAATCATTTGCGACGACCACAAAAGCGGAGACGACTGGACCGTCTACAACGGCGACTGCGTCGACGTGGTCCGGCAGTTGCCGTCGAACAGCGTCGGGATGTCCGTCTACTCGCCTCCGTTCTCAAACCTCTACACCTACTCCGATTCGATGCGTGACATGGGCAACTGCGCCGACGACGCCGAGTTCATGGAGCACTACGGATTTCTCGTCGCCGAGTTGCACCGCGTGATGATGCCGGGGCGACTGGTCGCCGTTCACTGCAAGGACTTGGTGTCCTACAAGGGATCCAGCGCCGACGGGATGGCCGGATTCCGCGACTTCAGCGGTGAATTGATCCGCGCGCACCGCGAGGCCGGATTTGCGTACCACTCGCGCGTCACGATCTGGAAAGACCCCGTCGTCGAGATGCAGCGCACGAAGGCGCACGGCCTGCTCTACAAGCAGCTACGCAAGGACTCGACGTTCAGCCGGCAGGGGATGGCCGAGTACCTGCTAATCTTCCGCAAGTGGTCGACCGAAGAGTCGGAGGCCATCGTCGAGCCCGTCAGCCACACCCGCAGCGGGTTCCCGCTCGACCAGTGGCAGGAGTGGGCCTCGCCCGTGTGGATGGACATCCGGCAGACGGACGTCCTGAACGTCCGCGCGGCCCGCGACCCGAACGACGAAAAGCACATGTGCCCGCTGCAACTCGACCTCATCGAGCGCGCCCTTGCGCTTTGGTCCAATGTCGGTGACGTGGTGTTGAGTCCGTTCAGCGGCATCGGCTCGGAAGGCGTCGGCGCGCTCAAGGCCGGGCGCAAGTTCATCGGCGTCGAACTCAAGCCGTCCTACTTCGAGCAGTCGGCCCTCAATCTCTCCGCTGCCACGGCTCAGACTAGCCTGTTCGGGATGTTCTCATGAAGTTCTCAGCAAGTCGGGCCGCGTTCTCGGCGGCCCTCGGCCGCGTCCAAGGCGTCGCAAAGAAGACCGCGATGGCCTCGCTCGCCAACGTGATGATCGAAGGCGAGGCCGATGGCCGCCTCCGCGTCGCGGCCACAGACCTCGACGTCACCCGAGACGGAACGGTCGAGGCTGTGATTTCCGAAGGCGGCCGCTTCACCGTGGAAGCTCGGCGACTGTTCGACGTGGTGCGCAGCATGCCGGGCGAGCAAGTCGACGTGTCGGTCAACGCAGATTGGCAGGTCGCGGTCACGAGCAAAAACAGCAAGTTTCTGATCAACGGGACGTCTGGCGACGACTACCCCGAGATCGCAGACGTGAGCGGCGTCGAGTTGTCGCCGGTCGACAGCGACGCGCTCAAGGCGCTGCTCGACCGGACGGCGTTCTCCGCGTCGACAGAAGACTCACGTCCGAACATCTGCGGCGTGTTCTTCGAGTGCGTCGGCGAAGGCGTCGCGCGGACGGTGACGACCGACGGCCACAGGCTCAGCCAGTGCGAGCGCAACATCGCGCGGGGCGGTGATGTCCACAAGCGCGATGGGGTCATCATCCCGAACAAGGGCGCGGCCGAGATGCGGAAGATGCTCGACGATGCCGGGCCCGACGTGGCGCTCGGGTTCGCAAACAACCAACTCGCAGTGAGTGACGGCGACCAGCACCTCTTCGTGCGGCTCATCGACGCGGCGTTCCCCGACTACGCGCAGGTCATCCCGAAGTCCACCCCGCGAGTAGTCGTGATTGAGCGGACCCCTCTCATGGCTGCGCTCAAGCGGATCGGAATAATGGCGAGCGATCGGACTCACGGCGTGCGAATTGACCTGAGCGCGGGCCGCATGGTGATGACCAGCGACGACCCCCAATCGGGCAGTTCACGCGACGAGATGGACGTCGGATACGACGGCGCGGAGATGTCCGTCGGGTTCAATGCGAAGTACGTCCGCGAGGCGCTGGCGGTGATGACCTCCGAGCGCGTGGACCTCGCGCTCGTCGACGCGCTCAGCCCTTGCGTGATTAGAGAGCACGGGTGCAACGACTCTCTGTGCCTCGTGATGCCGATGCGGCTGTGACCCTCGTGCGCTAAAGTGTGCGTGTGGATGCGCAAGAGGACTAATGCAGGGCCGCCCGACACTACTGACCGCAGACACTCAGGCGAGGTTCTGCGAGGCCATCGAGGGCGGCGCAACGCAGGCAATGGCCGAGGCGGTCGCCGGGCTCGGAAGGCGCACGAGCGCGCTATGGATGGCGAAGGGGAAGGCGCAGGAGACGGGAATCTACCGCGACTTTTACGA
>Ga0233437_1004395_pt1 | contig 16692 bp, 25 predicted proteins | sample SI_122_August201_FD_182714 | JGI IMG/M metagenome (GOLD analysis project Ga0233437, IMG submission 182714) | Seawater microbial communities from Saanich Inlet, British Columbia, Canada - SI_122_August2016_200_MG | ecosystem: Environmental > Aquatic > Marine > Inlet | place: Canada: British... | reverse complement strand
CAGTTGGTTCTGTGATATCTTTCTTTAAAGTGATAGTCAGTTCTCTGATGTGTTCACCGAGTTCTTCGTTTTGATTCCACTTTATAACACTACTTGTGACATCAATCCCGTTGATTTTCACTTCGTGTAGCATTTATGAACTCCAAGATCCTTCAATTAAAGTCATAGAATAGTCTGCGGTTACTCTTGTTTCGGTTGAGAATGTAAATGTAAAGGAAGCTATTACTACATTTAATGATCCAGTTATATCACTTGTAAAAACTACAGTTCCTGCTTGATCTCCATTTATTATTGTTTGGATCCTATCTAATTCAACCTTTAGTGCTGCTACATTTGTTCCAGTCATTATCCCTTTTACATTAATTGTTTTACTGGCACCACTTAATTCTTCAAGTATGGTCTCATCACTATCTTCAGTTGGTGCAGATACTTGGAATATATCTTCAAACTTTTCTACTACGATTGTCTCTACTTTTCCTATTTCAGCTCCGTCTAATGTTGGTACAGCCATTATTTCTTACTTGCACTCCCGTATATATTACTCCTTCTTCTTGAGAGTTGCCTTTTGGTCTCCTCATCTAATTTGATCTTTATTTCTCTTTCAATATCTGGCAATTTCTCCAGATCATTAAGTAATTGTTTATATGTTATTTCTGCCATTATCTACTTCCTTGTGTTACATATTTTATTGTGTATGTAATTGTTCTATTGATGTTGGGTAGTGCGATCAAAGCATTTGCTAACATTCCAACTTTGGAGTCATTATCATCTAACTGTATTCCCATATCATCTAAGGCTGGTGTTACAGTTAAACCGAGCGAGTCTGTTATTGAATTCCAAGCTCTTTCCCAGATTGGTGGCATTCCTTCAACGTGTTCTCCAAGTGTTAATGTATCACTATCTAAATCTGCGATCATAGTGTTCTCTTCATCTCTTCCAAATATGAAGTCTCCTATTGATCCTATTGCATTAGATAGTATTCCTTGTTGCCCAAATACTCCCCAGAAAACTTTTCCAGCTTCTTCTCCAAGATCATTAATTGAATTTATAACCCACTGACTTGCATCATCCCATTCATCTTCAAATAAAGCCTTAGATAGTATTAATGCTCCTGCGATCTTAACAAATCCCGGTCCCCACACCAGTGCAGCTATTCCTACATTTGCTATTAAAGTATCCATACCTCCCTCTGTTAGTTCTGCAGCGGTAAGCATAAGGACTCCAGCGATTCCAAGCTTTCCTGCGCTTGTCATCTTCATTCCTTTAATATTTTTAACCATAAGTGCTGCAAGTGAGATCCCACCTGCAATTGCTGCTCCAGATAATAATAAAGTTCCAGTTATGGCAGTTAATTCATCAACATTTTCAAGTATCCCTGTGAGACTAATGTTTCCAGATGCATCTACCCATCCTAATTCTGAGAAAAATGCCCCGATCGCACCTGCTAATGCTGCGATTAAGCCTCCGCTTTCGTAGTCTGCATAGAACTTTCTGGCTGATTTAAGCCAAGCATTAGTAAATGGCCTTAAATTGTTAGCCATTATGTTCCCTATTGGCATCAACATTAGTTGCAATCCTTTCTGGAATCTTATGTTTTCAGCCATTAAAAGTGGTGAAAATGCTACTAATTTCTCCACTCCCTTAGCAATCCCTCCCAGAACGTCTGTTATTGGCAAGGTAACTGCCAAATTCATCGCTTTTCCGAATGCTCTGTTTCCTTGGCCACCTCCACCTGTTGATCCACCTGTGGAGCCTCCTGCGGCTCCTGCGATGCCTCCACCAGAGGGTCCGAATACTATACTTGCTTTAACTATTTCATCTGCCATAGTTTTTTATCCTTGATTTAGCCTCATTCTTCTTTCTCTCTACATCTGCTTGATCATCTCGTGCCTTTTCAAGCGTCATAAAGCCCATTATTGTCTTTGCATCCATCTCATCCACCTGTTTTGGTGTGAAATGGTACTTATTTGCAAAGAGGTTTTTAATCATTATGTCCTTTTCTACTTCTCCACCGATTGTTTTTCCTGCACCGATGGAGATTTCAAGTTTTTTTGTTCTTCTTCCGTCAGCCCATTAAGGTTCATCATCGCTTTGAATAACTTGTCCCCTTCTGTGGCATCTAATGATCCAAGTGCTTCTAATGTTAGATCAAAGGGTGCTTCACTTATTGATTTCAGTAGTTTTTGTTCTTGTAATGTTACAAAATCTACCGAGTTATCCTTTCTTATTGCAATCCTTGTGGCGTCGTTTTGTTCTTTCCAAGTCAGTTTCTTTAGTTTAACATTGACTTCGGTTCCTTCATAGTTTATTTTTATTTTATGGTCTTCCATTTTTTATCCTCTCCTTAGAGTTTAAAGTTGGGGATTGCTCCCCTTTGTGTTTATGTTATTGTCCAGTATCTTAAAAACACATTATCTGTTGAATCTGGCTTTCCAGACTTTGCGAATCCTGTGAATGTTACTTCCACTAAACCTTGCCCAACTGGTACTGCCTTGCTCATACTTCCAATTGCACACTGATCTAATTCTACAACCATAGTTTTGTCTCCAGATGCTCCTGCTCCCTCTACAAATGTCAAAGCTATTTCATCATTTGCAGTGATTGTACTTGGATCTGTTCCTGCTACGAAACTATTCGCTTGTCCATAAAAGTCATCCCTCAATGTAGTTGCAATTGAATCTGTCATTTTAACAGTTACACTAAAGTCATATAATCTTCTTCCCATTTCTGGTTGTTCTATGAATCTGCTTCCTAATGATCTATAGATCAGTGGTGAGTTTGCCACAGTAATACTAAAACTACTTACTTTTGCTACTGCAGTTGGTGCTGCTCCCCATTTGAATGATCCTTGTTGGAATACCCACGGAGCACTTGTTGGTGCTGCATATGCAGTTGTTATTGCTGCTGCACTGGTTACTTTCTGTGCTACCCAGTCCATACTTGCTTTTAGTGTATCACCTTGTGTTGCAGTTAATGTGAACGAGTTTATTGTACATCCTTCATATTTATCTACATCGTCTGTTGTTCCACCTTCGTTTTGTGCCCACATTGCGAATGTATAAAGTGTTGTTGCACTGTATCCGATCTCATCTAATTCTACCATTTCGTATGGTGATGCAGTGGATCCTGCTCCTTGTACTAATCCCATTCCAAATTTAAGTAATGAAATGCTTCCGATTGTATCATTCATTTGTGCAAGTACTATCCATTCCATTGATCCTGTAATATCTACATTTCCGTAGACATAACTTGTTTCGTTTCTTCCTTCTCCTATTCCTAATAATCTATGAACATTATCTGTTGCTGTGCTTGAGAAATTAGTTACCTTTCCGATACTTAATGCGTCAGCTTCTACTCCGCCAGTTGCATATGAAGTTTCTTCATCGATCCTAATTCCAAGACTGTAGTCTTTGTATGTTACCATTTTATTCCTTAGCCTCCTTGCTTAGTCTTTGTCTTGTAGTATATGGGATACTTTTATCAATCCCTTTCTTTGATTTCTTTTCTTGTTTATTTTCTTTATTAGTCATTTTTCTCTCCTATGATGCTGTTTCTATATTATTTGGTGCTCTAAAGTCAATAGTCTTCTGCAGTATTTTATCAACTCTCCCTGGATCATTGATTATTGGTGATCCAGCCATTGGTGTTAAAAAATCAATATGATAAAAATTAGCTTTGTTTAGAAGTACTGCTGATCTTATTGCTTTTATATAATTATCAACCTCTACAGTTCCAAATCCATATGCAGTTGCAGAAATTATAAACTCAGTCATTGTATCCTTTCCTCCAAGTGCAATCTCTTGTGTTGTTGAGGATGTGAGTGTTACTGCTATCCTTGGATAGGATCCTACCTTTAGATCATATCTTGGTTGATCTGTGAATATCTTCTCAGATGTACCGTGATCGTATTGTATGTCTACATTATTTGATCCAGACGCTGGTGCTACTGCAAATGTTACAGTGGCTGTAGAATAATTAACTGTATAATCTGAACCATACACAGAGGCTACTCCTCCTACTGTTACGGATCTCACATTCCTAAGTGGTACGCTGGTTGCTATGAAGTCTACTTGTGCCCCAGTACCATTAAACTCTTGTGTTACTGTTGCGACTCCTCTGTCAGTTGTGCTTAAAATATTTTGATTCTTTAGAAATACTGCTAGTTCTTCTTTAATTTTTCTTTCATCTAATAAATTAGTTACAGCCATCTTAGCTTATATCCCACTTGGGTTAGTATATTTTACAGTTTTATGTTTATAAGCGTATCTTTATATCCTTAAAATTAGCATTTAAGTTCTTGATCATTAGATCCATAAACTTTTGATGCATTGTCGGCCTTATGAATGGGCGTGGTGTCATACCTTTAATGGACTTTACTACGATCGTCTTCCCTTTGTATTCGAATGCTAGGGCTTGTTTATCTTTTGCCTCTATCTTTTTCTTCTGGGCCCCTGGGTATTCATTAAATAATCCAGTTCCATACTCTAAATAAAGGGCATATTCTGGGAAACTGAACTCTATTTTGCCATCCTTTACTTTAACCTCTATGTTCCTATATAGGTGTCCAGTATCTTTTGGGGCTGCTTTCCTAAATTCTCGCCTTAGATCGTGACCTAATCCTTCCATTGCGAGTTGCATTCTTTCTTCGAAGTCTTGACTATCTATTTCCATTCTTATTCATAGCATTAGTGTGTGCCTTGCTTAATATGTTTATCTTTGAGTCTATCTCTAAAAATTCGAGTATAGTCTGCGACATATATTCTGGACACGTTACCATATCTTCATATGTAATGCATAGTATATTGTCACTATCTATTGCTTTCCAATGCCTATTAAATTCAAGATAATCATCTCTTGCTTCAAATAAATAAGGTTCTTCTCTTCCTTGTCCTATGTGCATCTGTTTGTAGGAGATTACCCAGTCATCAAAGTTCCTTTTAACATATATTATTTTGCAATCAGTTTCTTTTAGGATCCTTGGTATAAATTCTGTTAGAGATTGTTCTTTTAATATAAAATTATTTTTGCCGAAGTATTTTATTAATTTCATATGATCTGGTTCATAGTTTAATCTTGGCTTGAACTCCATTGGTTCATCTAATACTTCATAGGGTAGTGCTTTTTGTAGTGCATAAGTTAAAAAAGACAGTCCAGATCTAAAAGCCCCAGTTATGATCACATTACTCATCTTCTAATAAACACCCCTCTGTGATTAGGTATGGTCCTTCTTTTTTAGGGCCGTTCCGACATATAGATGGTTTCTCTGGTGTACCGTGTAGTTTGCACTTATAATCCTCTGTTAGCATTTGGCATTTAACTGGAATATTAATAGAATATAGATTTCTTTTCTTTCTTACTATCTTGCATCCGTGATACTCGTAGTACTTCTTTTGGCCCTCGGATAGGTTTTCCACTGAGAAACTGATCCATCTACAGCACGATGCCTTGCATTTATGCAAATTATTTAAACAATCCATTATGAGTAAAGCTTAAGCACACAAAAGTCAAACATAGTCACTCCACCTGGTTGCCTTCGTATTACTTTTCTTATGATATATGTTTCGCCACTATAGGTGATCTTGTCGTCCTTTGCCATACCATCGCCTGTTTCAGCCATTAGATATGCATCACCTTGTTCTAACAATCCTTCTGGTGATTGTTCATAGTCGATTGCCCTTTTTAAAAATACAGCTGTTTTATTTGCCGCCACAGCATATGAAAGAGTTTCATCTCCACTGATTGGATCTGTTGATTTAGTTACATTTTCCCAACTAACAGTAACTCCAAAATCTGCCAATGGTGCGTTAGTGAAATCTCCAACTGCGATCCCTATATCTCCTGCACCCATTTATCCTCCACTCACTGGATATACTAATGCTTTAATATTAGCTATCATTTTTTCAGATTGTTTTGTTAATTGGTTAATCAATTTTTCAAAGTGAGGGTATGGAACTCCCTTTTGCACACTTAATTCTGGTATTGAATACCCAGTTGCAAAGGTATAAGTATTCCCTACCATATACTCTGCTGCTGTAATTGCTGCTATCATAGCAGTAAGTTTCTTAACTATAATAGGGAGATTATAAACTCCCCAGTGATATTTCACATTACATTGCTGAGGGTACACATCTTTCCAGACTTTCTCCTCTGCGTTGTTCCCCAATGTGATCTTCCCCGCTTTCTTATAGAAATAAGAATATGTAGTTCCCAATGTTACATCTGTTTCATCTATTGTTATTGATTGCACTTCTGTAATTGGTTTTTTTCTTGTGAAGTAATCTGGGAATCCGTTTCCATCAAATGTTTCACTTCTGTATGTATTTGGTACGATCCTATACTGTGATGTATTATCTATTGCTGCACTAAAGGCAGGACTTACTGTTAGTGCGGTTGCCGTGTTGTCAATTATTGTTCTGATCTCTCCTGCGTTAGTTCCAGTATGGATCCAGCACATATATCCTCCGATTAGATCTCCAGTAGCATTCCACTCATCATTTGTCCAACTTGCTCCACTATCTGTGACAGTTGTTGTATTTCCGCTTGTTGCAGTCCCAGTTGATTGATCCACAAGGTAAGTTGTATTTGTTAGTTTGTCCACTTCTGATTGAGCTAATATAATTAATTCGATCATATCTGCGTCAGATACATCGGTTGCCGATAATCCTACCAGTCTCCTTGCATCATCTGCTGAACAATAATAGTTTAGTGCTGTCATTTTAGAATCCTTTTCCTCCACCTGATGTGTGCATTATAAATTTAAAATCGTTTTTAACTCCGCCGTTGGATACCGTGAAAGTTAAAGTCTTAGTGCTATCTTGTATTAGCCATTTCTCTCCGAAGTTAGTAAAATCTGCAGCACTAGCATTCTCTGGAATATTCCTTGGATACCAGTACGCATCTACTAAATGCATTCCTGCTGTTGCAGTGAGTATTGTTTCTGCTGGCCCGTCTTTTGTAACAACTACCGTAGCGTTATCGGATGTATTATCAAATACAAACTCTATCTTTTCTATATATCCAATTACACCTGTGACTGTTTCTACTGAATCTCCACCAGCATCAGTTTGTCCAGTTATTACATACGTTTGTGTCATTTATTGTAGTCCGTCAGATACGTGTATTAACATTACAAAGTCTTTCGCATTTCCACCTTGTGCTACTGATACTCCTACAGATTCTGCGTTCAAAAAGTGTTTAGTTGCCCAATTTGTGTATGCACTTGCATCTGCTGCTTTGTTTCCCGTGTGTCTAGGATACCATACTGCATCTGCTGTGCCTGCATTTGTTACTGTTAGTAAAGCCTGGGATGTTATACCTTCTACTGTAAAAGTTAGATCTGCTCCTGTGTCTCCATCGACATAGTCCATCTCTACCTTCTCAATGTATCCAGTTACATTTTGTCCAGTGACTTTTGCTAATACTCCGCCTGCACTACAAGTGCCAGCTAATCTTATTACTTTCATTTCTTAAACTTTCCTTTCTTTTTTAGTTTTGGTACTTCTTTTACTTCTTCAATTTCTTCAACTGGAGCTTCTACTTTCTCTCCTTTTATTTCTTCAAGAGATAGTTCTTTTCCTGTGTTTAAGTCATAGAACTTATTGTCTATAACAGATACAATTCCATTTCCTATTTGTGCTAACATTTTAGTCCTCCTACTTCTTTACTAGTGCTAATCCTTTAACCCAAGTTGCTGCTGTTGATGTAGTCAATACTGTTGAGTTTACTGTTAATACCCAATCATCTGAACTTGCTCCGCTTGTATCAAAGTCAATTACGCTTCCTATTTCACTTGTAATACTTACAGGGATTACGTCTTTTGTTTCTACCCAAGTTAGAGTATCATTGTTTGCTACTGATGCAGCTGTTACTTGCGATACCATACATAATACATAACCATCATTTGTTGCTAATGCACCAGGTATTGCTATTGCTTTCATTGTGTGATCTGCCATTTTTTATTATCCTCCGTGTTTATTCTTCTTTTTAAAAAAAGAAAAAAAGGGCGGTTAGCCCGTTAGCTTTATGCTGGTGTACCTACTACATATAGTATTGTTGCACCTGTGCCTGTTACAAATACTTTGTTTAGTGTTGTACTATCAACATATGCTTCTGCGTCTGTACCATCTGCTACAGTCATAGCGTGTGCATAGTGTACTTTTGTAAAATCCCCAAAGATTATCCAATCTAAAGTTGTTACAATTGTCACTGTGTACACACCCGATACTAAACCAGATGTCGATTTTGATGCTCCTGCTCCAAGAGTTGCTCCTGAAATAGTTGCTGTCATTTCTGCTGCTGCCATTTTTACGCACTTATCTCCCCGATCCAAGCGTTGAATGCTGTGTTTCTACAAATTAATGCTTCATAGATTTTCAACATAAACTTTTGAGAATCGTTAGTTTTAGCTAGTTCTTCGTATGTTAAGTCTTGCAGTACTCTCATTTCCCACACACTCATATCTAAGAAGTATATTGCTTTGCTTCCAGATGTGTTGCTCATAAACATACTTGGTATTACAGGTATGTCGCCAACCATTGTGTGTAGTACGATAGCACTGAATCCCCAGAATACTTGCTGTTGTGGTTGTAAGTATCCGATTTTAGCTGTTAGTAATTTCAATAAGTCTGAATAAACTCCTGAACTACATACTGCCAAGTTTGGTCTTCCACCATCATCAAAAGCATACTGAACTGCTGTTGTAATGTCGTCTAAACTTAACGCACTTGTGCTTTTATTTACTTTGTTCACTGTAGACTGAGCTGTTATGATACCGTTGAATTCTGTACCATTTGCACCAGTTACTCCGTGAGTAGATCCACTTGTACTTGCGTTTCCGTTTATAATTAAGTCTTCTTCTTTCTCTCTAATCTCTCGAGTCTTAACCAAAACTTCGAACTGTTTTGCGTTAGGTGCTGTTGCTGGTGAGAAACTTCCGCTTGCTCCGCCTGCTGGATTAAAGCCTTGTAAGATGTAACTTGGTACAGCTGCGACAGCTTGTCCTGTTACTCTTCCTACTGCATAGATGTACTTGATAGCTACGCTGTTTCTATCTGTTGTTGTGTTAGTTTCAGATAATGCTGCGTCTTCTACGTATGTTCCTGCTCCACCTTTTGCAGTTATGTTGTTGTAATCAGCAGTTATTCCTTGGTTTGTTACCCTTGGGAATAGTTCTACTAAAGGAGTATATTTCCTTGTTTGATCTACAACTTGTGGATCGACGTATACTGGGATCATTGCGTATCCTGCAGTACCTGCTCCACCTGTTTGAGTATTAAATGATTTAAATCCAATATCAAACGCACTTTTTAGCTCTGGTCTTTTGTCCATTCCATCGAAAGATTTCCCTTCCATAGAGTAGCCATTAATACCAGGAGCGTACATTGTTTCGTGTGCCAAAGGCCCGAACGAATGTTGATAGGCACTTGATGCCTTTACTTCTACTTGTCCTGTTGAACTCATTTTATTATCCTCCAATAATTTATATTAGGTCTAATGGATTTTTACTTGCTTCCACTGCCTTTTGTTCTACTTCAGCCTTTTCTAGACTGGAGTCATCACCTTCTTTGATTATATCTTTTTCCAACTGTTCTTTCTGCTCTTCATTCTCTGCTTTAAGTTCAGTTATCTTTTCGTCTCTGTTTTTAATTTCTGCGTCCATTGATTTCAGTTTTGCCTTTAAGGATTTAGTTTCATCCATCAAAGCTTTAACTTCTACGTCTGGAGCTTCCTCAGATGCTTCTTCTGCTTCTGCTGCTGGTTCTTCTGCAACTTCTGCTTCTGGAGCTTCTTCTACTTCTTCTTTAGCTTCTTCTACAGGTTTCTCTTCTGTACTGATTTCGTCTAAAGGTGTTTTTACTTCTTCGCTCATCTTATTTTCCTCCGTAAATTCGTTTAAAGATTTTGTGAATACATTAGTCATTCTAGCCTCTGGATTCACTGGATTTCCTGTGATCGCTACATTCAACAGATCTACATCATTAAGCATTCTGGTTTTAACTCCATCCACTAGTTTGTGGACATAATCGTTTGCTTTATATGCTATTGAAAAGGCATCAAGGTATCCGTCCTTTATACTGCTCCATACTTCATCAAACCTAGAATGACTTCCATTAATCGAGGCTTTCACAAAGATTCCCTTCTCATCTCTACTGGCTTCTATGATCTTACCTATAGGAATGATTGAGGGATTCTCCATTGCCCACGCTTCGTGTTCAACATCGAGTTTAATTGACTTAGTTAGTAGTTGTGAAAGCATTTTGCTCATTGCTTTTTCAGTTACTATGTCATCGACTATGTCTCTATCTTTAGTAGATATGTATCCAGAAATATAGCACGTTTTCTTGTTGTCTTTAACTTCGCTTTTATAACTAACTTTGTCAGTATAGAATGTATATGTTTTTTTAGATCCCATTGTACTACTGTATAAATCAAATTTAACGTTTATAAGCGTATCTTTAAGGGAGAAATTACAATATTGTTATTTGTGGAACAAATGTTGTATCTGCTGGTGCGTGTGTAACTACTAATTTCATCTTGTCTAATGCACCACCTTCTATTGCTCTTATTTTCATAAATCTAAAATTGGTTCCACCAGGGTCCTCGTGTGTAAATCTAAATAATGTTTTCTGACCTGCTCCTAAATCTATTTCTGCAATCTCTGCTGCTGTTAATGTGACTGTATGCCATCCTGCCGCTGAGAACGTACTTGAATCTATTAAATTATAAGCAGATTCATCAGCTTTTAACATCCAAACTCTATATGTTTTAGTTATTCTTCTTGTTGCTGTGAAGGAATCAATATAGAACCATAACACAGCTGACGAAATAACATCTGTTGTTGGTAATACAGAAGTATCTATATCCCCGAACGATTGCTGTTGAGTTGATGGAAAAAATGCATTATTATATTGAGATTGAAGTAGAGTAGTTCCATCTGTTCTACCTACACCTGTTGTAAAATACCAATCATCATTATTTGCTGCTATTGTACAATTCGTTACTGTCACTTTTTACGCTCTCCATTATTAGGTCTATCTCCTATGAATGTGATTTCACTCTGCTCTAATTCAATGTTAAAATCCTCTTCAAAACTAACTAAAAGTTTCTGTATTGCTTGTCCTATATTATTTGCAGAAATAGAGGAATCAATTTGCATATTGTGAGTATCTATTTCAAAATCATAAGTTCTTTCAGGTTGTGCCATTAGTCTTCCCTCACTGCCATATAAACTGTCAAACCTTCTGCTGCAGTTGTATGGATTGAATCAATATCAATTGTAATTATATCTCCAACTGCTAATGCGGTTGTAGTTAAATCTGGTGGTGTTGCTGCTGTAGTTGTTGTCTTTTCTGTGGTATCAAAATCTAATTTATTTGTAGTCATTATACTTGTACCACCAATACTAATATCTACCACCATTGTTCCAGTTGTTCCAGCTGTGCTATTTGTTGCATATAAATAAAATGGTGTTGAGTCACTTTGTAATATTGTACCTGCTATTGGAGATACAAAGTCTCCTGCTATATTAGTTGCAGTAGCACAAGCCGTGCTTGCCTCTACTAAATTGAATGTAAGCCATCTTATATTTCTGTTAGATCCTTGTAATCCATCTGGAGTTACTGCTCTTGTTGCATCTGTTCCAGTGTCTACTTCTGCTGCAGTTGCTAATTCTACAACTCCTGCAGTTGTTAAATCTGCTGCTACTTCATCGCCTGTATTAGTATTAGATGTATTTCCTATTACTGTTGCTTCTGCATCTGTTACATAGTTCTTGTCAGTAGCTTCTGTGAAATTAGTATTTGTGAATGTTGGGGTTGCTCCACTTACAACTGATTGATCTATAAAACTGTGGTCAGAACCATCATTTGAAACGTGGTCATAAGCTGCTTTAATCTCTGCTGCACTTGTTGCATTGGTTCCATCTGTGACATCTCCACCTATTGTCATATCAGTTTGAACTGAGAAGTTACCTGCTGAATCTGAAAAAAGATAATTAACTGTTCCAAATCCGTTGATTGGACTTGTTGTTGCATTTACTTGGTCAAAAGAAACATTAATTGTTCCTACTGCATTATTGTAAGCATATCCAGTTCCTGCTCCTGATTGAGTTACTGTCAAAGAATTATAGTTGCTTGTGATTGTTGCTGTTGGATTTGCTAGTAATATACCAGAGATAGTTCCTGCTGAGTTTCCACTTGAACTAATAAGATTATTTGTCATTGTGAAAGACCCTGCTCCTGTGGCTAATATACCAACAGTTCCACCTGCTGCAGCATTATCTGTTGCAGAAATCTTACATCTCTGAGGTGTAAATGTGCCACCAACTGCAGATACGGCTGCCGTAAATGATGAGGCAGTACTTCCATTAATAGTAATTTCTGCACCTGTTGCATTTATTGCCAATCCTGCTGCGATAGAATAAACGTATTTAGGTCCTGCTGCATTTCCTGAATGATTTACTGTATATTTTCCACCAATTACATTTATCTCTGCACTACTTGGTGTTGTTGAACTCATTAAATAATTTGAATAAATAACTGTACTTGTTAGTTCACAATGGCAGTTGTATAGACAAGCTGAGAATGTGCTTGTTCCTCCAATAAGGTTTATATCTGTTGTTGGAGCTGTTAGTTTAATTTCAAAATCAATAATGTCACATCCTGTAAATGAACCAAAGTCCACTACCTGTGCGTCTGCTTGTTGTACCACAGTATCATCTGGGCATCCAGCTATTGCTCTTACTGCTTGGTCGTTTGCTGTGAAATTGATTGTATCTGTATAAGTTCCTGGATGAACTAAAAAAGCAACTCCTGCTCTTGCATTATCATCTAATGCTGCTTGAATTGTTGTATAATCTTGAGTTCCATCTGCTGAAATATGGATAGTATCTCCTTCTTTGTTTCTAACTGGACCTATGAATTCTGTAGTGGTTTCTCCTGAACTAACTGCCAATACTTTTCCTGCTTCACCTACATATGTACTAGGTGTATCTGTTAAACCCGTCAAGGTGGTGATACCACTGGATCCTGCACCTGCTCCTGCGGTTGTATTGGGTAAGAACCCTCTCAAATCTTGAGTTTCGTACAATGTCCAAGTACCACCACTATTGACGAATGTGAATCTTGCTATTAAAAACCCCACACCTTGAAAGTCTTTAGGGATTGTATAAACTGATGCAGAGTCCGCATCTACAACTGCTTGTTCTGGGAAGTTCTTGTTGTATGTGCTAAGTGGCATATTGGCCATAAGGTGGCCTGGCTCTCCACCTTTATTTGCTACTCCCCAAACAACAACACTAAAACTTGTATTATTTAAAGGATTACCATTTGCATCATTTGTTTCTGACGCCAAATCTGTTGTTTCTATGTATGCCCCATTATCTGAGTTTACTATGTGGATATCATCTCCAGCAGTACCATCTGCTACAGCACTTGGTATTGCTTCTTCTACTGTAATTATAAAGTCTGGATCTGACCAGTTCACACTTTCTACTGTATAGTATCCATCGTTTCCTGTTGAGCCGTGTACACTCATTAGTTTTCCAACTGTGAAAGTTCCACTTAGGTCTCCATCTCCAGTTATTGTGAATGTTTTAGAACCTTGGCTTACTGCATCTATTGTGTATTGAGTCATATCTTGGGCTTGCCAAGTTTGAGGATGCATTTGGAATATTGAACCTGATGTCGATTTAACATAAACTGCACCTGCGTCTATTGATATTGTACCTTCTGCTCCACTATCCCATTGTGCTTCAAACTGTCTAAGCTTTGCCCCTAAGTGAGACATATGTCCTTGGAATGTATTTGTGTCTGCTATGGGATCATTCCAGTTTTGATTTCTTAAAGCACCTTCCTCTTGTACTGTTGCTGCAGTTTGTACTAAAACTTGAGCTACTCTTATGTGTTCGAATGTGGTTGGCCAGGCATCAGTTACTACTGAAAGTGTTTTTGCAGTATGTGCTCCTTGTGTGTCTTTAGGAATAAAAATATAATTTGTTACGGGTGCTGTATCTACTCCAGCAGGTGTTAAAGCGATTGTTAGTGGTGGAGATGTATCTAATATATGAAAGCCATCTGAGAATATCATAGTCATATTGTCGTGACTACCACTTGGGTTAAATGTACCTGTTATTGTTGTGCCGTTTGAACTAATCCTTAAATCAAAGTCTTCTCTAAATGTACCATTCCAAGCATTTTGGACTGTATCTTGTGCATCTCCTTTTACAGCTACAACCATAGTTCCATCTGCATCTGCTACTGCTATTCCACCTATTTGTATTGGATAATTTGGAAATTCTGGAAGTGTATTTTGTACTCCTCCTGCAACTGTGGTACTTAACCATATATTATCTCCTACTCCGAATGTGCTTGTGTCTACTCCTCTTACTAGACCTCTTTTAGTAGCAATCCCTGCAGTACCTGCTGGAACATCCATAGTTAAGACCCACACTGCTCTTGAAAATCCAACGTGTTCTTCTGCCAATGCTAATTCAACGTGTGGTTTTCCACCAGTAGCCCCTCCAATTGGGTGCACTACTTGGCCGTTATCCATATCTGCTACAGTGTCATTGTATACCCAGAACCAATCTTCGAACCCTACTTGTAATACTGGCCCCAATCCAGTTGCGAGGTTTAAAGTTTTATCAGTTGTATTCCACCAAGCCTTTCCTTCGGTTTCTGATGCGGGTACATAAGAAATATTAAAATCTATATCAGTGAACTTATTAGAAGTATAATCAAAATTTCCTATAAAAGGATTAAAACTATATTTACTTGGCATTATGCTTTAGTCACAGTAGCGATCCTATCACTTGCATCATAGGTTAGTGTTAATACTGCAACTGTTGTTCCTCCGACTCCGCCTGTATTATAAGTAGCTGTTTCTATTTCTCCTTCCCCATTGCCTGCGGCTACATAGGTAAGTGCAATATAATCATAACTCTCGGGAACTAATCCACTAAAATTTAAAACTCTGACTGATGTTTCTCCTGCAGATGTCTCTTGGAACTTATCTATTTCTCTTTGTTGGAAATCTCCAGACATAGTCATTTTATTCCTCCTGTGCGATGTTTATTGAGAAGTTTGGTTTAAGCTTTTCTATTGAAGTTACTCTTAGGAACTTGTCAGTTAAGTGTTGATCCTTCCAGATTAGATCTGCCTTATCATCTCCAGTCTTAAAGTAGACTGTTTTAAATATTGCAGTGATCCCTACTTTGTGAAGGTACATCTCTATCTTCTCTTCGTCCTCAAAGTATACTTTCATACCTTGCTCTACTACTCCCATTCTCTTGAACTCGTCTTGTGTTAGTGTGTATATCATTTTTCAACTACTTCATCTTTACTCATAGCTATTGTTTCTCCACCTACTTTTACCCAATATTCAGTTTTGCTTTTTTCTCTTGCTATTGTGCCTTCCATCCCTCTAAACCTGCCAGGATCTAATTCTGGATCTATATTAGGATTTATTCTTACTTTATCTCCTACTTCAAAGTATCCAGTGACTACTGGTTTACCTTCGTACTCCTTATCCATCTTTTTTTTCTGATCTGCTTCTGACATCTTTGCAGCTTTCTCTAACTTGTTAATTGTTGCTTTCTCTAAGCCTTCCATCTTCTGTGCTTTTCTTAGTTGAGATGCATAAAATGTATTTGATAGTTCTTTTGCCGTTGTGTGAGATGATTCTGCCATTTCTACAGCTTGGAATGCAGCCTTGTCAGTTTTTTGTAGTTCTGTCTCGGAGATCTTACCTTTTTCCTTCTTGTTGCTACTTGGTTTCTTGGATCCCTCTCCATAATCATATACCCATTTGCCATTTACTCTCTTTCTACTTCTATATTTTACTTTTAATTCTGTTATTGTATCTAGTGGATTCATTCTCCCTCCTGCACCTGTACGGTGTCTATGTCTGATCTACAGTTCACGTGGAACGGGGGTGCATCCCATTCTTGTCCTGTGATATTATCCTTATATTTTGCATCTAGTGGTATTGGATGGTTCTTGTATTTACTGTGCATTCTCTTGCATAGTTCAGTTGTTCTGTCGTCATTTACTATCATTAACTCTTTCTTTAGGTTTAAATTGCTTTGCTTTGCCCCTTCAAGGTGCCCGATGTTCTCTATTCTGGTTCTTTCGGTCCTTACGATCGCATTTACATTGTTATCTGCTGCCTTAAAAATTTTGTTAACATCCTTTTTTATTGCAGCATAGCTTGAATTATTCATATAATGTCTTTTTAGTGATGCTTGGAGTTGCTTCCTTAGCTTATCATTCATATTGTTGATTAGTTCAAAGTTGTATTCTGCTATAAAGTCTATCTTTGCTTTGTCTGGAAAGAAGTTCATATCGTATTTGTCTTCACTTCTGATCAATCCTTTCATAAAATTAATTTTAACGAAGTCTTCCACCTCTGCTTTTGCAGTTGGATCTGTTAATAATTCTTTTAATTTGTTGAGTACGTCCTCATTGATTGCTTTAACCTCTAGGTTTGATTTGATTGCTCCAAGTTTGCTATTTACAAAAGTCTTATTAATTATGTCTAGAATTACTTCTTCTGCGGATTTTAACCTTTTTTTTATCTTTGAGCCAAATCTTTCTTTTTTTTTTAATGTTAGAGGGTTATTTGTGTCTAGGGCTTTCATATCCATATCATTATCTTCTCTTAGTTGATCCTCTTCTCCATCATCGAAGTTGCTTT
>Ga0233437_1004394_pt1 | contig 16695 bp, 16 predicted proteins | sample SI_122_August201_FD_182714 | JGI IMG/M metagenome (GOLD analysis project Ga0233437, IMG submission 182714) | Seawater microbial communities from Saanich Inlet, British Columbia, Canada - SI_122_August2016_200_MG | ecosystem: Environmental > Aquatic > Marine > Inlet | place: Canada: British... | reverse complement strand
ATGGGGTCAAAATTCTGAATGATTATTCCTATTCAATCAAGGATCGCCGATTTGGTTCCATCATCGCAAAAGTTAAAGCCGATAATCCTGAAGCTATTTATGCCACCGGTTATTTTTTCACAGCAGGACCGTTGGTGAGCCAAATCAGAGCGGCCGGTATCAAAGTACCGATCATTGGCATCGATGGTTTTGATTCTCAAAATTTCATTGAAATTGCTCAAAAAGCAGCTGAGGGCGTAATCATTACTACTTCTTTGAACCGAGATTCCCAGGAACCTGCCACTAAAAATTTTATTGAAGAGTTTGAACAAAAATTTGATCATAAAGTGGATATGGTTGCATCAACAGGACATACAGCCATGCAAATGGCCGCCGAAGCCATCAAAAAAGCAGGAAGCCTTGATAAAGCAGCTATCAAGGATGCCTTGTTTCAGATCAACATAATGAGTTCAAGTGGTCAGGTTTCATTTAATAAATTGGGTGAACTGATTAAAGATATTCAGGTTCAGGTCGTCAGAGGTGCACATTTTCACTACCACTCCATTATTCATGATCCAGTATTGTTAGCGCCACCGGAAAAATAATAATTTTCGGATTATTTGCCAGTTAAAACTCCAGTGGGTTTGGATTTCGGGATCACCCCATCAATCATGAAGTCCACTGGATTCTGCAATTCAGATACTAATCCATCAATCAACAACGAGATTTCATGTTATTTATTGACTTAATATTACAAGGTCTTATTCAAGGTGGGGTATACGCCCTAATAGCCATTGGACTAACCATGGTATACGGTCTCCTCAGGATACTACATATCGCCCATGCCGGATTATATGCCCTGGGAGGTTACTGTGCCTTGTTGATCACAGAAGCCTCTGGCAGTTTTTCTCTGGGCATTGTCGGTTCAATGATCATTGTGGGAATCGTAGGAATGGCTGTTTACCGCCTCTTTTATCAACCTATCTTAGATAAACCTCCTGTTGTTGCTTTAATTGTTTCGATCGGTCTGTTCATTGGTATGGAGGAGTTGTATCGGATTTTCTTCGGAGCCAATGGTCTTAGCTATACGGTTGCTCCTTTACAAGGAACGATCGAGTTTTACGGTATCTTCATAAGACAAAGTGAAATTATTTCCTTGATATTGGCCTTAGTATTAATCAGTAGTTTATCGCTTTTTACTAAATACACAAGGATCGGTATCGCCTGGCGAGCCACTGTCACGGACCCGATAATGGCTGAGTCATTTGGGGTTGATGTCTTAAAAGTACGCTATCTGAACTTTTTTATTGGTTCAATGATGGCGGCCGCGGCGGGATCCATGGTTGGTTTAACCAATAATTTGGTGGAACCCACCATGGGAAGTATCCCCAGCTATAAGGCCCTGGCAATTATTGTTTTGGGTGGTTTAGGTAACGTTCGGGGCACTCTGATAGCAGCTTTGGCTATTGGTTTAGCTGAATCTTTTGGAACCATTTACCTGGGTGATTTTTTTGATCGGGATTCCATTGCTTTTGCATTTTTGATTATTGTTTTAATGATAAAACCCAAAGGGTTATTTACTAAGGAGTAAGGAATGGGATACGAAATAAGCTTACTCACCATCATGGGAATCAGCGTGATCGGTGCTTTAAGCCTTAATATGATTTTGGGTTTTTGTGGACAAATTAGTTTAGGACACGCTGCTTTTTTAGGGATCGGAGCTTACACATCAGCCATGTTAACTAAAGCTGGCATCCCCTTTTTACTAGCACTGCCAGCAGCTATGCTTTTATCAGGATTGATCGGCGTTATCGTTGGTTTTTCAAGTTTAAGAGTACGACACGACTTTTTAGCCATAACCACCATGGGGGTTTCTTTCCTGTTCACCGGGTTGGTCAGAAAGCAAGAATTCTTAGGTGGTGAAATGGGTATTGCCGCGATCCCTGATCCAGGATACGGCAAAGTTGGTTTTATGTTATTTGTTTTTGGATTAGCTATCGCTTTGACCTTGTTTAGCTTATACATTAAGCGTTCCTGGATGGGATTTACTTTTGATACAGTGGCCGACGATGAAGATACAGCAACCTTACTCGGAGTTAACGTATCGGGTTACAAATTGATGGCCTTTGCATTGGGAACTGCTTTTGCCGGCCTGGCCGGTGCGCTCTATGCCCATAATGTAAAATTTATTGATCCCGAAAGTTTTGGTTTCATTGAGTCGATCACTATCCTGTCAATGGTAGTAATTGGCGGTACCGGTTCCGTTTGGGGGGTCATCTCAGCAGCAGTCGTTCTTAGTGTTTTCCCACTTTGGTTTCAGTTTATTGATGATTATAAACTTCTGGTTTATGGTGGGCTATTGTGTGCTGTCATGCTGTTAAGCCCTGAAGGCGTAAGTAGTCTGGTTGTGAAACTCTTTAACAAAATCTTCAAGCGGGAGAAAGCCATCCATGTTAACAATTAATAACATCACTGTAGATTTCGGCGGTGTCAAAGCTGTTGATAACGTCTCCTTTTCTTTTCAAGACCGGGAATTGCTTGGTTTAATCGGCCCCAACGGTGCCGGAAAAACAACCTTGATGAAAGTGATCACGGGCACGGTAAAACCGACTTCGGGGTCAGTATCACTAGACAAATCTAATTTAAACGGAAAGGCACCTTATCTTAGAATCAGGGCAGGCATTGGGATTTCACAACAGATCGTGCATCCTTTTAATTCAATGACTGTTTTAGAAAATGTCACCTTTGCCGCGGGACATTCAAAAACTGATCAAGTCTTCTTGTCTCTATTTAAAACGAATCGTGCGATTGAAAAAGAAGAAGCCTTAAATCTCCTGAAAATGGTTGAAATTGAAGATGTTGCTGATGAAAAACCGGAGAATCTACCACTTGGATATATCAAACGTCTTGAATTAGCGCGTGCCCTGGCACTAAAACCAAAATTGCTTTTACTGGATGAACCTTTAGCTGGTTTAAATCAATCAGAAGCTGAACGTTTATCAAATACCCTTCTTAAATTAAATCAACAGGGACAGAATATCATTCTTATCGAACACAATTTAACAGAAGTCGTTCGAATCTGTCAGCGATTGGTAGTGATCGATAATGGTAAAAAAATTGGAGAAGGGGAACCTAAAACAGTGATGAATAATCCGGTTGTCAGAACCGCATACTTAGGTAGGAGTTAACATGCTATTTTTAAAAGATATGAGTTGTGGATATGGCGCGCTAACTGTTGTCAATAATCTGTCTCTCCATATACCAAAAGGAATCGTCTATGCCTTGATTGGGGCTAATGGCGCCGGAAAATCTTCAACTATCATGACGATTGCGGGTCAGGTCAGCCTTAAAAACGGAAGCATTGAGTTTGAAGGGCATGACATCTCAAAAGTACCACTTAAAGATCGAATACGAAGGGGGATTGCAGTAGCTCCGGAAGGGCGTCGATTATTTTCAGATATGACTGTGGAGGAAAATTTAGCAATGGGAAGTTATACACTCCCCACAAATCATTTTTCAGAAAATAAAAATAAAGTACTGGAGCTCTTTCCAAGGTTAGGTGAGAGATTTACTCAACAAGCAGGATCACTTTCCGGTGGAGAGCAACAAATGCTAGCAATCGGTCGGGCGTTAATGTCGAGACCAAAACTTCTGATCATTGATGAGCTTTCACTGGGGTTAATGCCTAAAGTAATCGATCTGTGTTATCTTGCCATTGAAAAGTTAAAAAATGAAGGTGTCACAATTCTCTTAGTGGAACAGAATACCGCTCGGGCATTTGAAGTGGCTGATGAAGTTTGCGTACTTGAATCCGGCTTAAATGTCTGGCAAGGGAAAGCGGAGGACGCTAAAAAAGATCCCAAACTGGTTGATGCTTATTTAGGACTTAATTAACTGATAACAAACAACATTTTTATAATCATATACAAATGGATTTGAAATGTTTGGTTAAAAACTCTTAAGAACTTGTTCTCGGTTTTTACCTGATATCTAAAGACTGCATAAAGCTGATAATTAGGATGAAGATCGCTATATTTGTTTCAGGAAAGAGGGAAGCAATTTAATGCTTCCTCTCAAAAAAAGGGTGGAGTAGACAAACCCCATTTCCCTGTAGGGGCTTGTTTTACATTTTAACAAAATACTTAAGAAAAGAAGTATCTATTTCAGCTTGTTGATATCTGAGGCTTCTGAGTACACGTCGATGAAGCTTGATATTGGTATTGACACCTTCAATAACATATTCATCTAAAGCGCCCAACATTTTACGGGTGGCAGATAGACGATCTTTATCATAAGAAATTAATTTAGCAATCATGGAATCATAATACTGTGGAATATACCACCCATAATAGGCGGCTGAATCGACTCTGACACCAAACCCACCCGGTGCATGGTATTCAATAATTTCTCCCGGGCTAGGGATAAAGGTTTCAGCATCTTCTGCATTAATTCGACATTCAATAGCATGCCCGCTAATTTTAATATCTTCCTGTTTTAGTTCAAGCTTTTCACCGGCTGACACTTTAATCATTTCCTTAACAATATCGACACCGGTAACCATTTCAGTTACAGGATGTTCAACCTGGAGACGGGTATTCATTTCCATAAAATAGTAATTACCATGTTTATCCAGCAGGAATTCAATGGTACCAGCGGAAAAATAACCAACTTTTTTAGCCACGGCAACGGCATCAGCGCCCATTTTCTGTCGTAATTCTTCAGTGAGGCCAGAGGCAGGTGCTTCTTCAATTACTTTTTGATTTCTGCGTTGAATGGAGCAATCCCGTTCACCTAAATGAATCACATTTCCAAATTTATCACCCAATAACTGAATCTCGATATGTCGGGGTTCTTCAATAAATTTTTCCAGAAAAACTTCATCATTATTGAAACAGGTCATTGCTTCAGCCTTAGCGGTTTCAAAAGCATTGAACAATCCGGCTTTGGAATTTACAATCCGAATCCCTCTCCCACCGCCACCAGCCGAGGCTTTTATCATTACCGGATATCCCAGGGATTTCGCCATTTGTGCTAATTGTTTGGTATTGGTAATGGCTTCTTTACTTCCGGGTGTTGTCGGACAACCGGCTTCTTCTGCTACTTTTCGTGCCGTTATCTTATCACCCATTTTCTTAATCACTGTTGAGCTGGGACCGATAAAATCAATGCCGGAAGCATTACATTTTTCTACGAAGTTTCCATCTTCTGCTAAAAATCCGTATCCCGGATGAATTGCCTCTGCACCTGTTACTTCAGCTACTGAAATAATGGCAGGAATTTTTAGATAACTATCAATTGAAGCCGGATTTCCGATACACATGGACTCATCTGAAATCTGGACATGGAGTGCATTTTTATCTGCTGTTGAATGGACTGCCACTGTTTTAATGCCCATTTCTTTACAGGCCCGTATGATTCGTACTGCAATCTCACCGCGATTTGCGATCAGGATTTTTTTATACATCCTAAAAATTAAGTAAGTGGGTTTTGTGATTCAGATTGATACGGCACTAATTTCGACAATGAATCGACAAGGTAGACTGTATCAAAAAGTGAAGTCTAAGAAAGTATTTATATTCTAATCGATTCGGATTGCTAAAATTTTACCCCCAAATTCAACGGGAGTTGCATTCTCACATAACAGTTCTACGATCGTCCCATTCACATCAGATTCAATTTCATTCATTAATTTCATAGCCTCAATGATGCAAAGTGTTTGTCCTTTAACAACTTTGTCTCCAACTTGTACATAAGCGGGTGCATCAGGAGCTGAAGATACGTAGTAGGTACCAACCAGAGGTGATGTAATGTAATGAATATTTTGGTCGACAGCAGGTGCTTCTGCAACAACTTCTGCAGATGTTTGTGGAACAGGGTCAATTTGGGTAACTGCAGGTGGTTGAGTAATTTCAGGTACGGAAGCCACAATATTGGTTTGAGTTACCGGAGATTCGATACGTTCCCGTTTTAATGTCAATTTTACCTTTTCTTCTTCAATGGTAATCTCCGACAGGTCAGAATCACCCATTAATTGAATCAGATCTTTTATATAACTGCTATCAGCTAAATTCATGTATTAAAACTCGTTAAAAGTAAGTAAGGTCATTTTCAAAAAATATCTTATATATAATAATAAAATAGTATTAACTTTTTATTCATAAAGCAGAGCGAATTAATATGCCAAAGCAAATATGACACGTTGTTTTGATGGTTTTCCAGAATAGATGCATTTACCTGCTTCAAGTTCTCCATCATTTGGTATTAAACGAATTGAAGCTTTGGTTTCCGCTTGAATTTTTCCCGCTGTTTCTGTTGTGCCATCCCAATGTGCCAGAACAAACGCCCCTTTTTCGGAAAATATTTTCTTAAACTCGTCATAAGTATCGACTTTCATCATATTTTCACCTAACAAGGCTTTCGCACGGTTAAACAAGTTGCTTTGGATATCATCCAGCAATTGAGGTACTATTGTCGCAATTTCATTCATACTACAAACCTGTTTATCCCTTGTATCCCGTCTAACAACCATTCCACCATTATTAGCCACATCTTTAGGGCCAACTTCAATTCTTAAGGGCACACCTTTTTGAATCCAGGTAAAAAATTTATCACCGGGTTTCATATTGTCACGATAGTCAATCTTAACATTTAAGGCCCCTAATTCCTTCTTTAATACTTCTGCAATTTTTTCAGAATGAGCAATAGTACTTTGTTGATCTAATTCCGATTTAAAAATAGGAACAATCACCACTTTTGTGGGTGCAATTTTAGGTGGTAGAATAATCCCATCATCATCTCCATGGGTCATAATAATTCCACCGATACTTCGTGTAGAAATTCCCCAGGATGTTGTCCAGGCATGTTCAAGGACATTATCGCGATTTAAAAATTCAATATCGAAAGCCCTGGCAAAATTCTGACCCAGATTATGAGATGTCGCTGATTGCAAAGCTTTTTTATCCTGCATCATCGCTTCAAGCGTATAGGTTGTTAGTGCACCTGCAAACTTCTCGTGGGCTGGTTTTTGGCCTGGAATGACAGGAATCGCACAATAATCTTCTAAAATTTCCCGATAAATCTCCAGCATTTTCAAGGTTTCCTCTTCAGCCTGTTCTTGAGTTTCATGAGCAGTATGCCCTTCCTGCCATAAAAATTCCGAGGTTCTTAAAAACAAACGCGTGCGTTTTTCCCAACGCATCACATTGGCCCACTGATTAATTAAAATCGGTAGATCCCGGTAACTTTTTAACCACTTGGAATACATGTGCCCAATAACTGTTTCAGATGTCGGTCTAATCACATATGGCTCTTCCAGTTCTTTACCTCCGGCATGTGTAACAACAGCCAATTCCGGTGCAAAACCTTCAACATGTTCTGCTTCTTTTTTCATAAAGTTTTCCGGTATCAACAGCGGAAAATAAGCGTTCACATGACCGGTTTCTTTGAATCGATAATCCAGTTTGGACTGGATAGATTCCCAGATACCATAACCATCTGGTCGAATTACCATACAACCTTTAACGGGTGCATGATCTGCCAGTTGACCTGCCATGATAACATCCTGATACCACTGTGGAAAATTTTCAGAACGGGGAGTTATATTTTTTGCCATATCACCTCAATATTTTATTGGGAGTTTATTTTAGGAATTATCTTTTCTGTTTTACTTTTTATAGTACCATCAGAAAGCTTAATAAAAATTGTTGAATCCAATTCAACTTGTTTAACTGATGAAATCGTTTGCTGCGATTCATCCATTGCTACTGAGTATCCCCGATCCAAAATTGAAAGTGGACTAAGAGAATTTAACACATGGGATAGCTCATTAAATTTTGTCTTCTTTTTTTCTAACAGCGTTTTTGTATTGAACTCCAATCGTTTTAATAAATCGTTTACCTGGTTTTTTATGAGAACAATTAAATTATTAGGCGACTTAAACTGCAAGCGTTGATCAATCATCCCTAAAAATGATCTTTGTTCACTGATTTGTGATTTTACGATTCTTTCCAACCGGGTTGATAAATCATCAACTTTCATTGTATGTGACTGAATCACCCACTCCGGTGAGCGTAATCTTTTTTTAAAAAATTTCAGCCGCTCCTGATAGCCTCTAATCCCTTGAACCATCAAATATTGAAGACGATCCCGATAGTTTTGAACCAACTCTTCCAGGTCTGATTTTAATGGGACAGCGAGTTCCGCTGCGGCTGACGGCGTCGGTGCTCTGAGATCAGCCACAAAATCAGAAATTGTGAAATCCGTTTCATGGCCAACCGCGCTAATAATGGGTATTTTGGACTTAAAGATGGCTTTGGCAACAACTTCTTCGTTAAAAGCCCAAAGATCTTCAATGGAGCCCCCTCCACGAGCGACAATAATCAGATCAATAGCTTCTTTTTGCAATTGACGGATCGCTTTGGCAATTTCACGAGAAGCGTTTTCACCCTGTACCGCCACCGGATTAATCAATACCGGTATATTCGGAAAACGACGCTTTAGCACATTTAATATATCCCGAATGGCAGCTCCGGTGGGAGACGTCACTATTCCAATACCGCAGGGCAAAACAGGTAATGCCTGCTTATGTTCCGCATCAAACAAACCTTCCAGGTGAAGTTTTTGTTTCAGCTGCTCAAATGCCAACTGAAGTGCACCGGTACCCAATGGTTCAATACTGTCAATAATCAATTGATATTGCCCTCTGGGTTTATAAACAGTAATTCTACCTTTAGCTAAAACTTCCAATCCACTTTCAAGATCAAATTTAATCCTCTGAGCAGTGGATTTAAACATTACAGCAGAGATTTGAGCAAAAGGATCCTTTAAATTGAAATAGACATGTCCGGAACGGGGGAAAGCCAGATTGGAAACTTCTCCCTGGAGATATACCCGTTCAAATTCCAATTCAAAATAGTCTTTTATTTGCTCAGTGAGCTCAGAAATGGTTAGTGGTAGTTTTTGCATTCAACGAATCACAGTTAAGACCTATTTTCAGTCAGTAATGAAAATACTATTTATGGATAGCGGCTTCTCCAGTTCTGGATAGTTCAATAATTTCAAATTCCCGAAAAACATCCGTCATTCCATCTAATAGCGAAGCACTGCCAACGACCCTAAAACTAGCGGATTTACCATTCATTTCAATAATTGAAGCTTCATAAGCGTTAGCGAGTTGTATAATTCGTGCCCGGTTCTCTGAATTCATTTTCACTTTAATCAACATAAGTTCAAGTGAAACGCTGTCATCTGGCTTCAAAAGTGTCACTTCAAAAATATAAACAATATTTTTCAACAATTTTAAAATGTGATTGATCCTTTGATCGTCTCCACCGGTAACCAGGGTTAATCGATGAGTACCGACATTTTCTGCTTCACCTGAACAAATTGAGTCGACATTGTATCCTCTGGAAGTGAACAGTTCGGTAATTCTGGCCAGAGCGCCAATTTTATCATCCATTAATATCGAAATTACATATTTCATTGGCCAGCTCCTTCAATAATGTTTTTAATCTCATCACCAGGAGGAATCATAGGATAAACATGAGCATCTTTATCGAGCACAAATTCTAATAAAATAGGACCTTTTGTTTTCAAAGCCTTTTTGATCAGCTCCGGTACCTCCTTTTTCTTACTAATTCGAAAACCTGGAATTCCATATGCTTCGGCAACTTTTACAAAATCCGGATTAACATCCAAAATAGTTCCTGAATGGCGACTGTTCCAAAAGAAATCCTGCCATTGTTTAACCATACCCAAATTACCATTATTAAAAACAACGATAATAATTGGTAAATTATAGTTTCTTATGGTTGCCAATTCCTGGATATTCATTTGAAAACCACCATCACCGGAAAAGGAAATAATCCTTCTATTTTTTACCCAGTAGGCAGCTCCAATAGAAGCCGGCAAACTATAGCCCATCGTTCCTAATCCACCTGATGAGAGATGACTGCGGGCCTTTTTAAATTTAAAATACAGTGCTACAAACATTTGGTGTTGTCCGACATCTGTGACAACAACAACTTCACTTTTAGTATATTTTGAAAACTGCCCTATAATATATTCCGGTCGTAATTCGTTTTCTGCCATGGGCTCTTTATCGTAGTTCTTTAACGGGTGTGCTTTTTGTGTCTTTTTCACTTCATCAACCCATAACTCAGTTTCCAATGGACCCGCCAGTTTATTTAAGCCAATTAAAAAATCTTTAACGTCCCCTATTATCCCAATATTAGCTTCTTTGATTTTATTGATAACACTGGGATCAATATCGACATGGATAATTTTGGACTGAGCTAAAAATGTTTCAACTTTGCCAGTAACCCGATCATCAAACCTGGCACCTAATACAATTACCAGATCTGTTCTTGTCATAGCAATATTGGCTGTATACTGACCATGCATACCGAGCATACCCAAAGCCAGTTCATGATCTTCCGGGATGCAACCTAACCCCAACAAGGTGGTTGTTACCGGTATATTGCATTTTTCAGCAAACTCCAGTAATTCTGCACCTGCATTGGTTAAATTCACACCACCACCCGCGTATATAACTGGACGAGAAGCATGCTGAATCATGTCCCAAACTTGATGTAAATCTTCCGCACTGACTTTTTCCGGCAATACATAACCAGGGATATCAATTTTAGCGGGAATATTGACATCTGTCGTTTGTGTTTGAATATCGACAGGAATATCAATTAAAACAGGTCCAGGTCGACCGGTTTGAGCGATATAAAAGGCTTCCTTTAAAATCCGGGGAAGATTAGTAATATCTTTGACTAAATAATTATGTTTGGTAACCGGTCGGCTAATCCCTAAAACATTGATTTCCTGAAACGCATTAGTACCGATTACTTTTCGCCTTACCTGACCAGTGATTATCACCATAGGTATTGAATCCAGGGCCGCTGTAGCAATTCCAGTAATTGTGTTGGTCGCGCCGGGACCGGAGGTTGCAATAACAACCGCCGCTCTACCTGAGACTCTGGCGTACCCATCTGCAGCATGGGCGGCTGCCTGTTCATGCCTTACACGAATCATTTCAATTTCCGGATGATTCAAAAACTCATCAAATAGCGGTATAACACATCCACCAGGATACCCAAATACATATTTTACACCTTCTTCCTTAAGTGCTTGAAGGATAATTTCGGTACCTTTTTTTTCCATCTGTTTGCCTGTCTTAAAGAATAATCTCCAATAAGTGCTTAGTTACCAGAGAAAGGGGGGTTAGGGTTGATTCCTATATTAAAAGAAGCCTGGAAATCCATATTCCTATTAAAATAAATAAGTAATTAAATTAACGTTGTTAGCAAGGTACGTCAATCACTTAGGCGTTGAATCTGAATTTGATCAATGAGGAAAGAAATAAGAGAAAGATTACTAAATATTAAGGATCTTTTCACACTAAGAATCGATAAAGGTTATCGTAGGAATTGAAGGGTAAACCGATCATTTAATAAAGATCGTCCATCTGATTCATCCAATTTTTTAAAAAGATCTGATCTGTTATCGAAAGTCTATATCTTGGTTCAGTAATTAACTCAACCAACATGGGCTTAATCACCAGGTAATAGCTATTTCTATAATCCGAATCCGTCTTAAGCCTCATATTGTATTCATAACTGCCAATAAACAGCGTTTTCTTAAAGGATTCAGAATCTATTAAGTGACCTTCTGACAAATAAAACAAATCCAGCTTAGAAACATCTGAATCATAAGAAATATTATAATTACCCTTTTTATCTGCCTTCACGATCTTAGCCGCGATCCGATGTAAATCCCCATCTGAGGTACTCATAAAAGTACGAACATATTCCTTAACCAAAATAAAAGTTTCTGATTGGTATGTTGCGGCAGATTCTCTTTCAATTTTTCCAGTAACAGAATGGGTGACTATTCCGATATGATAATTAATTTTCCCGGAACACCCAATGGCACCCAACAATAGGCTAATCAAACAAACCCGTTGAAACGTTTTGATCAATTTCATAATTAATAAAAAAACCGCAGATAAAAGAGGAGGAGGTACCGGTACTGACCTCTCAATCACTACCAGCAACCAGATGTTTTTAATCGGAATAACCTGAGTAACCAATTGCTGTGGAAACTTTCTTGCAGCATTCAACAACATGATTCACATAAAAATCTTTGACTGCATCAGCCGTTAAACGAATAGAAGGACCTGAAATAGAAATACTAGCAACAACATCATTATTATAATTGAATATTGGACCGGCAACGCAGACGACGCCCAGATCTTTTTCCTGATTATCAATGGCATATCCAACCTGTTCAACTTCTTCAAGGGCTTTCCGATACTCACCTTCTGTAAGTATTGTACTATCAGTATATTTTACAAACTCATTACTACTAATTACATTGTCCCGCTCTTCCTTACCGTAATAAGCTAAAAATACTTTACCTGTTGCAGTGCAAAGTGGAGATAATCGCTCTCCAATTCTTGAAGCAACTCTTAAAGCTCTTTTTGCTTCCCAGTCTTCAATAAATAAAACCTGATTTTTCTTCATTATGCTAAGATAAACGGTTTCATTAACTTCATTACATAAATCTTCCAGGTTTTTAACAGCTACTTTAATGAGTCCGGTATGGGCTAAAAAGGCTCTCCCCAATTCCAGGGATTTGATTCCAAGTCGGTAATGCTCATTATTTTTATTTTGTTCGATATACCCTCTACTTTCCAGAGTTGCCAGTAATCTGAATATATTATTTTTATGTAGATCCAGATTTTGACTCAACTCAGTAATGCCCAATTCAGCTTTTTTCCCCTCAAATTGTTCTAAAACGTTTAGAGCATTTTCTACAGCTTGAATGGAATATTTTTCTTTCTCACGTTTCATATTAAAATTATAAATAAAAATGGGATTTAAATTTTATGTAATGTGTTCTAAATTGAAATATTATATTACTAAAAATTTTTTATGGTGGTTTATTATTTACCAGTATCCCTAAACTGTCAATTTTAGAACTGCTTTTTATTTTAGCAAATGCTAATTATAACTATTTTCAATAAAGTAAATGGATGATTGGACAAATTAAACCCTTTTTAAACAAAAAAGGCTCTAAAAAATCATTTAGAGCCTTCTGAAAATCATACCAAATATTAAATAATGTTTGCGTTAACCTAATACAGCATTCCAGGCGTCAACCATTTCTTTATTTGCTTCCAGAACAGCATTATAGTCACCTTCCAAAGTTGCTTTATTAATTTTATCACCCTGAACGATTGAATTAACAACTGCCATATCCTGATCATCAACAACGCCACCAAATACAGAATGGTTGTTATCTAACCAGGGTGTCGGTAAATGCGTAATAAAAAATTGACTGCCATTAGTGCCAGGTCCGGAATTCGCCATTGAAAAAACACCACCTTTGTCGTGTTTCAACTCAGATACAAATTCATCTTTAAATTTATATCCCGGACCACCTGTACCTGTTCCCTGTGGGCAACCACCCTGAACCATAAAATCAGCAATAACCCTGTGAAAATTTAAACCATCATAAAAACCCCAGCTTACTAAATTGATCATATTGGCACAAGTAATTGGCGTTTGTTCTGTGAATAACTTCAACCGAATATTTCCTTTTGTTGTCTCGAATGTTACAATTACATCACTCATAGTATTGTCTCTGTTTTTGGGTATTAAAACTTAATATTTATCATTTAACTGTAGAAAATATAAATCTATTTCACTGAAAACCTCAGTAAACTTCTACTGATATAAAACAATTCATTGTTTGTCATCTGAAAATTAGAAATAAAAAATCACCGACCTTGATGAATCAGTTATTGTTTAATATCAGAATTTTATATGGATAAATTATTGTTATATTATGGATAATCTATAATTATGCCGGGAAGGATACTTAACACGCTAAATCAAAAGACTCTTTTCCGGGATTTATCAATTTCATATCCTGAAAGGGTTGAAACTGATCTTAATCAAGACTATTTTAGTCTTATTAAAGGTTAATATGATACTGACAATTTCAAGTGAATCATTATGGCTAAATCTATCTTTTTTACCTCAGACTCATCAAAATTTCCGATCCGTTTTACCAGGCGCTTTCGATCAAGCGTTCTTATTTGATCTGCTTTAATCTTGGAGTTTTTCGGAAGACTACCGGTTCCTTTTTCTACAAATACTTCAAACGGATAAATTTTTTTTAAATTTTGAGATGTGATTGGTAGTATAGTGATGGTTCCTGTGTATTGATTATTGTTATCGTTTGAGACCACTACCACTGGACAGGTTTTTGAAATCTCGTGTCCAAGCGCCGCTACATAAATCTCTCCTCTTTTAATACTCATCCCACCCTTCTATATCCACAATTTCAAAATCAGAATTTATTTCCATATTTTCCTTATTCCTTGCTTGATAGCCTTCAACTAGTAGTTCCTCAAGCTTTTCCTTTTTTTGCTTCTCAATTCGTTCTTGAATCGCCTTCGCGATAAACTGACTCCTTTTTCTAGGAGCAGTGATTTTTTCCATCGCCACAACGATACTTTTTGGAAGAGTTATATTTAATCGTATGGATTTTGATTCCATCATACACCTTTTAGTAAGTATTATATTAATTATTAATATGTATAAACATACAATATAGACCTTATTCAATCAACACATAATTGTGTGTAATAGATTTACCAACTGTGCCTAAGGAAAAATACTAAAACCGTTGCTAGAATCTCTGCAATCAAGCTATATTTTTCGCCTTAAGTCATTAAATAAATTTAAGATTATAAAACCAATTCAGAAAAAGGAAAACAAATGATTACGGTATTGGATTACGGGGCAGGAAATGTCAGAAGCGTGATAAATGCTATTGAAACATTAGGTTACGATGTGAAAGTGGTATCCCAGGCTCAAGATATCGAATCTGCTGAAAAGCTGGTTTTCCCTGGAGTTGGTAGTTTTGGCAGCATGATGCGAATTCTAAATGAAAAAAAGCTGGTTGAACCCTTAAGGAAATATCTATTAGCGAATCGATCATTTTTAGGTATCTGTTTAGGTATGCAGGCATTGTTTGGCAAAAGTGAAGAAAGTCCAAATATTGAAGGATTGGGTATCTTTCCAGGACAATCCAGAAGATTTCAAATTCAATCAGCGGTACCTCATATTGGCTGGAATGGCATTCATATCAAACAAAAATCTTCTTTATTTAACGGTTTATCCGGTGAAGAAAATGTATATTTTGTCCATTCTTTCTATGTTGATGCAGAGGATGCATCAGTAACTTTAACCAGTACCGATTATGACATTGAATTCGTTAGCGCTGTTCAAAAAGGCAATGTTATGGGAACCCAGTTTCATCCGGAAAAAAGTGGAAAGGTCGGATTAAAAATTCTGAAAAATTTCCTGTCAGATGCTCTTCCTGCAGAAATGGCAACTCGATCCATCAAAACGGAACTTACTAAACGGATTATTGCCTGCCTTGATGTCCGGGCCAATGATCATGGTGATCTGATTGTTACCAAAGGAGATCAGTATGATGTTCGTGAGGAAGGGGATGTCCGAAATATGGGAAAACCTGTGGAACTGGCGCAGCAATATTATGAAGATGGCGCCGATGAGATCACGTTTTTAAATATCACCGGGTTTAGAGATTTTCCACTGGAAGATATGCCCATGATTGAGGTTTTAAAGCAGACATCTAAAAACGTTTTTGTTCCCCTGACCATTGGCGGAGGCATTCGTGATTTCACTGATAAGGATGGCAAACATTATACAGCTTTGGATGTCGCATCGGAATATTTCAGGTCTGGTGCCGACAAAATCTCCATTGGCAGTGACGCGGTAACAATTGCCGAGGAATATATCAAAACAGGACAAAAAACCGGAGAAAGTGCCCTTGAAAAAATCTCTGAGGTTTATGGTAACCAGGCAGTCGTTATCTCAGTTGATCCCAGAAGAGTATATGTGAAAACTGAAAATGAGGTTCCTCATCATGTTTTACCAACTGAAAATAAAGGACCTAATGGTGAAACTTATTGCTGGTATCAATGTACGATCAAAGGTGGCCGGGAAGGGCGGGACCTGGATGCAATAGCATTGGCCAAAGCATGTGAAGCACTGGGTGCCGGCGAGATTTTACTGAATTGTATCGATAAAGATGGTACTAATTCCGGATTTGATCTCGAATTAATCAATGCTGTCAGAAATGCCGTGTCCATCCCGGTTATCGCTTCCAGTGGCGCTGGAAAGGTGGAACATTTTTCCGAAGTATTCGCAAAAACCAACGCTGAATCTGCCCTGGCTGCCGGTATTTTCCACCGCAAAGAAGTGCCGATTCAGGATGTAAAAGAACACTTAAAAGGAAAAGTACCTGTCCGACCTTAATTCCCTTCTGCTAATTGACTTGGACAGTGATGTGTATATAATCTAATTATTAACAATCAAAAACATCAAAGCCAAGAATACAGAATGTCACGACATAATTGAAGACGATGTCTTTAAAAACTTATCAGAAGCCATCGGATTTCGAAATTCCATGATCCATGATTATATGAATTTTAATGATGATGTTCTTAACTGAAGTTTCCTGATTATTTTTATTGTTCAGACGATACTTCCATTAAGCAACCATACGCAATAGCATCCTTACAAAAGAATTTTGTGGCCTTTGCGTTGGTACAGGGCAAATCGATTGAAAATGTGGGGCGAGTGCCGCTTCCGATATAATTCTTCTGAC
>Ga0233437_1004385_pt1 | contig 16746 bp, 10 predicted proteins | sample SI_122_August201_FD_182714 | JGI IMG/M metagenome (GOLD analysis project Ga0233437, IMG submission 182714) | Seawater microbial communities from Saanich Inlet, British Columbia, Canada - SI_122_August2016_200_MG | ecosystem: Environmental > Aquatic > Marine > Inlet | place: Canada: British... | reverse complement strand
GGATCGGAAATCGGTGGCGGCAGCATCAGGATTCACAATGCGTCAATTCAAGAGACGGTTTTTGAGGCATTGGGCATTTCACCGGAGGAAGCACGCTCTAAATTCGGATTTCTGATTGATGCCTTGAAACACGGTGCCCCTCCCCACGGCGGCATGGCACTGGGATTTGATCGTCTTGTGGCGATTATGGCCGGGGTCAATTCCATCCGGGAAATCATCGCATTTCCCAAAACCACCAGCGGAACATGTCCCCTCACGGAAGCGCCGTCCCCTGTAGACCCGGAGCAGCTGAAGGAGCTGGGACTCGGCATAATCCCTCCAGTGCCCGGCTAAAGTGACACGGGCATTCTCAGCCAATGACACCGGGCAACCGGATTATTTTCCAGTGCGCCCGGGGCTGGATCATTTCGCAGTTTCGTTCAGAAGAGATTGAGGGTAGCTCTTCTTCTTGTGGGGATACTCCCGATAGTATTCAATGGATTTCATTTCCCGTACGGTCAGTGGCTCGCCGTCTCGCACTTCGGTTTTGACATGATTTTTCACCTGTATTGGTTCTTCAAAATATAGATCTCTTTATCCAGTCCGTGTCGGGCATACTCAATCCGGTCGTTATCGATAATTTCATGGGACAGCTGGTGCAACCGGAAAGGAAAAAGGGGAAAGTTCTGCACGATTTCTTTTACCGGCATCATCTTTTTGCCATTTGCTCTGATGGTCGCTTCAACGATTAAAGGCAGGATCTGCTTGTTCACTATCTGTATTTTTTCAGCCTTTTGATAAAGCCCTCTGCCTTTTGAAATTAAGACACCCAGTTCCACAAACGTACGCAGCACATGCCGACCAGCCCGTTCGACGATTTCCCTGTCCCCGTATTTTTCGTAAAGGCGCCTGATAATCTGTTTTTTTGAGAGCCTGTCATCGAGGCTTGAAAGCCTGCCGGTTATTTCCGCCACCGACGCAAAAAACGGATAGGCGGCCATGCACATCACCCAGTGGACGATGGTGTCCGGTCTCAGCTTCAACGCATCATCCCTCAAAGCCGTCAATTCTTCTGAAGGAGAGACCCAGATCCGATTGATGACCGTAAATGTCTTTCTTCGCCCATCCTTACCGGGCAACTCTTCCATCAGGAAATCCAGGAACAGCTCTCTTGCCTGTTTTCGATCGGTGCCTGCGGCCATGAGATTGAAACAATAATCCATCCAGGGGCGTTTAAAATATCTGTCAAAACCGATCTCAATTTTTCTGGGCATAGGAAAACCCTATTCAACTCTTTTTGCTAATGTGGACAAAAGGAACAATCACCTCTTCCAGGGACAGACCCCCGTGGGCCACGGTCCGCTTGTCGTTTGCGATGAAGGCTTTGCGGTTGGGGGCAAGGAGTGCAAAATAATTCTCCGGCAGGCCGATTTGCGGCCATTTAATGGATTCAGGGAATTTATCAGACACCTGATTTCGCAGGATATCGTCGGAATAGATGCGGACCCGTTCACCTTTGGTATCGGCCAAAACACCTTCTTTCGGAAAACCGAATCCCGTTGCCTCCACATTGCCATGATCCGATGATAGAAAAACATCGAATCCGTTGTCGGTCAGAAGCTCAATCACCCTTCTCAAAAAGCTCTCTTCCCCCCACTGCCTCACCTGGGAATGCATGCCGGCCGTGCCCAACTGCATCCCATGCATAATGTCGTCCACGGTATTGATCACCAGACCGGCAGCCATGAGATGCGGCCTGTCCATGAGTTCTTCAATCTGTGCAAAAGATGCATTGGTTCCCAGATTCTTCAGAAACCCTGTCTGGTTTGCTTTTAAACCGTGATCCATCCAGAATTGTTCCCATAGTTTCGGTTCCTTGTTCGTGGTATGGATGCTGTTTCCAAAATACATGGGGATTTTGCCTGAGAATGCGGCCTGTCTTGAAAGGGATGTAATGGTGGGGATCCAGGCAAATACGCCGTTTTCCTGAAACTGGATATGGCGAATCCGGTTATTTAGCACGTCTTTGAGCACAAACCACTGGCCCAGGGACAAACCGTCCATGAGAATAAAGGCAATGCGCTTTTGAGGGGCTTGATTCCGTTGATTGGCCAAAAACCCCGGGATCTGGTGGAGCATCACCGGCGGATTGGGCGGTTGATTGTAAAGACCGGCGTATCGGTTCAAAAGCCAGTCCGAAAAGGTCTTGTCTACGGTTGCCTGCAAATGAACAATTTCCTCTGAAAATCCCTTCATGACGGCATTGTCGAATGTGGCTATCGCCTTTTCGAGGCTTGCCCACTTAAACGCAAAAGATATCCAAGACTGGTGGAAAGCCCTGGCATCAGGAACAGAGGATGACACGGAATGGATCAGTTTTCCCACCTGTTCCTTTTTCCGGTGCGTTTCATTGATAACAATCCCCACCGAAACCCACTGTTGCGCCAGTTTTTCAGCCCCTGAGACCTCCACCGGTTTCAACATCCCTTCCAGGAACAGGTTGTCCATGTAGATGCGGATATCATCATGGCCGAAGGGGAGATGTGTAGGACCCGGAAAACCCAGCCCATAGGACTCCCGGGGCATTTTGATCCGCTCGGCTTCCGGTACTTCCAGGCTTTTTAGATACACTGGCCACCGTTCCTGCAAAAAAGCAAAAAAGGCTTCCCGCCTCGGGATAATGTTTTCCAAAGGCCAGTCCTCAAAGCCACCTTTAAGCGCCAGAACTTCAATAAACCACTGGTTCAGGGGATCGGGGATTAACAGCCGTTGATAATGTTTCCGAAGCAAGGTATGCAGCAGCAGCGAAGGGGTATTGATGGTTTCAGGTGCCATATGAAACACATGGTGCAAAATAAATCTGCAGGTATGTTTATCTCCCAGGCCGGATTGGGGGAATTTCTGAAGGGCCTCATCCAGTGCATCAAAACAGCTCATATCCAGAGAACGCAGGATCGGGTAGCTCAGTCCGGAAAATAGGTCCATCAGACTGAATGGGATTTTTCGGCCTGCCTCGAAAATATCGTAAGGCAGACAGCTCAGTTCATGGACCTCACCTCGAAGGACCACCACCACTTCCCTTGAATCGCCTCTAGTCCGATTGAACTGGCGAGACCGGTATCCCGATTCAAAGGCATAACGAAACCGGATGGGGTCGTCGAACAAGATCAACTCGAAGCCCTTTTCCTGGATCGCGGTGAAAATCCCCTCCTCCAACAATATCCCATTCGGATCCGCAGCAAGGGTCAGCTTCGATACCCCGGGGGTGAAATTTTTCAATACTTTTTCCCGCCAGCTATCCGTCATTGTTTATACCTGCACATGAACGATGATCAAAGGGGTCAGATCCGGTTGGACCTGCTCCGATTTTTTCATTTCCGAAAAAAAGCGCGCCGCTTCCTGTTCCAGTTTTGAAAGTCGATAGGCCCGTACTTCAGGGAGCCCCAGTTTATGGATCGCCCTTCTCCTTGATTCAAAGGCGTATTCCGCCTTTTCTCTTTCCTCGGCCATGCGATCCTGGTGCCTGCGAACCAGTTCCTCAAACAGGGGCTTTCCATTTTCTTCAGCGGTTTGGCGCAGGCGGTGAAACACGGCCGTTGCTTCGTCGCCTTCCAGGTGCGTAACCAGTGCGGGGGGTTCCGATATCATCAGGTCCCAGATGTAGTTTGCCGTGGGGATCAGGTTGCGGCCGTCTTCATGAATAAAAAGCGCCAGGATCTTTTGCTGGTTCCATTGGGCGGTTTGTAAAGAGATGGACCACAGGGACCAGAATCCCTTGATATCCGGCGAAAGTCCGGACCGGCTTACGTAAGGGATGGGCTGACCAGGGACAAACCGGGGCAGGTTCATGCAGAGCCCCCGGATTTTGCTGTTTTCAAGGGAAAGGTATTTCCCGCTTGTTTGCGCCATGTTTTCACGCAGGGCAAAAAACACTTCTTCCATCGTTTTTCCATCGGGCCATGTCAAAGTCCATGTTCCAATGGGGCTGTCCTGGGGCTTTTCATACCCGCCGCCGTTCGCCGTTAGATAACTGAGGGTCATCTTTTCCACCCAGAAGGGCAACGGGTGGGACAACAGTTTTTCCGCTGCATCAGGATCCAGTGGCTCTTCGGGGGAGAACAGGGCCATGCTTTCTTTGATGTCCGAAGCAGAACTACGCACCTTGTCCACCACGGTTTCGATCTTGGTTTCCCAATCATCCGGTTCGATCAAGGTATCCATATACAGGTCGTCAAACAGCGCGCCCGCCTGAACCGAATCCAAAACATCACCGGCCTTATCAACGCCGAATTCCAACAGGATGGTCTCCAGTTTTTCCTCTAATACCTCCCGAACGCGGAATTCAACGGTATCTTCAAATATAAAATTGAACGCTTTTACGGGATGGATCTGACCGATGCGATCCACCCGCCCTATTCGCTGCTCGATCCGCATGGGGTTCCACGGTAGATCGTAATTGATCACCACATGGCAGAATTGAAGGTTCAATCCCTCTCCCCCCGCATCCGTGGAAATCAGGATCTGTTTGTCGCTGGAAAACGCCGTTTGCGCTTGTTGGCGCTCTTGGAGACCCATGGATCCGTTCAGCTTGGTGGAGGGGAATCCCCTTTCAACCAAAAATTCCGTGAGCATTTCCTGGGTTGGAATGAATTCGGTGAAAATCAATATCTTGAGATGGGGATCTTCTTCTTTTTGCATCAATTCATATAGATGTTTGAGCAGGGCCTCCGCTTTGGCATCCGTTCCCCCTGCCTCAGTATCTCTGGCTTCTTCCAGAAGAGCTTTCACTTCCGCTTTTTCGTTTTTAAGGGCTCTGATCCGGGTGGTGAAAAGGATCTCTAACTGTTCCTGAGCATCTAAATCCTCCAGCTCATCAAAGAGGGAGAGCTGGCGGGGCACCATTCCATCCTGGGATGCGGTCAGCACCGCGAGACGACGTTCCAGAGTGGTGCGGATGGCCCGGGTGGAAGAGGATACCAGCCGTTGCATCAATATCATCAAAAAACCGATGTAGCCCTTTTTCTCCTTGAGCGCCTGGTTGTACCCCTGTCGCACATAATCTGTGACCCGTTCGTACAATAGTTTCTGCTGTATATGCCTGTCTTCCCATGCAATGGGGATAAGTCTGGTTTCCCGAGGCTGAAACAGGGGCCGGCCTTTCGCGTCAATGGCCCTTCGCTTTTCCGTGCGAATGACATGGGGCGTGACCCGTTCCCGGTTGATACTGGCAATATCAGGGAAAGCCCGTTCGTCCAAGAGGCTTATGAGACGATGAAATGCATCTGTTTTTCCCTGGTGTGGGGTTGCGGTGAGCAGCAGCAAATAGGGGGATGACAGGGAGAGGGATTTTCCCAGTTTATATCGGGCAACCTGTTCCGTAGCGCCCCCTAATCGATGGGCCTCATCCACGATCACCAGATCCCATCCCGCAGTGATCAAATCTTCGAATCGATCCCGATTGTATTCGGCGATTCGGTTTGCGCTCCACCCTTTTCGTTTTTCCATGGGTTTCACGGAATCGACCGGGCAGACCACCTGGTTATGTTCCATCCAGATATTTTCCGATTTAAAGATCTGCCGGATTGCTGAGAAGTCACCGGGGATCAGGAGGGTAAAATCTTCGTTGAAATGGGTTTTCATCTCCGCAACCCACTGGGTGACCAGGCCTTTGGGCGCTAAAACGACCACCCGTTTGACCAGACCCCGCAACTTGAGTTCCCTCAGAATCAAACCGGCTTCGATGGTTTTGCCCAAGCCCACTTCATCGGCCAGGAGATATCGAATCCGGTTTTGGGAAACGGCTTTTTTAAGGGCGTTGATCTGGTGGGGGAGAGGGATGACGGTGGCCTCCATGGGGGCCAGGATCGTATCATGGGCCATGGCATCAGCCACCCGCGCAGCGGATGCGATGTAGGTCAGTTGGGATTGGTCGACTCTTTCGGCGTCATATAATGAGATAACCTGGTCTTCCGGGACCCGAACCACCGTATCGCTGTTGGTCAGCCACACCCGAAAGTATGTTTTACTCCAAAGCGATTCAATCGCCACAATGCGACAGTTTTCCCCATGATGGGTGCAATATGCCCAGTCGCCGGTTTTCATGCCTTTTCGGACCTGGTTAAGGCCTGATCATAAAACATCAGGAGTTTAGGGTCTTCCTGGAGCACGTTTTCCTTGATCTTTTTGGCAACCTCGATGATGGTGTTGTAATCCTTTTCCTGCCAGGCTTTCTTGAATCCGGCTCGGACCGCTTCCAGTCGGAATATTTTCAGTCGCTTTTGTTTGGAATCATGGTACTCCCCAAATTCACGCAATAAGGCCCGTTCTCGAACCCTTTCTCTGTCCCCTGCTTTGTTTGAATCGGGGGCGTACCAGCGGTCTTTGGCTTTGGCGCGAAGTGCTGGGTCGTCTTTGGGTAGATTAGGGATGTGGATGTAACAATTTCCCTGATTTAGGGTTTTGAAACAGCCGGCTTTATCGGTTTTAGGATGAAAAAGTAACGCAGTACAACAAGTAAGCGTAAAAAGTACGGGACAAACGCAGTTCGATTTGCTAAGACAAAATTTCGGGGACCAATCACTTTTCCTGAAAGGATATCAAATCGAGCTATGAACACACAAAATTCTGACGCCAAAAACGATTCGAAGAACAGGAAGCTTTACATCCAATTCCCATATAGTCCGGCAATTGAAGACAGGATGTTCTGTTTCTACCAATTGCTATCAGAAAAAGACAGGAGATTATATGCCGCAACTGAAGCTCTAAAGCTAGGTCATGGTGGAATCAGCTATATTGCAAGCGTTTTGAAATGTGATAGAAAAACAATCCATCGAGGTATTTCAGAACTGAAACATCCTGATAAAATTGAGACTGGTAGAATTAGAACCACAGGTGGCGGCAGAAAGCGGAGTATTGAAATAATTCCTGACCTTTCTGAAAAATTTTTGAAAGTCTTAAGGAATTACACTGCCGGAGACCCAATGGATGACACAATTAGATGGACAAATTTAACCCACCAACAGATTGCTGATAGGCTCAAAGAAGATTATGGGATTGAAATCAGTAGAAGAATCGTAAAACAGCTTTTCAAAAAGCACGGTTACAAAAAAAGAAAAGCTCATAAAACACTGAGTATTGGGAAAAGCAAGAATCGAAATGAGCAATTTGAGAACATAGCTGAATTGAAAAATGACTACATGAATGCCGGCAATCCGATCATAAGTATGGATACAAAAAAAAAGAGCTTATAGGGAACCTGTACCGCGAAGGAGAACTGTATACGCTTGAATTTCAAGATGTTTATGATCACGATTTTCCGCATCTTGCAGATGGAATCATTATACCACATGGCATTTATGACGTGATCAAAAATCAAGCGTATGTAAACATTGGAACAAGTAAGGACACCAGTGAATTTGCATGCGACTCACTTAGACAGTGGTGGTATAATCAAGGAATATGCGACTATTCCAATGCCACTTCTATTTTGATACTTTGCGATTCTGGCGGAAGTAATTCCTATAGACATTACATTTTTAAAGAGGATCTAGAAAAGCTTGCAAATGAAATTCGTGTAGAGATCAGGGTTGCACATTACCCATCATATGCGTCAAAATGGAATCCCATTGAGCACAGATTGTTTTGCCATATTACCCGATCATTAAGAGGCGTTATCTTAAAAAGTTACAATATTGTAAAGGAGTTAATTGAATCAACGATAACAAAGGCCGGTTTGAGAGTAAAGGCGAATATAATTAAAAAAGTCTATAAAACCGGCAAAAAATACGCTGCGAACTATAAAGAAGAGATGCAGATAAAATTCGATGAAAAATTAGGAAAATGGAACTATAGGGCTGTCCCAATAAAAGCATAGAAGGATTTAATCAACAGGCTTGAAAACAAATGCTAGAAAGAGACAACTGTTTGTAATGGAATCGAATTTGGCAATTATTTGATCAAATTATGGCGTTTTTCAAATTCCTATCACATTTTTTAGGTTCGGGGAATTGTTTCTGAATGTTTTTAGAATTCAGGTGAATATGTGGGTCTTATTTCGTTCACGTTCCTTACGCAGTTCCTTGAAATTTGTGGAAAGGTAGCTGTGGATCTGGCTGGGGACTTCGGCCTTGCCATTGTATCGGAGGAAATTTTGTTCCAGTATTTCATCTAGTTCGAGCATTTTTTCGTGCTTTTGCCAACCACCAATCTCCTGCATGAATTTCGGTTTCAGATCTCCTGCTGTTTGAGGCGTTTTCAATAAGAGCTGTCTAAGCCACTGGATTGCGGAAGACTCGTTTGTGACGAAAAGTTGAAGTTGGAGAACTTCTTTGACAGACAATCGCTTCTTGTCATATTCAACTGCTTGCTCGGGCAGAAAATACATGCCATCGCGCGGTGGGAATCGTTGTTCTAGCCCCGCATAAAAATCAGCAGCGGACAGGGGGACCGTCACACCACGCTGGACGTGGAAGGCCACCATGCGGTCAAAAAGCAAGTAGTCTTGGCGCTCGGCGATGACTTCTACTTGGCCATTTTTTGAGATGAAAACAGGGAGTTGCTTCAAGTGAGTACGGACGAAATCCCAGACTCCATCCTCAGCCCCGGCTGATAACTTGAATCGATCTTCAAATCCGCCATTTGGCTTGTATGCAGAGATTACCAGATCTTGATCAACAGCTCCAGCCCTGTTAACAGCATTGAATGAGCGCTGCTGTTTGTCAAGAACACGAACATCAGCTACAACCAAACCTGATGCTTCGATAGATTGCTGAATAGCACTCCAGACTGCATTCTGGCTATTATGGAACTCAATGGTTATCCATCTCCCTGGTTTAAGTACCCGTTCATATTCCTTGAATGCCGATGCCATCATGTGAGAGTAGAAAGGAAGGCCCTTTTTGTGAACGTAATTGAGAACGCAATCTTTATCTGTGTGGCTTATGACTCGCAACCACGCTTCAACAAAGAGATTCAGTTCTGAGTATTGAAGAGATTCTCCAAATGGTGGGTCTGTGAAGATATAGTCAATTGCTCTATTTGGGATGTTTTTCAAATCGGAAATGCTCTGTGTTGAGATGACAGCTGCCGTTCTGCTCACGGTGCTTGAAAGTTTACCGATCTTTCTAATTTTTCGTCGCAGTACATCGAATACATTCCGCTCCAAGTGAAGAGATGGTGTAAACAGTGTCCCGGATACTCCTCCACCACCACCGAAATACCCCTGCTTTCTGGAGACGTAGTTATTGATTGCGCTTAAGCAGAACCGAAAAAGTGATGTACGTCGAGATGATGATAGCTGAATTTGCCATAATTTACCATAAGCCAGCAAGGCCCTTGGAGTATACATGTGACAAATATGGGAAATGCCAGTGCCATTTATGAGTTTGTTCGTTTGACGCCCTGGAAAAAACTCATCAGTAGGAATCGCAGGCCATTGACGATTATCGAATCGTTGGGCAAAATCTCTCCTTTCTTCATCCGAAATATTGACATTTACGCGCTTTGAACCAGGCTTAACGGTCTCTTGTACGAGCACGAATCTCGGAACACGTACAACTTGGTTAAGAACCGGATCATATTTTGTATCAAATGCTCGATTGAGTTTAACCGCACCTGTTATTTTTGACGCACTTTTTCCTACGGTCGAAGCACAATTAGGACATGGAAACGACTTCTGCAATTTCCCATTCTTCAGGGCTGTTTCCCAAAAAACGATTTCGTTGCCACAATTTGGACAAAGAAAAACATCAGACCAGATAGCACTCAACACTGTACCAAATCTACTTTTATATAGCCACGATGAGGATCTCTCAATTTCAGCAACGACTCGAAGAGCCTCTCTCTCAAAGTCTTCGAGACCAATAAAATCAACGTAGTTTCGAGCAATAAAAGTAGCAATTGGAGACAAATCCGATAAGATCGAATAACGTCCTCCAACCATAGAAATGGCGTTATTTTGCTCATCTAAGACTGTTCCCTCGCCCTTTACCCTATAACCGAGAGTCTCGATTTCTTTTACGTCTCCACACAATTGAGCAGCTACCCCTGTCATTCCGGTCCCACAAAAGCAATCAAGGAGCAAGTCACCTGGTTGGGTATAGTGGAGGATGTAACGCATCAGGGCTTTATGGGGAACTTTGGTATGGTAAGAGTGCGCGTTGTAAATCGGGTTGTTTTTGCCTTCGCTGACATCTGCCGAAAAAGTCTCTCGACTGTAAAACCTACCTACGTCATACGGCTTGCCATGGTGTTTAATAAAATCCCCAATAAATGGATTCGGACAAGCTGTGTAATACGGCGGATCCGACAGCGCCAGAATATCCTCATCTTCTCCTATGGGAAACCCCTCGATTTGTCGAAATTCCGGGTCCTTGAGCTTTTCACGGAGAATTCCCAGGAAATGTTCCCGGCGGGCATCATCATTTTCAAAGGTCATCCCAAGGCATTCCACCTTCTGCTTTCGTTGCTCCTCAAGCTCCTCCTCATAAGATTTCTCAAACATGTCCGGCTGGTCGGGCGTGAAAATCTTCCGGGTCTGATGATCCACGTTTTTTCGTGTCATTGGGTTTTTCCCGTTTTGTCTTTAGGTGTATGTTCCGTTAATCTTACGTTCGATCATCGCTCGTAAAAAACGAGCGCCATTGAGAAATAGGAGCGATTCTAATTCTTAAATTGATTATCGCTTCCACCTGATAAACATGATCACCAAGACGTCTCGTGAGCATGTTAAGCATTTAGTGATCATGTTTTTTTCCCACATTGCATCCCGTCCGGATTTGATGCATGTAATTTTTCCTTGTTCTCTTAGTTCCTTGAGTACTCGGTTGATCGTGGGACGACTTACTCCGGCACATACCCGTTCGATATCTCCAACAGGATAATGAGCATCAAATTTCCCGAACTTGTTCTTCGATGAAACGTTTCATTTCCTCTTCCTTCGGCAGTTCAAGCTGGTATTTGGAAACGAACAGTCCATTATCCATGCCGGCCAGCGCATATTCCACCAACGCATGATTCTTGTCCGTACAGAGCATAATGCCGACGGGTGGATTATCCCCTTCAATCATCATATTTTGCCTGTACCAGCTGACATAGGTGTTGAGTTGGCCGATATTTTCATGGCTGAATTTTTCCAGTTTCAATTCCACCAGAACATGGCACTTGAGGATTCGGTGATAAAACACCAGGTCAACGAAAAAATGCTCATCTCCAATGAGAATGCGCTTTTGCCGGGCTTCAAAGCAGAAGCCGTGCCCCAGTTCCAGCAGAAATTCTTCGAGTTTGTCGATAAGCTGGTCTTCCAGATGGGATTCGCTCATGACTTCTTTGGCTCTGAGTCCGAGAAATTCAAAAACATAAGGGTCGCGGATGGCTAATTTTGGATCGTCTTTTTCCGCGGCTCTTTGTGCCAGTTCAGAGAGTTTCGTTTTGTTGCGAGACAAGCCGGATCGCTCATAATAGAGACTTCCTATCTGGCGTTTCAGTTCCCGAACCGACCAATTGCCCCGGATACACTCAATCTCATAGAAAGTGCGCTTTGTGACATCGGATATGCCGATCAATTCGGCAAAGTGGCTGAAAGAGAGCCTCTGAATCAGCTTTGGAAAGGCTATTGTCGATTGTGAGGGGATCGGGGTTGTCGTTTCTGATTTGGCAGACACTGTCTGCCAAATTGAGGCAGGAACCAGGCTCTGCCATGATTTGGCAGACGCTGTCCGCCAAATCCCGGGATAAATCAAGTAGAATTGCCTGTATTGACGTAACGATCGCGCCGCTACGCCAACCATACCGCCTTCATTCAAGCGAGAAGAAAGGTTTTCAAGAAGCCGAATGCCATATTCTGCTCGATCCGCTCCGTTTTGCTCGTATTCGGCAATATAGCAGCCAATCAGCCAATTGCGCAGCGTAACGCTGAGATTTACCGCCCGTCCGGCCTGTGCGGCCAAGTCCTCATGCGCCTGCCGAATAGACACCACCAGCTTTTCAAAATTCCATTTGTCTTCAATCGTTTTCATTCGTGATTTTACTCCAGTACAATCCTGACTTTACTCGGGTCTTTGCCAGCGGTGAGTTGGCTGAGATACGCATCCAGCCTGCTCTTCATTTCACCCGGATTAAAGGGCGAGCCCCCTGAAAGAAGGGCATCTTTCAAATCCGGGACTTTGATGGTCACCTTCTTAAGATCCGACAACGCTTCACGGATGGCCTGAACAAATTCATCGCTGAGCTTATCAGGCAAAACCCTGGCTTTCTGGAACCCCTGAATATGCTTTTTCATCTCAGGTGTGAGCAGATCAATTCTTTCCTGGGTAATGGGGTCCTCAAGGTTGTTTAAAAGCGTATTTGTCCACTCATCATAGAGCCTGTCCAGATCATCTTCCAGTTTTGATAGTCGATTGCCGACTGGCGCTTCGATGCTCTCCTGGGATGGTTTAAACGTGCAATCGGGGCACAAAGGAGTGGTAGTCAGATCCTTTTTCATAAAGCTGTAGCAGGGCATAAGGTTGGCCAGACGGTTTTGGTAATCCACCAATTGGCCAGCATGCATGGCGCTGATGGTGGCCAGCTTTTTGAGTTTGTCGAGTCTTTCATCCCTGCTAAGGGCCTGCTTCCGTTTGTCGTCATTCACCCCGAGCCTGGCTTTCTGGTGCATGGATGCGTAAGTATCCATATACCCCTGTTGTAATTTATTTAATTGCTGAAGGGTTTTCTGCTTGAATTCCGGTTTGGTGCGTTTTTCCGGATCGTGAAAACTGATCAGAATAGCATCACGGGTTGTTTTCATTGTGCTGATCCATGAATCCGTATCCGGGAGATATGCTTCAGCCTGTGCCAGGTAAGAGGCAAGGTTCCCGAGGTCCCCAACGATTCCCTGCAAGGCATTGACCTCTTTGAGCATGGCCAGCCCGCCACCTTGGTTCCGGATTTCGCTTTCACTGTATTTGAAATTTGTCATTTTTCCTGGCGTATTGAATGCCTGGATTGATTCAAGGAACGTCTTGGTTTCCTCCATCTTTTGCCGGCACGAAACAATCTCATCCTCCTGCAAAAGGTTTTTTCCCCAGAATGGGATGCCCGTTTGGATCTTTTGAGCCGCCATGACGAGTTCTTCCACGAAACGCGCGATGCTGGTCTGAAGCTGCTCCACCGGCCCACTTTTCCCTTGAGAAATTTCAATGGCAAGACCGGGCGCAAGACCCAAGAGTTCAAACAGCACTTTCAATGGGCCTATGGGTGTACCTTTGGGCTTCTTGACATGCTTGAACTCAATTAGATCCTGGAGAGGCGTCGCCGACAAAGCTGCAATGTTTATGGCGCTGAATTCTTTTCCCGGGATATAGAGGACGATATCCCCCGAATAGACCAGGGCGGCTAACAGAGCCACCACCCAGTCCGGTTCCAGCCGAAATCGTTCCGGCAAAAGGTACTCAACCCCCATGACATCCTGGATAAGCTCCGAGCGATTCAAAACCTGACCCGTCCCTTTTTGGTTCAACAAATCCAGAATGAATGCAGCATACCTGGAGCGCCGAGGATCTATGTTTTCTCCATGAAACAGTTCAAGGGCATCCAAAACAGCTGAGCCCTGTTTGGTCTTGGTGGGACCCCCAATGCCACGGAGCGCATCAACGGCCGCCTGCTGACGGTTGTCGCCGGTGATCTTGATGGAAAAGGTGGGATATTCGGGCGCCAGCTCTTTGAAATATTCTTCAAGGCAGATGGAAGCGGCCGTGTTTGCCAGATCCCTGACGGTGCTCTGCTCCATTTCTGAAGCACTCATACGCCCTTTCAACCATTCGAGAAGGGGTCTTGATTTTCCCTTGTATCTCAGCTCCAGGGCCGTCAACAGGTTCTTCCTGAGCCACTGAACGATTTCCTTAAGAAAGCCCCCTGCTTTTTCAAGATAAATGGTCTTGTCTTGCCCGGAAGAAGTGGCAGCTAAGGCTTGGGCCGCGGCATAGAAACGGATGGATTTCGTGATTTCATCATCCAGATGGGTCAATTTGATGAATGCCTCATCCGAACTGAGTTCATCTTTAAACGACGGGGCTTCAAAGATTTGGGTGAAATAGAGATAAAAATCCCTTGGCGGCTGGGCGGTGGATCGTTCATTGGGTGTACCGAAAAACATATAGCCTATCCGAGCCGCCTTTCGATCCAGCCACTGAAGCTCATATTCCCATGCCAGGTGGGTTCCCGGATGATATACGTCGGATCGTTCAAGAACTCTGATGAGGGCGTCGAAATAGGCCAGGTCCAGTTCCTTCATATCCAGGCTTTCAGCGCGCTTCTCGATCAGGGCGTCATAGTCCACGTCCTTTTTGAGGTCCAGATAATATTGTCCGGAGTCCTGGGCCAAAGAGATGAATTGTCCGTTTACAGTCTTGATAATTTCCCGCATTACGGTTTCGACCATGGTCAGAAGGTTATCATCAGGTTCACCACCCATTTCTTCTATCCCGGGTTGATATAGACAAAGCTCATCCCTGAGTGATTTGGCCGATAGGCCGAGTGGCAGATTAATCTGACCGGTGGAGAGCCGGTTCACAGAAAGGCCGTGAATTATCCTTAGTGCCATTTCCTTATACAGTGGTCTACTGAAAGACTGATTCACTTTTGCTTCAAGAACGTCGCTACGTTCCAAAACCGTTCGAATGTCGGGCTCAGAGCGAAAGGCAGTATTTTCCCTTAGATTTTTCCAATAAGCATCGTAAGCAATGACGCCTGGATAATCGGTCGGCACCGGATCGTTTAAGACCTCTTTCATGGCGCGGGAAAAAGTTCTCAAAACTTCCCGCTTTTCGAAAGTTCTGATTTTTTCAAAGGTGCTAATGTATTCCGGATGGATAGGAAACAGATCCACATAGTCATCCATCCTCTCATTCATCTGATCATAAAATTTTGCAAATGGGGACAGGTACGCCACGACACGGGCTTTCTGTTCTGGGGTTTTCTGGAGGAGCCGTTTAGAAACCACGAACTTAACATCCTTTTTGGCAATCAACACTTGCTCAAATCTATCTTTGACCCTTTTAATGGTGTCTGAAGCAAAAGCAAAAGTATCCGTATCAAAAATGGCTTCCTGAACACCGGCCATGAAACGAAAACGAAGGTTCTTGCAGACTTCGCCTATTTCCCGCAAAAAGCCGAAATCCCGCACCAAAGTCTGCAATTCTTTTCTGTCCCGCAGATAATCCAAAAGTTCATCCACAGCCAGCAGCAAACCTTTTTCCGGATAGACGGAATGAAAAACCGCCATCATTTCTTCAAATGCCTGTTTGTGATTAGTGATTTTATCTCTATCCGGAAAGCGATATTCAATACCCCATTTCGCAAGCCCATCGCTTAACTCAGAACAGATCATCTCTCTGAAATCCATGGTGCTTGACCCTATTTCAATACGAATCACCTTGAATTTGCCTGCAATCTTTCCGGCTTCCTTCGCGACCCGTTCATTTTTTACGTTTTCGACCAGATCCTCATATTCCGCAATACTGGAAATGACGGACATGAGGTGGGATTTACCCGTGCCATAGTTGCCGACAATTAAAAGCCCCTTGTTATCAGAGGGGTGCTCAAATTGAAGCTGTTCAAAAGCGATCTTCGTGATGTTAATAGCCATGTCATCGGAGATAACGAACGTTGAAACCAATTCCTGAGCCTTTCCTTTATCGTCCGATTCGATGAGTTGGATAGTGGTTTCGATGGGGTCGAACTGAATGAGCTCACGGTAAAACATGATTTTCCCTCCGTTTTGGTCAGGATCCAATTATTCATCCGGCGATGTATTGAGATCGATCGTTATGCCGGTTTCTTCGATTGGATAGGCCCTGAATTCATGGTGCTCCGGCCTTGCATACATCAAGCGCCCATTCTCTATGACTCCATTCCATGCGGCTATAACGACCCGGTTCTTCGCATTGTTTTGAAGGAGAGACAGGGGGTTTTGCTGAAGTGATTTATCAAAAAGGATCTCGGTGTTATCCAGAAGGACCATATCATCCCCGGCATCCTTAAGGAGGCTTGAAAACATCCTGGATAAAGTGGATGCCCTCTTTTCCACGGGTACATCCAGAAGCCGGGAAGATATTTCAAGATTCACATTGATCATGGGGGCTGCGAACTCGCTGGAAATTTTCTTGAGAATTTCCGTCTTACCGGAGCCAGATTCCCCCACCAGAAGGATCAGCTTCTGGTAGAGATGTCTGGCATCCTCAATGCTTCTCCGTATTTGTTCTTGAGTTTCCATAGCCTTTAGGGGCCTGAATTACTTTAGGTTTGAGAATCACGATAATGAAAATTCATTTTCCTGGTCTTCACCCGATATTTTTCTCCATTGCATAAAAATACAAAACCCCGTTTTCCATCTGTACGGAATTACGGGGTTTTTTATCGATGTAAACCACACTTAATCCTCTTTTTTTGATCGAATCAAAGAAGGAATTTGGTTTGCAAACCACGCCTGATCTTGCTTACACCTAACTACTATATAAGTCAAATTAAATCACACGAGAAAATGTTATGGATAATACCTGGCAGAAAACGAATCGTTATAAATAACTGTAATTTTTTTCCTTGAAATCTTAGACTTCATGCCTATTTTTCTTGACAATTGAGGTTCCATAAGGCAGAAGTTCGAGTTTAAAAATATTAGAGAGGATGTGATTAAAATGGTTTGTACAACAGTAAAAGACGGTCAGGAATGTTCTTTCATGAACAAAAAAGGGTGTGGATTTAATGGCGGTGCATGTCACAAGATTGTCGAGG
>Ga0233437_1004383_pt1 | contig 16748 bp, 15 predicted proteins | sample SI_122_August201_FD_182714 | JGI IMG/M metagenome (GOLD analysis project Ga0233437, IMG submission 182714) | Seawater microbial communities from Saanich Inlet, British Columbia, Canada - SI_122_August2016_200_MG | ecosystem: Environmental > Aquatic > Marine > Inlet | place: Canada: British... | reverse complement strand
ACATCAAAGTTGTCAAAGGTATAAATAAATGAAGAAATTATTGGTTATAGCTTATTATTGGCCACCATGTGGTGGAGTTGGAGTGCAGCGTTGGCTCCGAAACACAAAATATCTTCTACAATATGGGTGGGAAATTACAGTTATCACAACCCAAAATGGAGATTATCCGGCAACCGATGAATCATTAGTGATAAATGTTCCCAAAGAGATAAAAGTAATACAAACCCAAACTCCAACCTTTAGCGGACTTTTTAAAAAAGCAGGTGAGAATAAAGTTCCGTATGGAAGCTTAGAAACTAATTCTGCTGACTCATTATTTAAAAAAGTTTCTATTTGGATTAGGCTTAATTTAATAATTCCAGATGCACGCAAAATTTGGAATCGATTTGCATACGATGCGGCCCGAAAAGAGTTATTAACAGATAAATATAACGCTGTTATCACAACGGGACCACCTCATTCATCTCACCTTATCGGGCTCAAGCTAAAGAAAAAGTATAATGTAAATTGGATTTCAGATTTCAGAGATCCATGGACCCAAATGGGATATCTGAAAAATGTGAAACGATTGAAATTAACAAGCTACTTAGATACACTTTTAGAAAATAAAATTGTAAAACACAGTAATGTGGTAATAGCTGCATCACGAAAGATAATTGATGATCTAAATTGTTCAACAGATAAAATTCATAAGATCACTAATGGTTTTGATCCTGATGATTATAGAGAGATTAAAAGAGAAAAGAAGAGTGATGATTTTAATCTTAACTATTTTGGTACACTTCCACCAGAATCAAATCCAATAATTGTTTTAAAAGCTGTACTACAGCTTCATAAAAAGGGGATAACAGGAATCAAGATGAATTTCTGGGGAAATGTTTCTAATAAAGTGAAAGAACAATTAGTAATTCTAGATGATTATGAAATAGTAAAATTTAATAAGCATACATCACATAAAGAAGCAATTGAGCTAATGGCTAATTCTTCAATGCTTCTGCTTATGATTAACAAGGTTAAAAACAATGAAGGAATCATCACCGCAAAGATATTTGAATATTTAGGGAGTGAGATTACAATTTTGGGAGTAGGTCCTATCTTGAGTGAGCCAGCAATAATATTACAGGAAACATCAAGTGGTAAGATGTTCCATTATGATGATTTAAATGCAATAGCAGATCACATTGAAAATGAATACAAACTTTGGAAGCAGGGAAGCGAATTAGCCTTAAAAGATATTGATAAATACAATTGTGTGAACCTTACAAAGAAACTTGATTCTATTCTAGAAAAATTTATTTAATCCACATTGTCATCCAGACGAATCTCTCACGCTATTCTATGCAGGAAGGATAAAACCACAATAAATTTTAATCTGCTCTTCGTTAGGAGTAACAGTGAGTAGAGTTCTCAGAGTGACGAGATTTATTATTTCCAAACAAAAAAAGCCCCTCAAAACGAGGGGCTTTAATTTTACTATTAATTTAAGTCTATTTAATCAAACCGAGCCAGTCACCCAGCAAGAATTGAATACGACCGATAAGTAAAGATACACGGGCCATCACAGTATAACCAAATGATGCACCGAAACCGATCATCATGAACCAGATTCCTACATTAGTAACCTTACCATAAATACCTTTATGCGCTTTAGAGAAGAAGAAATACAACAGAATAGTTACTGTTCCAATAAAGATGAGAGCAGTATTTATGCTGTTTATTGGAAGCATTGCACTTCTCATTTGCACAAGAACCGATGAGTGTAAAGACATCGGTACACTCATACCAACAATACCCATACCAAAGACGATTGGATATCTGGCAAGCCAGCCCAAGTTCTTACTGAATCTGAACATATAAAGAGCACCCAGCATTGCAGGTATAATAATTATAAATTTATGGCTTAAGAAAATTGGTGTGTAAACATAAGGCAGGAACACGTTTTCATAAACCAATGGAATAGCATAACCCATTGAAACACCGACAAGTAGAGCTTCTGCGAATTTATAGAAAGGATTATCTTTATATAAGAACGAGAAGATACTTAAGGTTAGGAATGCTGCTACGAAATTACTTATTGTTTCAAACATGTTTCCCCCTATAATTCCTTTTTCTTAGTAATAAAATAACCAATATTACCAAGAAGAATAAAAACGATCATCATGATATGAGCAACAGATTGTGCATTCATACCAATTCGAGCTTTTTTGTATTTGTAAGGAACAGTATCTCCAGTTATTGGAACACTTGTTTCTTTAATGATCTCTTTACTGAACGGTCTTCCATTTGGATAATCTTCACTTTCGTAAGCTGCAAAAACATCAACCAACTTCTCATATTCAGCAGCACCCTTAAGTCCTCTGAACATTCCCATTAACTGTCCTGTTTGTAAATAGGGATAGTTATCAGCAACCATCACAGCTGTAACACCAGCAGCGATATTTGCACCAAATCTGGCTCTTGCATATGTAACCCACTGAAGAGCACTACCACTAGCTGCAAAGTCAACAACCAGATTCATATCATCATAGTTCTTAATGTTCTTCATGATCTCAAGGTTTTCTACTTTTCTACCTTGTGAATCTGTCTCTACAGCTTTTGCAATATCATCACCCATTCCAAGCATAATTGGTAATCTTAGAACGTATGGTTTATATCCAAAGTTACAGTAATCAACACCAGATTGAACATCAAAATCTTCTCTAGCGGTATTAAGAGCATAGTCTACAAGTGGAGCTGCTGCAGGAAGCCAACAGATCGTGAAGACCTTAATGTCTCTTTCAAAGCAATGTCTCAATACAGAAACTTCCATAGGGAATAATTCCGGCATTGTAGAGGCATCATGCGTAAATGACATTAATATCGCTTTTGTTTCATCACCTGCAAAAGAATCAATTTTTTTGTAAATATCTTCTGTAGGTTTAGTAACGAATGTAGGTGAATTAAATGGGATAAGTAGCGGAATAATAATTGAAAGAGCTACAACAATATAGATGTAACGTCTATCAATATTCTGCATCTTATCGAAGAATTGTATTACATTTTTATTCATTTTAGTCACCTCCACCCAGATAAGTTCTTTCTATTCCAAGCAAGATCTTAAGTGAGGTTGCTGTAATACCAAGTCCCACACCTATCATAATAGCGCGTTTTGCAGCAAGGTTAGGTACATTAAGTATCCATGTGGATGCTTCCGGGATCCATTTTGAGATCATGGCTCCCAGTGGAACCTGACCCAGCATTACGATTACTGCTGCAATAAGAAGAACTGTAGCTTCGGCAGATCTAGCACGGAAAGCTTTGTATGCAGCAGATGCTATATAGAATGCAAGTAGAGCAAACATTGTCGCACTCATAGGCATTTGAACATTTTCGAACAACCACATATATGGTGTACCGGATTGTGTTCCCCATACAAATCCTGCAAATGCAGTAAATACAAGGCCGGTTAAAGTTATTACGCTATATTGCCAGTTAGGAACTTTGCGTTTGATCTTGGTTCCATGAACCATGAATAAACTCATAATACCGAGTGATACCGCAAATGGTGAAATGGCTTTAGCCCAATCTTGAAACCAATCGAAGAAATCAACCGATACTTTATGCGGGATAAATGAATGTGCTACAAACATAAATCCCAGGGTCATGATTATTATTAAAGGAATTTGTCGTTTCATCTATCCTCCTATTTTTCCGGGAATGCATTTATCAGGAACGTGGCTTGAACCGTTGATAGCAAAGTTCCGACAATTACAAACGCCAATATAACAAATTTAGTATAATCAACTGCTTTCAGGGTTCCTAGTTGCAGCGGTTCACGTGCAAGATAAGCTGAAGCAGCATATAATTCTTCTCCAATAAGTGTGTAGTCGCAAGTTGTAATAAAGAAAGGAATCTGTGTAACAGCATCGGTACCAGCTATCTGAATAGCTCCGGTTGAACTTCCAGTTTCTGTCATAATAAGTGCTTCTGCCCAGAACATTCCCATATAGAAATTTGTAGCAGTTTTCTCACGGATCATCACACCATTTACACCAGCAACAAATGCAAATTGAGCTGTTGTAATAAAGAATACACTGTTCTTGTCATGAGAGTCTGGACGTCCAGCTTCATAATGTGCTTCTTTTACAACTTCCTGTGCAATTGGAAGTACAATGTAATCACGAACAGGAACCAATATCTTTGTATCATATTCGGCAGCTTTTTTAGCAACACGACCCAATATAGAAAGACCAGCCAACGTTGCCACATCCGTAATTCCAGAAAGACCAGGAACGAACAGGATCGGTTTTCCCATCTCAGTTGCGCGTCCAATAGCATTATCAATTTCATCAATACCTGCAATAGGTCTGATATAAAGTTCTTTTCCACTTTTTGCTTGTCTTATCATGAAGAAAACCATGAAACCGAAAATTAGCGTAGCGATAAGAGCTGGTAATTTATCGGCTTGGAACCAGTTTGGTTGTGGGTAAAAATGATCTTTTCCAAGGGTTGTATATGTCTCTCTTACAGATTCATCAAATGGTAATTTTGCTATTTCTTCTGTAAAGTAAGTATCAGAAATCGCGAAGTGAGCCTTCCCATCTGTTTTAACCATTTTATACTTGAAAGAACGTGCCGCAACACTTTTTACTTTTTCTAAAAATTTAAGTCTTGATTTATTATTTTTAAAAGTAGCAGCTTTTTGCAGGATTGGATCATTCTCTGTAAGATCGATCTGAGCTTGATAAAATTCGATTGCAGCATCAGCATTTGCTATTTCAGCTTCAGTTTCTAATGTGTCTTTTGAAGCTGTATAATCTGCAATCTCCTTATTATACTCATCAATAGATTTTGTAACTTCTTCAGCATAAAGATTTGTCATAATAGAATTTTCAAGTTCATCATCCATTCTAACCGAAAATGTTGGAGAAACTAGGAATAATTTTTTCTCTGCATCAAATTTACTAACACCTTTAAAAGTAGTGCTTCTATAACTTACATTATCAACAATTCCTCTTTGAGATCCCATTGTATTCTTAGAAAGTCTCCATTCTTCGTTTGAGTAATTGTTTTTATAAACAGAGTAAGTGTATTTATTCACCTCTTCACCATTAAGGTATAATTCTCCAGGCAGCAGAGATTTCACGTCTTTGTTAAAGATAAGATCCTGAGTGAATATTTGATCTTCACCAGTAGGCCCATTAGCAACAATTTTCATTTCAAAAGAAATTTTGTTTGATGGCTCTTCAAGTTTGATCTTTAACTTGCTATCCTGATAAAACTCATTAATTGTAGTAATTTCTTTACCGGAATCATCAAAAACTGTGAAATAGATATTTTTAATCTTATCATATTTTACATTCTTATAAACACCATAGTTCACAAGAATCTTTGTTTTATCATCATTTAGGTATGTACAATTAGTTAAGAATACAGTAGGTCTGTCCCAATTAATTGAATTATAATCACCCTTATCATTCTTTCTATCTTCAACTGTCCATTCAGCTAAAGTAGGAAGATTAGAAGAGTTTGTGATCTCGAAAGTACTTATATCTGAGAAGGTTTCATATCCTGCTCTATCTTGTAATGAAAATACTGCAACGTAATCTTCAATATTCCCAACTTCAACATCGATCTCATGTTTTTCACTAATTATCTTACCGCCTACAATATCTACTGCAACAGTATTATCTGGTGTATAAGGATAACCACAATATCTTTGGAAAATAAGTTGTGCAGGGTTTTCTAAAGTTGTTTCAAATTCAGAATCTATTTCTGCTTGTTTCTGCTCTTCAATATAATTATTGAATTTATCAAGATCTTTTTTATTAACCAAGTATAAACTATGATTTGTTTGATCACTTGTAAATAATGATCTTACCCATTCAAATTGTAAACGAGTTTCATCTTCTATATAAACAGAGTATAATTGTTGTATCTTCTCTGGTGAATTATCTATTGGAGTACCAACTACTGGCTCTGCATAAGGCATGTATCTTCGTGATTCTGTTACAGCAATTACTGTATAATAATATTCTTTATCAGCTCGGAGTTTTTTGTAAATGCCAGAAAAATGACGTAACTTTAAGCCAGCATAAACTTCTGTCTCTTCATCTCCTGTTATCTCAACTTTTGTGTTTTTATAAAGGAAATTCTTCTCAGGAATAACTCCTAGAAGCCTATAATTTGCAAGTTGAGGCCCCGTTACTTCTATGTCTCTAGGTAAACGTCCAAAAATTGGACTTTCATCCGACTGCTGTTTTTCTCTTTTTAATTTTCCTGGTGATTGAATGTCAACAAAGCGGTTGTATCCGGAATCATAAAAGAACATTACGTCTCCGGCAACACCTGTTTTAACATTAACATCAACCTTGCCATGGTAGAAAAGAGAATCAGGTGAAACACCACGATATATTCGGTATTCAATAATTCTTTTCTCTTTTGGTAAAGGTTTCCAGCTCAGTACCAAACCGCCCCCATCATCATCAGGAATATCATCAGCTTTAAGGTTTTCTACAATATAGCTTGATGTATCCACTGCGGCATGTGAAGGGTTTGGAATCAGCAAGAAACTAAAAACCATTAAAAACAGGATTAATCCCGTTTTAGCATAGTTTAATTTCATATACTTCTCCTTTTTATTATTTTAGTTACTTCTTTATAATAATTCTTTCCAAAAACATCTACTTTGCCTTATTGTGTCAATCATAATTTAGGCATAAATTATAAGTATATGCGCATTGATACTAATTGTTAGGAACTGTTGATGAACCTGAGATGAAATATCTTTGTAAACTTTCAATTGAAGATAGAAAATTACCCATCTCATCTTTTGGAATGGAAGGTCCCGCCACATTCTTTAACTTCAATGGATTGATAGCTTTGCCGTGATGATAGATAGTGTAATGCAGGTGCGGACCCGTAGAGCGACCGGTTGATCCAACATATCCAATAATATCGTGTTGTTGAACTCTGTCTCCCACTTTAAATTTTCCGTATTTACTCAAATGACCATACAATGTTACATACCCTTTTGGATGACGGATTTTAACGGTTTCTCCTGTGTGCCTTTTGTTCCAACTTGCCTTTGTTACCACACCACTTGCTGTTGCCTCTACCGGTGTTCCTCTAGCTGCAGCGTAATCAACACCATTATGAGTACTTTTCTTTTTTGTAATTGGATGTGTTCGCGTTCCAAAATATGATGAGATTCTTCTGTAATTTAAAGGAGATTTAAGAAATGCTTTTTGAATACATTTACCTTTATTGTCATAGTATCTGGTTTCATCTTTTTTATTGGTATATCTATAGGCCGTATCACTATAATTTCTGCTGGAATATCTTGCGGCCAATATGTTTCCAGATTTCACAAACTTGCCATTGTTATCCATATTTTTTTCGTATACAACATAAAATTTATCCCCTTTTTGAGGATCGATGAAAAAATCTATATCCCATTGGAAGATTTGTGTGAACATCACAATGGTGGCTGCATCAATTCCTTCGGCACTCATTCCCTGCCATAATGAAGATTCAATCTCACCTTCGGAAACAGCAACTTCTTTAAATAATTTTAGCGTATCTATTTGTGCAAAGTAAACATTGGAGGTATCTCTAATTATTCGGTAGTTATAGATCTGGTTTGGTCTAAAACTTAATTCATGTAGGATGTTCAATGTGTCTAACTTCACCATAAAACTATCATTAGGATGTGCACGCCTGAGATCGTAAAGTGAATCTAATTGATTTACAAGTTTATAAACAAGACCATTTTCTATCCCTTCATCTAAAAGTGCATTTGCAAGGGTTTCACCCTCTTCTAAAATACCTTGTTTATAAATAAATGGATCAACCTCTTCTACTTCCTTTTGTTGCTTACTACAAGCCAACATAACTAAAAGAACAAGTACAAATACAACAACTTTTTTCATAATTTATTTTCCAATTTTTTTTGCTCTTTTGCAACAAGTACTAAATATGTCAAATAAATTCGGGAATCAAGCAAAAAACTTGACCTACAAAGCATTTTGAAAGGATTTGAATATTAATATAAATAATTGAAGGAGTAATATGTTTAATATAATTGGTGCTATTATAGCTTTAGGTGTATTGGTTACTGTTCATGAATTAGGACATTTTATTGCAGCTAGAATATTCAATGTAGAAGTAGAAAAATTCTCAATTGGGTTTGGTCCTAAATTACTATCATTTAAAAAAGGAAAAACTGAATATAGAATTTCCTTGATCCCGCTTGGCGGATATTTAAAAATGAAAGGTGAAAATCCAGATGAGGAAGTAGAAAATTCTGAGAATTCATTTAAAACAAAAACCTGGTGGCAACGTGCAATTATTGCTTTTGCCGGACCTTTTGCAAATTTAATTTTAGCGTTGCTTATTTTCATTCTTACTTTTGCTATTGGAAGGCAATTCGAAGATCAGCTTCCAATTGTGGGAGAAGTTAGTGCAAATTATTCTGAATTTGTTCAAGAAAAAGATACAATTTTACAAGTGAATGATAAAGATGTTAACGGTTGGACGCAGATCATTCAAAATATGAATATTGATGGAGAAAATACATTTCTTATTCAGCGAAATGATCAAGAGATCTTAATTCCTAATGATGAGATCGAACCAAGAATATGGGTAACAGAAATATTACCTTTTGTTCCAGCTGTTATTGGAGAAGTTGCACCAGGAATGGCTGCTTATAAAGCTGGTTTAATGGAACAGGATGAAATATTATCAGTAGATGGAACAGATGTGAAAAATTGGTATGAAATGCGTACAGCTATTACTACAAACGAAAATGATGCCATTACTTTAAAGATAAAACGTGGTGATGATATCTTCGAGAAATCTTTAGAGCCAGAAGAAAATATTCTAGATAATAACAGAATTATTGGTATCACGCAATATATGCCGGTTAAATATATTGAGCGATATAGCCTCTTTGAATCAGTTAAGTACGGTACTTTGGGAACTATAAATTTTGTATATTTGAATTATGCAATGCTGTATAAATTGATCACAAATCCAGGTGCAATTAAGAACAATCTTGGTGGCCCGGTGATGATATATGCTATGTCTGCACAAACTGCCGATAAGGGAATTGACAGCATTCTTTCTTTTATTGCTGCAATAAGTTTGATCTTAATGATCATGAATCTGCTTCCAATTCCAATTTTGGATGGTGGTCATATTTTCTTCTGTTTTATAGAAGGAATCAGAAAAAAACCTTTAAGTATAAAAATTCAAATAGTATTACAAAATATGGGACTCTTCGTATTAATGTTCCTAATGGTTTTTGCTTTCTGGAATGATATCAGCAGATTATTCAGCCGCTCTAGTTCAATAAAAGCAAATCAAGAACAGATCGAGAATGGAGGTTAATATTTTCGATTTTAAAATTGAAGCAAAAAGTAATAATGCAAGAGCTGGTGTTTTGCAAACTCCGCACGGAGAGATTAAAACTCCAATATTCATGCCGGTGGGTACGCGAGCAACTGTGAAGACCTTAGATCCCCAAGATCTACATAACATAAAAGCACAAATAATATTAGGAAATACATACCATCTTTATCTGCGACCCGGACATGAACTAATTAAAAAAGCAGGTGGATTACATAAATTTATGGGTTGGAATAAACCGATCCTTACAGATAGTGGTGGTTTCCAAGTGATGAGTTTAGCTGGTTTGCGTAAAATTACTCCAGAAGGTGTTCGATTCCAATCTCATATTGATGGAAGCTACCACATGTTCACTCCCGAGAAAGTAATGGAAGTTCAAAATGCAATTGGTGCCGATATCATTATGTCTTTTGATGAATGTCCACCTTATCCTGCCACAAAAAAATATGTAGCAGATTCACTTAAGACAACTTTAGATTGGGCAGCCAGAGGGAAGGAAGCTCATAAAAATACAGAACAGCAAGCTTTATTTGGAATTGTGCAGGGAGGTGTTTATGAAGACCTGCGTGAAGAAAGTGCAAAAAAACTGATAGAGATGGATTTTCCGGGTTACTCAATTGGCGGATTGGCTGTTGGTGAAAAAAAAGAAGACATGTTCAGGATTACCAAATTTCTTAACAATGTATTGCCACTAGAAAAACCAAGATATTTAATGGGAGTTGGAACTCCGGGTGATTTGCTGATAAATATAGAGAATGGCGTTGATATGTTCGATTGTGTGATGCCTACCAGAAATGCACGAAAGGGAACCATCTTTACATGGAATGGCAAAATGATAATTAAATCTGCTAGATACAAAGAGGATTTTGCACCTATAGATGAAAATTGCAAATGTTATACTTGCCGAAATCATTCACGTTCCTATATTCGACATTTATTCAATGTTAATGAGTTGCTGGCAATGAGATTAGCATCCATACATAGTTTGCATTTTTACCTTGATCTTGTAACCAAAGCAAGAGAGGCAATTTTGAATGGGAGTTATGCTGAATTTAAAAATGAATTTGCGGAAAAACTCGATATGAAAATGGAGTGATTATGAGTAAATTTGCAGAGATCGATCTATCTAACCTTAATAAAAATTCGATCATATCTAGATCAAGTTTAGTTAAAAAGGGGAACTTTTCTAAGCCTTCATTGAACAGTTTTAAAGAATTTACAAAGTCATTACCAAAGATATTAAAAGCAGAAGAATTCAATGAACTATTAGATAGATGTGTTCAAGCTTATAAAAATGAAAAACCAATAATAGTAGCGTTGGGTGGACATGTTATCAAATGTGGGTTAGCTCCAAATATCATTGAGATGATGGAGTTAGGTGTGATTACGGGCTTAGCTTCAAATGGTTCTGTTGTTATTCATGATTATGAAATCGCAAAGTTTGGTGAAACATCTGAAGATGTTGCCGTTGCACTAGAAACTGGTGAATTTGGAATGGCAACCGAGACTTGTGATGGTATCAATAGAATAATAAGTTCTGCAAATAAAAAATTTGGTTACGGTGAAGCGATCGGCAAAGTTTTGATAGAGAAAAATGCAGAAAATAATCATCTGTCACTTTTTGCTAACGCCTATAAATTGGGAATCCCTTTTACTGTTCATGTGGCATTGGGAACAGATATTGTTCATCAACATGAAACTGCTGATGGAGCAGCTATTGGAGATTGCTCGATGCGAGATTTCAGAATCCTTTGTAATAATCTTATTGAGCTTAACAATGGTGGTGTTTTTCTGAATTTTGGTTCTGCAGTAATTATGCCGGAAGTTTTTCTAAAAGCTGTTACAGTTGTGCGTAATCTTGGTTATCCACTCAATAATTTTTACACAGCAGTTTTTGATATGAATATGCACTACAGACCCAGAACAAATATTGTTCATCGCCCTACATTAAGTGGGGGGAAGGGTTACTATTTTATTGGGCATCACGAGATAATGATCCCATTGTTCTTCCAAACTCTAAAAGAGAAGATTAAGAATGCATAAAATATTGTTTATATTCGTTTTGATATTTGTTTTAACTTCTCTATTTGCCGAAGAGGTAGCAGTTAAAAAATATCCCCTGAAAGCAGCTGCACTATCATGTTTTATTCCTGGTGGAGGTCAGTTTTATAATGGGAAGATAATGAAGTCAGGGTTCATTCTTGCAGTTGAGGGAAGTCTCATTGGGCTTGCTGCATATCATCATTTTGAAGCCGAAAAATATTACGATAAATATAAAATCTCATTATTTGAATCAGATTACAATGAGTATGTGAACTATTATGAAAAAAGGCAAAGCGATTTTTTTTGGATCGGAATGGTTATTTTTCTCTCTGCAATTGATGCCTATATCGATGCTCATCTTTATGATTTTGAAGAGAAAAAAAATAAGATTCGTCTTAAATTTGAAGATAATACCTTTAGTTTAGTTTATAATTTTTAAGGATTAATAATGAATGAAAAATATGTGATAGCAATCGATGGTCCAGCTGCTTCTGGCAAAAGTACAACAGCTAAACAACTGGCAAAAAAATTAAAATATATCTATATTGATACAGGGGCAATGTACAGAGCTTCCGGTCTGTGTACTCTTCTTCAAAATGTTCGTATGGATGATGAAGTTGCTCTACAAAAGATGCTTGATGAAATTAGTATAAAAATTGAATACGCAGAAGAAGGAAATAGAATTTACTTGAATGGGGAAGATGTCTCTGAGAGGATTCGAGAAGCAGATAGTACAAAATTATCTTCCCAAATTGCTGTGATTGGAATTGTTAGAAGAAAGATGGTTGAATTGCAAAGGAAGATGGGCGAGAATGGCGGTGTTATTATGGATGGTAGAGATATTGGAACAGTTGTTTTCCCAAATGCCGATTTTAAATTCTTTATGATTGCCGATGCAAGAACACGAGCCTTAAGAAGATGGAAAGAGGCTAATGAAAAAGGTGAGAATATATCGTTAGAAGAGATCGAAAAAGAGATGATCTGGCGAGATAAAAATGATTCAACTCGTGACATTTCACCACTGGTGCAAGCGGAAGATGCGATACCGGTAGATAACAGTATAATGACAATTGATGAGCAGGTTAAGTTTATTTTAAATAATATCAAAGAGGATAAAAAATGACTTTATTTTATCGATTTGTAACAAAGCTAGTTCGTGCAATTATGATTGTTTTCTGGAACTATAAAATCATAAACGTGGACAGAATGGAAAGTATAAAAAGTTCAATTATTGCCCCAAATCATATTAGTGCTTTAGATCCTCCCTTTATTGGATCTATATTTAAAAAAGAAATATTTGTTTTGGCTAAATACGAGTTATTTCATAACCCATTATTAGGAGTGATACTTCGTAATTTAAATGCAATTCCAATTCGTCGTGGGAGGATAGATAGAACTGCAATTAAAACAGCACAAAAAGCCTTATCTGATGGTTATTCTCTGATGATGTTCCCAGAAGGAACAAGAAAATCTACTAATGTAAAAGCTGGTATTGGAAAGATCGCTTTTGAAACTCAGAAAGATATTGTTCCAGTTTTTATAAAATATCCATCTAGTATGTTTAAATCATTATTAAGAAAGGAAAGCTTGAATATAGTAATTGGGAAAAAGATTAAGACATCTCAGTTTGAACAAACAAAAAAGAAGACAGACACTTATCGTGAGATAGCTGAATTTTCTATGAAAAAAATCAGGGATTTGGAAAATGAGTGTTAGAATTGCAAAAAATTCCGGATTTTGTTTTGGCGTGAAAAGAGCTATTAAGGTTGCCTTAAAGACTTCTAAAGATAATCATGAAATAGTAACTCTGGGGCCAATCATTCATAATCCGCAAATGGTTGCAAAACTTGAGCAAGAAAACATAATTAAAGTTGATAAATTAGAAGAAATAGAGGGAAGACCAACCATCATCAGATCGCATGGTGTAAAGAAAGAAATTCTGAATAAATTAGAACAAAATAATATAGAAATAATTAATGCAACTTGTCCTTATGTTTCTAAAACTCAGGATTATGCAAAATCACTTTCTGAAGATGGTTATGAATTAATAATTATGGGAGATCGCAATCATCCAGAAGTTAAAGCCCTGCGATCATATGTAGATAAGGAAGTAATGATAGTTGCAAACGCAAGTGAACTTGCAGATAAACAATTTAAAAAAGTTGGAATTATTTCGCAAACGACTAGACGAGTAGAAGATCTTCAGGAACTTGTAAAAAAAATAGTGCCACAAAGTCATGAAGTGCGTGTTATAAACACGATCTGCAACGCTACAACTATTAGACAAAATTCTACTTTAGCTCTTGCAAAAGAGAGTGATGTAATGATAGTTGTGGGCGGTAAAAATAGTTCAAATACAAAAATGCTTGCCAAAATCTGTGAAAGTTTTGTAAAGACCTATCATATTGAAGTGGCTGGAGAAATTGATAAAAGATGGCTCAACGATAAGCAGGATATTGGCTTAACAGCTGGTGCTTCTACCCCAGATTGGGTGATTGTAGAAGTATACAATAAAATCTTAGAGTGTATAGGGAGTATTAATAAAGTCGATAATATCGAGGATATTCCTGGTTTCAAGGAGGATTAATGTTTGTTAACGATCAAAAAGATGAAGTTTTAGAAGGTGTTGAAACTATCGAAAAAACAGATGATGTACAATCTGAAGTTAAAGAAGAATCTAACGAAGTAGTAGAAGAGGAAGTAAAAAAAGAAGAAACAAACGAATTAGGGAAAGATGAAATGGATATGGAATCTTTACTTGATGAACATTTCAAAAAATTTGAGCAGGGCAAAATTGTTGAAGGTATTGTGGTGAGTGTTGATGAACGCTCAGTACTTGTTGATATTGGCTTCAAATCTGAAAGTGCAATATCAATTCGTGAATTCTCTAATTCTAATTTACCGGAAGTTGGCAGTAAGATAAAAGTTTTTATTGATTCTGTTGAAGATGGAATTGGCAGACTTAGATTATCAAAGAAAAAAGCAGATTTTTATTTAAACCTAGAAAAACTTGAAAAAACAATGGAAGCTAATGAATCTGTTACTGGAATACTGAGACGAAGAGTTAAGGGCGGAATGATAATCGATCTTGATAATCTTGAAGCATTTTTACCAGGTTCACAAATTTCCACAAAACCAATTCCTAATTTAGATCAATTCATCGGAAAAGAAAGTGAATTCAAGATCATTAAAATTGATAAAGAACGTAGGAACATTATTGTTTCTAGAAAGCAAGTTCTTATTGAAGAGCAGCAATCACGCTTGAATGGTCTTAAAGAAGAGATCTCCGAAGGTGCAGAACTAGATGGAGAAGTTAGAAATATTACTGATTACGGTGCTTTTATTGATCTTGGTGGAATAGATGGTCTGCTTCATATTACAGATATGAGCTGGGGTCATATCAAACATCCTTCCGATATGTTGAATATTGGAGATAAAGTTAAAGTAAAAGTATTAAAATTTGATATAGAAAATGAAAAAGTTTCATTAGGCTTAAAGCAGCTTGTTCCACATCCATGGGAAAATATAGAAACTAAATATCCGGAAGGAACTATTGTTTCCGGTAAAGTTGTAAATATTACAAACTATGGTGCTTTTGTAGAATTGGAATCTGGCGTTGAAGGTCTTGTACATGTGTCAGAAATGAGCTGGACAAAGAAAATAAAGCATCCAAAGCAAATGTTTAAAAAAGGAGATTCTATAAAAGCTATAGTTCTTTCAACTTCTAAAGAAGAAAGAAGAATTTCTCTTGGTGTTAAACAGATGGAAGCAAATCCATGGCTTACTATCGAAGATAGATATCCTGTTGGGACACAGATCAAAGGTGTTGTTAAAAGCATAACTCCATTTGGTGTTTTTATCGAGATCGAAGAAGATATTGAAGGCTTGATCCACATCTCTGATATTTCCTGGACAAAGCGTATTTATCATCCAAAAGAAGTTTTGAAGAAAGGTGATGAAGTTGATGTGAAGGTTCTTTCAATAGATAAGACATTACATAGAATCGCTCTAGGTATTAAGCAGCTTCATACCGATCCTTGGGATAATCTTGATCAGAAGCTTCCAATAAATACAGAAGTTAAGGCAAAAATTGTTAAGATTATTGCTAAAGGTGTATTGGTAGATGTTTTAGTTGATGAGAATACTGTCGAAGGATTTATCCCTCTATCTCATCTTGCAATTCCTGGGCTTAAGAAAGCTGGAATGGCTTTTGAAGTAAATGAAGAATTACCACTTAAAGTTATTGAGCTTGATCTGGAAAACAGACGATTGATCTTGAGTGTTAAAGCTTATTTCTTTGCTCGCGATAAAAATGAATTCAACGAATTTGTTGAAGAACATCAAGAAAGAGTAAATCAAAAATCTGAGAAAAGAAAAGCTCTTAAAGAGAATCTGGTTGAAGAAAAAAAAGAAGTTAAAACTGAAGAACCTGCTGAAGAGATAAAAGCTGAAGAATCTACAGAAGAAGTGAAACCTGAAGTAATTGTAGAGGAAGTAGTTGAAACTGAAATCAAGCAAGATGAAGTACCAGAAGAAAAACTTGATGAAAAAGTTGAAGAAAACACTGAAGTTGTAGAAGATAAAAAGGAAGATGAATAACGAAATCATTTTTTTCTAAAATAAGTAAAAAGATAGACCGGTAAAATACCGGTCTTCTTTTTTTATGTAGAAGGAGAAAGTTATGACAGAATTTAAAGAAACATTTTTTAAGAAAGATGAACAAATATTCATTATCGGTTTTATGGGAGTAGGTAAGACATATATTGGTGAAAAATTAGCAAAAACATTGAATTTGGAGTTTCATGATCTGGATCGTGAAATTGAAAGGAAAGCTGAGCTTGATGTTAATGATATTTTCAAGCTTAAAGGTGAGAATACTTTCCGTGAATTAGAATCTTCTATCCTTAATAGTTGGAATAAACCCGGTATAATATCGACAGGTGGCGGGATTGTAGAATTAAAAGAAAATAGAGATTTCATTAAAACTAGAAAAACTATTTGGCTAAATCCTTCCTGGAAGATAATTAGATCAAGGATCCTTAATTCTTATCGTCCTTTAGTTCTTGATAGAGGTGAAGATGAACTTTATAAATTATGGGATCATCGAAAAGAATTTTATAGAGAGTGTGCAGATATTGAATTCACAAAAAATAGTATAGAAGATCTTCTGCTTCTCTTAAGCTAATATTATATATTAATCCCCAAAGCAAAAGCCCGATTAAATTGATTTATAATCGGGCTTTTGTTATTATCTCTATTTAAAATTAGTAGCTCACAGTGAAACGTGAGCTACTAATTACTCATCTATTGTACTGCAA
>Ga0233437_1004378_pt1 | contig 16755 bp, 5 predicted proteins | sample SI_122_August201_FD_182714 | JGI IMG/M metagenome (GOLD analysis project Ga0233437, IMG submission 182714) | Seawater microbial communities from Saanich Inlet, British Columbia, Canada - SI_122_August2016_200_MG | ecosystem: Environmental > Aquatic > Marine > Inlet | place: Canada: British... | reverse complement strand
TTCAGATGAGGAAGCGTATTAACATGAAATCGCAGCACCATGAGGTGTTTGCTTAATATGTTGGAGGCCCGGAAAGTGTCTCTTATTTTTTAAGTGATCTTGTCCGAATTACTTTGACGACTTACACTCATTGCGAAATCACAGTATCATAAGAGTTAACAATTTATCGAATTTGGGAAAGCATAACGAGACCAATTAGCCCAATATCCCCAAGAGACAAATATGGTCACGTATTAGCATTAGACTCAAACTACACTATATTAATCTGATATTACTTATTTTACGGGCATCAATAGTTAAAATATCTTTCGAGGTATTTGTATATGCATAAAATGTCATGGATATCTAAGATGGAAACGATTCTAAATTACTATTAAGTCCAAATGGATTAATGAAGGGGTTCGCATGCGTTATACTGTCCTTTTTATGTTCTTATTCTCAATATTAATTGCTGGTGGAGAAGTTCCACCCCAACTGGACCCTCACAATCCACAATACGAACCTGGCGTGGTACTGGTGAAGTTCAAGGATACTGTCCAATTGGATCATAATACACTTGCTCGAGCTACGAACCCTGTGTTTGGTATCAATAGTGTAGATCTCCTGAATATTGAATATGGGGTACAGAGTCTGTACAAAGTCTTTAGTCAACAGGAAAAAAGATCAGTTGTAAAAATGGTTCAATTCCCACAGGGTGAGTTAACAGTGCCCAATCTCCATAATGTTTACAGAATAAAATATGTGGATACTACTCCTATTGAAACGATCATGAATCTACTAAACGATGATCCAAATGTTGAGTATGCAGAACCCAATTACTATGTTGGAGTAATGGACGTACAGGTATCGGACCCAATGACTGCAGATCAGTGGCATATTGATGAGATAAATGCTTCTGAGGCATGGGAAATCTCCACGGGGGATTCGAATCAAGTGATTGGTATTGTGGACACAGGAGTAGATCAATTCCATCCTGACCTGGCCAACAAAATGTGGCTAAATGTAGACGAAATACCTGATAATCAGTTGGATGATGACGGGAATGGTTTTGTGGATGATGTACACGGCTGGGATTTTGTAAATGACGATAATAACCCCCAAGATGATAATTCCCATGGTACCCATGTAGCTGGTATCGCTGCAGCTGAAGCAAATAATGATATTGGTGTAGCTGGAATTAATTGGAACGCCAAAATTATGCCTGTTAAGGTGTTTCAAAGTAGCGGTGTAGGTACCTATGCTGATGTAGCTGCGGCTATTGAATACTGTGCTGTTAATGGTGCATCTGTAATAAACTTCAGTGGAGGAGGTTATGCCGAATCGCAGCTTTTGCACGACGCGATTGCCTATGCTTATGGGTTGGGAGATGAATATGGTGGGACAATCTTGGTTGCAGCTGCCGGAAACAGTTGGTATAAAATTGATTGGCCGTTTCCCCCCCAACCACCGACAGGACCAATGTATCCAGCTTGTTATGGGTTTGTAGTAGGAGTTGAGGCAACTCAACCAGGAGGAAATAATTCATGGTTTTCGAATTTCGATCCTTCAGGTCCAATCCTTTCCAATGATGGGTTCTATTGGAATGAATACGATTATAACTATGAAGTGAGGGCACCAGGCTCATCTATTTTAAGCACTTTCCCAAATGGTGGGTATGCAGTTTTGAGTGGTACTTCAATGGCTACACCAATCGTGTCCGCAGCAGTCTCCTTGTTAAAGTCTGTACATCCTGGTGAATCAAACGAAACTATTATGGGTAAGCTCATTCAGAGCTCACATGGCGGTGTTATTAAGCTTGACTCGCTGCTGAATTGGGAACTTGAACCGGATATTCACTTTCATGAACTTATGGTAGTTGACTCATTGCCAGGGTCTGATGATGATCAAGCGGTTGATGCTGGTGAATCGGTAGAAATATCACTTGTAGTAAAAAATGTGGGAGGACAGGCAGAAAATATATGGGCAAAACTCCGCTTTGGTGAATTTGAAGATACAACCACAGCCACGATTACTAAAGACTCATCCCATATTGGAAGTGTTTCTTCTTATGCACTCGGTGTGGGAAGTTTCGATCCTTTTGAAGTAAGTTTTAGTTCAGGTCTCGTCAACCAGCGACATGTAGTGTTTGAGTACGAGTTGGGATCGGGAAGCGTATCTTTAAAATCAGGTAACTTCACTATTGTTGTTGAAAATGGAGTCGAGTTAAATGGAACAATACATAAACTTGTTCTAGATTCGGATGCATATTATCTAGTCAATGAGCCAGCTGTAATAGATACATTAATTATCAAACCTGGCGTAACAGTTAGATTCTCAAATCAAATGTTCATTATGGTGACAGAATACTTAAGTGCGGTCGGTGTATCTGACAGTATGATCACATTCAAGGGAGCGAATGATGCTGGAGTCCGTGGAATTATCATGGCTGAGGGTGCAAATTCTAATTTCGAGTATTGCATTTTTGAAGATGGATGGGGAGGGTACACAGACCCGCCCTATTTGGTGAATCCCAAAAGAATTCATAATTCAATATTTAGGAACAATACTTATAAAAGACCCTTTGACCTAATTGCTGGAATGGATGTTCAAAAGAATTTAATCGAGAATAATTCGTATAACGGTTACGGTGAGCACAATTTAATCATGGCATGGGGAAAAGCAGATACCTTCAGATACAATCTCATTTCTCGCAATAAGGATACAGATCTAGCTGGGAGTATTATTAAATTTTATGGTAACCAAGATTTGAGCTATATGACTGATAATGTGTTCGTAGGTAACACCAATTACGGGGTTGGCACCTCAAGTTGGAATGGTTGGCCTATGGGTGTTTATACTTTGCCACATCAATATTGGGGCGGAAATGAACCAGATTTTGTTCGGAGTCAGATATTGGATTTTTATGAGTCTCCAGACCGTGCTGTGTTAGAACCTGATTCTATTCTGACAGTTCCACCAATAGAGGTTCATGGGATGGTTACCGATGTTGCGATTAACGGCATCAGCATTAACAAATATGATAATGCATGGAATCACGAAGATGGATTAGGTGCGATTGGTGTAGACACTATGAAATTTGAGATCAGATTTAATCGTCCGATGGATATTTCTGTGAATCCGTTCGTAACCTTTGGAGTGCGAGACCCTTACACCCAAAATGTGGTTAATGACCAAAGTATTTGGTCATCCGACTCAACGTTATGGACTGCATATTTTATAACAGGACTTGAAACTGGAGACGGATTAAACCGTATGTTTGTATCGCGGGCCTATGATATGGAATCATTTATGATACCCATTGAAGATACACGCTTTGAGTTTTATTTGCAGGCTGCTGGAGCCTTATCTGTCAATTTTCAGGCTGTACCTGGCATCGGAAAGGTTGACCTTGATTGGCCACCATCATACACTGATGATGTTCTGGGTTACAACATGTACCGATCTCTTCGTCTTAATGACTCGAACTGGACAGTTTTTAATATCATCAACAATGCACTGATCGCAGATAGTAGTTTTACAGATTTTAGTGTCATCCCTGATAGCGCTTACCGCTACCGGTATACAGTCTTGGGAACGGACTTTGTTGAGAGCGATCATTCCCGGACAGTTCCTGCAACGCCCTTCTCAGCAGCCAATGGCGATGCCAATGGGGATTTGTCAGTCAATGTCCTAGATATTATCTCGATGGTGTCCTACGTGCTAGAAGGCGATTCTCAACCCTTCCTATTTGATGCTGCGGATCTGAACGGAGATGACCAGGTCAATGTCCTCGACATCATTTCTGTAATCAACATTATCCTCGGAAATACGGCAAAGATAGCAGCTCAGTCTGGAGAAGCTATAGTTGCTCTTGATGCGCATGAACTCTGGATATCGTCCAAGGTCAGCATCGGTGGATTACAGCTCAAAATATCCGGTCAACTGGAGAACGCTAGGATCTCAACCCCCCTAGGAATGGAACTCACCAACTCCATGATTTCCGATGGGGAGATGATCGTGTTGTTATACAGCATGAGTGGTCAATTCATCAAAGCAGGCAGTCATTCCGTCATCAAGATCGAAGGTGCAAGCGATATCATCATAAGCGAGTTGATCGTATCAGACCCACGGGGACTAGCCATGCTGAGCCGCATTGGTGATCTGGAAGAAGTAAGAGTGCCTGATACCTATATCCTAAAGCAGAATTACCCCAACCCTTTCAATGCAAGTACCACGATTGAATATGCCATCCCGGAGATCACAGATATCAGGATGACTATCTACAACATTCGAGGTCAGGAAGTATTCAGCAGAGAACAGGCGAGTGTTGCACCCGGTTGGTATTCCTTCAGCTGGAATGGTAATAGTTTAGGAGGTACTACTTTGGCCAGTGGTTTGTATCTTTATCGATTTGAGGCCAAGGGATATTCGCAAACAAGCAAAATGTTGTTGCTGAAATAGGGCATAGCATGAAGAGGTTTCTTCTATTTGCGGCTATAGCCACCCTGGGCTTTGGCCAGAACATCATGATCTTTCCCCAACTAACCATAGGGGGTGAAACACAGCTCCGGGTAAGTGTTGAGATTGAGAATTCAGATAATTTTGTGGGCTTTCAATTTGATTTGCCTCTTGATGATGAACTTGTGTATTTGAGTGGTTCTGCAATGCTAACAGACCGATCGAATGGACATGCCATTTCAGCCAGTATTGTGAATGGAAATACATTACGATTATTTGCTTATTCCATGTCCCAAACCCCATTTACAGGTAATTCAGGTGCGGTATGCTCATTCTACTTGACAACTGGAACGGTACCCGGCAATTATGCCTTAACCCCGGCTGATCCCATCATTGGAAATGCCAACTCACAGAACATTCTCACTGCTGTCACTAATGGTCAGGTTACTATCCAATCCCCGGATATTGATATTCCAACTCAAGGGATGAATTATGACCGAGTTCCTCTGACTTCATACTCAGATCGTAGTTTCACGATTTACAACCAAGGGAATAGCACACTCAATGTGACCTCTATTTCCACAAGTCATGCTGATTTCGAACTTCAGAGAGCATCAACTCGCACTATATCAGCTGGATCGAGTGAGTCAGTGATGGTTCGCTTTCATTCCAATACCAAAGGCACATATCATGAGACAGTGACAATCCTCTCTGATGATCCAGATGAACCAATACAAACTGTTGATCTGGATGTGATCGCCTATGCCGTGAATGAATTGGACATCAATAATATGTTTGGGCGGAGCGGTTATAACAGCACCATGACAATTGACATATCCAATATGGAGGAGTTTGTGGGATTTTCATTCGATCTACAACTGCCCAGCGTCATGACCTATATCCCTGGAACCGTCCAGTTGACTGACCGAGCAGGTGATCATGTTGTGGATGCTACAACTCTGGAAAATGGGGATGTCAGAATTGTGGCCTATTCGTCCAGCAATGCAGTATTCTCTAGGACTGAAGGTGATGTCGTTGAACTTGACTTCACTATGGATGGCCTGGGGGGCTACTATAGTCTTCAATTTACACATCCAGTTATTGGTGATATTAATTCAGAGAATATTATAAGTGATGATTACAGTGGAACCCTGGAAATAGCTTCACCTGATCTGGCAGTTAATCAGACCTCATTTGACTTTGGTTTGGTCTCAATATTTGATACATCCCAAGTGAATCTCACTATCTCAAATACAGGTAGTGATACTCTGCATATCAGCAGTCTAATATTTGATGAAGTCTCATTCTTCACTGATTTTGAAGCTCCCATCCAGATTAACCCATCAGCCAATCAGACAATTCCAATTCAATACCACAATTCTACAGAGGGTGTTCATTCCGCCAGTTTAAGAATTCGCTCAAATGATCCAGATGAAGATCCCCAGGACATTGCCCTTACTGCCAATTCTTTCATACCCAACATCATGCGGATTGAGGTAGCTACGCTCTATTCTCTCAGTTCTGGATGGGTAGGTATCAGCATTGAGAACAATGAACCCTTCGTGGGTTTTCAGTTTGACCTGGCGTATCCAGCAGGAATAGAATATTCAGGGGCTTCTGAGCTAAGTTCCAGAGCAAATGGACACCAGTTCAGCATCACGGATTTAGGTAACGGGACACTGCGTATCATCGTATACGCTCTGGATCAGAGTGAATTTACTGGTACAACCGGTGAAGTAATCCGCTTTCACTTCAACGCGATTGATACCACAGCCGGGCTTGCCCTGCAACTCACCAACCCAATCATTGGTAATGCTGCCTCAGAGGACATCCTTTCATCCTTTGAAAATGGATCCGTCCAGATCGAGTATGGTGGTCCCACGATCAGTTCACTTGGACCCCTAAATATTGCAGAGGATGCAGACAGCACGATCACCTTTGAATCAAGCTATCCAAATATCTCTGATCCAAATACATCAAGCGCCGACCTGGTCCTGAGTCTAAGCGGATCCGAACATGTTAATGTTGAGATCAGTGGCTCAACCTGGATTCTATCACCCGCTGCAAATTGGCACGGAAGTGAAAACCTCGAGATAATTGTGTCGGATGATCATTATGCTGACACCACCTCATGGACGGTAACAGTCAGCCCAGTAAATGATGCTCCGGTATTAGCTTCAATCTCAACTCAGGAGATCACCGAGGATGGTGAACTGGTGATCGTGTTGAGTGCTGCGGATATAGATGGTGATGATCTCACTTTTAGTGCAGTGAGTGCCAATGAGAATGTGTCAGTACTGGTCTCCAATGACAGTCTGTATATGATCCCAGCTGTAGACTGGAATGGCAGTTCAGTGATTACTGTGACTGTTGATGATGGTAGTGGATCGGAAAACGCTACAGATAGTGGAAACTTTACACTGACTGTAACTCCAGTAAATGATGCACCTGTTTTGGCAGAGATCAGTTCCCAGAGCACACCAGAAGAGACAGCGATCGATGTCGCTTTAAGTGCAGCTGATATCGATGAGGATGATCTTACTTATAGTGCAGTGAGTGATACTTCAGCTGTTCTTGTCTCAGTTACTGGTTCAACTCTGACTCTAACTCCTCAGACGGACTTTATCGGAGATGCGGTTATTACTGTAATGGTTATGGATACCGGTCTATCAGATACGAGTAGCTTTTCATTAACAGTAACACCAGTAAACGACGCCCCGGTTCTGTCCGAACTTTCCGCACAGGAGATCATAGAGGATAGTGAATTAGTGATCGTTCTGAGTGCTGCGGATATAGATGGTGATGATCTCACTTTTAGTGCAGTGAGTGCCAATGAGAATGTGTCAGTACTGGTCTCCAATGACAGTCTGTATATGATCCCAGCTGTAGACTGGAATGGCAGTTCAGTGATTACTGTGACTGTTGATGATGGTAGTGGATCGGAAAACGCTACAGATAGTGGAAACTTTACACTGACTGTAACTCCAGTAAATGATGCACCTGTTTTGGCAGAGATCAGTTCCCAGAGCACACCAGAAGAGACAGCGATCGATGTCGCTTTAAGTGCAGCTGATATCGATGAGGATGATCTTACTTATAGTGCAGTGAGTGATACTTCAGCTGTTCTTGTCTCAGTTACTGGTTCAAATCTGACATTGACGCCTCAAGTCAATTGGAATGGCAGTACCCAAATAACAGTTATTGTTGATGATAGTTCAGAGGCTACAAATTCAGCTGATACAACGAGTTTTACGCTAACCGTAATACCAGTCAATGATCCACCCCAAATTCACACAGCTGTCCAGGATACATCAATATTTGAAGATATGTCCCTCATGATCCCGTTCTCGATATCAGATGATGATGAAATGGATAGCCTTATCGTTCGAGTAAGTGGAGATATTGAACATATTTCCGGTTCTTATGCGGATTCAATCTTCACGATCATACCAAATGAAAACTGGAACGGCTCGTCTCTGTTGGTACTGGAAGTCTCAGATAATGATACAACAGTCTCAGATACTTTCAATTTAGTAGTGTTGCCTGCGAATGATCCACCTGAGGCATTTGATCTGATCTATCCAGGCAATGAACTGGTTCTCGACGATGCTGACAGTGTTGATGTATCCTTTACATGGGAATCAGCTCTGGATGTTGATGGTGATTCGCTTTCCTATGGCCTGAGTATCTTTAGTGATAGTGAATTTGATTCGGTTTTCATTGTTGCAGGACCTCAACTCAGAATGAATATCGAGGACTTCCCCAGAGACGTTTGGCTAAATTGGGATGTTTGGGTGACTGATGGGCAGGATACGATCTGGTCGACATCTACATTTTCATTGATGATTGATCAGACCGTTGGGATAAATGCACAAGCATTGACCCCAGATGAGTTTGTCCTGAATCAGAATTTCCCCAACCCATTCAATCCCACGACGACAATTCGCTATGGTTTACCTGAAGTGACAGATGTTTCTGTCATTATCTATGATTTAAAGGGGCGGGAGATCAGATTCTGGAGTTTTGATTCTCAAAGTGCAGGATGGTATAATCTTGCTTGGCAGGGAGATTCACAGAGGGGTGAACAATTCGGTACCGGACTGTATTTCTGCAGGATTGTAGCGGGTGAGTACTCTAAAACCATTAAAATGATCTACATGAAATAGGTGAATGAGATGACCAGAGCATTAGTTATCACACTTGGTTTAGTTAGTTTCCTTTTAGCCGGCGGAGAAGTACCTCCTCAGTTGGACCCCTACAATCCTCAATACGAGCCAGGCGTCGTGCTGGTAAAGTTTAAGGACACTGTCCAGTTGGATCATAACGCCCTTGCGAGAACCACTAATCCTGTGTTTGGCGTTTCCAGTGTTGACCTACTGAATCTTGAATTTGAGATTCAGGAAGTTCACAAAGTCTTTAGCCAGCCGGCGAAAAGATCTGTAGCCAAAATGGTTCAAATGCCGGATGGCTATATCGAAGCACCAAACCTGCATAATATTTATAAACTAAGTTTCAGCGGAAATGCCTCAGTTGAATTGATGATCCAGGCTTTTGAAGAAGATCCCAATGTAGAATATGCAGAACCTGATTATCTATTCAGAGCAATGGAAACCATCCCTGATGACCCGATGTATTCGCAGCAATGGCATCATGCTGCTGTCAATGCTCCAGCATTGTGGGATAGCACAACAGGTGATACTTCTCAGATCATTGGAATCATTGATACAGGTGTGGATTGGGATCATCCCGATCTGGCTGAGAATATCTGGATCAACTGGGCCGAGTATCACGGAGCAGATGGTGTTGACGATGACGGTAATGGTTATGTGGATGATATTCGTGGTTGGGATTGGATAAGTGATGACAATGATCCCAATGATGACAATTCTCATGGGACACATGTGGCAGGTATTGCAGCTGGTGTGGGCAACAATGGAATAGGGATCACTGGCGTGAGTTGGTCTTCCAAGATCATGTCACTCAAGGTTTTGCAATCTACGGGATTCGGAAACAGTTCTGATATAGCTTCTGCTGTTGAGTATGCAGGTAGTAATGGTGCAACTGTGATGAATCTGAGTTTAGGCTCTTATGGACATTCCCAGGTCATGGAGAATGCTTTAGCTGTTGCATACAACACAACTATTGAAGTTGCGGCAGCAGGGAACTCAGGGTTATGTATTGGTCCCGGACCTTGCCCGGACATGAGATTTGGTAGTCCAATGTATCCAGGGGCCTTTTCTTGGGTATTAGGTGTTCAAGCAGGCGATGCTATGGGGCCAATGGGGTTCTCCAACTATGATCAAGATGGACCTCAAGAAAGTGGATACATCGAAGGTTATAACTATGAGATAAAAGCCCCTGGTGCTGGCATCAACTCTACCTTTCCCAATGGTGGGTACCACTCTTTGAATGGGACCTCAATGGCCAGTCCAATTGTTGCTGGAGGTATAGCAAATATCTTGGTTTATGAGGAGCCTATTTCTACTGAGTTATTCAGAGCCAAGCTCATCAACAATACTGGAACCCATGTTGATCTATACGAGACCCTCATAGCATCTGAACCTGACCCTATACTAAGTTATGTATCCCACACTATCGTTGATACTTGTGAAACTTGTGACAATGATGGACGTGCTGATGCTGGTGAGACCATCGAGCTCTGGTTTACAGTGAAGAACTATGGTGGTTATGCTGACTCGGTGACGGTGTCTACCTACTTTGCTGATTTCGAGGATACCACATCTGCCCAAATACAAACTGGCCAGGCTTATATTGGAGATGTTTCATCTTATTCGCAACTCTCAAATGAGTTAGATCCGATTGTCCTTTTTATCTCTGATAATATTGCCAATAATCGTCAGATTGGATTTGATGTTTTTATGTCGGATAGAGGTAATGAAAGTTTCTCAACAGGGATAGTTTTAAATATCCAGAATGGTTTTGAAGTCGGAGGTGTGTTAATTGAAGATGCTGTCTGGACATCTGAAAGGGAATATCTAGTAACTGAAAATTTGAGAGTTTCAGAAAATGTGAGGCTTACTGTTATGCCAGGTACGAGAATATTGATCAGCCCGGGAAAACAAATTAGCATACGTGGAAGTCTGCTGATGGAGGGAACGAAGGATAGTCTCATATATGTAACATCCGCGAGTGGGATGCCTGACGGCAAAGGATTAGTATATGGGTCCGGAACTTCTCAGGCAGACACAATCTCAATAGAATATGTGAACTTTTCAAATCTTGGGGCAGTATTTGAGGGGGTTTATGGGTGGAAACATGGACTACTGCAGATAAATAATTGCATTATTAAGCAAAATGGAGCGGGAAATGGTGCAACAATAATCTACAACGTTGGGCCTCGTTGGGGATCCTCATCTAGTAATTTCCAATTTATCGGTAATTTATATACTGGAAATTCAGGCAAATTTGTATTGAATACTTATTTTGGTGGTCAAGCAGGCAATGTGGCATATATGCAAAATAATTTATATATGGGAAATTTGGGCGCCCCTTATGGTGGTTCGTACCATTACGCACCAATTAATGGAGTTGTTAATTCATACCAGTTGCCAGATACTTTAGCGCATTATTATGGCAATTCATATGTGAATAATAAAGGTGCCGGTGGTAATCATATTTCAATTGGTGTTGGGGGGAATAGTTCTATTATGCCATTTGAGGATAACTACTATGGTATTGAAAACTTGTCAATCATAGAACAAGAATTATTCTATGATTTTTATGATGATGCTAGCTTGCCAATGATCCAGTTTACTCCAATTCTTACTGAACCTACATCAGCAACACCAGGTTTTTCATGGAAAGTAGAAATAGACGCAATTAATATAAATAGATATGATAATCCATATAATTCAGTTGCAGGACTCGGTATTATTGGACCAGAGACTCACAAATTTGATGTCTATTTCAATCGAGCGATGGATACAACATTTACACCCTTCCTGACCTTTGGAGTTGACCAACCTTACACTCAGCATGTTGTGAATGATAGTGCCTCCTGGTCTACAGATGCTTCAATCTGGACTGCCTATAAAACAATGGGAATAGAAACTGGAGATGGGATCAACCGGATCAGAGTATCAGGTGCTCGAGATGATGAAAACTTCGAGATCCCTATTGAGGATCAAAGGTTCGAGTTTGCACTCCAAGCAGCGGGAGCAGCGTCAGTACAATTTATAGCTACACCTGGTATCGGTAAGGTTGATCTTGAATGGCCTCCGGCTTCAACAGATGATGCCCTTGGCTACAACATGTATCGTAGCCTGCGTCTCAATGACTCTACCTGGGCATCCTATGAGATGACCAATGACATCCTGATAACAGATAGTACTTATACGGATTTTGAGGTCATCCCTGATAGTACCTATAAGTATCAGTATACCGTATTAGGTACAGACTTCGCTGAGAGTGATCCCTCCAAGACAGTCCCCGCTACACCTTTCTCAGCTGCCAATGGCGATGCCAATGGGGATCTTGCAGTAAATGTTCTGGATATCATCTCCATGGTATCCTATGTCCTAGAAGGATCCCCAACACCGTTCCTCTTTGATGCAGCGGATCTCAATGGCGATGATCAGGTTAATGTCCTGGATATTATCAGCGTGATCAACATCATTCTGGGCAATACAGCCAAGATTGCTACTCAGCCAGGTGAAGCTATTGCAGCTCTCGAAGACAACGAGTTCTGGATCTCATCTCAGAATCCCATTGGTGGTTTACAGCTCAAACTGTCCGGTGATCTCGAAAACGCTCGGGTCACATCTCAGTATGCAATGGAACTCACTAGCTCAATCAATGCTGACGGGGACATGATTGTATTGCTATACAGTATGAGTGGAGAAGTGCTTCCCATCGGAAATCACGCAATCGTTAGGATCGAGGGTACAGGAAGCATCTCTATCAACGAAATGATTGTTTCTGATCCCAGGGGTCAGGTCATGTTGAGTCGGATCGGTGATCCCAATGAGGTGAAATTACCCAACACCTATATCCTGAAGCAAAACTATCCCAATCCGTTTAACGCCTCAACGACCATTGAATATGCAATCCCCGAAGTGTCTGATATTACGATGACGATCTACAATCTTCGTGGACAGAAAGTATTTAGCAGGACTCAATCCAGTGTTGCCCCTGGATGGTACGCTTTCACATGGAATGGAAACGATCTACGTGGGAAAACCATGGCTAGTGGTCTTTATCTTTATCGATTTGAGGCAAAGGGCTACTCCAATGTGAGGAAGATGCTGCTCTTGAAATAATCTAGTAAAAGCTGGACATACATGAAAACCCTCGGTGAAATGCTGAGGGTTTTCAATAACCGGTGCGGGTATCAAAAAGGCTAAAAGCTACGATTAATGGTACTTTGATTTTGAGATGAGTTTTGAGACGATGTTTATTGACTTCAAACGGTGTTGCCAAGTATTCGAATCTGAGTCCATATACCCGGGGGTATTTGATACTAGGGATACTTAATCCCTGGACACTATCTAATAAAACAGTATCCCACAGTCACTTACGGCAATCTAAAAAACGCCATGTGCATCTGGTGATACATTTTAGCCTGTTTTGAGCTATTCAGTGGGTGAAAACCGTATAGTGAAGTGAAATATTTGATTTGCACAGAGTGACTCAGTGCAGAGTAATATGATCTGTATACTTCTTTCCATGCCGGCACCCCTTTCATCACAGCTTGTATGGTGAGGCATCCATCCTAAATTCGCTGATAAACACTACGGTTTGATAATTGAATAATGATTGATCTCTGAGGCGGCGCCATGAATCCTGATGAACAGCAATTCCTAAAAGACCTTGAAGCCAAACTATGGACCACGGCAAACAAACTGCTCCCATCACTGGATGCAGCCGTTTACAAACATGTCGTACTAGGTCTCATCTTCCTGAAATACATCTCTGATACCTTTACTGAGCGACGGGATAATCTCGTCAAGAACTTTACAGACCAAGACCATGATTACTTCATCTCTGAATCCTCAGCTGACTACATGGTAGCCGAAGAGCTGGAAGAGCGTGACTACTACACGGAAAAGAACGTGTTCTGGGTGCCTGAAGCAGCCCGCTGGACAAACCTGCAAACCTATTGTCGTGTATCTCAAGGTGCACCACTACCCTGGGGTGGTGAGTTCCGTGGGGTGGGTCGCATGTTGGACGATGCAATGGTAGCTATCGAGAAAGAGAATCCAAGGCTCAAAGGTATCCTCAACAAAGATTATGCACGCTTGGAGGTGAACGACAGCAAATATGCTGACCTCGTTGATCTCATCTCTACCGTCCCGTTCCAACATGAATCTATGGGCTCAAAGGATATCCTGGGTCATGTCTACGAGTACTTCCTGGGTGAGTTTGCGAGTGCTGAAGGGAAGAAGGGCGGTCAGTTCTACACACCCAAGTCTATTGTTTCGCTGGTTGTGGAGATCTTGGAACCATATGAGGGTCGTGTCTATGATCCGGCCATGGGATCTGGTGGCTTCTTTGTCCAGAGTGAGAAGTTTATTGAAGCCCAGGGCCAGAAGATCGGTAACATCTCAGTGTATGGACAGGAGTCCAATCCAACTACCTGGCGATTGGCTGCTATGAACATGGCTATTCGGGGAATTGATTTCAACTTTGGCAAAGGACCAGGCAATACCTTTGATGATGACCAACACCCAGACTTGAGAGCGGATTACGTCATGGCTAATCCACCTTTCAATCAGAAGGAATGGTGGGATGGTAGTTTTGAAGGTGATGAGCGTTGGAAGTATGGAACGCCGCCTAAGAACAACGCCAACTTTGCCTGGTTACAGCACATGCTTCATCACTTAGCTCCCAACGGGTCCTTGGGCTTGTTGCTTGCGAATGGCTCCATGAGTTCTATGTCAGGTGGTGAGGGTGATATCCGAAAGTCATTGATCGAGAATGACCTAGTGGAGGTGATGTTGGCTTTCCCGGGACAACTGTTTACCAATACACAGATTCCGGCTTGTATCTGGTTTCTTACGAAGAATAAGAAGGCCAGGGGTGAGTTCAGGGATCGGAGCGGTGAAGTGTTGTTCCTAGATGTACGAGATAAAGGGCATATGGTCTCGAGGGTACAAAAAGTGCTTAGTGACGAAGATCTTGCCGAAATAGCTGGAACTGTGAGGAAGTGGCGAAGGAAAGATGATTATAAGGATCAACTTGGACTGAATAAGGTAGTCTCTCTCGATGAAATTAGAGTAAATGATTATGTCTTAACGCCAGGCCGGTATGTTGGTACAGCACAGATCGAAGACAAGGGAGTACCATTTGCTGAGGGTATGTCTGGATTGACCCAGAACCTATACCGACAGATGGAAGATTCTGAAAGGCTGACCGAAGCGATTAGGGAAAACTTAAAGGACCTAGGATATGGGGAGTAAGTGGGAGAACAGGTCTATATCGGAGGTGTGTAGCCTGATTGTTGATTGTGTTAATAAGACTGCCCCTAAAGTAGAATATGAAACCCCCTTTAAAATGCTTCGTACAACGAATGTGCGGAATGGTCGTATCAACTTGGACAACTGCAAATATGTCGATGAACAAACATATCAAAAGTGGACTCGACGAGCTTTAGTAAAAAAAGGAGACGTTTTACTTACTCGTGAAGCTCCAATTGGAGAAGTGGGACAAGTCACGACTGATGACTCAGTGTTCCTTGGGCAAAGACTTATGCAATATAGGGCTAACAATAAAATACTTGATAGTCGCTATCTGTTGTATTCGTTTCTCAGTCCTGAAATGCAGAATCAATTTAGGATACACGAAGGATCTGGTTCAGTAGTAAGCCATATCAGGGTACCGGATTGTTCAAAGTTTGAAATCCCAGTACCACCATTACCTACTCAACAGGCTATTGTTAATGTGCTGGGAACCTTAGATGACAAAATCCACCTCAACAACCAGATCAACCAAACCCTGGAATCCATCGCTCAGACCATCTTCAAATCCTGGTTTGTGGATTTCGATCCGGTGAAGGCCAAAATGGAAGGTCATAAACCGGAAGGTATGGATACCGAAACCGCTTCCCTGTTCCCAGACAAGCTCGTGGAGTCGGTGCTGGGGATGATTCCGGAGGGGTGGGAAGTTGCTCCAGTCTCGGAAGTATCGAGGGTTGCCATTGGTAAGACACCCCCGCGTAAGGAGTCAGAATGGTTCAGTACCCGTACGAGTGATGTTACATGGGTTTCCATCAAGGATTTAGGTTCTTCTGGGACCTATGTTTTAGAATCGAAAGAGCAGATCACTAGTGAAGCTCAGATGAAGTTTAACGTCCGACTGGTTCCAGCTAACTCAGTGCTTCTCAGCTTCAAACTGACAATAGGTCGTGTTGCGATAACCTCACATGAGCTTACAACGAACGAAGCAATTGCTCACTTTATACTCCCTGAGAATGCAAGTATGTCAACCGAGTACCTCTATCAATACTTAAAGCAGTTCGATTATTCAGCTCTGGGTAGCACAAGCTCCATTGCATATGCGGTCAATTCAAAGATAGTGAAGACCATCCCGGTATTGTTTCCAGATAGTGAAATATTAAGTAGATATCATCAAACAATTGAGCCAATATTCAAGATGATTTACAATAACCAGTTGGAATCAAAAACGCTCATCAATATAAGAGACACTCTATTGCCCAAACTCATCTCCGGTGAAATCCAGATCCCAGATGCGTTTGATGGAGAAACTATATGAAAACATTTGACTTGACAAGAGAGCGACTTCTCAGACTCAGGAGGTTTGACCTAGCTACACTGCTGAAACATGCACAGTACGAAATTGATTCAGCTCCAGATGGCTTTGACTGGGTAGATTCATATACACCGTTTATTATCAAAACACCCGAGCCGATCAGTAATGCTTTGGATTCACTATACAATTATGATAAGAAGAAGATAATTGATGCTGTTAAAGCAGTAGACTCAGAAGCAACTACAGCTGGAATTCAAGATGACAACTTCACCGTAATAGCAGTATCTTCAGAAAAGGAAATTGAAGATAAAACCATCACCATTGCTACATTGGTTCTTCAACGAGAGACCCTTCGTGCCGTGGGGATGGGTGAGCTACGAATTCAAGACGTTGATGATGACTACATTCTTAGGCATGAGGACTTACTAGCTTTATTCAGGTTGTGGGATTTGGAATATGCAGTCAAGTTTGTGAATCTGTGGGACTGGTTTAATTATTATAAACAGTATTTAGAAAGCTATGCTGAGCGTAGAAAATACCTGCATGACCTGTTTGAGCCATTAATAATGCATTTTGCGGGTGATATACCTG
>Ga0233437_1004377_pt1 | contig 16756 bp, 20 predicted proteins | sample SI_122_August201_FD_182714 | JGI IMG/M metagenome (GOLD analysis project Ga0233437, IMG submission 182714) | Seawater microbial communities from Saanich Inlet, British Columbia, Canada - SI_122_August2016_200_MG | ecosystem: Environmental > Aquatic > Marine > Inlet | place: Canada: British... | reverse complement strand
ATGAAAATCTTCTAATAGAGAAAAAAGTCGGTAAATCTTCATTGTTCAACCTAAATCTTAAAAATGATTTAGTATATTATTACCTTGCCCTTGCCAACCACAATAGAATGAAAAAACTTGTGGCATTATCTATTGAAGATATCAAAGATGAGGTAAAACATGTAACTTCATTCTTCAGTATTGCAATTTTTGGATCTTACGCAATACAGGAAGAAAGAAAAGATTCTGATCTGGATGTTGCAATTTTTTGTTTTTCAAGAGAAGAAGGAGATATAATAAAAAGATATCTAAACAATGCTAAAATAAAATCTCCTCTAAATCTTGATATTCATGTTATCATAAAGGGAGATATGATTGAAATGCTAACAAACACTGAAGAAAATTTAGGCAAGCAAATTGCAAGAAAACACATGGTAATTTATAATCATCAATTATTCTATGACCTATTAAACGGGGGGATGAAACATGTCAACAGAATCTAAAATCTATACTAAAAGAGCAATCAATGAATTCAATTTATCCACAATGATTATGAAAATAAGTGAAAATGATAATATCCAAGCGGAAATATTCAATATGCCACCTGACACATATTTTAGTGCTGTCATTTCACACGCCTACTATTCAATTTTCTACATAACAAAAGCATATCTCCATACAAAGGGAATAAAAACCAAAGTTCCTGAAGAGCACAAAAAGACTTTTGAAGAATTTAAAAAGTTAGTTGAAAAAGGTGCTGTCGATGTTGAACTTTTAAAAATCTATCAACAACTAATGATGAGAGCAGACACCCTTCTCAAGATTTTTCAAACAGAAAAAAACAAGAGAGGCAACTTCACATATAGAACTATTCCACAAGCTAATTTAGAACCAGCAAAAGAAAGCATTGCAAACGCAGAGAAATTCTTAAGGAATATGAGTAAATTAGTCACTAATAAGTCATAACAATAGAAACATTTATAAAGTTCTTTGCATGATAATGTACTATGAAAGCAACTCGTAGAGAGTTTTTGAAAATCTTTAGTATTGGTGCATTGGCTACTGCTATTAACCCCCTTAATGCTATTGCTGGTAACACACGTACTCTCGACAATGTTCTTGATGAGATTAAAAACAAAGAAAAGGCTATTAGCATTTTCCCGTCGAATGCTGAATTACGTTATGATCTTTATGATTTGTTTGGTGAAGCTGCTTCGCTTTCTTCTGACGGTAAACAACTTAAACAAAAAGCATCAGAAAGTTTCAAGGCTGGTGTTTCAATTGATATGGCTAAGAAAACTGTTGATGAGATTCTTGCTCCTTGTTATAAGAATAAATCTGTTATTCAGGTTGAGTATGATTCGAAGAAGGGCCAGAGTAATTTTGATAGGTTAGTTTATCAAAGGGATGTTAAGGCTTCGGCTAGAGTGCCGGTTTTGGCTATGTTTTATTGTAATAAAGACCCTGATAATGGAAAACTTGATACAATTTCGGCAAGAGATGCTATTATTATGAAGCAATTTGTTCGAAAATACAAAGGTGACATCAAATTTATCGTTCATGAAGCTGATACAAACCCAAAATGGCATGCAGACTTCAAAAGAGGCGGCACCAATCATGATAACATTAGAGGTATTCCATCTATTGCAATGTACTCTCCATGGGATGTTGTTAAAGGCGAAACTCGTGATAAAAATAATGGAAAAATGACACAAGTAGATATATTAAGAGGAGGCCCTAAAGACAACAATACTCTGATACGCTGGATGCCATCAATGGATCCCTATTGGATAAAACCTAATCTTACAAAACCTAATGGAAAATGGGTGCGACGCTTCTCGAATAGAAAAAATTCCAGTTCTGCAAAGATAATATACAATAAGTAAGGTTTATAAGCTATATTTTACAGAATTTCTTACATTATGATGAATTACAAGTATGTTATAGCTCTATTCTTGGTTATATTATTCATTCCTTCTGCATATTCTGACAATCATGACCCCTTCAGTGATGGTGCTGGTGATGACCCCAAAGGCGACACCCCCCAAACTCCCAACGAGGAAGCAATCGAAGCCCTCGGAGATACTGGCCTCGGACCAGATGTATCAGTCGCAGGTGGAACAACTGCGGGAGATGGTTCATCAATAACCGCAATCAGTATTGAAGGTCAAGTAGGAGAAGACGGCCCACCCCTAGATATCGCAGATGGAACTATTCAAACCGGTGAAAATCCATGCGGTGAAGGTGAAAAACATCAACCGAATCCTAACAAACCCGGTTGCATACCATGTGGAAAATGCGTCGTCATCCAACAAGCTTCAAAAGCAACTGTCGGTGATTGGCAAGTAACAGGAGGCACTGATTTAATACCTTATGAAAATGGGTATATAGATATCGGCTATGCAAATTCAGCTTCATTTGACCCATGGCTCTTAGTAAAAGGCGCCAAAAGAGCAGTCGCAAATGGCAAAAAGTTTACTTCAAGTGAAGCTGACACAATTCTTAGCTTACTAACTCCGAAAATTATCGATGCAATAGGGGAAAATCTAATGCATGATCTTGTTCATACTACTAATGACGAAACAAAAGTCAATGCAAAAGGTCTTACTGGCGTTAAAGTCACACCTGATTCTATAGATGCAGACAGTGTTGATGAACTAACCATAGGAAACACCCAAATTGGAGATGCAACCAATATCAATTTAGATGGAAACTCTATAACTGCAGACTACACAAACAAAATCACACTAAACATCCCGGACATCAACCCAACAACCATTCAAGAAGCAACAAACCTCAAAATCACAGGAGCAACAGTAACAGCAGACAGAATAGGACAAGTAAACCTAGGTGGAAATCTACCACTAATAGCAAAAGACATAGAAAATGTAATATTAACAACATCAAAAAGCGGAACAAAAAACATCTCCTTTGACACAACATCAACAACTCCAGTTCTAATACAAAACACCATGAACGTAACAAGAGTTGACATTATAGCAATTGATGGAATTGGACACGTAGATATCGAAGTGCAAAAAAATAAAGTCATAAACTACACTTTAACAAACGCATCGATTGATTTTTCATTTATGCAATCAGAACCTCTTGACTTATCAAGCCCTCTAATAATATCTTCAAGAGAAAATAACTCACGTATAATACATAAAACAAAAAATGAAAGAACAAAAATTCTACTTTCAGATTCAAACGAATCTATCATAAGTAAAAACGCTGAATACATAATTAATCCTCCTTACGGATTAGAACATGTAAGTTTTAGTGGCGGACGTTATGAAAGAGAATTTGATGACGACTATAAAAGCTTTAGAATAATAGCACCAAGAAATAAGAACTACTCTTTATTCTTTAACAAATCTGGAAACACTGAAATCCCAGCCGATGGAAAAGTAAACTTAAACAATCATTTTCTAGAACTTAGTAAAGAAGTTACATACCAAAGAAAAGGCTTCGACTGGAATCTTAACCCAACCGATCATCAGTTCCACTCCATATACACTGCTCTAACAGAAAATGCATATGCGCGATTTGATCTTGATGATAATAACACATTCGCCGACCTTACAACCGTAGGAGAACACTATCAAGTATTTTTCGAAGATGTTATACTAACAAAAAAAGAATCTTTAACAGGAGACTTCAATCATGAACCAACCCCTCCTAGCGTCAGAAGTTTGCAAAGCATGAGTCAACCCTTTTTAGTAACCGCCGATGAAAATGGTGTATACACAGATACTATAACACTATATGCAAGAAAAAAAGACGCAAAAAATAAATTCCTAGAAACTCATAAATTATATGATACCTGTTATGCAGAATGCATTCCATATCAAACCAAAACAGATACACTACTTGCATGGTGATGGCGGAATGAAAAAAGCACAATTATCAATATTCCTAGTCTTTGGTGTGATATTCATAGGAATATTCGTTCTTCTGTTAGCATTCGCAGGGAAAATCGATGTCAATATACCTCTAAAAAGAAATCCTACTTTTTCACCGATTATCGGATCAATAGAAAGTTGCAAATATCAAGCTTCGCAATGCTATCTTAAAACTATCTCAGAAAATGATGCGGGACTCGAACTTGACATGGAAACCTTAGAAGGAAGAAACAACAACTTCCAAAATATGCTTCCTGGAATGCAAGAATGTATCGGAGAAATACCTTTAGTAGCAATGGAAAGAGAAGAAAAAGAGATTATAGAATCACATAAATTCACGATGGACTCTGTTGACTTCTTTTTTGATGACGAATCCACATTGCAAAATGATGAATCCAAAGTTAAAGTTGGAAAATCATTTATCAATATTAATTGGCCTTTTTCACATTTCATGCAAGTAAGAAATACAGAAAAACCAAAAGAACCAGAATTCGATTTATCTTCATTGCACAAAACGGGACTCATAGTAACAATATATGAAATACATGACAAACCGGTATACGAGTTAACAAAGAAGACAACGACAGACAGTCAAAAATTTTACTTCATAAAATGAAATGGATAATACTATTACTATTGTTGATGCCAACAGCCATGGCAATTCAATGCATCACACCAACAAGAGGAATGCAAATAGGAGAAAATACTCTTTTATGTAAAGGTACCTATCAGCTAGATGAAGGATTCTTAATAAACAAAGATGATACAATAGTCAATTGTAACAACGCCATATTCGAAGGAATATATGCAAACGCTGGTGTGCGTATCATGGGGGCAAAAGATACTCTCCTGATAAATTGCACATTCAAAGACTATGAGGCAGGTGTTTACCTTGCAGGAGCAGACAAAGCCACTATGGTCGGAATAAAAGCAGAAAACAATGAGATAGATTTACGCTTCTATAAATCAAATAATGTAACATTCATAGGTTGCACAAATAAAATCGAGGAAATTGAATCAAGAGATAATAACATTACAAAAAATTCACCAAACTGCAAAGGGGCAATTCCAAACAAAGAGAAATGGGTTAAAAGAAATGAGAAAAAACCTGTATTAAAAGAAATCATAACTCATTCAACGCCTATCGTAGCAGCAGAAACCCCTCTGGATCTTATAAAAGAAATTACAATCAAAGATACTCAAAACCCACTCTTAAAAAATAATGCATATAAAATTTATGAAAATACAAAAAACTTTCTAAAAATAAATAAAAACCTCACATATCTACCAGACACAAACACTACAAGAATAGATATAAAAATCACAATCACAAATACCCTCCCTGAATTATACATATATGAATTTGTTCCGAAATGTCTGGCAGCAAAAATAGAAGAAATAAGTTTTAATGGACAAGGTCCCACAAGAATAATAGAAGCAGACCCTCTTTTTGTATGGTACTTTACAGATCTAAAACAAGGTGACATAATAGACCTTTCATACGAAGTAGAAGGGCACCCCTATGGTTTGCCTCAAACAATAACCGTCACTGATGAAGTCATGGTCCGGACTAATGAGTATATATGTGACAAACCACCTGAGACAATGGCTATTGGAGACTGCCTTCCAAAGAAACAAAACAGAGGATGGGTATTTCTACCAATATTTATTATACCAATAATTGCAGGATTATATATTTTCCTTCAGAAAAAAGTTGAAAAGAATTAAACAATACTCTTGCCTTCTTCACGTTCAAATTTCATGACAGTTTGTTTACCATCTGATGCATTCTCAAGAATCTTAAGTGCCTTTGAAAGTATATCCTCAGCTTCCTTAAACTCCTCGCATACTACAGATATATTGTAACTACCGCCACCTGCATAACGTAAATCTAGTTTCTCATCTACTTTATCCACTTCTACAAGTATTTTTTTGACGACCTCTACTCCATCACCAGCATAACTTATCAGGCTCAATTTACCTTTAAGTTCAACCAATGGCTGTTTTATTCTCTGACGAATAAGCGTCTCTAGCATTTTCGTCTCTTCAGGAGATAGTCCGAAGTCCTTCATGTCATACTTATCCATAACGACATCGAAAAAAGAATCATATATGTAATCATAATCTTTCAGAATCACACCTGCAATTTTTGCATACAATGGTTTGAATTCCGATTTAAGTTCAGTAGCTGCATTCTCTATTATCTTTTCAGCTTTCATCTCTTGTTTTATCATGGACATTTTCTTTAATCGCTGACTTTCAGAAACACGTCGTAGCGATAAATCTATATGTCCTTTTTCTCTAGTTATACGAAGAACCTTACATACAATTACTTTACCTTCCTTTACATATTCGTATATGTTACGAATCCTTCCAGGAGATATCTCAGAAATATGAAGAAGTCCAGTCTTTCCTGGAAACTCATTAAGTTTCGCAAAAACCGAGTGGAAATGTATCTTTGTAACAGTACAAACAACGTTCTCACCCTCCTCTGGAAAACCATCTCTCTTGTATAACATCGTATATCTTGCCAATTCAGGGTACTATATAAAGGTTTGGATAGAAATTTACTCTAGAACTTCAAGAATCCTTGCTTTAATTTTAGCCTTACTTCCTGCAGATTTAACTAGTTCCTTACCACAGATAACGCATTCAACTTCGCTTGCTGCTTTACCAAATACAATCTGTTCATTCTTGCATTTAGGGCATCGGACTTTTACAAATTTACTCGTAGATTCTTTTAACATTTTATATCAACTCAATACGCTTTGCACGGATTCCTGCTGCCTGTACACTTGTCTTTTTACACTTAGTACATGTATAACGTAAATCAAGCTTCTTTGTACTCTTTTTACCAGTCATCTTCCATGAACCAATTGGCTTACGTGAGAAACGTCCAAGATTACCAGTACCTCGCCTAAGACCTCGTGCACGTACACGTGAAATTGAACCACGTGACATCGTGTGATTTTTGTTCAGTCCTCGAAAAGCCTGATTCTTAACAGTATGCTCAGTATGTGTCTTACACTTTGCACAGAGCCGCTTAATCCGCTTTGGAATTTTCATACTGAGTCAAAGAAACGAGGTCCCCTTTATAAATGTTACTAGCGCATTTAAATATAAGTTCATTCTATATTTCTAATATGGCAATTAACCAAGACCCAGTACATCATACTTACATGAGATATGTAGCATGGAGCGTAACTTTTGCGTTTCTTGTCTGGTTCCTAAGAAGTGGAGAATTAATTCCTCTAATGTTATTCATAATTGGAATTGGCATTATCTTCCGGGAAGAAACTTATGTAAGAAGAGCTATGAGACGTCGGCACTAACTACTCTGAATCAAGATATTGTATTTTATTCTTTTTTAGAAGCATGTCTGTAACTTCAACCGGCAAATTTGATATATCTTCTTCTCTAAAAGGTCCATACTTGTTCATTTGAGGATCAACAAATTCTTCTACATCATCAATAAAACGAACAAGTTGCATGCCATCAGTTTTCTTTTTAGGAACAGATGGTACTTTTTCCTTTTTTGCTTTTGGAGTAGTCTCGACAACTTGCTTACCATCAAGAAGATTATTCAAAAGCCCCTTTCTATATGTGTCAAGCAATTCCACCATATCTCTGAATATAGCGGTTTCTTTAAGATGCAATCCTGAAGTATCTATAAGACTTGACGCGGTTCTACTCTTATTAAGCGCCATCGTAACTACTTTCTTCTCACGAAGATCATAAATCATCTTAACTATTTTTTTTGCATTCGCAAGTTGTTTCGATGTTTCTTCAAGCTCTTTTTCAGCAAAAACATTATCAGAACTTCTGTTTTTCCTAATCAACTCAAGTTTAGACTCGACATAAATAGCCACATCTTCAAAAAAAGTCTCTGATAACTTCTGCAACGTAAGATTACTTTTTTCTGCACGAAGAATCTCAAAGAGCTTCTCATATGTAAGATTAGTAGTTGATTCTGTTTCTGCCATTCTCCCCTAAAACAGGTGTACTTGGGAAGTTTATATACTTTTGCTTGAGAAAAGGTTTTATACCAGCTACCAATTTCTTTTAATATGGACCCAATCGAGACAGTTGCAATAGAAGCACTTCGTAACGCTCAAAAAACCGTGAGTGACCTTGGAGAATCCAGTAAAATAATAGTTAATACAAAACAGCGTGGAGAAATAGCACTTAAAGCTGACATAGAAGCAGAAAAAACCGTTATCGCCACGCTTAGAAAAGCAAAAATCCCAATAAGAATCATATCTGAAGAACATGGTGTAGTAGACATAATGCCAAACCCCATATATCTTGGCACGCTTGATGGAATAGATGGAACAGATGCACTAAAACGTGGTACTGATATGTATGCAACAATGCTTTCAATATTCAAAAATATTGATCCACGCTATAAAGATTTCTTATTCAATGGAATGATAGAACACTCCAAAGGAAACTTATATCATACAATTCCTGGACAAAAAAGTTTTATGGGAAACATTCCTCTTTTATGTAACCCTTCGGCAACTCTTGATAAGAGTACTCTAATTTTCATCGATGAATATATTGATATCAATATAAGAACATTCACAGATAACCTCAAAGGCTTTAACACTAAATGCTTGGGCTCCTCAAGCCATTACTATGCAAGCCTACTATCTGGTGAAGCTGCATTAATGCTAGAATGCACACGGAAAGGCAATCTTGAAGTAGCTGCCGCATATGGATTAGTAACAAATGCAGGAGGATGTATTGTAACTCTTGATGGACAAGACATAGGAGATAGAAAATATAACGAATTTGGACAAAAAGAACAGATTCCATTAATTACAGCAGCGAACCGTGCAATTCTCGCTGAGTTACGGGCGCACCTGCAGTTGTAGTAGAATCTCTTGCAGTAACAAGTGCACTATACAGAGAATCAAAAGCATATGAAGAGTGAGGACCACGACGTGTATCCGTAATAAAATAGGCTCTTCCTGGAAATAAAGGCTTTGCTCCCTGTATCAAAATCAAAGATGAATTAGGTTCTTGACCAACACCATATACTTTTTTAACATCATGTATTGGAATAACAGTCAACCCAGCACTCATTGGCTCACCTTTTGGTCTAGATACCATACCAGTAACATTATGAACACTCATGAAGCGCATTGGAGTACATTGATTATAATGATTTCCGACATATTGCGCAAATTCTTGTGTAGAAACTGCTTCATCTAACAAGACACCTATATGTCCTGTCCCATTCTTTACTACATTTAATGGCTTCATTTAGCGAAAAAAGAATCCTCTATTTATAAAATTAACTGTATTTACTACCTATTAGAAGTAACTTATTCCCTATAGGAATATCCAGCCTTTTCAACTCCATCAAAAGTAAGGATGCCGGATGGACGCTTTGAAACACCGCCAGGAAGCAACATTTGCTCAACTCCGATTTGCGCAAGGGGACGAATAATACTTTCAGTCACAGGTAAATATCCTGCACGAATAATCTCATTTAATATTTTTCCATATCCCCATGCAAATTTCATATTTTCCCCATTAATTTGATCAAGAGCAACAAACACTGTTTTATTGTCTCTTCTGTGATTATCCGTTGTTATCTTTCCATAAAAGCCGTCAACAATTCTACGAGCATCAAGATACTCTTTAGTGGACAACTGTCGTAAAAAAACACTATTTGCATACACAACCCTCGGATCTGCTATAGGAGGAGAAACAGTAACTATATAATTCCCGCCACTAGACAATCCCTGTTGAAGCATTCTTCCAAGATCCTTAATTCTATCTTCAGGTTTTTCGTCATGAGCCCCAGTGTCGCTTTGATCTCCCTTCAAAAATTCCTGTCCGAGTAAAGCATTAGTAGATTCATGTGCGTCTGCTGTTAACCAAAATTCTTCTCCTATTTCGCGAATCGCAAGATCTAATGGAGATTCATCACTATCTTGGCCTTTTTTCCAGTTTCCACCAAGAAAATTCAATCCATTATCAAAATAAGGATGCCTAAATCCTGCATCTTTCTGCTCGACCATGACCCATATGTCACTCTCAGTTTGATACCAAGGCAAAACACACGCTGAATGATGATTTAACTCTATCATAGTAACAAGTATTTCTACCCTCTATTTAAACTTTACTCAGTTTTTTAAATACAACACACATCTCATCACTATGGAATTCAAATATGAACTCTTAAAGTTCGGAGAATACAAAGATCAAGTAAGATGCCGTTTCATGAAAAATTGGTACTTCGATATTCCAAAAGCAACATTGAGTGCTCTTGGTAAATGGGAAATAACAAAAGATAAATCCCTAGAAATAGAAGAAACAGCAGAAGTAATGAAAAGACTTATCGATGATGGAATGAATAATCTTACCAATGCTATATCAAACAATAAAACAATATACTTACACAAAGGATGCGGAATTCCGTTAATCGGAAGCAATACTTTTGGAATAGTTGATCGTGGAACATCTTTAATAGAAATAAAACCACTAACAAGCTGTAATCTAAAATGTATACATTGTTCAGTCTCACAAGGAGGAGATGATAAAGAATTCGATTTTCTTGTAGAAGCTGACTACCTAGTAGAAGAAGTAAAAAAAGTACTAGATGAAAAAGAACTAAAGACACCAGAAGACAAAGTAGAAATACACTTCTCATGTCATGGCGAACCTTTCCTATACGGAGACATAATCTATCTACTAAAAAAACTTTCAGAAATACCAGCAGTAACTCAAATAACAACTGATACGAACGGAACAATACTAACTGAAGATTTCATTGATGAACTTGCAGACGCTGGCATGACGAGAATTAACTTGTCTATTCATTCTTTAGATCAAAAGAAAGCATCAACCATAGCAGGCGGAAACATTAGCGTCAAACACACAATGAAAATCGCTGAATATATAGCAAAACACCCAAAAATGAATCTTCTTATAGCACCAGTATGGATGCCAGGCCTAAATGATGAAGACATAAAGGAAGTAATAAAATATGCAAAAAAACTAAAAGCGACATTAGGCATACAAAATTATCTAAATTATAAAGGCGGAAGATACATACAAAAACAACTTGACTGGGACAAATTCAAAAGTCAACTTGAAGATTGGGAAAAAGAATTCAACACTAAATTACTAATGGATATGCCAAAAGATTTTTGCATAAGAAAAGTAAAACAAATACAAAAACCATTCAAAAAAGGTCAAACTATAGATGCAATAATAATCTGTCATGGACATAACCCCAGAGAATTGGTTGCAAAATCAGAAAACAGAACCATTACTCTTCCAAATTGCGATAAGAAAATTGGACAAAAAGTAAGAATAAGACTTACAAGACATAAACATAACATCTTCTATGGTGAAACTAGGTAAATATCTCTAATAACAGAAATAATACCAACATTTCTATATATTGTTCTAATTTCCATAACATTTTAAAACTTATTCAAGAATCTTATTCAATATGAAAGGAAGCGATCTAAAGAAACTATACCTTAAATTCTTCGAATCAAAAGAACATGCTATAATTCCAAGTGCACCACTCGTGCCAGAAAACGATCCCACAGTACTATTTACAACAGCTGGAATGCATCCATTAGTTCCATTCCTTATGGGACAAGCGCATCCTCTAGGTAAAAGGCTAGCAGATGTACAAAAATGCCTAAGAACTCAAGATATAGACGAAGTAGGAGACTCAACACATACAACATTTTTCGAAATGCTTGGAAATTGGAGTCTTGGCGATTATTTCAAAAAAGAGACAATCGAATGGAGCTTTGAATTTCTGACAAGCAAAGAATGGCTTGGACTTGACATAAAACGTCTTGCAGTGACTTGTTTTGCAGGAGATAAAGATGCTCCAAAAGATGTCGAAGCATCACAAATATGGTCTGACCTTGGAATGCCTGAAGAAAGAATTGCATTCCTTGACAAAGCCGAAAACTGGTGGGGACCTGCTGGAGAGACAGGACCATGTGGTCCAGATACAGAAATGTTTTACTGGAAACTAAATAATATTCCTGCCCCTAAAACTTTCGACCCAGAAGATGGAAATTGGGTAGAAATATGGAATGACGTATTTATGCAATATGAAAAAAAGGCAGACGGTAGTTTCATACCATTAAAACAACAAAACGTTGATACGGGTCTTGGTGTAGAACGTGTAGCAATGGCTCTACAAGGAAAAACAAATATATTCGAAACTGAAATGTTCAAACCAATAATAGAAAAAATTGATGAAATCACACCACAAGAATTTAGTAAAGAGAATCTAATATCATTCAGAATCATAGCAGACCATATGAGAGCTGCAACATTCATACTTGGCGATGTACGAGATATTATCCCAAGCAACGTAGATCAGGGATACATTCTAAGAAGATACATAAGAAGATGTATCCGACATCTAAAACTGCTTGATATAGACCTATTCAAAATTGATGCAACCGTTGAAATTGCTAAATTAATAATCGACTTATACAAAGACGACTATCCTCTACTTGAAAAGAAAAAGAAATTCATATTTGATGAACTAAAAAAAGAGGAAGACAAATTCCAGAAAACACTAGAAAAAGGTCTTAGAGAATTCGCTAAAGTAGGCGATGATGAAGTAGTAAGCGGAGAAGAGGCTTTCCTTTTGTTCCAATCCTACGGTTTCCCAATAGAAATGACTCAAGAACTTGCAGATGAAAAGGGAATTAAAGTAGATGTCGTTGGATTCAATCGGGAATATGAGAAACATAGAGCATCATCACGAAAAGGCGCTGAACAAAAATTCAAAGGCGGCCTCTCAGGTAACGATGAAACCACCGTTAAACTTCATACTGCAACACACATCTTAAATCAGGCATTAAGAAGAGTTGTAAACAATGACATAGTACAAAAAGGATCTAACATAACTCCTGAAAGATTAAGATTTGATTTCAACTTCGACCGTGCATTAACACCTGAAGAAAAAGTAGCAGTAACAAATGAGGTCAACCGTGTAGTTGATGAAGGAATTGATATAGAACGATTAGAAATGACTCCTGAAGAAGCCATAAAAATGGGAGCGCAAGCAGAATTTGGCGCACGCTATCCTAAAATTGTATCTGTCTACAAAATGGGTGACTATTCTATAGAAATCTGCATGGGACCACACGTGAAAAACACAAAAGAGCTTGGACATTTCAAAATAAAGAAAGAGCAATCAAGTTCTGCTGGTGTTAGAAGAATTAAGGCTATATTAGAATAGATTGTCCGAAATTACTTTTATTTTTTCGGTTAATATCAACTAAAACTATTAATACATTATAATCTCATTAAGAGATGAAATTCTATGTAGATACTTGTGTATGGATTGACTTACTGGATTCTAAAGAGAAAGATGTTATGAAACTATTCAGCTTGATTATTGAAAACAAGCATACTATATTACTATCAAACACACTGCGCAAAGAATTAAGAAAAATACTTGTAAGAAAAAATAGTAATCTATTGTTTGAACTATTTCCAATTGAGTACATAGAAGAAACAATTGTACAGCTCCAAGAAGGTAAAAAACTCGAGAAAATATTGAATATTCCTTTTGCAGATGCCGTTCACGCTATAAATGCTAGAGATAACAACTCTATATTAATCACAAAAGATAAACATTTCCAAAAGCTAAAATCGATCAAAACTTCTTATTCCCCTTCTCTTGCAATAAAACTTCTCTCATAACTTCCTTAGCAGATTCCTCTCTTATGCGTTCATATTCTTCAGGAGATATCTTTATTCCCCCTGACTTCCTTATCCTATCAACCTCTGCAAAAAAACGCTTTTTTTGCACTTCTTCTAGTTTTTCTCGTAGGGCAGCCCTGATGAATTCAGTTCTATTATGAAAACCCGCAGATTTTATTGTGCTATCAATTTTCTTAAGGAAAGAACTATCCATTTTGAATGTAACTAATTCTGTCACCATATTAACACTGTATATACGATGCATATATATAAAGATTTGGATTTTTTACTTCTTCTTAAACATAAAATGCAAAAAGACTCTAGTCCCAAGCGTTATCTTGTCATAATCAATCAACGAGAATTTATCTTCAAAAAACACTGATAGCTCTTCTTTTTTCCAAAAAGAGAAAAAACGCTTTGTCTCAGGGTGATTTTTATCGTTAATCATCCCTTCGCCATCTCCATCCTTTACAGCAACAAACAAAATTCCTCCTGGTGCAAGTATTCTATGCAATTTAGAAACAACATCCGTGAATTTATCCTTTGGCACATGTAATAATGATGTTACAGCCCAGACACCATCAAACGAATCATCATCAAATCGTAAATTCTCTATATCCATTACCTCTGCATCGAGTCCTCTCTCTTTACAAATATCTATCATTTTTTCAGAGAGGTCAACACAAGTCACATCACACCCTTCTTCCATAAAATATGCGGCATGGTCACCCGATCCACATCCAAGGTCAAGTACTCTTTTACCAGGTATAGCAGCAAGAAAATCAGGGAACTCTTTACGTCTTTCGAGCTCAAGAAGAGCTTTAAATTTCTCAGAAAACTCAACAGCGTGCTTATCATACGATTTTATAGTTTCTTCCTTATAATCATCCATACTGTATTTTAATTGCCATGACATTATAAATATTCCCACAAACCTTATAAATTCTCATCCTTAATCAGTTAATTATGGATAATCCGAATATTAAGATAGGGCTTGAAGTACACGGTTATATTGATGTAGAGCAAAAACTATTCTGTAACTGCAAAATAAATCACAATGCGGACCCAAACACAACAATTTGCCCTAAATGTACTGGTCAACCTGGCACAAAACCAATGGCCACAAATAAAGATGCTGTAGAAAAAGCAATAAAAATAGCACTCATGTTAAATTGTAAAGTAAACAATCGATTATTGTTCCAAAGAAAACATTATTCTTGGCCTGACATGACAACTGGATTCCAAAAAACAATGTCTGGTTCTTATGCTGTGCCAGTAGGTGAGCACGGAAATTTTAGAGGAATACGAATAGAAGAATGCCACCTTGAAGAAGACCCTGCTAGGTGGGATCCAGAAACTGGCAAAGTAGACTACAACAGAAGTGGATATCCTTTAATAGAAATAGTTACAAAACCTGACTTTGAATCACCAGAGCAAGTAAAAGAATGGCTTAAAGCTTTAGTAACAACTCTTTCATATATCCAAGCAATCCATAAACAAGCAGGAATAAAAAGCGATGTAAACGTATCAATCAAACCTAAATACGAAAGAGTAGAAATAAAAAACGTAAACTCAATCTCGTCAATAATCGATTCTGCAGAATTTGAAATAGAGCGTCAGAAAAAAGAAGTAGCAGCTGGAAACAGAATACCACAACAAACACGTACATGGTCTGATGCTACAAACGAAACTCTTTTCATGCGTTCAAAAGAAACTGCACAAGATTACATGTTTATACCTGACCCTGATCTTCCAGCTATAATCGTAACCGAAAAAGATATTGATATATTAAGAAATACTCTTCCTGAATCTCCTGACACAAAAAAACAAAGATTAATCTCGTTGGGTATACCTGAAGAAGATGCAACGGTTCTCTCAAATGAATTCGTTCTTGTAGATTTGTTTGAAAAAATATCAAAAGAAATTGACCCTGCTTTGACTGCAAAGTGGTTGCGAAGAGAAGTAGTTCGTGTCGCTAATTATAATAAACAAGAACTTGAAAATTTATTAATAGATGAAAAACACTTAATACAATTACTAAAACTTGTAGAAGATGGCAACATAACTGAAAACGTTGCACAGAAACTTCTTGAAAAACTTATGGCAGATCCATTTGATGTAAATGAGTACGTAGAAAAAGAAGGACTCAAAACTCAAAGTGATTCTGGTGAGCTTGAAAAACTTTGCAATGAAGTAATTGCTGAACAACCTGATGCGGTTAATGACTACAAAGGCGGAAACGAAAAATCCTTACACTTTCTTATCGGTCAGGTCATGAGAAAGACACGCGGCACTGCAAATCCCGACGTTGTCCGTAAAGTTTACGAAAAATTATTAGAGTAAACTTTTTATACCCCTTTCTACATCCATTCATCTAATGGGCAGTAAAAGACTTGCTAGAAAAAAACTTAGAATTCTCATAAGTACATGGCGAGAGAATGTAAAACGTCACCTAGATTTTCGTTATGATGATACTGCAGTTGCTAAAGTTCTTGATGCACTTCCTGCGCAACAAAAACAAAAGAAACTCACTACTACTTATACAAACTGGCACCCTCAAATGCGTAAATGGAGAAGAATACATCAACCACATCTCAACCCCCTCTATCGGGCAATGAGAAAAATGATGTATTGCACACAAGACCCTTTACGTTGGCTTGATGAGATGGAACGTTTATCAGAAGCACGCTGTCCTGACCTTGCAGCATACTTTGCTGATATTTTGCTTTTTAGAAATGTGCCACAAACCAGTCAAGACAAAGTTATTGTTGAATCAGCACTGAAGCTTGCAAGAAACACTATGTTCGACCTTGAATTTGTAATAGCGCGCTATATTGCATACACACTAGATGATGCTCGCACTACAAACTTAGTTGAGGGTAACTTTCCTGCAACGGCATCATACAGCGCAGCTGGAGAAATATTTTCATATGTTGTTGAAAAAATGGTTAAATCTAGACACTCAAGCCTTATACTTCCACCTAAATATTCAAGAGATGAAACTTTACCTAAAAAACCTCATTATCATGCTCCGCAAGATGTCATCGTAGCACCTGCACATTCAAGTATCCACGATGTAATAAGCCATGCTCCTAAACCATTGAGCGAACGTATTCAAGGATTCCAGTTTCAGTAGAATACTGCGCAATAAATTTTAGAATTTT
>Ga0233437_1004375_pt1 | contig 16773 bp, 10 predicted proteins | sample SI_122_August201_FD_182714 | JGI IMG/M metagenome (GOLD analysis project Ga0233437, IMG submission 182714) | Seawater microbial communities from Saanich Inlet, British Columbia, Canada - SI_122_August2016_200_MG | ecosystem: Environmental > Aquatic > Marine > Inlet | place: Canada: British... | reverse complement strand
CCTACGGGAACAGCAGTTTTGATCTGAACCTCTCCTTTGATAACAAACAGATCTATCCCGGGGGAGATGTGGATGTCATCTTCAGTTTTTACAACGATGAGGATATTGATCAGCGGGCGATGAAACTCAGCCGTGATGTCCTGGTTTTCTGCGTGAATCAACCTATGAAGGCTAACACCAATCTGATGCAAGAGTTTAACCTGCTCGTCAAGACCAAGGTGTATTTGCGGAACAATTATGACAGTGCCAGTGGACAACGCAAAAAGACCCTGGATGATTTCACTACCCGCAACAACAGCAAACTCGATGAGCTTAAAAAATCATTCGCTGGGATCTTCAAAACGGCTCCGATCATTTCTGCTCAGCAAATTGTCAAGCCGACGGTCGTCACCGCATCGGATCCCAAAACCCGTTACGATGAAGCCCTCAAGCATCACTTTGATACTGTCTATAAAAAACATGATCTGGCAAAAAGCTATGCTACCAGTCCTGACGATTTGAAGAAAGCAGCTTCGAGCAAACAAACGTCTCTGGATAAAACACTAACTACAGCTGAGGATGAGGTCAATACCTGGGTGGAAATGGTCGGGCTCCCCAACAATGTTGCAGAAGTGGTGCGCCATTTTGAGGAAAAGCCCTATGGCTGGAAAGATCTGGCAACCCTGCATATCCTGATCATGCTGGCCCACAAAGAGAAGCTGCAATTTGAATGGAAAAACGAGAAAATTGAGATGGATGCGTTTTACAGTCAGGCGATCAAAAAACAGGAACGTTCCTCAATCACCTTACATGCCGTAGAACAAATTGATGTTGGTGTGCTGAATGATCTTAAACAAGCTTATCGGCACATCTTCAACGAAGACCTTATTCCTGAGCTTGATGCAAAGCTCCTGTTTCATGACTTATCGAAGAAGCTGGAGGCGAAGATGAAGCTCTATCGCCAGCCCTCCATTGACTATAGCCATGAGCCATTTGGAATTAGCTTTCAAACCTTCAACAACCTCCTTGAGGATCTACTCCCCATCCGTGATCCCGCCCGGCTGTTTAAGGAGCTCATTGATAAGAAAGATGAATTGAAAAGCGCCCGGGATGTTGCCAAAGAGCTGCTGGAATTCATCGATAATCAGTACCCAACTTATCAAAAACTCAAAGAGTTCAATAAGCTGAACCAGAGCAATTATGAGATGTTGGCTGAGGCAGATCTTGAGAAGGGATCCAAGTTGGCTCATTATCTCAACCATGAGCAAAAACCAGCTGACGCTTTCCCTGTGATGCGTAAGATCCATGAGGAGCTGGAAAAACTGATCAAGGATCAAAAGGCAGTCCTCCGAGACAAAGCTGTCAAGGTTTACGAAGCCATGGAGGCCAACCTTAAAGCCCAGGAAAAAGCCAACCAGGTAGCGGATTCAGATGCCCCAAGTTATGGCATCCATGCAATCGTTGATACCCTTAAAAACGAGTCCAGTATTGCCAATTTGCAACTGGCACTGGAACGGAGCGACACGAAGCAAGCTGAAGCATTGTCTAAGATAGGTACACTTAGTGGTAAGAAGTCCGTGACCCTGAAGATCTCCCAGCTGGGCCTGCCTGCCACCATCGATTCTCAGGATGAGTTGAAAGCATACGTTTCAGCATTTGAATCTCGATTGAAAGAAGAGTTAGACGCTGGCCATACTGTGATTGTTGTTTGATATTTGAGCTAGAATAAGGCGACGCAATGAATACCAATGCACTGAAAAAGTTTGCTCAAAAAGCCCGCAACCTGCTGTTGGAGGACGTGAGTAAACGCTTCCTCTATTGGGGGTTCGATAAAAAGGGCAATATCCTTCACAATGTGGAGGCCACTGGGGGGGGGTACTTATTCCGAGGAGCAGCTCATGATGATGCCAGCATCCCTCCCAAATGGAACTCATTAGTATCAGCAGTGGGGCGGCACAGCGTTCAGGATATCATTGAAGAAGCGGCCTACACCTGGTTCAATCGCCTCATAGCCATCAAGATTCTGGAGAAGAATGGTTATGATCAGCCTGTATTGACCTATGCAGCAGCTGATCTCCGTGAACCAGTCATTCTGCGCAATGCCAAAAAGGGAATCTATCCCACCAGCAATCCCCAGGAGATTCAGGCACTGAAGCGCAGACTGGCAGGAGCCAATGACGATGAAGCCTTGGCAGCTCTGCTGGTCTCTTATTGCCGCAATCACCAGCTGCTGAACCGCATTTTTGGGCATCTGGATGATTACACTGAACTATTGATCCCAGGAGCTTTGCTGGCCATGGGCGGTATCCTGGAGCTTATCAATGATGACAGCATGATTTCAGATGCTGAATATCAGGAAGTGGAGCTCATCGGTTGGCTTTACCAGTTTTATATCTCGGACAAGAAGGATGATGTCTTTGCTGGCTTTAAGAAAAAGAAGAAAGCCAGAGCAGAGGATATCCCAGCAGCTACCCAGATCTTTACGCCCAAATGGATTGTCAAATACCTGGTGGAGAACACCGTAGGGCGGATCTGGTTGGATCTGCACCATGACAGTCCCATCCGGGAGACTATGAAATACCTGGTCGAACCTGAGAATCATACTCCTGATGATCCCATCATCAAGGATGTTACAGAGTTGAAGATCTTGGATCCGGCAGTGGGATCCGGGCATTTTTTGGTGGTGGCTTTTGATCTCTTGATGCAGATGTATCAGGAAGAGGGCTATTCCAAGCGCAAGGCTGTTGCATCCATTATTGAACACAATCTCTATGGTCTCGATATTTGTCCCAGAGCAGTTGGATTAGCCAATTTTGCCATTTTACTAAAGGCAGCGCAATATCATGCAGAGGTTTTGCGAGAGTCTTATTACCCCCAGGTCTATGCCATGCCGGAAGCATTCGATTTTACACGAAACCAGGTTGAGATATTTCTGGGTTCTGTTGGAACAACACAAGTAGATGAAGTCCACACAACATTCAAAACTCTTAAACAAGGCCAGAATATTGGCTCAGCTCTGATTCTGAACCTGTCTGATGAGACAAAAGCCAATCTTCGGAATGCAATAAATCAGAGGGAAGAAGTGTCACTGGATCTCTCCGGCCTGATGACCCTTAAACGGATGCTTCCCTTTGCCCAGGTTGCTTCTATCCTCACCAATCATTTCCCAGCCGTGGTAGCCAACCCTCCCTATATGGGCAATAAGAATATGAATGTGGATCTGGCAGATTATCTCAAAGCCCACTATCCTAGAAGTAAATCGGATCTGTTTGCAGTATTCATGGAAATCTGTACAGCCCGTAATCGTAAATCCGGTTTAATGGGCATGATAAATCAGCAATCCTGGATGTTTCTTAGTTCCTTTGAGCAGTTACGGAAATTTTCGCTAAACAATTTCACCATCAATAGTCTACTGCATCTTGGACCCCGACTATTCGACGAGCTGAGTGGTGAGGTTGTTCAATCGACGGCTTTTGTCCAAAAACGAAGTGCCCCGGAAAACAATGTCGGGGATTACTATAGGCTGATTGATTTTAAATCAAGCGAGAGTAAACATGAACAATTCAAAATTCGATCTCATCACTATAACCGAATTGCTCAATCTGATTTCTCTAAAATTCCTGGGAGCCCTATTGCTTATTGGATAGGTATATCTATGCAGAAACTCCTATTGGGCAAAACACTACATGACTTTGGTGAAGCACGTGAAGGGATGACAACTGGGAATAATGAAAAACATATTCGGACATGGTGGGAGATTGATTTCAAGTCAATCTTTTTTTGGTGCCCCTCAAGGGATGAATCAAAGCGTTCATCATTAAAGTGGTATCCTCTGAATAAAGGCGGAGGATCTAGAAAATGGTATGGTAATCAAGACAGTGTGGTTAATTGGCAAAAAGATGGTTATGTGTTACAAACCACAAAACATCCAAGCGGAAGAATATGGGCTCACAATTTCAATTTAGACTTTATTTTTAATGAGCTTATAACATGGTCGAGTTTTGGATCAAAAAAGATGACTACTCGATATTTTCCCCCTGGATTTCTTTTCGATACTTCGGGATTGAGTTATTTCCCAAGAAATAAAACCAATTTTCTTGCTATTTTAGCTTTTACTAATTCGAATATCATACCTGCTGCTGCGGATCTGATCAATCCGGGGTTATCATTTAAACCAGGGTATTTTGAAAGATTACCCTTCCCTGAGATTCCTGAAAAGCAGCACGAAATAAACCAGCTTACGACAAAGTGCATTGATTTAGCAAAACAAGATTGGGATGAATATGAATTATCGTGGGAATTTTTTCGATTACCGCTCATAAGTTGCCCCCCATCCCTATCAGAATCTTACAAAACGTGGCGCAGCTCTGTGAGGGGAATTTGTAATGATATGTTGGAGGCTGAGATATCCATTAATGATATATTTGTCAGATATTGTAGCCTTGACGGGGAAGTGAGTTCAAAAGTTGCTGAAGATGAAATTTCCCTCAATTCAAATCCTAAATACCGATACGGAAGGGATAAAAAAGCTCCTGAACTGGAATCGCTACTTCTCCAAGATACGATTAGAGAGATGATTTCATTTTCAACAGGTTGCTTCATGGGCCGTTATCGACTAGATAAACCAGGACTCAATATTGCCCATCCCCATCCATCCTCTGATGAATTGTCCCAATATACTTACAATGGGTACACTTTCGAGATGGATGATGATGCAATCATTCCCATGATGGGTTCAGAGAGTCCCTTCTCCGATGATATTGTTCAACGAGTTCAGCAATTCGTCCTCATAGTCTGGGGCGAGGTCTCCTACACAGAGAACTTGAACTTCATCAACGAAGCCCTAGGCGAGGATCTGGAGAAATTCCTCACCAAGAAATTCTGGGACTTTCATAAAAAGATGTACAAGAAACGCCCGATCTACTGGCAGTTTGCTTCTCCCAACGGTGCCTTCAAGGTCCTCACTTACATGCACCGTATGAACCGCTTCACTGTCCAGAAGATCCGCCAGAATTATCTATTCAAGCAGATCAACTATCTGGAGTCAGAGATCACCCGCCTTAAAGCCAATGAAGCCAGCCTCAATACCACAGAATCAAGAAAATTGGACCGTTTCCGCAGCAACCTCCTGGAATGCCGGGACTATGACCTGCTTCTCAAGGATGTGGCAGATCGGCAGATCGAGTTTGATCTGGATGATGGCATGGTGGAGAACTACAAATTGTTTGAGGGAGTAGTGAGTAAGATATGATAAAAGTCTTCATCAGCAGCGTCCAGAGCGAGTTTGCAGCCGAACGTCAAGCATTAGTTGAATATCTCCAATCAGACGCACTCCTGGGACGCTTTTTTCAACCCTTCATTTTTGAGAATGTCCCTGCATCCAATCGGAAACCGGATCAAGTATATTTGGATGAGGTCCAAAGATCCGATCTTTATGTTGGCCTACTGGGGCAGGTTTATGGCAGTGTTCCCGACGACCAGCCCTCGCCGACTGAACTGGAATACAACGCGGCAACCGAACATAAGCTGTATCGCTTGATGTTTCTCACCAACCATGATCCCGATCAACGAGACCCCCGAGAGCAGCAATTCATCCGGCGTATTGAACAAGATGTGGTTCGAAGAACCTTCACAGAGATCTCAGAGCTTAAGACCGGTCTTTACTCAGCCCTGATCAAGTATCTGGAAGAAAAGGAATTGATCCGGTCCGGACCTTTTGACGCTTCCATTTGTAGCGGCGTGGATCTGAGCGATATTGATCCTGAGAAGGTCACTGATTTTGTCCGCATGGCCAGATCCAAACGAGGATTCTCTCTGCCCGAAACCGCTTCAGTGGAGCGGGTTCTCACCCATTTAAACCTGTCAAAGGGTGAGCAGCTCACGAATGCTGCCGTGCTGCTCTTTGGAAAAGATCCTCAGCACGCTCTGATCAGTTCCAGCGTTAAGTGTGCCCAATTCCACGGTAATGAAATCGTCAAACCCATCCCCGCCTATCAGGTCTATAAAGGTGATGTCTTCGAGCTGGTCGATCAGGCTGTTGATTTTGTTCTGACTCGTATTGATGCTTCAGTGGGGACCAGGAGCGAGGACAACCAAGCCCCACTGGATTATGAAATCCCCCGCACCGTGATCAGTGAAGCAATTGTTAATGCCATCGCGCATCGTGACTATACAAGCACGGGCAGTGTTCAGGTCATGCTCTTTAGGAACCGCATCGAAATTTGGAATCCCGGTCAATTGCCTCACAATCTCACGCTTGCTCAACTGAAGCAGGCTCATGCCTCCTATCCGGCAAATCCACTGCTGGCCGAACCCATGTATCTGGCCGGCTACATTGAACGCTTAGGGACAGGGATCCCCGATATGCTTGATGCCTGCAAATCCGTTGGTCTCCAGGAGCCGGGATTCAGGCAAGAAGACATGTTTGTCACCACAATTTGGCGAAAATCCGACATCACCGGGCAAGTTACCGAGCAAGCTACCAGGCAAGTTACCGGGGAAGCTACCACGGAAGTTACAGGGGAAGCTACCACGGAAGTTACAGGGGAAGCTACCAGGGAAGTGCAACGAGTGATTTTGGTTTTGAATGGGGAAATGAAGCGAGCTGAAATACAAGCCGCTTTGCAATTAAAGAACGATGAATATTTCAGAACGGATTATATAAATCCAGCGCTTGAAGCTGGTGTGATAGAGTTGAAATATCCCCAAAAACTAACACACCCCAATCAACGATACAGGCTCACTGAGAAAGGGCGATTGTTCAAAGAAGCATTGAATGAGCAAAAATAATGGATATAACAAAAAAAGTTATCGCGCAGTTTGCATCGAATCCCGGTTTAAAGGTCTTATTCTTTTTTGATGCTGAAAAAGAGTATGCTACTGAACTGTTTGAGGCACCCATCCCAGGAATCCATATAGAACAGGTAGATAAGCAGTATTTCAGCCTGAAGATCAAACTGGAGACCGAGCTAAGTAAGCAAAAGGTATTGCTCTATTTTCCAAGCTCACGTCCCACTGAGCAGGAGAAAGCAAACTTCATCCTCCTGGATATCCTGATTGCCAACAAAGAGCTCCTCTTGGACGATGTAGCAGATTTTATGGATACCTATCATCTTCTGCCTCATCAACGCAACACCGTAAGCCGCTACATCGATGAGCTCAAACTTAAGAAAAACCAGAAGGTCCTGGCCAAGATACTGACTGCCTACGATTTCAAGGAAGACAAGGTTGTCCGCGGATTGATCTGCAGCTATCTGGACTTCGCCAGTGTAGTAGATCCCAGCCTGATCCTGGCCAAATTATTTGTCCTGACTCTACCCGAGCATGCTGGGAAGCTGACTCAGGTTTTAAAGAAGTGCAGCCATGAAGCCCTCCAGGCCGAGATCCTGCGCTGGGTCTTTCAATACATTGAACTCTCAGGACAATCCTTGAGCAAAGAACTTCTCTTTACTGCACTTCGAAAACTCAAGTACAATGCCCTAACCCAACAGCAGGCTTCGGTTCATGGTATTGATCCTTATGGTTTATTGAAGCTCGGTGATCCGGTCACCTTGCAACGCCTAAATGCCTTGCTCATTGACTGGCAGAATGACCCAAAGCTGGGGTCAAGCCTGGATGAGGTCTTCAACACAACAGGCAAGGATATTCGTGAGAACGAGATCGTCCTGGCCTATGGTTTTGATGATACCTACAGCATTTACACCCGCAAATTGATCTATCTGGTTCTGGAAGGTGCGTTGAAGCTGGTTAAGGCACAACCCGGCAAAGTGCAAGGCATCCTGCAGGGACTGAGCGGAAGTTCCATTCTCCAAACTGATGTGGAAACCCTAGTCCGCTTTTGTGGTGCTGCTGCCAATTTCTTTGAAAGGCTTCTTTCGTATGGGTCCTTCACACTGGATTCACCCAAACAGTATCTGGATAGTTATGCCTCAGAGTATTATCGGGTAGATGCCCATTACCGGGAGTTGATGACCTATCTGGAAGCTGTTGGGAAACAGTCGCATCCTGATCTGAAGTATATGGATGAACTCATCGAAGAGATCCATACCCGTTATGAAAAATTTCTCATCGATCTCAATCGTGAATGGTTGGCCTGTCTGGACGGACAGAAATTCACGATGAAGAACATCCCGGTTAAAAAGCAATACGAGTTTATCCATGATTTCGTACAAAACCAGGATCAAAAGGTCGCTGTGATCATCTCGGATGCCTTGCGTTACGAAGTAGCCCAGGAATTGTTGAAGGAATTGCTAGCAGATACCAAGGGTCATGCAACGATTGACTATGTGATGGCAGGCTTACCATCTGTCACCAGCTGGGGCATGGCAAATCTGTTGACTGCGAAAACGCTGGAATATTCTGATGAAGCTTTGAGCATCGGAGGGATCAGCACTGAGGGCACAGAGAACCGCGAGAAGATCCTCAAGCAGATTGATTCCACGGCTGTTACGGTCACTACCAAAAAACTGCAGAGTATTGCCAGTCGCACGGAGATCCGCGAAACATATTTCAATCAAAAAGGGATCATATACATCTACCACGATGAGATTGACTCTACTGGAGATTCCAAGAAAACAGAACTGAGTACCTTTGCGGCTGTTACACGAGCCATAGCGGATCTCGCTGATTTGGTCAAGAAGATCCATTCGACCTATAACATCAGTCGGGTTTTGGTCACCAGTGATCACGGTTTTCTCTATAACCAGCGTCCCCTTTCTGAAGCGACCTTCCAGAAGGTCCCGGAAGGGAGCCATGCCAAATCTGCAAGCAGATATGTCATTACCCGGGATACAAAGCATTGCAGCCATGACTACATCCTGAGTCTTGAGGATTGTGCCAACGTGAAGAGTGATCTGAAACTGGTTATTCCGAGGGGTGTGAACCGCTATAGAAAACAGGGCTCAGGCTCCCACTTTGTCCATGGTGGTGCCAGTTTGCAGGAAATGGTAGTGCCTGTGATCGAGAGTACCCGCAAGCGTAAGGACATCTCTCAGAAGGTATCATTCAAACTCATGAACGAGAGTTTCACACTGGTGTCAGGGGCTATCAAGATCAAAGTCTTTCAGGAAGAGCCCATAAGTAGCAGCATGAAGACCCGCAGGATCCTGGCAGGGATTTACAATTCAGCTCAAGCCTTATGCTCCAATGAGATTACCCATGTTCTCGATTCAGGCTCAGAGCTACCCACAATGAGAACTCGTGAGTTTATTTTGAATCTAAGTAGTGGTGCCGGTCAGGAATCGGTACTCACTTTGAAAATATTTGATGAAGATGATGCGGATCGCTTGAACCCACTCAACATGGTGAAGGTCATCAACAACACGCTTATAGAAACGGACTTCTAATGGATCTACAGGAAAAAATACACCAGCATTTTGAAGGCAAGGTCGTTCGGAAAGATCTTACCAAGGGTCTTAAGGCCAATGCTGTAGTGCCTACCTATGTGCTGGAATATCTCCTGGGGCAACACTGTGCCACCAAGGATGAGGACATTATTGCTCAGGGACTGGAGAAGGTCAAGAATATCATCCGTGATCATTTTGTGCATCGGGATGAGGCTGAAGTTGTCAAGCACATGATCAAGACCAAGGGTGAACATAAGATTATTGATAAGATCAGTGTCACTCTGAATGAGACCAAGGATATCTATGAGGCCAGTTTTACCAACCTGGGGCTGAAGAAGATCCCCATTGCTGGCGAGATTATCCAACAGCACAAGAAGCTGCTCTCAGGTGGTGTCTGGTGCATTGTCAATATGGGTTACATGTTTGAAGAGGGAGAGCGCATGCCCTGGCTGCTCCAGGAATTGAAGCCCATTCAGATATCGCATGTGAATCTCGAGGAGTTCATTACACTCCGCAAGGAATTCACCAAAGAGGAGTGGATTGATCTACTCACACAGAGCCTTGGTTTAGAGCCATCACAATTCAATTTTCGGAGTAAACTCATTCAGCTTACACGTCTGATCCCTCATTGCGAGAACAATTACAACTTCATCGAGTTGGGACCTAAGGGAACGGGGAAGTCCCATATTTTCTCTGAAATGTCACCCCATGGGATCTTGATTTCTGGTGGAGAAATCACTCAGGCCAAATTATTCATCAACAACACCAACAATCAGATCGGCCTGGTAGGTTATTGGGATGTGGTAGCTTTTGATGAGTTTGCTGGGAGTGGTAAGACCGCTGACAAGAAGCTGGTGGATATCATGAAGAATTACATGGCCAACAAGTCTTTCTCTCGCGGGAAGGATGTCTTTGGAGCAACGGCTTCTTTTGCTTTTGTAGGTAATACAGAACACTCCGTTCCATACATGCTGAAAAACTCCAATCTGTTTGATGCGCTTCCCAAAGCATACTACGATACAGCCTTTCTGGATCGTGTGCATATCTATCTGCCTGGCTGGGAAGTCGCCAAGCTTCGTAATGAGATGTTCACATCAGGTTACGGCTTCATCGTGGATTATCTGGCTGAGATCCTCAAGGAGCTCCGTAAGGACGATTTCTCGCCCCTCCTGAGTGATCATGTGACCTTGGACTCCACTTTGACTACCCGTGATCGTGATGCCATCATCAAGACATTTTCCGGTCTTATGAAAATCATCTATCCCCATGGCGAGTACACCCATGAAGATGCCATGGAGCTGGTCAATTATGCCATGGAGGGACGCAAGCGGGTCAAGGATCAATTGGTCAAGATGGATGACACCTTTGAAGTTGTGAATTTTGGATATAAGGATATTCGTCTTGGGCAAAACGGCTCTGTTGAGACTCTGGAGAATATCGATAACGATGTCATCAGCGGCTATAAAGCGGATGATGGTGGTGTCGATGATCAGCCCAAACCACTGGAGCTGAGTTCTGGTCAGGTGGTGATCCGAGAGAATCAGACTGGCAAGTCTTACGAATCGCTATTTGCTCCCTATTTGCGAGGATCCACGAAAATCAGATTAGAGGATCCATATATCCGAATGCCTTATCAGATGAAGTTGTTATTGGAGCTCTGCTCAACCCTGATGAATGCCAAATCGGATGATGAAGAGATCGAGCTGCATGTGGTCACATACAATGACTCCGAATTCACCATTCAAGAGAGCAATGACAATCTTGAAGAGATCGCAGAGTCGGTGTTTGATATGGGTATTAAAATGACCTTTGAGATGCAAGCCAATCTCCACGACCGTTTCATCCAGTCAGACAATGGTTGGAAGATCATTCTGGGAAGAGGTCTGGACATATACCAGAAAGCTGAAGGTCGGTTTAACATCTCGGATCTCAGGCAGGATAAGCGGCGGTGTAAGGCTTGTGAAATTACCTATTTAAAGAATGGGTAATAGAAAAGCTGTAGAGGGGGGCTAAATGAGTACAATAATTGAAGGATCATTTACCAGTCATGAATTTTCGTGTCCGGTATGTGGACTTAACTTGGTACCTCCAGTCACTAAATATTGCGACCATATTGCTTTTTATTGTGTGGTCGGACCGGTGGATGACCCCTTTTTCGAATATCAAGCAGCAGAGATTGTATTGACCATGGATGACATCTTATCAGAAGAGAAATTGCTGAATATTCAGGAAGAAAATGGTTTATCGATCCATAAATTCACTGAACAGGATGCCTATTATCCGACAGAAATAATTTTGGGAATAAAACAATAACAAATTCTTCGCGGGAGGAATAAACATGCAAAAAGTTGAATTACAAAACAGAATAGACCTTGAAATATTTTGTCCCTTCTGTGGGCTGAGAGTGCAGTCAGATGAAGGTCTAAAAACCTGTGAGCATGTACTTTATCATGCAAGCGATTCTGGCTTTGAATATGTCAAGGCAGGTATCGGTTTTGATGCTGATGTCGATTTGGACGAGTTGTCTATGGATGAATATACAGATGCTTTAGAATTTGAGAATTCTTTTAAAATTGCCGTCTATAATCCACCACCAAGCTTCTTCGGTGGATATGTAGCCTTTCAAAAAGACTGATTGTGACCTTCTCTTGTCGCTACTCGTGAGCTATGATGCCTCAACAAATTAATCTATTCGGCCATCCGATAGTCAGAAATGATGATCTGGCTTCAATTGATGAACTCTTTCACCGCAGTGTAGAGTTGAGAAGCACAGAGAAATTTATAGATTTCATACAATTCACAAGCCGCCTCAAGCACTACTCTCTGTTTAACAATGCCCTGGTCTACATGCAAAATCCCCAGGTCACCTTTTATGCAACTGAAGTTCATTGGCGTAGAGCCTTTGATAGGATAATTAAACCAGATGCAAGACCCATGGTCATTCTTGCTCCTATGACACCAGTCCTGTTCGTATACGATTGGAGTGATACTGAGGGAGAGGGGGAACTTCCAGACATGATAGAGGGGCTTTTCGATGTTGAAGGTATTCTACCAGACGGGCTTCTAGAAAAGACTATTAAAAATTGTGATAGATATAAGTTTGTTGTCCAAAGAAGGTCCATGGGGACACTTCAAGCAGGGAGAGTTCTTAGTCCGCGGTGGACGGATACAGGATACCAACGAACCAAAGATGTGAAAGCCTTTATAACTATCAATGTGAAGTTTGACGACGAGGCTGCATATGCTACGCTTTGCCATGAACTAGCGCATGTGTTTCTCGGTCATTTGGGCAATGATGCTGATGAGTGGTGGCCAAATCGGAGTGATCTTCCAACTACTCCTGAGGAATTAGAGGCTGAGGCTGTTTCATATTTAGTTCTTAATCGACTAGGTTTAGAGACTAAATCCGCTGAATATCTTGCAGGATACATACACAGTCAGGATGATTTAAGGAGTATAAGTCCAGGATCCATTGTAAAAGTTGCATCACTTATTGAGCGGATGGGTAAAAAACTGATTGCTCCCAAGAAGCACAAAAATATGTCATAGGGAAGAAAGCAGGATTGATATGTATGTTATAGACAAACCAAAGAACAAGATTTCCAAACTTGACGAAAAAACTTTTGCTGAATTAGGGTTCAAGGAACGAGAGCATCTCCAGGAATGGTTAGCCGACAATCCTCAAGCACTTGGTGAAGAGCTTTTAATCATACAGAAGGAATTTGCGGGATTTCAAGAAACTAAGGAACGCCTTGATTTACTCGCATTAGATAAGCAAGGGAATTTGGTCATCATTGAGAATAAGCTGGATGACAGTGGCAAAGATGTGACCTGGCAAGTTTTGAAATATGCATCCTATTGTGCTAGTCTAACCAGAGATGATATCCGAAATATATATCAACAATATTTGCTCAAACTCGGAGATCAATTCTCAGTAGAGGAAAAGATATCAGAATTCTTTGACGGCCAAGAGTTCGAGGAGCTTAGCTTGAACAAGGGCAGTACCCAACGTATCATGATGGTTGCTGGTTCTTTTAGGAAAGAGGTTACTTCAACAGTTCTTTGGTTGTTGAATTACAATATCAGAATTCAATGTTTCAAAGTAACGCCTTTTTCGTTTGGTGAGGAATTGCTCCTAAGTATTGATCAACTGCTACCTATCAAGGATACAGAGGATTATTCGATCAGTATGGCCTCTAAAGCACAGGAAGAAATCGTAGCCCAAGAAGCGAGTAAAAACCTCCATCTTGGCAGATACAATTTCTGGTCTGCCTATTTACAATATGCCAACCAAAAGAGTAATCTTTTTAGCAACATATCTCCTTCGAAGGATAGTTGGATTGGTGTCGGGATAGGATTTTCAGGTGTAAGTATAAATCTTGTGGTGACAAAATCACATGGCCGGGCTGAAGTCTATTTCAACCGAGGGGATAAGGAAGAAAATAAAAAATATTTTGACTATGTTTTCAAAATGAAGGATCAGATCGAGACCGATTTTGGCGATTCCCTCAGCTGGGAGAGAATGGACAAAAATGTAACTTGTCGCATCCGAGCTCAATTGGACGGTTTGAATGTGTTTGAGAAGGAAGATTGGCCTCAATTGACAGAGGGCTTGCTTGACATATGTGAAAGAATGGTCGCTGCGTTCAAGGATCCCATCAAAAAGCTTAAGAATTATGCGAAGTCTCATTGATGGTAAAGACCATATAAGGCGTGTGAGATTGCGTTTTTTAAGAATGGAAAAGGTATGATTAGCACGACAGTCTCAAATGATTTCCAATTGGGTCTACTCTAAAAGTGGAATCAAATAATTTAAATATTCTCAAGTTGATTCATGATGGATTTTCTTATGATCAAATTAGCCAAAAGCTAGACATAAGTATCAGAAGTATTTTTGATTGTGTAGGTGTTATTGTAGAAGAGTATCATGAATACTGCTTGATGACTGATCAAACGATTTATCAAATTAGTTCAGAGGAGAGTGACGATTTAGAAATTATGTATGAGCAGGATCAAGATGAGACCGATTTTGAGTTCTCAGATTTTCCTGAAATACCAGTGGATGTTGAACCAACATATGAAGACATCATGGAATACGTAACGATGGCTAATTCAGAGAATGAGAATGGGATTGAAAATTTCGCAAGTGAAGAAGATGGACAATTTGACGATGACGACGACGATGATGATGATGGCTGGAACATAGATTATGGCGATTACGGCATGCCATGTGATGAAGATGCAGCTGCCTGTGGAGTAACATGCTTTAATTGTTCAAGAGGAAATTAATGTATGAACTTGATACTGGTAACAATAAATAGATTGGGAATAATTACTAAATGATTATCTCTGCCAGCAGACGCACTGATATTCCTGCCTTTTATGCCGACTGGTTTTACAATCGTTTAAAAGAAGGTTACTGCGCAGTATTTAATCCATTTAACCGTAACCAGGTGCGATATGTGTCATTAAAACCGCAGGATGTGGATGTGATTGTATTCTGGACAAAGCATTCAAAAGCATTCAGACCTCGGTTGGATCTACTTGATGAAAAAAGAATTCCTTATTATTTCCAATATACTTTGGTGGATTATAACAAAGAGATCGAGACGAAAGTCCCTGGCCTCGACCTATTAAAGGAGGAATTCCTACGCTTGTCTGACAGGGTAGGTTCTGATCGAATTATTTGGAGGTACGACCCCATAATCATCAGTCAAGAATACTCAGCTGAGCGGCATATTGATCAATTTGCATCCATTGCAAATGAATTGAAAGGCTCAACCAACAGAGTTGTGATAAGTATTGTTGATTATTATCAAAAGACTTTGCGGAACATGAAAGAATACAATGAGAAGCGCCAACTAGATGAGCATCCTGAGGATCGCATGGTCTTTGGTGATTTTATCCAATCACTATCAGAAATAGCAAATTCGAATGGTTTTGAAATCCAAAGCTGCTCTGAGCATATTGAAATGGATCAATTTGGTGTATCTCATGGTAAATGTATAGACGATGACTACATCGCGAAAGTTTTCGATCTTGACGTTATCCATAAAAAAGATCCTGGTCAGCGAAAAGAATGTGGCTGTGTAAAGAGTGTTGATATCGGTGTTTATGATACTTGTCTTCATGGGTGCCAGTATTGTTATGCTACTAAACAGCATGAGTTAGCCAAGAAAAATTATAATACCCACGATCCTAAATCACCATCACTACTAGGCTGGTATGATGCAGCCCCACCCAAGCAAGCTCCGCAGGTGGAACTCTTTTGAGGACTTATGGCATTTAGCTTTTTTCGGGGAAGTATTATCCCTCAGGACCAGGTCGTTTATGTTTATGACCTTGTAAGAAATATAATTGCTCCAGGTGATAGAGCATTCATGTCACCCACGATTGATAAAGCGGTAGACTCCATCCTGGATAAGCGCTTAAAAGATGGGTGGCGCTCTGATACTCAATTTATCTCAAAGTTAAACAAGTCCTTCCGTGCGAAGAATTTTAGTACTTACGACATAGATCATTTTGCAGATTATTATGCTGCATACTACTTACCGAATAACCTCTATAAAATCCAACTTATGTTTCTTGAGCTATTTAGGTTAGGTAAAATCAGTTTCTCAGAGCGTAAAATTAGGGTGCTAGATCTTGGGGCTGCGGTAGGGACGACAGCCTGGGCAATCCATGATTTGTTCGAAATCCTTTACCATGTATTAGAGTTATATGGCATGGAGCCAGACAAGTTACCTCAGATTGAGGTTGACAGTATTGAGCAATCCCCAGGCAATATTGATTTTTTTAACCTGATTAATGAATCACTATCCGGACCTAGTTCCAAAGTGAAGGTGAATACTCCCATTCAAGGGGATGTGTTGAATGGAGCGCTTGAAGAGATTAAGATTTCGCAGTATGATGTGATAGTAGCCTCAAATATCATCAATGAATTTCCTTCTTATGCCGATCGTTTGAAGTTTGCCCAGGGCATTACGGAAGAAATGAAATCAACTGCAAGTTTCATATTGCTGGAAACAGCGTATATGAAGGATTCAATTGATCTGAAGCAAATACAAGAAGCATTGACTGGAGAAAAAGACATCCATGTACTTAGTCCTTGTGGGAAGATTGGACCGAGCACAGATAGATGTAAAGCTTGCTATAGCTTTAGACGTGAAAGCTTAAAAATACCCAATACAATGAAGCTTTTTCATGAGCATATCGATACTGACGATGAGAATGAAAAACTTAAGTGGAGCTATTCCATATTTGTCAAAAAGGAAGTCGACAAATTTGAACGTATCAGTGAAAATTTACTCGGCGATATTGACGATGACCAAGTCGATGAAATTGTTTCTGTCGATGTGGAAATTGTCTCAGGGCGTCTTTACGACAAACGTTACCCAGACTTCTATTTTATCAAGATATGTGATCAAAGTGAGGATAAGGAAAAGGTAAT
>Ga0233437_1004373_pt1 | contig 16774 bp, 13 predicted proteins | sample SI_122_August201_FD_182714 | JGI IMG/M metagenome (GOLD analysis project Ga0233437, IMG submission 182714) | Seawater microbial communities from Saanich Inlet, British Columbia, Canada - SI_122_August2016_200_MG | ecosystem: Environmental > Aquatic > Marine > Inlet | place: Canada: British... | reverse complement strand
CTGTGTGGAAGAGAGTGAGGTAGTTTGTGTTATTGCGTAGGTGATAGATAATTGGTTATGATTACTTTTATGCCAAAAACATCAATGCAGGTACTCAAGCGTAGTGAGAAGACGGAAAAACTATTGGTTGAGAAAATCACGGACTCGATCTTCTTGGCAGCACAAGATGTGGGTGGGACAGACAAGGAGCTAGCACATAAGCTGGCAGAGGAAGTGGTAGTCAAACTGGACAAGCAGTACGGTCGGATCAAGCAAGTGTCTAGTGCGGAGATCGGGAACATGGTCGAGAAGATGCTCCTGTCACTAGGTCACTACAAAACAGCCAAGGCATACATCATCAATCGGGAGAAAAAGAGACAGGCTGAGGCAACCAAGAGGTCCCTCGGTGTGATGGATGAGGTGGGGCTCTCATATAACGCTCTAGTTGTAGTGAAGGAAAAATATCTCAAGCGAGATGCGGATGGTGAGACGATAGAGAGCATCGGAGAGATGATGAAGCGAGTAGCAAAAAAGGTGGCCAGTGCGGAGTTGACTAAGAATCGAAAAAAATGGCGAAGTGAATTTGAGAGAGTAATGCGAGAGAAGCTGTTTCTGCCTGGTGGGAGAACTCTCGCAAACGCAGGAACGAAAAATAATCAACTAGCCAATTGTTTTGTGATGCCGATGCCGGATGATATAGAGGGGATTTTTGAGAGTCTCAAAGAATCATCAATTCTCAAGAAATATGGAGGTGGGGTGGGATTCTCGTTTGGACATATTAGGCCAAAGGGAGACACAGTCTCGACAACTAGTGGTGCGGCAGCAGGGCCAGTGGCTCTAATGAGTCTGATCAATGACGCGAGTGAGATCTATATGCAAGCTGGGAAGAGGCGTGGTGGGAATATGGTGACATTGCCAGTTTCGCACCCTGACATCCTGGAGTTTGTGCATTGTAAGGAGGGTGGGGCTAATCTAGCGCAGATTAACTACTCTATATCGGTGACTCGCAAGTTTATGCTGGCTGCTCGCAAGAATCGTGACTGGAAGTTAGTGAATCCAAGAACTGGCAAAGTGGTAAACACGATAAATGCACAGACGTTACTGGAGACTGCAGCGCGACTAGCGTGGAAGACGGGAGATCCTGGCATAATATTTGTGGACAGAATCAATCAAGATAATCCAACACCACATGTGGGAGTGCTGGAGACAGTTAACTTGTGTGGTGAGCAGCCATTATTGTCGTATGAAGCATGTAATCTCGGATCTGTGAATCTAGCTGAGCATGTTGATGGGAGTGAAGTGGACTGGAAGAAGCTGGCTGGTACTGTTAAGACTGCGGTGCGATTCCTCGATGATGTGGTCTCGGTCTGTGAGTATCCACTCACGGAGGTTGCCAAAACCGTGAGAGGCAACCGGAAGATCGGACTAGGAGTGATGGGATGGGCGGATATGCTGGTCAAGCTAGGAGTGTCGTATGGGAGTAAGAAGTCGATCAAGATGGCTGAAGAGGTAATGAAGTTTGTCACTACAACTGGTCACAAGGAGTCGGAGAAGCTGGGGAAAGAAAAAGGGAGTTTCCCTAATTACAAGGGATCTAGCTGGGAGAAGAAAGGGTACAAACACTTTCGCAATGCTACAGTGACCACGATTGCGCCAACTGGGACGATCTCAATGATGCTCTCGGCTAGTGGTGGGATTGAGCCACTTTTTGCGCTGGCGTATTATCGTAAGAGTATGGGTGAGTACAATCTCCTAGAGGTCAATCCGGAGTTAACTCGCGCGATCAAGCATGTGAATGGGCTCTACTCGACTGAGTTAATGGACCGAATCGCCAGGAGTGGGAGTATCCAGGGGATTGAGGAGATACCTGCCAAGATTAGGGAAGTGTTTGTGACCTCAATGGATATTACGCCTGAGCAACATGTGAGAATGCTGGCGGCGTTCCAGAAATATACTGATAATGCGGTGAGCAAGACGATTAATATGCCGTCAAGCGCGACTGTGGAGGATGTGCTCTCGGTGTACCAGTTGGCAAGTGATCTGAAGTGTAAGGGGCTCACGGTGTACAGAGATGGATCGAGAGATGGGCAGGTGCTGACGGTTGGGGGATCAGTAGATTCTGTGAATGCAGTAGATTCCGTAGATTCAGTAAAAACAAGAACTAGAAAACTAGAAAACTGGAAAACTGAGAAACAGGGTATTTGTCCGAATTGTGATGGGAAGCTCGCGATCGAGGAGGGTTGTAAGAAATGTTATGGCTGTGGGTACAGTGTGTGCGGGTGATATTATTGGATATAATATAGATAGATAGGGACAATACATGCAAAAAATAAAACCAATCAAGAACTGGCCAATCCAATATCACGATATTCTCAAGGTCAAGGACTCAACGAACCATGTCGGGATCTGTACCTTATGGACGGAGCGTGAGGTGGTGGAGAAGATGGTGGGGGATGCGTCATATAACGTGATAGGGAATCTGTATTCTGCGCAAGGGATTAATTCGATCATCCGCAATGTGATGGCCAATCCGAATATCCGGACAATCGTGATCTGGGGGAGTGAGATGAGTCTCTCAGGTCACTCACTCCTAATGTTTGTGAGAAATGGAATTGATGAAAAGAGAAAGATCATCAAGGGAAGAGGGGAGATCGAGGTCGAGATCCCGGATGAGGTGATCAAGCTGTTTCGGGAGAGTATTGAGATAGTGGATCTGCGCGGGAGAAGTAAGGATGAGCTAGTGGCTAAGCTTGCGGAGTTGTCTAAGGTAGAGAAGACACCATTTGCTGATAAGCCACGTGAGTTCCCTAAGAGCGAGCCCAAGGTAGAGATCCTCCCTAGTGAGCGCACAGGGTACTACGTGAGGGGCTCCACCGTCGCACAAACCTGGCTCAAGCTCCTGAACGAGATCTATAAGTATGGTCGAGCCAAGCATACTCGCTATGCGCATGACAATGAGCTCAAGGAGGTCCTGAATCTAACGGCAGTGATTACGGGCGAGAATCCTGAGGAGGTCTATTTCCCAGAGTATCTACCGTTTGAGCGAGGGGAGCTAGAGGCCTACTACGCTGAGATTATGACTGATCGTGAAGTGCCAGGAGTAGCGTATAACTATGGACGAAGAATGCGACTACACTTTGAGGTCGACCAGATCGAGAAGATGAAGGAGCTACTAAAGAACAGACCTGACTCCAAGAAGATGATCGCGATCACGACTGATCCTAAGCTAGACTGGGGTAGGAGCAATAAGGGAGACACGCCATGCCTGGTAATGGTCCTGGGGTCGGTGCAGGACAAGAAGTTTTACCTGACTGCACACTTTCGCTCTCAAGACATGGTGCATGGATGGCCACGCAACACCTTTGCCCTGCGCAAACTCCAAAAAGACATCGCAGACTCGGCAGGATATGCCATGGGAGATCTGACGATGATTACACACTCGGCTCATATGTACAGTGACGACTTTACCCTCGTGGGAGACCTGCTTATGGACTGGTATCCGAAGGAGCTGGGGTATACACCGGCAGTTCACTTTGACTTTGATGCACGAGGCAACGTGGTGATCGAGGTAACAAGCAACGGAAGAGTGCCTGAAGGATTGTGGCCAGATGGAGTACCAATGGCGATTATGCAAGAACTCAAGAGGTACAAGAAGGGTGAGAGTAAGCTAATCAAGGCAACTATGTATGAACCTGATGGTGGTCCAGCTGTGCGGGAGTGGTACGGGAGAACACCGCATGAAGTGATGTGGCAGATGACTGATTGGGGATATGTGAAGGATCCGGCACATAGTATGTATGTGGGGGTGGAGTTGCAGAAGGCTTTTGAGGCGATAGTGAGTAATAAGCAGTATCATCAGGATCCAGCTTAACTCGCTTTGCGAGAAATCCAAAATAACAAATAACAAATGACAAACTATGAAGAATAAAATATTAGATAATATTAAGACAGTGGGATTTGATCTGGATGGGACGCTGTATAAGTCAACTAAAGAAATGGATCTGTGGATTAGGAGTAGGTTGTACGGTGTGGTGGCTGAGAAGATGGGGTGGGAAGTAGAGAAGGCAGAAGAGGAGTATGAGAAACGGTTGGCTGAAGTGGGAAGTAATACCACGACACTAGGGGAGTATGGATTGAATGGGAAGGAAGTGTTTGCCCAACTATGGGAGGAGTTTCCACTCGGGGAGTTTTCGAGAGAAGATAAGACTCTGATTGATGGATTGCAGAAACTACGGAAGAAGTATCCGATATTCTTGCTCTCGAATGGTGGGGAAAAACAGATTCTTAAGAAACTTGGTTACCTGGGAATAGACCCTGAGTGGTTCCACCCCTTTGTGGCATGCTACGCGCATGAGGGATGGACCAAGCCTAATCCAGGGGGATTCCTCCATGTTCTTGAGCAGCTTGAGCTGAAACCTGAGGAGGTGCTATATGTGGGCGATCGAGTCTCGACGGATATCGAGGGGGCGAGTGCGGTGGGGATGAGGACGATGATGGTGTATGGTGAGTCATCGAAAGCAGATGTGAGTGTGAGGACGATCGAGGAGGGGATAGAGATGTTGTTGGCCTAGAGGTCCGTCCCCTAGGTTTCCCAGTCGAGGGTGAGACCTTTGAGGGTGGTGATTTCTGTAGATATCTCTTGTTGTTCCTCGACAAAAAATTGATATGAGTTGCGGGAGTTAGCGTTGATGTATTGCGAGGTAATGTCGCTGTGATCAATCCAGTTCTGTGTAATTGTTCCCGTGTAGTTGCGAAAGCTAGAATAAGGATATTCGAGTAGGTTGGCAGGTTGATAACCTGGAAGATGAAGTGGATTGCGGTGGATGTACTTGGTGAGATAGAGAAACTGCATTTCACTACTGACGAGGACTGCTTTGTAACGCCCCTGAAATAGTGATCCCACTCTGTCATATCGTTTGTTAAAGTACATGGAATAGCGAGTAGAGAGTGCGCGGAGAAATCTGGTCATGCTGTCGCGATTGGATTGTTGAATGAGTAGATGAAAGTGGTTGGGCATGAGGCAATAGGCGATGAGTTTGATAGTTTGATTGTGGTTACTAAGTTGTTGAGCTGGAGATAACCTAGGGGACGGACCCCTAGGGTTAATAGGAGGTGAGAGGTAAAACTTGAGGTATGAGAGAAAAACTGTGTAGTCTTTTTGGTCAAGGAAAATATCTCGTTTTTCTACACCACGGTTGTAGCAATGATAGAAGCCGTTTTCGACGTATGTTTTGTATCGGTTGCGTGCTGTCATAAACCTAGGGGACGGACCCCTAGGTTATTGTAGCAAGAATTGAGGTATTGTGATCTGTTGCAGGTTATAGCTAGCTTTAGTACGATGATCCTTGTCCTATGAAAGTATATTTTGGTGCCTCCATATCATTAGATCGAAGCTTGCTTCCAGTGTATCGAGAGATTGTGAAGGAATTAAAGAAACTTAAGCATGAGGTCTTGAGCGAGTATGTGGTGGATCCGGATCTTGAGAAGGGGAATGGGTTGAGCTCGAAGGAGTTGTTTGAGAGGGAGACTGAGACGATTGATAAGGCAGATGTCGTGGTAGCGGAGGTAACAAGTCCAAGTTGGGGAACGGCATTTCTTATTGAACATGCGCTGAGTACTGGTAAGCCAGTGCTAGCACTCTACTACAAAGATAGTGATATGCCTCTCCCGATGATGATCGAGGGACACCCAGAGTTGTATGTTGCCCACTATAGCAAGGGTAATATCCGCACGATACTCAAAAAAAACATGACTCATTTTGACCAGATGAATCACAAATCTGGTAAGTTGGTCGTGATTGATGGGACTGATGGGTCTGGTAAAGGAACGCAGACCGAGCTACTACTGAAGTATCTTGAGGATAATGACAAGCCGAATAAGTATATTGATTTTCCCCGCTACTACACCTCGTTTCATGGCAAGATGGTGGCGCGATATCTCTCTGGTGAGTTTGGAGGCAAAGATGGTTCTCCTTATCTATCGAGTTTGTTTTATGCAATGGATCGACTCACGGCACGTGACGAAATGGTGGATTGGTTGGGAGAGGGTTCTACGGTTGTAGCCAATCGATACACTACTAGTTCGATGGCGTTCCAGACTGCGAGAGTGCCCAAGAAAGAGCAGGCCAAGTTCCTTAAGTGGTTGTACGAGATGGAGTACAAAGAGCACAAACTCCCAAAGGAAGATCTGGTGATATTTCTTTATGTGCCAGTGGAGATTAGTCAGAAATTGATTGAGAAGAAGGAGGGGAAGGAGCGAAAGTACGTTAAGGGACAGAAGAAGGATATCTACGAGGCTGATGTTCAGTATCAGAGAGATGTGCTTAAGTTATATTTGGAGCTCGCGAAGAAGAATAAGCATTGGGAGGTGATTAAGTGTGTTGACTCGAAGGGTAAGTTGTTCTCGATAGAGCAGGTGCATAAAAAAATCGTGAAGGTGATGAAGAAGCACAAAATTGTGTAAGATAGATTAATGAAGTGGTGGAAAAAATTTAGGCGCAAGATTAGTAAGAGATACAAGGTGATCTATAAGAGGGGTCCGTCACGTGTGGCGGGGATCTTTTTAGGCCTGGCGATTATGAGTTGGGTGGGATTCCTGTTCTTTTCTGGTTATCCAGTTGTGCAGTACGTCTACTACCGAGTGTATCCAGCAACGAGTGGCAAGTTAGCGACGATCCTCAAAGATGCACAGGCGTCGGATTCTGAGAGTGTGAAGTATGTGGAAGACGAGGTGGAGGTGCAGATAGAGCCTGATTGGTTGCCTGAGCGTGATGTTTCGCTCCCTGGTGGGCAGTATCTCTCAATCCCGTCAATTGGGGTGGATACAGTGATCTGGGAGGGTCCAGTTGATGACTACGAAGCGGTGTTTCGGCGTGGAGTGTGGCGAGTGCCAACGCTGCCACTGCCAACGGAAGGGACGCCTGTGATTATGGCTGCACACAGATTTGGCTATCTGGAGTGGACGAATGAGTACCGGCGCAAAAATAGTTTCTTTAATCTACCGAAGCTGGTGGAAGGGGATACAGTTGAGATGATCTGGAATCAGAGGAGATTTGAGTATAGGATAGACCGCGTGGTCGAGGCCGAAGAGATCGAGAACTATGAGAGTGATCTGATCCTGTATACCTGCAAGTTCTTGGTGAGTCCAATCAGAGTGATAGTGTATGCGAGTCGGATCTAGAGATTTTGTAGATCTTGTTTGGTGAGATTGGCTTGTCTAAGAATGGATGAGAGAGTGCCGACTGCGATTTCTTTGTGCATTGGGATGATGACTGTCTGGAGTTTTCCGTCAATAATGCCGCGCATCTTGAGATGACTGCCACGCTGGGAAATTTTGGAGAAACCGAGTTTCTTGAGAATTTTGATAAGTTCTTTTGCGGAATACCTTTTAGGCATAAACACGAGGAGTAACTGATTCTAGAGAGAGGTTGGAGAAGAAAGGGAGTTTCTTAGTGGATATTTTTTCGTCTTGTAGGAACAAAGCAATTGCCTCTTCTAGGTTGGAGAGGGCATCTTGCTTGTTTTTCCCTTGACTAGCAAGTTCAAGTTCGATGGTTTTGGCAACATAGAGATCATCCTCCTGCCAGACGAGAGCATGAAGTCCTGAATCTGTGGTGTGCTTGGTTTGTTTGGTCATATATGAAGTATATCATGATTAGGGTAATATCCTATAGAGGGGTTGACAAGTAAGTTATAGGGTGGTATATTTCCGGTTATGAAAAAGCAAATCATAAGTCTTGCCTTGGCAAGCGCCCTAATACTTGCTCCCTCAGTATCTGCTGAGACTGTGGAGTGTACAACCAGCCAATATGGTGGTGCTACATGCGGAGTCAGTACTAGTACCGAAGTTGTAACTCACGAAACGGTTAACGCCGGAATAGGCGATATGCAACTAACCAGTGTGATCATGATCCTCGGACTCTCAGCTATCGTTGCAACCAGCCTCTACAAACTATCCTACCGCTGGTATATCCTAGACTAATTCTCTTATCTAATCCTTGCTTTGCCCTGAGCTAAAACACAAAACAACTCAGGCATAAAGCACCTGAGAAGTTGGTCGTACATTAAAATATAAATACTATAAGACTGAAGTCTAACTGACTTTGGGATGGGAGCTGTAAAACAGGGCAGGTTTGCAGTTCCCATTCTGGAGTTATCTTCAGATAGCCTAAAGGGCCTGGCCCTTAAGGTGAGCTCGAGCGATTAAGATCAGTACATTGCGTACAAAATTTTGATCTGAGAGCAGTTCCTTAACAAGGCGTGTAGGACTCTGAGCGAGTAATCGTGAGGAGTTGATACTTGTCGTGCTTGCACGACATCGCTAAATAAGTTGTATAACCTCTAAATAGACAGGTCCACTGTGTGCATATTGTGTGCATAGAGTGGATCTGTCTAGGAGACGCAAATCCCGTAGTCCATAGTCTCTGGAGGTGAAACATGAATTCTTTATTCCCCCTTTTGATCGCATTCTGTGCGGTCCCGTTTTTTCTGTTGTCCGTTGTTGCTCTGGGTGCATGGGTTGTATCCTGGTTTGTCAAGCCGAAAACTGCTGACGAGAAGGATTATTTACCCAAAGCCGATTGGCCACGCTGGTACAAAACCATCCGACTTGGATGGATCCCAGCAGCGCTTGGCTTGACCGTCCTGTGTATGGTGTTGGCATTTTCGACTTTGTACCCCTTGGGTGCGAGCCTTGCTAACACTTACGTGCCTGTCGCTGAACCCGCCGTCGCCCAACCCGTTGTCTCAGACGAAGGACTCGCACCTGTGCAGCAGCCTGAGGCCCAGCCTGAAATCAGCGCTCCCGTCAACAATGACTGGGATGTCGTTGGCTTCGAAAATGCTGTTTGTCCTCGCCCCGATGGTATGGTTGATGTGATCTCACCCGAGAATGACTTTCGCACAATGGTGCGCATGGGTGATGGTCGGCTTTATCAACCTTGTCTGCCAGAGGAAGCGGTTCGCCCTGTCTTTGATTTGTCCTTCACAGGTTACTGTGTTGGTGAGCCTGAGACTTGTAAGATGACGGTTCATACCATCAACTCCGCTCTCTGGTGGGATTCAGACAAGGACGGTGATCCTGATCAGATGCTGGCGTCTCACGTTGGTAGCAAGGTTGTTACGATCCACAATGGTGGATGGTACAAAATTGTCGCTGGTGAGCACAATGGCGGACTTGATCTCGTCCCTTTACGGTAAACTACCGACGAAAGTCGAAGAGAGTTGGGGTGTTTAGAACCAATTGACATATCTACGGGTTGGCACTCGAGTTCAAATCTGATTAACTTCAGAATACTCACTTAGGTACATTACCTATGCCACCGTTTGATAGTTGATTGCCCTCAACTCTATATACAACTTAGATCGAAAGATCACTAGCGAAAATGTATCGTATCTTTCCTTTACCGGAAAACATACCTACACGCCTCGCTTTTTGAGTACATAAAATTATTGTGTATTCAAAGAAGCGATATGAAAAATAATAAACCAGCCTACGCCAAGGCTACGGCTAGCAAGCCAATAGTAAGTGTGATTATGCCAGTCAAGGATGCCGGGGAGTTCGTGGTGGAGTCGATCGAGAGTATCCGTAAGCAGACTCTAACTGATTGGGAGATGATCATCGTGGATGATGGGTCGCGTGACGTGACTACTAAGATCCTCAAGAAATACGCCAAGAAGGACAAGCGAATCCAAGTAATCAGACATGAGATCCCACAGGGGATTGCGAAGAGCCTGAATGAGTGCCTCAAGCTAGCTAAGGGCAAATATATAGCCAGAATGGATGGAGACGATGTGAGCTATCCTACGCGCCTTGCCGAGCAAATAGAGTATCTAGAGAAGAATAGGTCAGTTGTAGCGGTAGGTGGGCAAGTGGTGATGATTGACAACAAAGGGATGGAGTTTGCAGAGAAGAACTTCCCCACTGATAGTAAGCGTCTAAGAGATGTAATCATGTGGATGGTGCCGATGCAACACCCGGCGATGATGGTACGAGGATCTAAGTATCGCAAATGCAAATATGACGAGAGGTTCCGGACTGCAGAGGATGTGGAGATGATGATGCAACTATTGCAGTATGGAGAATTTGCTAATCTAGACACGCCAGTCCTCAAGTATCGCAAAGCTGATACCTCTAATGGTTATCATGACGTGAAGCGAACGTTTTACTGGACTATGTATGGGAGGATCCTGGGGATTGTGAAATATGGTTATCGGCCAAGCGTAAAAGGGATGATGCTAAGTATGATCCAAGTATTGGTGGTGGGAATAATGCCTGCCAAACTAGTGGTGAGATTGTATGAGTCCAGACGATTTGTGTGGTTAGTGAAGGCCTATTTAGGTAGACTTTTGACGGCGCAAGCTAAGGCCTAAGGCAGTACCCATTCCCAAGATAAGTCCTAAGTAAGCCACGAGATTGGGTAAGTAGATAACGACTAGCCATTGATCCTCATGTCCTTGTTCAATAATCCAGCCTTGTTTCCATCCGTTGACGAGAGTGGAGCTCTCTAGTTTGTTCCCTGTGAAGATATTGAGATAGGCTGAGAAGAATCTGGGCTGAGAATCCATGATATAAGCATGCCAGTATGGAGAGGTGGCTTGGGGGATAGTAACTAGTTCTGTATCACTCGTGATATTGCCAATGTATATCCCGGTATCTCGTGGGTATAGTGAGGAGAGCCCGTTTAGCGTGAGAAGAGTGTTATTATCTGGAGTGAGTTTGAGCGAGAGCCAATCCTCTGGTATGGGGAGAGTGACAGCAGACTGAAGAGTGTTAACTGAAGAGTTGGCACCTATTCCCTTGTTGACTATTTCGGTGGTGAATTGACCACCACCTTGTTGAGTTGGAGTAAGTGCGATGATGGTGGAACTGGGCCCTTCCCGGAAGAGATTGGTATATGGTTTGCGGATGAGTGGGTCTTGTTTAAGATTAATCTCGAGCGGAATGCCTGAGTGGTTTTCGGCTTTGCCGGCCGTGAGAATGAGAGGGTAGGTACTGGAATCAACTAGTCCTAGAGATCGGTAAAAACCATCGAAGCAGTTGTTGCTGGTGATGGTTGTGCCACCAAGTGGGTTAATAGTGAATGTTGGATAGTTCGCCTCACCCCGGTCAGAACATGATGCTTGAAATGGAAGTAAGTGAGACTGGGGGAAATTTATTGAAGAATCAGTAATAGGAATGGAGAGTGAGATGTTGTCGCCAGAGTTGAGTGTGAATGGAGTAGGGGCGTTGGTATCAGGGGAGTCGGTGAGAGAAATGGGTGCGGAAGGTGAGTGGTGAGTGATTGAGAAATCAGAGAGTGTGATCTCTGTTGGAGAGTCTGGGGTAACTGTGAGGAAGACGGCGAGATTATCATGTGCTTGAACTAGCTCGTTTAGCTGTGGAGAAACATCATGAGGAATGGTGGAGATAGTGGTTAACGTGGGAGTGTTGAGACATTTATCTTGAAGATGTGAATGGATGCAGACTTTGACTTCTACAGGTTGAGTGGCAGTGAGCGTGAATGTAGGGGAAATGTAACCACCGCTGGAAATATCAGTGTCGGCAAAAAGACATGATTTGGAGTTGGTAGTTATCTGGATAGGAGAAGTAGAGGTAATAGCTCCATCTCCTGGATTATCCCCTTGGCAGTCAGTGAGGCGGATGCGACCAAGACTAGGCTTAGAAGTGATTGATCTTTCCCATGATCGGATGTTAGCTGATTCTAGGCTATTGAGTACTATCTGAGTGCCGGTAAAGAGGGTGATGTTATCAATTGAGATGAGCGGAGTGTGTTTGTTGAGTGGAGTGGTGAGAAGGTTGGGTTGCCAAACTGATTGATCATTGACCAGCAAGCTGGGGAGATATGGAGAGGTTAAGATAGTGTTATTTTCTAACTCTATGAGTGTTCGGTCTGTAGGGGGAATGTTGGGAGTGTATGTGGCTGTGTCTCCGAGGTATTGTTCGGTCAAGACAAGTGTATTATCTACTACTTGGAAGTCACTAAAGTTGAGAGCAAGAGGATAGATATAGCCGGTGTTTGAGCTGTGGTATGGAGAGCTGTTACTAGTGAGGGCGAGGAGGGTGTTGAGGGTGGTAGGGTTGTGAGGATATATGGGAGTAGTGGAATGTGTCGAGGGAGACTCAAATGTTGATAGGGTGAGAAAGTCTTGCTGCCAAACGCGTGAGATGGCTGTGTTGTTACTAATCATTTGATCGTGTAGGTCCCAGTTATATGGATAGCTAAATGAGTCATTGAGTCCGGTATTGGTGACTGAATGGTCGGAGAGAATGGTTGTAATGTCGTAACGTGCAAGCGAGTTAAGATATGCCGTGCTGTTACTGGATTGGTAGAGGGAGTCAATTACTGTAAAAGCTGATTCGTTTTCATTTGACCCGATGATGAGAGCTTTTTCTGTGGTTGGGTTGGGGAGTTGGTAGTTGAGAAAGACTGAACCCCAAAATCCCCAGTCATGTTTGCGAAAGTATCTAGTGTTGGTGTTGGGACTGGTGTGAATACGTTGTGATGAGTCTGGAGAGAGTGTTTGTTGGAGACTTGTGTATTCTGAGGGTAAGGCAACGAAGGAATCAGATCTAATTAAGTTTCCAGTCCAGATAGGATATGAATAGATAATTAGAGCAATTAATAGTGAGGGGTAGGTAATTACTTTGAGAATGGTTGGACGGATTTTGCTAATCAAAAAAGAAGCAAAAATGGGGAGAGGAATTGCAAGGAGAGGCCAGAATTTGGAACTACCCCAACGAAATACCTGGTGAAAGAGTGGGATTTGTGAATCCAGCCAAAGATAGAGGGAGTTGAAGGGAGGATTGGCCCCCTTGATCAGGAGAAAGCCAATAATGGGAAGTGGGGTTAGGAGGAGAAGGGAGGGATTGTGACGAAATTGGATAAGAGCAAGTAGTGTGCCCAACATTGCAATAATTGGTATTAGATAGCCAAGGTAAGTTGTAGTGGAGCTGTTGCGATACCAGTCCCGGAATGAGTACGTGAATGATTCTCCGTTCTCTTTGGTATCAAGCCAAGCTCCTGCGAAGCGAATTATGTTGTCGGGAGTATTAGTGCTTAGCTCTGATTGAATGGTGGAGCTAGTTATCTCTCGGTTGATATATGAATTTTGGAGATCATCATGATTAGTATTGACGTACATTGCAAAAGTGGGAATCCAGAATAGGTGTGGGAGGATGAGAATGAAGAGGGTGAGGAGATATCGCTTGAGAGATACTGCGTGCGTAAGAAGATATGCAGATGAGGTATAGAGAATAATAGCAAATACAGTGATGAACATGGTGGCTGTGAGAGCAACTGTGCCAAGAGTGAGGCTGGAGAGGAGTAAGAATATTTTGTTGGTGCGAGAGGGAGATCTGAGGGTCGTAAGAAGTCTCCAGAGAACTAAGGGAGTAAAGGCATAGGCGGCGATAAAGAGGTGAACAGGGTAAGAATATAGCCAAAGAGTAAGAAGTGAGGTGAGGTAGAAGAAGCCGGAGAAAAATTGAATGGCTGGTGAGTTTTGTTTGAAGAAATACTTAGGGAGTTGACTCATGGAGATTATGGCAATGAGAAGAGTAAGGAAGAGGTAACCTTGGGAAATAATCCAGGTGGGGATAATGGGAGAGAGGATTGTGAATAGTCCAGCACGCCACCAATCGGCCTGCTCACTGTCTGAAGGGATGCCGAGGACTCTATTGGTGCGCCAGGTCGGATTGAGAAACGAGCGAGATAGGGTGAGTTGAGGATTAAGTTCTGGGGAGAAATTGTCGTTGCCTAGAATTAGCTTATTAGGTTGAGAGTTGGTAAATACTATGATTAACCATAGGAGAGAGAGCGCAATAATAGCCCAATATTTTCGAATGAAAGCAGTAAGAATACTCATTAGTGTAATTGTACCAGTAAGAGAATTAGTATTGGCCACAGCTACTGGAATATTTTGGATTCTTGATGCTATTTGGTTGTGTAGTGTGGGTGTGGCGGATGCGGGATGATTAAGCGCTTCGGCGAGCTCAGTATAAGTTGGGGTAGTGTGAAGTGGTTTGTGGGATTGTGGAGATAGTAGTAATCTATATATATTGGAGAAATGGGTTATCCGGAAAAAGCAGTTGATGTATATACACAAGTACGTGAGAGGATTAGTGATCCGAGCAGAACTGCTTTCTTTCAGGGCAACGAAGATCTGGGTTATCTAGCGGAGGCGGCGGAAACAGTAGCGAAGTTTGTGTTGGATAGGCCTGCAATGGCTGTGGCAGATGCGATTGATCCTCAGTTGATGCTGAAGCTGCTTTGGTTGGAAAGATATGAGGCAAGGGAGGTAGAGTGTGTATGTCAAGATGAGAAGCAATCTTTAGAGGCAGAGTTGGGGGATACGATGCATTTTGCGATATTAACTGGAATGTTGCATTGGGAAGATCTGGATAGTCATGAGCGAGAGTTCGTTCTTGAGTCAGTCAAGTATGTGGAGAAGATCGCTAGAGATAAAGATATTGATGTTGCGAAACAGGTGGTAGGTGTAGCGGGTGAGAAGGATGTGGTGAATTATCCAGAAGTGTTTTATCAAGTAGGAGAAGGTGATAAAGCTAAGAATATGTCTAATAGAGTGGGAGAGCTAGCTCGATTGGGGAAAAAGTTGAGACCGCAATTGAATAATGAGTGGGTGGGAATGGGAGATAGATTGATTGACGTGATGGTGGGGTTTAGTGGGAATGGAGCTAAGGAAGAAGAGAAGAGTGTGATCTGCAGAATGCTGCATGTAGCTGATTTGGTTGAGTATGAGATGGTTTGAGAGCTTGTCAAACACTATAGGAATTGGGTAGAGTAGGGGATAATGATTGAATTGGAAATATTGACATGAGCCCCGAAGGAGATTGGGAAGAAGATGAGGATATAGGCCATCCATTTGTTTGTGTGGTTAAAAATCAGAGTGATTGGATTTCGATGACAAGACTGGAGGAAAGAGGGATTCCAGAGAGAGTGATTAACCTATTGGTGTATGGGCCATTTGAGGATGCGGTAATAGCAATGGCAGAGATTGATAGGCGATATAAGGTGATAGAAAATCGTGTTTGACGATATGTAATTAGTGAGTATAATTAGTAGATAAGAATGGAAGTGGGATAATTCTTGCTTTTGATTCAAGTAACGGCACCTCGCAATTAGCGAGGGGAAACCAAAGATCGAAAGGAGGATTTTTTGGTAGAATCGCCAGACAATTGTGTGATATTTGGAGATCGTAGCGTTCCTTGGTGTGCAAGCGAATGGAAAGCACCAATACCACCAGAACGACTATTTAAGTTAGAGGATGAAGGTGTAATTAGAATTCCAACTTTGGTGCCTTGGACAGGAACTGGGCAAAAAGTAAGGCAGCTTGTGAGTGTTGTAGAGATGATTATTGCAAAAAATCCTGAAAAATATCAAATAGGTACGATTGTGCCATTTAACAAAATTGACTTGGGAGAAGAACCTGATTGGCGTTGGGGAGGGGAAATTGTGGAAAGCAAGGGAGCTGTTGGGATGGATAGGTTTGTGGATAAGTATGTATTGGGAAAAGAGATGTTGCAGTGTTTTACAACTGGGCAATGTTGGAAGTTCCCGATGTTTATTTTTAATGATGTAAAAGTGTCATTGTCAGGATCATGCTCTGGAAAACCAAAGGAGCATGTTCACAAATTACGGACTGAGTTGGAGAAAGAGTATGGAGATGAATGGAGAAGCGTAGGAAATAGTGTTGAGGCAATGACAAAACATTTGACGAATAGGTATCAAAATCTTTTTACTGACGATGAACATGTGGTGGTAAGTCTTGATGCTGGAGTGTTGGCAACAAGATTTGATGATAAAAATGAAAACAAGCAGATTGAGAAGGGAGAGTATCTGGTGTGGAGAGCAACTTCGAGAGCCAAGTATGTTTTGCCTGCTACACTATTAAGAAATGAAGCTTTTATTGATAAATATCTCAAACAGATAGAAGAGGAGCGAGGTAATATTAGAGATATATTTAATGTTCCAATGGGACTATTTGTGGAGAGGATCGTAGAGCTTGCGCGTAGTTGGGATGGTGGTAAGTGGGTTGAGCAGATAAGTTATGAAGCTCCTGAGAGTGAGTATGATTTGAGCTTGGAAGATAGAGTGTTGGGGCATGCATTAGGATTCCCAGTGGACGCGGTTGCGCAGGTTTTGGAGATGACTGAGACAAAACCGAATGGAAATGGAAAGAGTGTGTCTCGAGCGAAGAAGTGGTGACTAGGAAAGAGTTGAGTTAATTTTGTGAGCGAGTTGGCGGAAGTCATTCTCTTTCCAACCCTTGGTAGTCATGGCGGGTGTGCCAATGCGAAGTCCAGAGGGATCCCAGGGTTTGCCGGTCTCGCCGGGGATGGTGTTTTTGTTGGCTATTATTCCCACTTTCTCTAGTTGAAGTGCGGCATCCTTACCACTAATATTCTTGTTCCTGAGATCGATAAGGACGAGATGTTTGTCTGTACCTCCTGAGACTAGGTCAAAGCCTAGTTTGATTAATTCTGTGGCAAGAGCCTGGGCGTTCTTGATGACTTGCTTAGAATAAACCTTGAACTTTGGGAGAGAAGCCTCGTGGAGAGCGGTACAGATACCAGCAATAGAGTGGTTTTGGGGTCCGCCCTGTAGGCCTGGGAATACTGCAAAGTCAATACGTTTGGCTAGATCGGAGTGGCAAAAAATCATGGCACCGATGGGGCCACGCAGAGTTTTGCGGGTAGTCATCGTGACGACGTGAGCATGGGGGAAGGGGGAGGAGTTGAGTCCAGCGGCAACTAACCCTGCTTCGTGGGCGATGTC
>Ga0233437_1004372_pt1 | contig 16775 bp, 33 predicted proteins | sample SI_122_August201_FD_182714 | JGI IMG/M metagenome (GOLD analysis project Ga0233437, IMG submission 182714) | Seawater microbial communities from Saanich Inlet, British Columbia, Canada - SI_122_August2016_200_MG | ecosystem: Environmental > Aquatic > Marine > Inlet | place: Canada: British... | reverse complement strand
ACAGCCGCTCTGGACACGCTGGGCCTATGCAGTGCTTTGTGAGTGGTGTCCTGGCGGTGACGCTGAAAAGCTGGCAGCAATGGGCCGCGGTTGGGTTGCATGGGAAGAACCGCCCGCGGCTGACAGTAGTAGGTTGAGTGTTGCGGATCGTGACTGGATCATAAACCTTGGGGCTGTGGAGGGCGAAGGATGAACAACAAAAAGCAACACCTAATAGAACAGGCAGCACGCCTGGGACTGACTCTCACGAAACGCAAGATCACCACCTACTCAATCAAGGGGCGAAAGCACTGCCACACTATTCCGGGCCTTGAACGGGAACTGAAGCGGGCGCAGTGCGGAGGGTGTGTTCATCATGTGCCAGAAGCATATCGTGGCGACAAGCCAGAGTTTGACGAGGACCATAACAGTACAAGCCAGGATATCCGTGATGAGTTCTGGGAAGAACGGTGGGAATGGTGGATGTCTGGATGCCGAGCAGAAGCCAGGAAGCGCACCAGCGACGATCATTGCAAGTGGTGGGACTATATCGACTTGCCGTGTCCTGGCTATGAAAAAGGCTGTCCGTCGGTGGTGTCTGAACAGTGGGGCGTGTGATGAGCATAACAATCAATGCACAATGGGTTGAAGGCGTGCTGGCTGCCCTGTACGGCAAGCCCGTGCGTAAGGTGGATGATGGGCAGGTTGCGGTCGTTGTTCCATTGCTGTCAGACTACTTCCCGGCAGACGCAGTTGATGAAGCAATAGTGACGAATAGGATGGACGGCGAAACGATAGTCCTGCGCGAAATGGTGATTGACTTGCCGGGATTGCCGGAAGTCAGGTTTTGCTTCGGAGTCGGTAAAGGCGTGGTTGTTTGGAACGGGCTGGATGCTGGCGAAGGGCCGATCTCAGCGGAATTTATTTAGGGGGCGAACAAATGGGCGACACAGCAAAACCACAGGCAAAATGGACAGAGCATAGATTCGGTGCAAAGTGGGGCGGGCTGAACATCGTGCGGGTGGCAGACTGCGACGGGTATGTGGAGTTGAGGCTTGAAGGTAAGGGGTGGGATATACACCTGACGGTTACGCCGGCGGGGCGTAAGTGCAAGGCTCGTGTGAGCGGAAATGTTACGCTGAAGGTGGACAAGTGAGCGAGCAATGTCCTAAATGCGGTAGCAAGGTGACTTATCGTGGCAGTCGGTGTTCCCTTCTTATTCACGACCGCAAGCAGATAATCGAGTGGGCCTGTGGTTGCGCTGTTACTGCCGATGGCAAACCATACACTACTGAGACAGACAGGTGCCGGCGGATCCAGATAAAGGTTCTGGCAAGGGCACTAGAACTGGCAGACGAAGCCGCCGGCGAGCAATGGTCTGCCGGACTAATTGACAGGGCACGCAAGGAACTGGAGGGGAAGATATGAAATCAGCATGGGAACAAAGGCAAGCAATGCCAGGATTCGGAACCTGCCGAAAGTGCGGACAAAAGCGGCGTGGTTATTGCCTTGACATGGGGCGTCCATGCAGGAAGGGGGACGGGTGTTCTGCTGGCTGGATACCGCGGAAAAAGAACGCTCGCAGGGGCTGGAAAGTGACTAAACTTGGGGCCGGATGGTCCGTGGGGGTTGCATATGAATAGTTGGCGAGACGTAGCCAACAAGGTCTTGGTGGGGCTGAGGTTGGAACCCTGCGACCCTGACGCAAAGCAGAAGGTATTTGATGCCTATCCGTTCGGAATGCGGAAATATCACCCGTACAAAATATGGCTATCAGAGGTTCACAAGGTGTATCCGTGGTTGAGGCCGAAAAAAGTGAAGTCATTTACTCGCGGGATGCCAGAGCAACCAAACCTGTTCAAGCCACAGCAGGACAAGGGGGGCAAATGAGCATAGCCCGCAACATCGACGCAGAACGGGCCGTGATCGGGCGCTGGCTGATGTATCCCACGCTATTCTCAGCCGAGAGCATCGGCCTGGCCACTGAAGCCTTCACGCACCCGGCAATGCAGGCAGCATTCACTGAAATGGAAGCGATGAATCAGGCCGGTGAGCAGTGGACACGGTCAACCCTGTCTGAACGCCTGGCAGCAAAGCCCGCACGCCGAAAAACGATACTCTCAGACTTGGCTGACGCCGAGTATAATGGCGACATGGGCGAAACCATCACCGTCATCAACGTCAACCGCCTGAAACAGCTCTGGGCCGTCCGAATAGCACAGCAGGCAAAGGCGGAACTCGTCACCGATTGGCAACCGGGAATGGATGTTGGCGAAATCCTGGAAAAGTCACGAGACACAATGGGCGCACTGGAAAATCTACTGCATGAGGATGTGTCCTCAGACTCACGCGTTACGCTAAAGGCGATGCTGATGCAGTTGCAGGCAGGCAAAAGGGATTATGGTGTCAGTACATCAATCCCGCGCTTTGACCACGCCACAGGCGGGCTCATGCCGGGACACACCTATATAATCGGTGCCCGTCCGTCTGCGGGAAAGACTGCAATGGCGATTACATGGGCCAACGCCGCTGCTGGTAGCGGTGCAAAGGTGCAATTCTTCAGCACGGAAACAACCAAGGCCGTGCTCATGGCCAGATCTGCCAGCCACCACGACAGGCGACTTGACGCGTTTGCCATCAAGAAGGGCACAGTAACGCCTGAGTTTTTCGCTGAAGTGGCAGCCAGGGTGCCGCAAATGGATATCTACGACGACGCCTGTTCGCTGGCCAGTGTCCGGGCGCACGTTATGAAAATGGCAAAGGACCACCCGAAAGTACCACGCGTCTGCATCGTGGATTACATCGAGGAAATGCAGGCACCTAAAGCCCAGAGCAGGGAACAGGAAATAAGCAAGTTGATAAGCGGGCTGAAGGCATTGGGCAAAGAGGCGAATTGCGCTATGGTGGTATGCAGTCAGTTGAATCGTGATGCTGAAGGCAGGGAACCATGCAAGGCAGATTTACGGCAGTCGGGAATGCTCGAGCAGGCAGCAGACGTTATTATTTTACTCTGGCCAACCGGCAACCCTGAAGATGAACCTACGCAGATCGGCATGAAACTGGACAAGAACAAGATCGGCGGGATCGTCTGGCGCAGCAATGGGGATCTGGAAAAGGCGCATAGCAAAGTGATTGAGCGTGAAGGCACGCCGGAATTTAAATCAGGTGGATATTGATGAAGTCACCAAATAAGGAACAGTTATCAGACAGTATCACCCTGTACCGTGGCGATTGCCTTGAGGTGATGGCGGGGCTTGATGCTGGTTGTGTTGATGCCATCATTACGGATCCACCATACGGGATTGGTGAAGACGGTGGAAAATTCCGAGGCAGGAAGGGTGGTGGCCACCGTGTTTTGGAAAAAATGGACTGGGATAAATCAAGCCCTGATAAGGTTTATTTTGATGAAATGCTGAGGGTCTCGGAATGTCAGATTATATGGGGTGGCAATTACTTTTCTGATAAATTGCCGCAGTCAAGGGGTTGGCTTTATTGGGATAAGTTGATGGGCGGTGACTATTCCGATGGGGAACTAGCATGGACTAGTGCTGACGGCGTGCTTCGCAAGTTCACAAAATGCAACAAGGCACACGGAAAGAGGCACCCAACACAAAAGCCAGTCAGTCTTATGGTGTGGTGCGTAAAAAGAACCCCTGGAACCGTCCTTGACCCATTCATGGGCAGCGGAACAACCGGCGTTGCCTGCGTCAAACTGGGCCGTAAATTCATAGGCATAGAAATAGAGCAGAAGTACTTTGACATTGCCTGCAAGCGGATATCAGACGAATTGAAACGTGAACGCTTCGCATTGCCACTGAAGACAAGGGGCAAGCAGAGCAAACTTTTATGAGGGGCGAAATGACTTACGACGAGAAAGGCAAAAGGATACAGTGCGACGTGGACGGCATGTGCCAGTGGTTTGAAAAGAGGACGGGGCCATACAATGACAGGGCAAAGGGGTTTCAGGTTATCAAGGCCATAGACAACGACCTCAAAACAGTGTTCAGGGGGGTCCTATACCGCATGGGCCGCGGTGATAAGGGGCTGGCTATCAATTACTGTCCGTTCTGCGGTGGCAGGCCGGGACCGATTGCACAACCGATAGACGCATAGGGGGCGAAATGAGCAAAGACAAACGAATGATTGAACGGGCGAAATCTATCGAGCACGCATACTGGCTGGGCAAGATGAAGGGCGTGGGCCATGCCGCAGCGGTGGCAGAGGATGAGGGCCATGATGACCTTGCAGAAATGCTGCTTGATGTGATGGATAGGTGGGAACGTAAGGCGCGTGAGGTGGGTGACAACTAATGGCCAAACCCAGATCAGAATACACCACCAAAACCTGCGAAAAGTGCCGCTCAGAGATCACCACGACGGGCGTAGGCGCACTTGTTACATTCTTCCCATACTCCACTAATCAGCCGCCATGCGACGACTGCAAGCAGGCGTACAAGAAAGCCATTGGCATCAAGATTTCAGTTGCACGCGGCGGGGGTGGGTTGCTGTGATTTTCACTATCCAGGGCGTGAAGTATTACGTGTTCCATGATTTATGGCCTGTATGGAAGGGCAATGGACGCGTTGACTCAACTGTCGCCCTAACCGAAATTAACCGGGGGTGTGAGCCAGTGCGTTCTGTGGCAGCATCCGTGCGGGTTGGTGATACGAGTGACGTTCTTGAAATCATAGCCGACAGCGTGCAGATTCGTGCGCCCTGTGATGACCTCATACAATAACGAAGACCGGGGGGAAAATGATACAAAAAGATGACACCAGAACACCAGATACAACGAAATGGATCAACCGTCATGCGGACGGAACTTATTGGATACATGAAACCATCGAGGGGCCAACCGTAGCGGGGCCATTTGGCTGCTATTGGGAAGCTCACCAGGCTAGACAGAAGGGGGCGAACGATGAAGTTGATAACTGAAAGAGATAAAATCAGGGGCGTGGCTGAAGCGTGGAAGCGGCAATATTTCCACTGCAACAACCGAAAATGGGGCGGAACGCTGAAGCGCCCTAGTACGGAAGAGGTTTACAGTAACCTTTTGGCCCTGGACACAAAAACCGCAACGCCTGAAGACGTGGCGAAAATCATTGGCAACGGCAGTTGGGCTCGGCTTACCTGTAATGACTGCCGTAAAGACGTCAAGGCCGTTGTGGAATGTGGCGAAGAGCCAGACTATGAATCTTCAACCGCCAACCTTTGCGTTGACTGCCTGAAGGTGGCTTTGGGGCTGCTTGAGGGGGCGAAATGATACACACAAAGGCAGCAATCGCGGTAATGATGTTTGGCAAAGACCTCGTGGGACTGGATGTAAACACCCTGCCAATAGGTGATTGGCCAGGTGGCCGCTGCACAGTGGTAGAGATAAATCCTGACCCTGGGGCACCTGAAATATCTTTCACGGTGAGCCACCCGGAACATGGTGAAATGGGGATATTTGAAGGTGAGCCGGTTACCATTCTGAAGTGAGGGGCGAATGATGAGGCAACAACTAACGCTAAAAAACCCGCCAATCAGGGGCCTTGAGTACGACAATACCCTTGAGACGCCGCCTTGGTTGTTTGCCATGCTTGAGCGCGACTTTGGCCCATTCAACCTTGACGTGTGTGCCAGTGATGGCCACCACCTGTGCACCAGATATTTCACTGCTGAAAACAGTTGTCTGGGTGATGAACATTGGGGCCTTGACGGCGTGCCCAGTCGGGCTATTTGCAATCCACCATATTCAGAGGGCTTGATCGGGCCGATTGTTCAGCGGGCACTGAAAGAAGCATTGGCTGGAATGTGCTCGACACTGTTCATATTTCCGGCAAAGAAATCGGAATTGGCGTGGTACCATGATTTTGTACTTAACCCGGGTGGCACTGGGGCAACCGCAATCTACCCGATCCGTGGACGGATTGACTTTTGCCGCGGTGGTGTTCCTCTCGGGTCACCGAATCACGCATCTGTGCTGGTTGATTTTCAGGTGAACAGAGTTAGCCAGAACATCCGGCAACGTCTGCACCTTCCCCGCTCTGGCAGTTTCTGCCGCAAGTCTGGCCTGTCCATCACTTGATTTACACAGACAGATAATGCATTATAACCGCGTAAACACCTCGAGGGGGTAAAAATGAAATGGACAGCGAGAATAGCAGTAGTGTTAGTCATGTGTTTCGGCATGGCACAGGCAGCACAGGCACAGCTCAGAAGTATCCAGGCAACGCTAGGCGATGACGATGTCTGGCGAAAACAGCAGGTCAACGCGTCTGGTATTCCGGAGGTTGACATTGTCGCCGGTGGTGCTGCTGGACTTGCAACCGCGGCCAATCAGGTGCTACAGCTTGCCAACAGTGCGGCCATTATCGCAAAACTCATCGTTGCGCCGTCAACCGAAGCCAAGCAGGACTTGATCCTTGCGCTACTCACCACGATTGATGCTGACACCGGGGCGATCCTGGCAAAGATTATTGCTGCACCAGCGACTGAGGCGAAGCAGTTACCGGACGGGCACAACGTCACCGTTGACAATGCCAGCATCCCGGTCACCGGCACATTCTGGCAAGTCACCCAACCAGTATCAGCAGCAGCCCTTCCTCTTCCTGCTCTTGCGTCAACGTCCACATTACAGACAACTGCAAACGCATCACTGGCAGTCATCGAAACAAACACCACGGCCGGCACGGTCACAGATTCAGCCGCCGTCGCGCAGCAGGGGGACTGGCTTGACGTGACCGACGGAAGCAGCCCGGACGGTAACTTCGGGGTCATCCCGAATGCTTCCATTGCGGCCGGTACTCCTGTCAAGCTTTACGCTCTACCTCCCGCTAAGGAGTATCACGAGATAGCCATCACATATACTAATTCGGCGGCGGGCGATTTTGACTATACTGTGATGATACTGGCAGTGAACGACATCCCGACAGCCTGGGCGCTCAATGATTGGATGAGCGTAGGGGCTCTGGTCGTACCGTCATGGAGACTCAGCCGGGACCGGACGGAGACCCTGATCGCCCAGCCATTGATTAGAACCCAAGCGACCTACCTAGTAGTCATCATTGACACAGCGGCGGCGGCACCAGCTACCGATCCGCAGGTCCGTATTCTGTCCTACAATAATGGTGATTCCAGATGAGCCCTATCCCAAAAACGGCAAGAACCGGCGTCCTTGGCAGTGCTGCTGTCGTCGGCCTGGCTGGTGTCGCTGGCCTGATCGTTGCCCTGACATCGCCGGACGTTGACCCAGATCCGGGGGTGGACGCTGTCACGTCAGCAGATGTGGTGTTTGATGCGGTGCCGGAAGAGGACCGTGGTGTAGATCCTGCCAGCCGTGAGGAATATCCAGAGCAGCGGGCCTGTTACATCGTCCAGCACCCGGACGAGTCACGCATTGGTGAAGTCATCCTGGTCAAGCCTGCCGGCTACGGATGGGCACCATTTGAGCGTGGCGACGTGGAGTATAAGGGTGTCCGGCTCGGCCTGAAGCCTGTGCCCGGAAAGGTCAATGCAGCCGACGTTGACAGGGGGGCCGTGGGCATGAAGAACGGACTGATTACCAGCCGCAAAGCCCGGCATAAGAAGCAGGCTGCACCCGTGGAGGATATCGAATGAAAAAACTACTGATAGCAGCGATTCTCCTTTTCGCAATTCCTGTCCGTGCGGCACCCATCCATTTCGGGGCCGGGCAAGTAGCGGGCACCTTTGCCGCTGCTTTCGCCGCTGGTGGCGACGGGGATGATTATTATTTCCACGGTCCAGTGACAGAGAATAGCGTCACCGTGACCTGGGCGAAAAACAATGCAACCTTGCAACCCGGCAATGCCTCAGACTATATCTTGGATGGGCAACTGGCCACCGGCAACGGCTTCATGGTTACGGGCACCGGGAACACTATGGACCTCAATAGCCAGTTGAAGATCGAGGGATACGGCACATATCCGCTTAAGGTGGACGGGGCCAGCAATGTGATCAGCGATCTGTACATGTATGACAACGGGTACAACGCAGCCGGGAACTGCTACGATATCTATCTGAACGCCAACAGCGACCTTATCAGCCCCGTCATTGCCTCGGGGCTTGATAATGGTACTCGTCATTACGGGTACTACCTCGACAATTGCCCGACGGGATCGGTAACTGACGCAGTAGTGCAGAACATCACCGTGACAGGCGGCGGGACCAGGGTATACGGGCTTATTTTCCTGGCCAATAATGGTGGCGTCATCGTCAATGGGTTGATGATGGACAGTCTATCAGCCGGTGCTAATATGTATGGCGTGTATTGGCTCGGCACCAATGCCGACGATGTCGGAATCCTCAGAAACGCGACGGTAAAGGATATTTCCGGCGCTACACTAGCAACCGGATTCTATGCGCCAGATCGCGGGATGGACGTACAAAATTTTGTCATTGACACAGTCACTGGAAACAATGAGATCGGTATACATTCCGTGACTGCGGCCTTCGCAGGTGGCACCAACGCGGTCATGAATGGGACTGTCTACGACACCGTTGACGGTTTCATTTGTGACAACGATTTCGCCGGATCTGGAATGACTGCCAGCAATATAATCGTTACCGACTGTTCGAGCGAGGGATTCAAGGATTCAGGCACGATCGCTCCAACTTCATCCTACAATCTCGCATACAACAACGGCACCAACTATTCAGGCTGGGCAACCGGCACTGGCGACCTGACGGCGGTGGACCCGCTCTTCACCGATCCCGCAAACGAGGACTTCACCCTGCAGTCCACGTCACCCTGCATCGATACCGGACTATGGATCACAGGCCGCACAAGCGACATTGCCGGACAGCCCATCAGCGGCAATGGCCAGGACAGAGGCGCGTATGAGTTTCAGCAAATCGGGGGCCGCAATCGTCGCACTGAGATATCACAGCCGCCGATCATTCAAACCCGCAGCCAGAGGTCATTGAGATGAGAAAACTTATACTTGCGTTTCTGTTGCTTCTTATCCCGTCAACAGCGTTTGCACAGTTCGGAATCAACTGCGTCATGGGCTCTGACGGGTGTAATAAAATTGATGCTCAAGGCGGCGCGCTATCGGTGGCACTTGAGGACGGTGTCGGTGGCCTAATCTCTGTCGCTGGCAGTCAACTCAGAGTCGTCACAATGCCGTATGGTCAGGCCGTGGCCGAGGAACTACTGGCCGGGCATGATAAAATCGGATCGTTTGGATTCCGTGAGAATGTGCAGGTAGTGGCACAGGGTAGCGACATGTGGAACGGGACGGCGACCACACAACCGTACCCGGTAGACGCTGGGGAACAACTTGAGATAATCAGCACATCGGTAGAAGACGACCCGGACAAAGGCGGGGCCACGCCGGGCACCGGAATACACACCGTACACGTCCATTACCTCGACGCAGCCGGGGCGGCACAAGAAGAAGTTGTCAACCTGAACGGCACGGCAGCAGTTGCCCTGACCGAGACCAATGTCAGGTTCGTTCAGCTCGTCCATACCACCGTTGCAGGCACTGTCGCTGGCGCTGTCGGGACGATCACGATCTACAAGCAAGGGGCCGCTGCTACCGTCTACGGCCACATTGATATTGGCTCAAATAGGACCATGTCTGCAATTCAAATGGTGCCCGCTGGCAAGACCTGTTACATGCTATTTGGCGAGGGTTCATCTACTGACAAGTCAGTCAACGTCCGGCTACGTGCGACTGCCGTGGCCGGCGAGTTGATCGAGGACGTATTCATCGCTCAGGGCTCGTCGTTTTTCAAAGATTCCACCACCACCAAAAACCTGCCAATTCCGATCAAGTTCCCGGCGCTGACCAAAATCAAAATGACCATCTTTGTGCCCGCCGGTAAGGCCGGGGCTGATGCCTCGGGTGGCTGGATTGGCGTGATAGAGTAACCGCTGCAAGGGGCGAAAATGGCTAAGAAGAAACTCAAGGTTGAATATCTACCGCTGGACGAACTGCGGCATCACAAGAAAAATGCTAAGCTTCACCACGACGAAGCAATGATGAATTCCATCATGCGCTTTGATTTCGCCGATCCCGTGCTCTACAACCAGCACCCGGACGCCAATTTCATCGTTGCAGGGCATGGGCGATGTACTGCTCTGGCAAGGCTCAGGGACGAGCGTGGCGATCCGCCTGAGAATATCAGCGTTGATGCCAAGGGCCGGTGGCTGGTGCCAGTCGTGAAACTGTCACTACCGCCCGGCGAAGCTGAAGCTTTCCTTCTCGCGCACAATAAAATAGGCGAAGTCGGCGACCCCGATCTAGGCGCGTGGGATATGGACCTGCTTAGCGCAGTCGTGGGCGATATGCAACTGCTTGACACAAACCTTGAGGGGCTTGGGTGGGATGTTGGGGAATTGGATGAGATTGCTTTGGGTGGCGTTCTTGGTGGCACTGGCGACGGCGACGGGAAAGGTAAGGGCCTTGGCGACGGAACTGAAATAACGTGTCCAGACTGCGGGCATGAGTTCGAGATATGAAACTAGCAATCGACTTCGACGGAACCTGCACAGACAACGCATGGCCCGACATCGGGCAAGATGTACCCGGCGCAGTAGACGCCCTGCACGAACTGTCAGCATAAGGGCACCAACTAATCCTGTGGACGTGCCGTGAGGGGCGCACGCTCGACGAGGCGGTGCAGTGGTTCGCAGACAGGCAGATTGACCTTGCTGGCGTGAATGAGGCCCCAGGGCAGACACCAGGGCAGCGTAAGGCATGGGCCGACCTCTACATTGACGACAAGGCAGCCGGGGCACCGCTGCTGCACCTGTATGGCTTCAATGCGCCGGTGATTGATTGGGCCTCAGTTCTTTGGTTGATCGCTGCAATCAACATAACTCGCTGAAATCGCTGGGATGTAACATAAATACCGCACTGATTTCAGCCTAATCACAAAAAAAACGACATAAAACGAAAATAAATGCTTGCATGGGGTTGACACCCATACCTATTCATGTATAATCGTAGACATGAAAGGGAGAAAAACAATGGCAGGAAGGAAAGCGGGACAGGGCAGCAAGTGGATACGCAGGAACAAACGCCTCGCAATCTACCGCCGGGACGATAATTGCTGCGTCTATTGCGGCAAAGACCTTTCCTGCGAAGTGGCGACACTCGACCACGTTCTGGCCTGCGAGCTGGGCGGCACGAACCACGAATCGAACCTGGTCACGGCCTGTGTATCCTGCAACAGCAGCAAACGTGACCTTCCCCTCTCAGATTTCCTCAATACGCTGGCAGACAAAGGCACCAACCCGGCAGATGTCCGGAAAAATATCCGTAATGCAACCCGCAGGATTCTGCGGAAATAGGGGGCTACAGTGAAATCTTATCAGGAATGTGCAAGCAGCTATGAATTGTGGATCGAGTACATTGACCCGTTTGGAACATGGACAGAAGAACAGTTCAACGCAATGGACGAGGACGAGCGGGTTGGCGTTATCGTGGCCACATTTGGCCCGGAGGTGACACAATGAATCGGGCAGAAAAGATTGCAGCAAAATTCAGTGATGGGATGGAATTTACAGGCGACGACGGCTCAGACCTTGAGGATGTCTGTCTTAATGTGGCAGGTGGATGCATGGCTCTGGACTGTGGTAATGCGTCTCGCTACGTTTTTGACGATGGCAGCAGCATCACCATATCTGGTGACGAGTGGGACATAGGCTATCCCGACTGTATGTGTTTCCGTGGTGCTGGCCACAGTCCAGACTGCCCGGCTCACAATGCGCCCGAGGGTGCCGTGGCCTGGAAGTACACGGACCCGACTGAAGAAGCCCGCTGGATTTTTGACGAGGACGAGATGGACGCAATCCGGGCCGAAGACGCTGGCCTGATTGTGGAGGTTGGATAATGTCAGATCAGATGATAGCAAGGATAAAGTTCGAGGCAGCAAAGCGGGGCCTGAAAATGAGGCAGATAGCGGAAGCAATGGGTATTCATGAAAATTCGCTGTCAAGGATGATGAGGGCGGATCTCAGGATATCGAGTTTACGCCGGATTGCTGATGCCATTGGCTGTGATGTGAAGGAGATTCTGTAATGCTGATATCACGAAAAAATCCGCTCATGCAGCAGCATGTCAGTGATCCCAGGGTTGATGCCACGAAGATCGCAGATGCAACTCACCTGTCTGGACCGGAACGCCGGACGTTTATCAAGCGATTTGTGCGAGGCGAGTCGGCAAAAGATGCGCTGGCAGAATGGGAACCACCCCTGTCAATATTTGGGTTCACGAAGGGGCAGTTTAGCCTGATTGACATTATTGAATGCTTGCTTGAAAAACTCGGACCGTGCCACCTGTCAATTTCTACGTGGACCGTGGCAAGGGCAGACCTAGACCAACTTGAGAAATTACTACTTTCAGACGGAATTTTATCATTACGCCTATTGATCGACGGGTTCTTTTCAAGCCGCCAACCAAAACTACTGAAGTCTGCCGTCTGGAAATTCGGTAATTCTTCAATTCGGTGTTGCAATAACCATGCAAAGTTTTTCTTGTTGGACAATGGGTCAGAAAAGGTTGCCTGTAAAACCAGCATGAACCTCAATTTCAATCCACGGTTTGAGGATTTCGATATTTCGTGTGATGTGGGACTGTGTGACTTTCTCGACCGCATAATGTCTGACATTTGGGGGCAGTCAAGGGGGCCGATAAACAAAAAAGAGTCAATGGACCTTTTCCCTTTTCAACTGACAGGAGAATAAATGCTAAGCATAACCATATATCGCGGAGCACCAGGAAGCGGAAAGAGCACGCGGGCAAAAGCAGATGGGAATAAGATTATAATAGAGGCTGACCAGTTTTTTATGGTTGCCGGTAGTTACTTATATGATAAAGCCCGCGGACGAGACGCAAGGGAGTGGTGCTTGTCAACGGTTAGGTATCACCTTTTCAGGGGCGAAGATGTGGCTGTAGCAAACACGCTGCTGAGACAACACCAGATAGAGGACTACGTTTGGATAGCCAGGGATTTTTCTGCAAAAATCAAGGTTATTGATTGCCATGGAACATATGATTCCATACACAGCGTGCCGAAAAATATTGTTGATGTAATGCGAAAGACGTTTGAAGCGGTCACTATTCCAGAAGACGTGGCGTTTGGTCAATAAAATGGCGGGGGAAAGAATGAATGATTTACGTGCGACCGTTGTCGGATTTATACTTGATGGCAATATCAGGCGAGATATCGTTGAATGGATACAGGCAAACCACAAGAACTGCAAAGACCCGGCAAAGGAATTTGACAGTGCTGTCAGCAGCATACGCAAGAGACACAAGGAACTGGAGGGCAGTTACTACGAGTTCTGCTTGGTCAGTCTGAGAGAGCTATACCGCCGGTCTGTTGAAATCGGAGAATACAAAACGGCAGCCGGAATACTGAAGGACATTGACAAACTTGCAGCGAGGCGGGAACCATCGGACATGTTCTCAATGCTCAGTTAGCCGCTTCCACCTTCACGACCCGACAAGCCGGAACCCCACCAACACCCTTTTGACACAACAGCCGCAGCGTTCCCAGGGTAATGTCAAGTGCAGCCGCATTGGCAGCGCCAACCGGCCCACCATAGGCAACCTGATACTTCGGGTCAGAGGCACGCCCGGCCCATTCAAGCACCGCCTTGGACGTGTGAGCCTTCGTCAGTGCGCCCTCGTCCACTGTCACGCCTGTCACGACCTCGAATAGCGTTGTTAGTGCAAATTCCTTGTGTGTGACGTTCACAACGCGCTTGTTTGCCCGGTCAAAGTTGTATTTCCAGATATCGATACCCTTGAAGTTAAGTGTCCGTTCCTCGATTTTCGCTCTCTTCGATTTGTTCTTTATTTTGGTTACCATGTCGCCCTCGCTGTTGAGTTTAGGGTGGCACCAAGTTTTGCTGATTGCAAGAGACTGAAAAAAAGAACTTGACAAGGTGACACCGACGGGGTATTACCTAGTACGTGAGGTTGAAAATGGAAATAGACAAGAGCTACAAGTTGGAATGTAAACGGTGTGAGCACACCTGGTATCCTCGCAAAGAGGAAGTCAGGATTTGCCCCAAGTGCAAGTCGGCTTATTGGGATCTGCCGAGAAAGGACAAGGACGAAGAATGATAATCATGCGGGCCTACAAGACGGAACTGGACCCCAATAAGACTCAGCATGAGGCGTTCATGCGTCACGCAGGGGCCGCAAGGTGGGCTTATAATTGGGGCCTGTCTCGGAAGATCGAGGCGCGTGAGGCGGGCGAAAAGAACCCGTCATATATGGACCTTGGTAAAGAGCTTGTGGTTCTTAAGGGAATACCTCAAGAGGAAGGCGGGGTTCCGTGGATGTCAGAAGTTGCATCAAAGGTTCCCGGCATGGCGCTGAAGAACCTTGACCAGGCATACTCAAACTTTTTCAGAAGGTGCAAGGAGGGGAAGGGGAAGGCTGGTTTTCCAAGGTTCAAGAGTCGGAAACGCGGGATCGGCTCATTCACTACCCGCGGCCGTGTTAGGGTAGACAATAGGCAAATAAAACTGCCCGTTATTGGCTGGGTACGACTCAAGGAGTCTGGCTATATCCCCACCGAAGGCGTCAAGGTAAAGAACGCTACCATAAGTGAACGGGCCGGGCGCTGGTTCGTGTCAGTGCTGGTAGAGGAAGAGATACCAGACCCGAAGCCACGCAAGGGTGAAATCGTTGGCGTTGACGTTGGAATAAAGGCCCTTGCAACTCTGCCAGACGGGACCATGTTTGAGAACCCGAAGGCACTGTATAAGGCTGAAAAACTGCTTCGTAGGCGGCAGCGCCAACTGGCCAGAAAGGTAGGCGGAAGCAACCGCATAGCAAAGGGCACAAAAAACGTCAAGGGCACCCGGCACGCCAGAGTCAAACCCAGCGCCAATGCAATCAAGGCAGCGCGCAAGATTGCCAAGTTACACTACCGAATTGCCTGTATCAGAAAGGACGCAATCCACAAGGCCACTACTGCGATAGTCAAGCGGGCGGCAGTTATTGGGATTGAAACCTTGAACGTCAAGGGCATGAAGGCGAACCACTGTCTCGCAAAGGCTGTTAGTGATGCATCAATGTCTGAGTTTCTAAGACAACTGAAGTACAAGGCGGAGTGGGTTGGCGTGCCAGTCGTCGAGGCTGACAGGTGGTATCCGAGCAGCAAGACTTGCTCTGAGTGTGGAAACGTGAAGGAGAAATTGTCACTCAGCGAACGAACGTACAAATGTGAAGTGTGTGGAATGGTCCTTGACCGGGACGTGAACGCCGCACGCAATTTGAGCATAATGGCCGCCAGTTCGGCGGTTACTGCCTGTGGAGGGGAGGGCTCTGGCTTGGGGAACATTCCGAGTGAAACCAGACCCTATGAAGCAGGAACTTCGCGCATTGGGATGAGCCGATGACCGGTACTAGCCAAGGGGCTCCTCCCTGCGCGCGAGGAGAACGGAAGAACACGGCGTATCGCCGCGCACAATCAAGCGTGGGCTCCTCCCTGCGCGCGAGGAGAACGGGGTTGAGTCTAACGATATCGACGGTGGCATGCTGAGGCTCCTCCCTGCGCGCGAGGAGAACGGTTTCAAGTCTGGACGCGGACTTCTCACCACAGCGGCTCCTCCCTGCGCGCGAGGAGAACGGACGTGAAGGTTGCAGATGCGATCTGATTTTTGACGGCTCCTCCCTGCGCGCGAGGAGAACGGTCTGTTAGCTTCTTCTTGCTCACCATGTCCGTCATTTTCGTCGCCTCCGTTACGGCTCCTCCCAATGCATGAAGAGAACGGCCCATCGTTGCTGTAAGCATGCCGAGAGAAATATTGGTGTTTGCAAATAGCGTAATCTGGTGGCATGATGTCCACAACAGATGGGGGCGGCTAATATGATACACCTTGCTTGGACGGGCGGTTACGATTCTACCTTTAGACTCTTGCAAATTCTGGAAAACGGCGACGAGGTCACGGCGCATTACATCGGCGGCTACATCGATGGGCGCGAGAATACCGGCTCAGAGATCGAGACGATGCGATCCCTACACGCCGATCTGTCGGCCAAGTATTCCGGCCAATTGCAGCCTATCCAATACGTCTGGGAATGGCCTGTCGATGAAAAAATTGTCGATGGCTTCCAGGCAGTAAACCGGCGGCTCAGACTGACCCAGGGGATCGGGCACCAATACCTTGTACTGTCCCTGTATGCCACCGGACACGGCCTATCCCTTGAGGTATGTGCAGAGCCCGGGGGCCGATTGTGGCGCTACCTGAAAGAACTACAGATACCGGAAGAGACTGGTGTGCTTCCCAATCTCGGCTTCCCTGTCATTGACAAGACGAAAGAAGAGATGATGGCGTGGGCGGAAGGTCACGGCCTGGAATCATACCTGCTGGCGAGTCATACCTGCTGGCGACCACCTGCACCCGGCACGGCCTGTGGACAGTGCGAGATGTGCAAGCGCCGAATTGCCCACTATGAGCCCATGGAACCAGCACCATATGACGTTGACGTGTCTATCTGTATCCCTGCAATGCTGGCTGTCGGCAAGGCCGAGACCACCGTCAAGTCGGCGGTTGAAAGCATCATGGCAATGGATACAGGGAAGGCCAGAGCAATCGAGATCATCTGGGCTGGAAGCCTGAACAAGCAACGGCTCACAAAACTTGAAAAGCTCGGATCAGTCGTCCATGTAGACACTGATTCTGATGACCTTGCATACCTTCGCAACGCAGCATCGAGGGCGGCTACGGGCGCGGTGCAAGTCCACCTGATGCCGGGTATGAAGTTTAAGGGCGATTCGCTGGCACAGGGCATAATGCAGGCCGAGAAGCACAAATTCTGG
>Ga0233437_1004371_pt1 | contig 16776 bp, 10 predicted proteins | sample SI_122_August201_FD_182714 | JGI IMG/M metagenome (GOLD analysis project Ga0233437, IMG submission 182714) | Seawater microbial communities from Saanich Inlet, British Columbia, Canada - SI_122_August2016_200_MG | ecosystem: Environmental > Aquatic > Marine > Inlet | place: Canada: British... | reverse complement strand
CAGTTTCGTATATTGTTTTGTTTTAATTCTTTCTGAGAATCTTTTGATTCGCTCAATATAAATTTTTTCTCTCTGCATTTGGATAACTCCATTTTGCTTTTCTTAATGAAAAACCTTCTTTTATATATTGCAACCATCAATTTATAATTTTACTATTTCAGGCAAGAATTTTGTGAACAATTTGACAAAATATTGATATACTTATCTCTAACCGAATGAAAATAAATAATAGTATAAATAGTAATGTAAAGCTATCGTTCCTGTTTGAAGCTTTACAATCGTTTGGACGTGGCATTTGGATGGGCAACATTTTTAGCCTTTATGTAATTTTATTTGTAGAAAGTTCAAAAGGTATTTTTGGTTTAACGGCAAATGAACTTTTAGGAATAACTGCTGGAGTATCTGGTATTGCAATGACAGCTATCGTATTTCCAGCAGGGATCATGGCTGACAAATACCCACGTCAGATTATGTTGCGGATTTCGGCAATTGTAGGAATTATAGCTATGATTACTTTAGCCGCTGCAAACAGTATCTTTGTAATTCTTGTAGCCATGTTGTTGTGGGGAGCTTTTCAAGGTTTAGCACGACCTGCTTTCGAATCAATCTTAGCAGATTCACTACCATCGGGTAATAGATCAGGAATTTATGCTAAGCAACATTTAGTAAGACAAATTGCTATGGCTTCAGGTCCATTTTTGAATGTTTTTTTGTTTCTTATTTTGGGTGATGTATGGGATATTTCGATTTTGAAATCGGTTATGTTGATCGGTATTATCATCTCACTTATTTCTACTTTTACCCTCTTCTTTTTCCGTGATGACCGTTCAATGGGATCAGAAAGTGAAGCATTGCTGCATCAAGAAAATAGTGAAACAGGAGAAAAACCAATACTTTCCAAAAAGGCAAAACGAGTACCCATCTTACTAGTAATTTCAGATATAATTGTTGGAATGGGAGCTGGGATGAGTATCAAGTTTTTCCCGGTTTTCTTTCGCTCAATTTACCAGATGCAACCAATATCTGTTCAAATGATAATGGGTTCTACTGCTATTTTTACAGGAATATTAGGAATATTAATTCAACGTTTTTCAGTTAAAAAAGGGAGAGTGGAAATGATTTTCGTTGTGAAATTCTTAGCTACGATCTGCCTTATCGCTATTGGATTTTATCCTGCCGTCATTTTATTAATACCGCTTTTTGTAATGCGTGGATCTTTAATGAATGCAGCCCATCCTCTCAGTCGTTCTATTTTGATGGACATAATTCCCAAAAAGAATCGTGGCAAATGGAATTCTGTAGAAACAGTGGCTTGGGGTCTCTTTTGGAATGCTTCAGCTGTAATTGGTGGATTTCTGATCGGAGATAATAATTTTCAGCGATGTTTTTTTATAACTGCTGGAATTTATCTAGTTGGTACAATACCAATATTAATGTTGATACCACTGGTTAATAAAGAAGCAAAATAGATAATCAAAACAAGAAGATTAAATGCTTACTTCTCCGTAGGTACTACAATTCCTTTAATAATAATGTTCTGGAAGAACACAAATACAGCAAAAGTAGGAATCGCTGCGATTACCAGTGCGGCAAATCCTACACCTGCACAACTGCGCTGCATAAGCTGATAAATATGCACCATCATCGTCCACATATCCTGATCCTGACACACAATGAAAGCGAACATGAAATTACGGTATGCAGCATTAAAAGCACCAAGTGCAATAACTGCCATTATCGGTTTTGAAAGGTTCATTGCAATCTTCCAGAAGATCCGTACTTCACCTGCTCCATCAATTGTTGCACTTTCAAAAAGTTCTTGTGGCAGAGAATCGAAAAATCCCTTTAGTAGGAAGATGAAGTATCCATCTGCTGCTGCTGGTAAAATAAGTGCGAAGAATGTATTTAGCATGTTGAATTTCTTAAGAAGCAGAAAGTTTGGAATTCCCATTACCATAGGTGGAAAAGCCATTGTAAGCATTAGAATCAAGATTATTTTATATGATGCCTTAAGTTTGAATCTGCTCATTGCATAAGCTGCCAGCGGATTTACAATAAGTGCTGTTATTATTGCCAGTAAACAGTAGATAAGTGTATTTACAATTGCGCGTCCATTGTACAGCATTACATCAAGCACCATGATGTAATTTCTCTTAGTGAATTCCCAGAAAATTATTTTTTGATGGTTCACAAAAATACTATGATCAAAAGCTATATGCTCAATGCCGATACTTTCAAAATTATTATAAATTAAACCGTATTCTTTGTTCAAGTGCTCAATTGAGCTATACTTATTTGTTAGGAAATTCTGCCAGCTCAAATTTGCAGTTTCTGCATCAATTGTTAGGAATTTTCCACTGACCTCATTCCGAACAAAATTTAGCCAATCTGTCTTGTACTCAATATCTGTAGGGATCTTCTTTGCTGGGTAAACATTCAACTCCAACTTAAAATCAGTTCCATACTGACTATTGAATTCATTCAAATTCAGATTACCATTCTTATCTGGGATTTTTTTTCTCATATGATCTAGAAACTCTTTCTGGCTAGTCATCAATAAACCTTTAGACGAGTCATCTGAAAATTCTCTAACAAATATTAACCAATCACTTTTTAATTTAAGATTATATTCTGGAATATTCTCAGTTAAGGTAATCTCAGAAAAATCAGAATAGCCTTTGCTGTAATTTTCGTTGAGATCGCTGATGTATTTGTATTTCTCTTTCAACCAGTTACGATAATCAATCTCCACGCTCTTTATATAGAGGAATTTAGCTGGAACAATATTCTCGATAAAGAAAGCCCAGTCGACCAAAGTTGCACCTGCAGTTGGAATGTCCTGCAAAAGTTCAATATCAGAAAAATTTAGGAAATTTGTTTTATAAGTTGAGTTCAATAATGAAATGTCTTCATATTTGTCTTCTAAGAAATTTACATATAAGGCTTCAGCTAGCGCATTTACTCTAATATGTTGTATATTCAAAATGTTTTTTATATAATTTGTCCAGTGTTTTTGCATTGGACCATCAGGGATTTTTTGCGATAAGATAACATTATTCCAAGAACTATAATTAGTTCCCAAAGTTTTGTTCATCTCTTCCAATTTTCCGCGATAAACAGGATTCAATTCATTTGAGATAAAGTGACCATCAAGGCTGGCATAAACACGATCTTGCGTAGGAAGAGTTTTGCGATATTCATTATATCTTCCTAAGAAACCTGAGAGATTCTCTGAAAAATTCCGATTTAATATCTCCCGTTCTTCTAGTCGAACTTCATCCCAGGTGAGCACAGAAGTACCAAACCTATAATTGAACTTTTTCAGATCATTCCCGTTCTCTTCCTTCATTAAATTACGGAATATTCTCTCATTTCGCGGATAAACACCCCGTCCAAATTGCTCTGAAATATGATAATCAAATGCAGTATGTTCATCTTTGTTTTCTTCTAGGAATTCCTGCCAATCACTGAATATATTATTGGAATAATTTTGTGGAAATTTCAAGAATTCAAAACCCTGAGATCTATTTTTATATTGTTGGATAAGTAGATTTGATTCTTCATTCATTCTAGATTCAATAAATTTACGATATAACATCTCATCATCAAAAAAATATTGTGGAATAACACTGAATTCCTTTGCATCAACATTGCTTTTAAAAGAGGATGAAACCATCACCATAAATGGGTAGATCATTGTGAGTGCACCAATTAAAAGCAAGAGATGGATCGTGATGTTCAGTGACCTGAGCTTAAATGATTTTCTTCCAACTTTTCCTATTATTGGCACTACTTCGCTCCCGTTGTTTTGAATTCCATTTTAGATAATTTTCTCAATTGAATTACTGTGAAGCCCATCAGCATCATTCCCAACATCCATGCCATTGTTGTGGCAATTCCAAATTTTAAATACAAATATGCTTTTTCAAAGATAAGCAGATCAGCAACTTTTGTTGCTTCGTTAGGTCCTCCAAAAGTCATAACTAAAATAAATCCGCTCTGCTGAGCTGAAGCAATAAAAGCTGCAATGAACTGTATTGTTATAAGAGCTTTTAGATTTGGAACAACAATGTGTCTGATCTTTTGAAAGAAGTTAGCTCCATCAATATCGGCAGCTTCGTAATTTTCATTTGGGATTCCCTTCAGTGCTGCCAGATAGATGAGACATCCAGGACCTACACCTGCCCAAATTGTAGGTAATATAACGCATAGCATTGCCAATCCTTCATCACGGATCCAACGGCTTTTTTCCAAACCGAACCAGAGCAGTATTTGATTTAGCCCTCCTGCATCCGATGGGTCGTACAGCAACTTCCATAAATAAATTACAATCACTCCACTTATAACAGCCGGTAAATAGTAGATGACACGATAAACAAGTTTTCCATGAGATACTTCTTGTAACAGAACAGCTAAAATAATTGGTGGAATAAAACCAAGACTCAAAGATAGGGTCATATAATAAAGTGTTTTGCCCAGTGCTGCCCACCAAACCGGGTCGAAAAGAACATCAGCAAAATTCTGAATTCCATTGAAATGGGAAGCACCAACAATATTATAATCTTGAAATGCCATTATAGAGCCCATGAACATGGGAACATATTTCCACATAATGATAGAGGCGAGAGCAGGAACAAGCATTAAATAAGCAAAATAGTACTTTTTCTTCTGCTGGATTTTTTGTTGATATTTGATGTTAGGTGTGAATATCTTCCAAACTTTATATAGTGCAAACAGAAAGATAGTAAAAACAAAAAATGCCACAATAGAAGCAATTCGGTTTCTGCGTGTTCTCTCTTTAATGCTCACCTTACCGATCATTTTCTCATTTGTTCGTTTGGCGGCATCATCTAAGATCTCTCTAATTTTTATTCGCTTTTCATCTTCGGTTACACCCAAAGTTTCGGATTCTTCCAAAGAAATACAATTATCTATTGGGTAGGTCATGTATTCATAAATTTTTTGGCAATTGCTTCCGTAGGGTTCCGGTTTCCCATTCTCAACAGCTTCCTCAAAAGTATTTAGCCAACCAGTAGGAGTATATTTTAAATATTCTTCATAACCATATTTCTTGAGGTATAGTGGATTTTGCATTTTGCCAAAACCAGCATCGATCATTACTCTTAAACGAATCTTTCGTGCTTCTTCACTATCATAAAATTTAATATAATTCCAGGCAGCTTCTTTCACTTTTTGCGGGTCACGATCTCCAATGCCACCATTATTAGATTCACCTGCACCCGAGAAGATCCCCATCATTCTACAGTTTATTTCTGAGCCGCGCAATCCGGTAGGACCTTTGGGAGGTGGGGCAACTCCGTAAAGATTAGGATCTAACTCGCCACCCAGAGTTTTTTCGTTCATGTAGGTCATCATCATACCGATCTTACCGTCGCTGAACATTCTACCGTAATCACCTTCTCTGATCACAAATCCGCGCTGTTTTTCACCATCTGCATCAAGCCAATTCGTGGTGATAAGTTTTAGATACATCTCCATTGCATCTACACCTGCATCGCTATTGAAGCTGGCATACCAATCACCGTTATCTTTTTGCAGAACAGCATCACCGCCGGCACTCCATAGATAAGTTATCCAGTCGTATGACGCTTGCGGACCTGATGCGAGATAAAGACCATAAATACCTTCAGACGGAATCGTCATCCTCTTTGCATAATCATAAAGCTCTGTCCAATTTTCCGGTGGATCATCAGGATCTATTCCAACACGATAGAACAAATCTTTACGATAGATCATAACCCTGACCAATGTTTCATATGGCAACATCCAGATCTTCTTATCTTCATCTCCGGTTTTTTGTCGGTTGATTACAGGCCAAACAGGAGCAGCAACTCTCTCTCTTAGAAGATCTTCTTTTTCGCTATTAATAAATTCATCTAAAGGATATAAAAAATTGTTCTGAATGTATGTATCGGATTGACGAAAATTTATATACAAAATATCTGGGGAAACACCACCTGCAATAGCCATTAATGGTTTGGAATCGAGGTCCATTCCTTCGATAGTTATGCCTGAGAAAGAACGCAATTCGATATGGGGATATTTTTCTTTGAATGCTTTGATCACTGCCATATCGGCTTTGGCAAAAGCGTCTGTTCGTTTAGGATCGGGAAGCTCAAAAACCTTTAAGATAACTTTATCTTCAGCAAATAAACCTAATGAGATGATCAATAGAATTGTGATGATTATGATTCTTTTCGAGTTTTTTAAGATCATTTTTTCTCTTGGTCTATTGGTCTTTCAGTATCAATTAACCAGGTTTTACCTTCACTCGAAATATAAAATTCTTTACTCTCAAATTTTATTACTGCTTCAAAATAATTTGGAGTTATAGATATTTTTGGTAGGAACTCATATAGAATATCTAGTTGAAGTAGTGAAATGTCATCTGTGAATTTTTTATTTTGCATGAAATATGTTCGCTGTTTATAATAGATCTGTCTTAATAGCCATTTTATATCTTCATCTTTATTGTATTGGAATTTATTTTTTTCAGTGCCTACAGGTTTTTCACTGAATTGCACAAATCCCCACATTTCGGGGTAGTGCATATTAATTATGCCTTGTGGACTCCAAACCCAATTATGCTCTGGTTTTCTGAGTTTAGAATATTCGTTATCAATGATTTTTGTATCCCATTGCACACGCGAAAAATTAACTCGCCATTGATCACCCTGCAGAGGTGGACACTCTATAGCGCACTCTTCCAAAACATTCCACGGATAAGCTATCTCAACGTTCCAACCAATGTCCTCATCAGTTGGGTCATTCAATGTTCCATCAATATAAACTGCAGTTTTAATGCCTTGAATATCCCATGAATCAAGAACTTTGCAGTTCTGCTCACGATATGGTTGAGATATGAAAAGATCCCAGATCGTGTTAAAAGCATTCATTTCAAATTCATAATAATTGTGTGTGTCTCCATCAGGGTCAATAAAAATTTCGAAATCATTATCATAATATATTACTGAATCTCGCTCTTTAAGTTTTGCCCAAAGATGAGGTTCCTGCATTTTGCAAAAGAAGTAAAAATAATTTTCATCCCACAGCATTTTTACATTTGTTTTTAAGGGTGGAGTTGGTTTTGTAAATCCTTCAATATCAATGAAGTCATCTGTCCATTCAGCTTTCTGCCAGATTTTTTCATTCATCTTCCCATCAACTTCTATTGGGGAATCTGTTTTATAGCAGATATAGTTTTTAGGTTGGAATTCTATATGTGGTTCAGGAAGAAAATCTACGTATGGTTCCAATGCTAATAGCAATAATGGGAACAAAAACAATATTAAAAGTGATCGATTCTTCATTAGTTTACTCCAAAATATTTTAACACTGCTCAATTAACTCTTCAATTGTGGAAGTTGCTAAACCAATAACTGTATCGGCAGCACCGTAATATAATTTTACTTCACTTTCCATCTTGGCAAAACCATTTTTATCAAAATTATCTACAATTATTCCGGTTGGGAAGATCACGTTCGGCACTTGGCCTACAGTTTCATAAAGCTCTCTTGGCTCTAGAATATTGAATCTTCCTCGTGAAATTACCTTTGATGGGTCATTAAGATCAAGAAGCATAACACCTGCTTGATAAATAGGTTGATAATGCATAGCAATTCCGTGATAAACACAGAGCCATCCTTTAGTTGTCTTTACCGGTGGGGGGCCTGCCCCAATTAGCTCATCCCAATAATGATTCCTTCCTGATATTATCTTGTTAACAGGTTGCCATTCCAATAGATCATCAGATTCTGAAAGCCATATTTCACTACCTGTGAGAGGTCCATCTGTTAGCTGATTTATATTCGGTCTGTCCAGCCGTAAATATTTCCCATCAAATTTTTCTGGAAAAAGTACACCATTTCTATTGTCCTCTTTAGAGACAATTCCTAAGAATTCAAACTTTTTGAAATCAGTTGTTCTACCAAGACCCAAAAAGCAACCCGACTCGATATCCATTGCAAACATTATGTAGTATTCTTTTCCAAGTTGTGTAATTCTTGGATCATAAATATGATAAATTTTTTCTTTTACTTTTTCCAATCCTTCCCATTCGATAATTTTGTTTGCAATATCAAATTCGATACCATCTTTACTCTCTGCCATTACAAAAAAAGTTTCTCTAGCTCTATTTTGTAAACGCAGCATCAAAAGAATTTTATCATTAAATTTGATTACCCCAGGATTGAAAACAGAGGTTGTATCAATGATGTTAGGTGGAATATTGGGAATGTCCGTAGAACGAATTAGTGGATTATTAACATATCTTCTCAAAATTGCTCCTCTTCCATTATTTAAATTTTAAATGAAAATAATTAACATTAAAGTCAAGTGAAAATGAATTTGCAATAAATTACCTTTAATAATTGACCAATTTATTCAAATGAGGAGTTTTTGATTTCAATGTACTATTACCTCTTAAGTTGGAAGTATGGAGATGATAATTGCAATGGAGAGAAATATGAATATAATTCCACAACCAACAAAGGTATTAAAGATATCAGGCTTTTATAAATTAAATAAAACAATAACAGTAAAACATGATGATAATTTTAATGAGATCATCGAAGTTTTTAACAAAAATCTGAAAAAAATTACGGATTTCAAAATAGAATTTACACACAAAGAAGAAGCTGATCTAAAATTAATTTTTGATTCTCAAATCTCAAATTCAGAAGGATATAAAATAACTGTAGGTACAAAAGGTATTATAATATTTGCTTGTAAAAAGGCAGGATTTTTTTACGGATGCATAACATTACTTCAAATCATTTCAGGAACAAAAATCCCCTTTTGTGAGATCGAGGATGAACCTCGTTTTGAGTGGAGAGGAATGCATCTCGATGTGAGTCGTCATTTTTTTCCTATAGAATTCATCAAACGCTACATCGATCTTTTAAGCTTACACAAACTGAATGTTTTTCACTGGCATCTCACTGATGATAATGGTTGGAGAATCGAAATAAAAAAATATCCTCAACTCACAGAAGTTTGCAGTTGGCGAAAGAATTTGGAGCATATTTCTTGGAATGATCGAAATGACTCAGATGATGTTGCAGAAGGGGTTTATGGTGGTTTCTATACTCAAGAAGAGATAAGAGATGTAATAAAATATGCTGCTGAAAGGTTTATAACAGTTGTTCCTGAAATTGAAATGCCTGGGCATACAAGTGAAGTATTTGCTGCTTTTCCTCAGCTTTCCTGTCGAGAGGAAAAGTTGGAAGTTGCTCCTGGTGGATATTGGCCAAATCTCGATATTTTCTGTGCTGGTAAGGAAGATACTTTTACATTTTTAGAAGACATTCTCTCAGAGATCATTCAACTTTTCCCATCACCATATATTCATATTGGTGGAGATGAAGCAAATAAAACAAGATGGAAGGAATGTCCTAAGTGTCAGAAGAGAATCGCAGATGAACACTTGAAAGATGAGAATGAACTGCAAAGTTATTTTATTACAAGAATTACTAAATTCCTTTTAGAGAAAGGGAAAACTCCTATTGGCTGGGATGAGATAATTGAAGGAGGCTTGGCAGAAGATATTGTTGTAATGTGCTGGCGTGGAGATGGTAAGGATGCTCTGAAGAACGCCATATCTTCTGGTAACAAGGCCATACTATGCCCAAATCCCATTTTATATTTCGATTGGAAGCAGAATGAGGATTCACAGGGAGCTTTTGGTGTAACTACCTTGAAACAAGTTTACGATTATGAACCTATGCATACGGGAATTTCCATTGAAGATAAACACTTAATACTTGGTGTTCAGGCTAATGTGTGGACGGAATGGATGCAAACTAGCAAAGATGTGGAATACATGGCATTTCCAAGAATGAGTGCTTTGGCAGAAGTAGCTTGGCAACAGGAAAATACTAAAGATTGGAAAAATTTTCAATTACGTTTAACAAAATTTAAATCCATTCTCGATAAATATAAGATTAATTATTATGAGTCAAATGCATAATAAAAGTGAATTATTTGAGTTGACAGAATAATTTTTCCTGATCATTAATAAGATATGCGTAGTTCAAGGAGCGTATTATGGTTTGTATGATAGAGAGTAAAATTTCACCAAGAAGTAATAATGAAGAAATGAAAGTTCTGAAAACTATGACATTGGTAAAATAATGAAAAGTGGAGTTGTTTTTGATATAAAAAGATTTGCAATTCACGACGGACCTGGAATTCGTACAACTGTTTTCCTGAAAGGTTGTCCATTAAGATGTATTTGGTGTCATAATCCCGAGAGTATTTCACCAGAATGTAAAACAATAAAAACTCACACAATGATTGGTAAAACCAGTTTTCCTGCAGAGAAAATTATCGGGAGAGAGATGAGTTCAGAAGAAGTTATTTTAGAAATTCTTAAGGACAGAATCTTTTATGAAGAATCGGGTGGTGGAGTAACGTTTTCCGGTGGAGAACCTCTAATGCAACCAGATTTTTTAAAAGAACTTCTTCAGGTTTCTAAGGAGAACGATATTCACACAACTGTTGATACAAGCGGTTTTGCATCGATGCAGTTAATAGAAAGTACACTTTCTATTGCGGATCTTATTTTGTATGACATTAAATTGATAGATGATGACCTTCATAAAAAATATACCAAAAAATCTAATAAAGAGATCCTAAAAAATCTAAAGTACTTGAACGATATAAAAGCAAATATAATTATCAGGATCCCAATAATTCCACAGATAACCGATACTAAAAAAAATATCTCTGATATTATTCGGTTCCTTGAAGAAATGCACTTCTCCGGAAGGATAGAAATTCTACCGTTTCATAAAACAGCAAATCAAAAATACAAAAATCTAAAAATGATAAATCATGTAGATAAATTAAAACCAAATGATGAAAATGAATTGAAAAAGATTGCATCTAAATTTACAGAAGCAGGATTTTTTGTAAACTACGCAGGATAGAGAATATGAATACACGAATTAAGAAATTAAGAAAAGAGAGTATGGATGCGCCTAATGTTCTATCTGCTGAACGGGCAATCTTGGTAACTGAATTCTACAAATCTATTATCAATAAAGATCTATCTATTCCAATGCAAAGAGCATTATGCTTCCAATACATTTTACAGAACAAAGCATTATGTATTAACGATGGAGAATTAATTGTAGGAGAACGAGGGCCAAAACCTAAAGCAACACCAACATATCCTGAAATTTGTTTGCATTCATTGGTAGATTTGCAAATATTGAATGACCGTGAAAAAGTTTTCTTTCAAGTAGATAATGATACTAAAGAAATCTACAAAACAAGTATAATTCCATTTTGGAAAGGTAAAACAATGCGTGAGAAGCTCCTCTCTGAAATGACATCAGAATGGATAAACTCATATGAAGCAGGAATCTTTACAGAATTTCAAGAACAACGCGGTCCAGGGCATACTGTTTTGGGAGATAAAATCTACAAATTTGGGATGAGTGATATTATCCTGCAGATCAATAGAAGATTAGAAACAGCATCAGATACCGAAGTTGAAGAACTGAAGGCAATGAAAATAACAGCTGAAACTTTGATAAAATTTGCAATTCGTCACGCTGATATCTTAGAGAAAATAGCACTTAAGGAAGGTCATAAAAAACGTAAAGCAGAATTGAGAGAGATGGCAAGAATTTGTCGAAAAGTTCCTGCCGAAAAACCCGATACATTACATGAAGCATTACAATATTATTGGTTTGTACATCTTGGGGTTATTACAGAACTAAATCCCTGGGATTCTTTCAATCCAGGTAGACTCGATCAGCATCTAATCCCTTATTATAAGAAAGGGTTGAAGAACGGAACCTTAGACAAAGAAACAGCAAAAGAGTTACTTTGCTGTTTGTGGATAAAATTTAATAATCATCCATCCCCACCCAAAATGGGTGTAACAGCCCAGGAAAGTAATACCTACACAGATTTTGCACTCATTAATTTAGGTGGGTTAACGGCTGATGGCAGCAATGCAGTGAACGAAATGAGTTATCTGCTCTTAGATGTTATTGAAGAAATGCGTTTATTGCAACCAAGTTCAATGGTGCAAATAAGTAGGCAAAATCCAGATGATTTTATTAACCGTGCTTTCAAGATCATTAAGACTGGCTTTGGACAACCGTCCATATTTAATACAGATGCAATAATTAAAGAACTTACTAGACAAGGCAAATCTGTAGTCGATGCGCGAAATGGAGGAGCAAGTGGTTGCGTGGAATCAGGTGCTTTCGGTACGGAAAGTTATATTCTCAGTGGATATTTTAATCTACCAAAAATATTAGAAATTACTTTAAATAATGGATTTGACACTCGAACAAATAAAATGATCGGATTAAAAACAGGAGAGTTAGATAGCTTTAATGATTTTTCTGAATTACTTAATGCATTTGAGAAACAACTTACCCATTTTGCTAACATCAAGTTAAAAGGAAATGATGTCATAGAAAGTTTATTTGCTACAAAACTTCCTGTTCCTTTTCTTTCTCTTCTTATTGATGATTGCATTAATAATGCCAAAGATTACAATGCAAAAGGTGCACGTTACAACAGCATTTATGTTCAGGGTGTAGGACTGGGAACTATAACTGATTGTATTACTGCAATAAAATTTAATGTTTTTGATGAGATGAAGTTTTCATTAAAGGAAATGCTAAGAGCTATTGAAAATGATTATATTGGTTACGAAAAGTTGCAGAATGACCTAATTTATAACACGCCTAAATATGGAAATGATAATGACATTGCCGATAAAAATGCAACTAATGTCTTTGAGATTTTCTTCAATTCAATAGATGGAAGAATGAGTCCTTTGGGTGCCAAGTATCGCATTAATATGCTTCCTACAACCTGTCATATTTATTTCGGGTGTGTTACCGGAGCATCTGCAGATGGAAGAAATGCAGGTAAGCCATTATCCGAAGGGATCTCACCCGTTCAAGGAGCTGATAGGCTGGGGCCAACAGCTGTTTTAAAGTCTGCATCTAAATTTGATCATACAAGAACTGGTGGAACTCTTCTTAATCAGAAATTCTCTCTAGACTTTTTTAAGACAGATGAAAATCAACAAAAACTAACAGCTCTAATAAGAAGTTATTTCAGAATGGATGCACATCATATTCAATTTAATGTTATCGATAAGCAAACACTTCTAGATGCTCAAAAAAATCCTCAAGACCATAAAAATCTTATCGTTCGAGTTGCAGGTTACAGTGATTATTTCAATGATCTGGGAGTAGATCTGCAAAACGAGATCATAGAGAGAACAGAACACAATAATTATTAGAAAAAATTCAGTTTACTTGTATGCTGGTTTATTCAGTGGTACCCCCGACCCGATTTGAACAGGTGACCTTTTCCTTAGGAGGGAACTGCTCTATCCAGCTGAGCTACGGGGGCACACATGTAATTATTAATTTTTTTAAGGTGATTTGATGTCAAGCACAACATACAAAGGGCTGTTTTTTCTGCAGACCTTCATCAACATTCCATTGAGTATAAACTATATAAAAAAGGGCTACCAGATTCGGCAGCCCTTTATCTATATTTTGATGAATGAAACAATTATTTAACAAAGTGTCTTAACTGCTTCAGTTCATTCCATCTACTTATTAGGTTTTTACGTTTCATTTCAAACCCTCCTTCTTTATTTCAATAAAGGTTAATCAATAAATAGCATTTGGCAAATATAAGTTTGACAAATTTCCAAATAATTTTTCGGTTCTCATAAATAAAGGAGACGTTGATGAATTTGTATAAGATCAGAAAAGAATTACATAAAATTCCTGAACTCGGATTTGAAGAAATTAAAACGCAAAAGTATATTTTACAATTGCTAAAGAAAATTGATGGAATCATAGTTCACACATTTGATTTTCCGGGCATTTTAATAGAATATTCTCATGGAAATGGGAAGTATAAAATGTTTAGAGCAGATATGGATGCGCTTCCTATTTCTGAGGATACAAATTGCGGATTTGAATCGGAACATAAAGGCAAAATGCATGCTTGCGGACATGACATGCATATGACTATCTTGATCGGATTGATCGAAAAAATCATACAAGCAAATCTAAAAGAAAACATACTCTTTTTATTCCAACCAGCTGAAGAGGGAATGGGTGGAGCAACACGGATATTAAATACTGGAATATTAGATAAATTTGAAATAAATGAGTCTTATGCTCTGCATGTTTTTGGTGGAATGGAAACGGGAGAAATTTCTTCGAAAGCAGGAATATTTTTTGCCAACACACAGGAAATTGAGGTTGTATTTACGGGTAAAAGTGCACATGTTGCTTTTGCAGAAAAAGGGATAAATGCTCTAGCTGCTGGAGCGGAATTCTACCTTGAGATCGAAGAGGCAATAAAGAAAAAATTTCCAATTGGAAAACCCGTGATCTGTTCTTTTGGGAAAATGAATGCTGGTGTTGTGATGAATGCAGTTCCTGACGAATGCAGATTAGAAGGGACTTTTCGTGCATTTACAAATGAAGATCATGAAGCTCTAAAAACTTTAATAGAGCAAGTTAAAACAAGAATAGCAGAAAAGCATAAAATTAAAGCTGACATAATTTACAAAGCATATTATAAAGAAGTTGTGAATAATGAAATGCTGCTAAATAAACTAAAAAGTATAGCCTCAGAAATGTGCATTGACTTTCAAGATGCAGGAATGGTTTTTACAGGTGAAGATTTTGGTTTCTTTACAGAAAAATACAAAGGTCTTCTTTTTTGGCTTGGTGTTGGTAACAACGGAGCAGATCTGCATTCACCACAATTTCTTCCTGACGAAAAAGCGATAGATATTGGAGTTGATCTTTTTTTTGAATTAATAAAAACTAGAAATGAAAAGTCGGATGAGGTTGATTAATTTATACTAATGGATTCCCGCTTCTGTGGGAATGATAACATGCAAAAAAAAAACCGCTTAAAAAGCGGTTAAATTGTTTATCTAATTAATTCTCTTCAGAAGATTCTGCCAATAGTAAATAACTAGTTTTTATTTATAAATCATCATCCAGATCAATATCGTCAAGATCATCATCATCGTCTTCACCCTGCATCCAGTCCGGGCAAAAAGCAACATTCTCTGTGTGATCCCAACCGTCCACATTCTTAAGCCCGAATCTCTCTAAAATTTCCTCTTCCCAAAGCGAATATCTAACCTTATCATCTTCAATATCATATACTAAAACAGGTTTATGATATTTTCGTAAACTGAAGTTTCCACCACTCAATTCATAAAATTCCATTATTCGTTTTTTATCTTTTTCAGCGATCATCATCACTCGCTCCTTATATCGATTTAGTTGACCCTTTTTATTCAATCAATTTCCTTGTTCACAAAAGTGAAGCAGGATAGATATGTCAAATAAATTTGGATATAAATTTATTAAGTTTTTTATAATAATGTTATTTATTTTCATTATTACAAATTTGTATGGATTTGAACCCAAAGCAACCGATTTTATAAATTCTTACCAATATGATCTATATCGCTCATGGTTAGGAACAGAAAAGCTTGATAGTGATCTTCCTGCAGGTTTTACAAGCGAGAAAGTAGTTAGGTGCTTTTTAGATGAAAATGGCATAGAGATCAATGTTGAGTATGATTGGCAAAACTGGAAGATAACCTCACAAAGAGAGATAATACCATTTCTATTTTATATTGATGATGATCTGAAAATAAGATCGTATATTAATTTTTTAGAGAGATTCATCTACAGATTGAATTGTAAAGATAAAAAATTCATTACAGACCTTGTTGATCATGATAAAATTTTATTGGAATACAAAGGATATATTGGGAAGATCGCTTTGGATGAAATTTGGAAAGATCGTCCGGGTTTCAGACTCAATTTACATCCTGTGGAATTAATATCGAATGCAGATACTTTTGGTTTTAAATTTACTTCAGATAAAATGAATGAATTCACAATATCATTTCCTCAAGTTTATAACATTGACGAGATATTGGAAGAGATAAGTAATCGAGAATTTACAGAGAGTGATGAACTCTTCCCACCAATTATTGAGCAAAAAGCAGAAGATATAAAACCAAAAATAGATGAACTTACACTTGCAGAATATATCAAAAATTATTTCAAAACTCCTCCACGACGTGAGCTTCTTCATAATAAAATAAAAAATATTCACAGTTTTTTCTCAGATGAGTTTATCTATCATTCTATCTCAAATAATAATGATATTTGGCATCTGGAAATTGATAAATTTGAAAATAATTTTGATGGGGATATTTCGTTAGAAGTTGTATCTGGTGAGAATATGGTGGATATCTTCCCGCTTGATGATCTGGAAATAAATGGGAAGAAAGTTAAATTAGGTTCAGATGAAATCGATATGTCGGGCCTAACTGAAATCGAAATTAATAGAATCGCAAAATATCTCCCGCAACTCATTTATGAGCATCGGGCAATTGGTACAAAGTTGCTGAATTTTTTACTGATTCATGATGAAGTTCCTTCTACACTTGTTGTATATTCTGATGTGCGAGAACTTTATGAAACAGACTCTTATGCCGATATATTGCTGCTTCTTAACAAATATTGGCACGACAGAACCGTCTTTTTTGGAATAGAGAGTATTAAAAAAATAAATGGAACGATAGAATTTAAAGGATTTCTCATTGCAAGATCGTCAGATGGATCATCTGATCTGGCAGAAGTTTTGTTTCATGTAAGCAAAGAATATAAAATTGATCTCATCATGATGATCCTTCATCAAAATACAAATATAAAGAGG
>Ga0233437_1004370_pt1 | contig 16778 bp, 15 predicted proteins | sample SI_122_August201_FD_182714 | JGI IMG/M metagenome (GOLD analysis project Ga0233437, IMG submission 182714) | Seawater microbial communities from Saanich Inlet, British Columbia, Canada - SI_122_August2016_200_MG | ecosystem: Environmental > Aquatic > Marine > Inlet | place: Canada: British... | reverse complement strand
GGAATTAAAGCTTGAAATTGAAAAGCAATTTCTCCCAGAATCAGGAATCTGTTTTGAAGCGTCTACAGGGTACAATAGGCTGGGTTACGAGCTTCTAATATCGGTAAAACTTTCATTATTAGCCAAAAATTATTCAATACCAACTTGGTTAGAGGAAGCTATCAGGAAAATGGGGCAATCCATCGCATGTTTACTTAAGTCAAATGGGGAGGTCCCTGCTTTTGGCGATCAGGATGATGGGAGAGTGCTAAACTACTACTCACATGACCTTTTGAGTCATAAATATTTGCTGGGCTGGATCAACCAGGAAGATGAAAGTAGTATCTCACCTGAATCACTGTGGACGCTTGCATCCGTTAGTCGCCGGGAATTACATCATCAAAATTCTTTAGATTCATTTTCATTCCAAGATGTGGGTTGGCACGGGTGGAGAAAATCGGGCTGGGATGTAACGATTATCTGTGGGCCACTTGGAACGAGTGGGACAGGTGGTCATAGTCATAACGATCAGTTATCATTTGACCTGGCTGTTGAAGGTATCAACTTTATTGCGGACCCAGGAACCTTCGCTTATACTTCTTTTCCGGATCAACGGAACCTTTTCAGGTCCACTTCAATGCATTCGACCGTCTCTTTGCAGGGGATTGAGCAAAACAGCTTTGATTCGTTGTTTAAGCGTGGTGGTAGTGGAAGAGGGTATCTTAAAAAATGGGAAGCAAGAGGTGATGATGAATTCATTTTCAAAGGTGAATTCATTGGACCTTATGTTCATCACAGGTCAATGATACTAAATAGTGAGACGGGGTTCATACTTGGCAATGATAAAATAAATTGTGATCCTTCTCCACGTGAGATGTTTTGGACACTTATTCTCGATCCTGATGTGGAGGTGCTCTCAAACTCAGCTAACAAGATCATATTGAAATCTGGCGCCATTTCTTTAGTTGTTGAATTATTCTATCTTGAAAGAACTCAGAGAGCAATTTCAGAGATTATCATTGATAGGGTTAATTTTTCAAAAAGTTACGGTGTTAAACAGGATACTTTTAGAGTCAGATGCCCTCTTGAAAATGATCTGAACCTTCAATGGAAAGTTTCTAGAATTTAGGAGTAAGCGAAATTTGATACATGGTCAAAATATCTTTAATATATTGGGAAAAATATTTGCGATAATTTTGCTGCTTTTTCTGATGCTGACAATTTGGTTATTCAGCATTGGAGAGGATAGTGGCAAGCTTAATCAGGTTGATATAATCGTGTGTTTATCAGGAGGTTCTGGGGAAAGACTTATGCGGACAGCTGAATTGTACCAGGAGGGCTGGGCTAGACAAATATTATTAGCAAAAACCAAATACACGCATCCTGTTGTAAACGACTATTTCAAAAGCTGGAAAGAGGGTTTTCTGTTATCTAGAGGAGTGGAGCCACAATCCATATATCAAACCACAGGATACGTTTCATCGACATATGATGAGTGCGTGGAAACTTTGGCATTTATGAAAAATAATAACCTTGAAAGTGCAATTATTTTAACTGACCTGTTGCACTTAACTAGGGTAAAGAGAACATATCATACGTTGGTCCCTGATTCTGTACAATTAATTTATATTGCCTCGGACATGAGCAAAACGAACTCAAATTCTGATCAACGCTTAGAGTCTATTTTGTATCGCTTTCTGGAATCAATTAAGCTACTAATGTATATTTTAAAATATTAATCTGAACATATCCCATATTTAAGTATTGCATTTGGTCTTAGATGTCCCATTATAAATAGGTGTGATATCAATTCGCTTGGGGTGCTGCAATGGCAAAGAAAATAAACAAAAAACAAAAATTACTAATGGTTGTTCCTGATGATATTTCTTTAGGGATTATCGAATCTCAAATGCTCGGTTTAGTTAACTATTATCAATCAAGATATACTGTAGCCATTGCAATTCCCGAAAAATATTCACAAGAACTCAAGGTCCAAGATGTCCATGTTATCTGGTATAACAAGTACAACGAATTATTTGCAGAGCTGAATAGGTTTGATACCATTTATTTTAGGAGTGTAATCAGTCTTTTCCACCTGCTTTTCAGGTGCAAGTTAAATTCGGTTAAAATATTATACGATTTTAGAGGTCTCTCATCCTACGAAACGCTTTATAAGAATAAAAAAATGATACCCTTTCTGGTTCTTTTTCTAGCAGAAATATTCATTCTATTGATTGCAGATCAAATCCAATGTGTCTCGCACAATATGAAAAAATACTTGCTGAAAATAATAAAGGGAAAATCGGTTTCAGTCGTTCCATGTCTAACCTCCTCCGCCGCGAAGAGAACAGATATGGTCGGGAATAGGGTTAGATTTATCTATGTTGGGGGGCTTAGTGCTTGGCAGAAAATTTCTACTATAATTGCCATAGCAGAGAAAATTCAGAGTTCAATGGATTGCGAGTTTACATTCGTTACTAGTAGCTCCAAGGAGATGTCTGATATTCTCACAAAGACAAAATTGAAGAACTACCAGGTTATGTCTGGCAACAATCACTATGTACTGAGTATTTTACGAACTCAGGACTTCGGATTTTTATTCAGGGATGATGCCGTTTTTAATGAAGTTGCTTCCCCAGTTAAATACCTAGAATATACCTCTTGTGGTGTGGTTCCCATCTTAACACCATACATTGGCGACTATAGTAAACATGTCTCGGAACAAAATATTGGAATTATTTATAATTATAATAACTCTCAATTGATAAGTGATATTAAGGCAGTCTCTAAGAGAATGCCAGATATTAGAGAAAAGCTTTTTGAGTATTCGTCAAAGTTTACGTGGAGCAATTATAAATAAAGATGAACCAGAATGGCTAAATTGCTTCTGATAGGAAAAATACCATTACCCATTGGTGGTGTGACTGTCCATGTCTCAAGACTAATGGATCATCTAAACGAAATTAAATATGAATATATGTTTTACAATTTGCATCGGGGAATTAGTAAAGATTTGATGATCGCTATGTTCAAAGTAAAGCGAATTCATCTTCACACTTCTAATGCATATTTACGCCTCTTTTTAACAGTGGTTGCAAAGTTCTCTCGATCTGAGCTCATCCTTACCCTTCATGGTGATCTAGGACGCTACAATAAGTTGACTAACTTCATTGACATACTAACATTGAAATGGTGTTCCATCCCTATTTTATTAAATGATCGAAGTTATAAGTTCGCTTATACAATTAATAGTTACTCAAAACAAATATCTGCATTTTTACCACCCTTGCGAACGAGACCATTACCCAATGATACACTAGAAGATTTGAAACTATTTTGTGATGGTCGTAAGATCCTATGTACGAATGCATATGACCTCAGCTTCGATAAACATGGGCAGGAGATTTATGGACTATCCACTTTGTTAAATGCATGTGCACAACAAAATGAGTATGCCTTGGTAATTAGCGAGCCAACAGGGCATTATTATGAGTTTATTAAAGCAAATTATAACCACCTGTTAAATCAAGCATTCTGGCTTAACTTTCCACATGATTTTTATGAAATTCTTAAACTTGCAGCAGCCTTTGTTCGGAATACTACTACCGATGGTGATGCTATTTCTGTCCGAGAAGCACTCCACTTGAGGATAGTTACTTTAGCGACAGGGGTTGTGGATAGACCCGAAGGAGTAATTGTATATGAAGATGTTCAAGAAATATTTAAAGTGCTTAAAACCGAGCCTACAAGATACTCTACATATGATGCGAAAAAGATGCTCAATGAACTAATGGTGTTGTACGAGCAGGCATAATGGTTATATCGACTGCCATATGGCAATATAAGAAAGTTAGAGGATTCAAATAATTGAAACAAATTCTACAATCTTTTAAAACGGGCGCTACTACGCTTGAAGAAGTGCCTGCCCCGATGGTGAATGAAAACTCTTTACTAATCAAAAGCTCACTGAGTCTCGTTTCTCTAGGTACTGAGCGAATGCTTGTTGAATTTGGAAAAGCTAGTCTAATCTCCAAAGCAAGACAGCAGCCAGAAAAAATAGCACAAGTGCTTGATAAAATTAAGAGTGAAGGATTGGTTCCTACATTAGAAGCTGTATTCAGTAAGCTCGAGCAACCCTTGCCTTTAGGGTACTGCAATGTAGGCAAAGTTGTTGCTGTAGGAAAAGGTGTTTCAGGCTTTGCTATAGGCGATAGAGTTGCTTCTAATGGACAGCATGCAGAGTACGTTTGCGTTCCTGAAAAACTAGTCGCTAAAATCCCTGATGATGTCACAGATGAAGCCGCTACGTTTACAGTTATTGGGTCTATAGGGCTTCAGGGAATTCGCCTGCTAAGCCCCACTTTCGGCGAGACGATTGTTGTCATTGGGCTAGGCTTAATTGGGCTCCTTTCTGCGCAATTACTTCTGGCGAATGGATGTCGAGTAGTTGGTGTTGATGTGGATTCATCAAAATGTGCTCTAGCTGAAAAATGGGGCATATTAACAGTTAACCCAGCAAGGGGATCTGATCCAGTCAAATTTGTATTATCGATCACTAACGAAATTGGAGCTGACGGTGTCCTAATCACGGCGTCATCAAAAAGTCAGGATATCATTGCTCAGGCTGCGGGAATGAGTCGCAAGCGTGGAAGAATTGTTTTAGTAGGTGTGGTTGGTTTGCATATCAATCGATCTGATTTTTATGAGAAAGAGTTAACTTTCCAAGTCTCTTGTTCTTACGGTCCCGGTCGCTACGATGAATCCTATGAAACTTTTGGACGAGATTACCCCCTTTCTTATGTGAGGTGGACCGAAAAAAGAAACTTCGAATCTGTTCTGAGTGCCCTAGGGAACGGGCAACTTAATGTAAATGATCTGATTACAGAAATAGTTGATCTTCAGGATTACCTTAGTATTTATGACAACATTGGTCAGTCCCCCTCTATCGCATCAATTTTAAAGTATAATCAAAATCAAACTAAAATTGATACTATCGTAAAAGTCTGCGATCGGCATTTTGAGGCTAGAAAAGGTGTTATTGGGATAATTGGTGCAGGCAATTTTACAAAAATGACCATGCTTCCTGTGCTTAAAAAGATTTCTGCAGATGTTAAAATGATTGCCTCATCAGGGGGAGTTACTGGCACCAGTTTGGCAAAGAAATATTCAATATCTTACAGCACCTCGGACTACCACAAATTAATTGATGATTCTGATATTGATATCGTGATGATTACCACCAGGCACAATTCACATGCTAAATTAATCATGGAGTCACTGAAAAGAGGCAAACATGTTTTTGTCGAAAAGCCAGTTGCGTTAAACCATTCTGAGCTTGAGCGTATTGTTGAATCGCTACAAACCAAAAGTAAATATGCCAATACAAGTTTAATGGTGGGGTATAATCGACGATTTTCACCACATATTCAAGCTATTAAGCAAGTAATAGGGGCAACACCAGATCCTATAAACATAAATGCAACAATGAACGCTGGATTTGTACCAGGCAATGTCTGGGTTCATGATTTAAAGATTGGGGGAGGTAGAATTATTGGGGAGGCTTGTCATTATATCGATCTCTGCGTTTTCTTAACTGGTTCAGCTGTAAAGTCAGTCTGTATGAATGCCATGGGAAAATCGCCTGCTGAGAACACTGACAATGCGAGCATCATGCTCAAGTTTGAAAATGGTAGCCATGCTGTGATAAATTATTTTTCTAACGGTGCAAAAGCATATAGTAAGGAAAGAGTCGAGGTCTTCTCCCAAGAAAGAGTCTTTGTGGTAGATAATTTTCGAAAAACACAAGGTTTTGGTGTAAAATCCTTTAATAACGTAAAAACAAAAATTGATAAGGGTCATAAAGCTCAATTTCAAAGATACCTTACTCGTATTAAGGAGGGTGGTTCTCCACTCATACCCATCGCCGAAATTATGAATGTAGCGGAAGCATCTTTTGCGGCTATTCAAAGCCTCAAAGAAAAACGTTGGGTAGATATTAAGAATTGAACGCCAGTGACCAGAAATGTCTTACCGTTGACATTATAAAGTTGTTAGTTTCGTCAAAATAGAGTAGCAAGATGATACTTCTCAATACCATTCTCAAGCTCGGTGCGAAAAACGTACTTTATATCATCTGGTACAAAGTTTCGATGAAATTAGGTCTAAGAAGACTTTTTTTCCCAATTCATAAATCCGACTCTCACCCAATATATTTTTCAAACATAGCTACTAACATCCATACACTTAATAATCACCACAATGAATTATTGGAAGAGGCAGGTCAACTAACAAGAGGTGTAGTTCGACTTTTTTCAAGAACCTCAAAGGTGGTTGGTAATCCACCTGAGTGGATGAAAAATCCATTTAGCGGACAAGCTTATCCTGATTATGAAAATCACTGGACTCGATTGTCAGATTTCGAGGATAAATATGGTGATATTAAAACGCTTTGGGAGCTCTCACGATTCAATTGGGTACCGCTCTTAGCGAGAGCCTTTGCAGTTAGTGGCGATGAAAAATACCTCCACACGTTGAATATGTGGATTTCTGATTGGAGTGAGAAAAACCCGGTGAATCAGGGACCAAACTGGAAATGTGGCCAAGAAGCGTCAATCCGTGTTTTTCACCTTTTGAATTCCTCATTAATCCTAAACAACTATAACTCGCCTAGTGTCGCACTTTCGGATATGATATACGCTCATCTTTCTCGCATTTCATCAAATATTCGGTATGCAATAGCCCAGGACAATAACCACGGGACAAGCGAAGCCACAGCTTTGTATATAGGTGGCTATTGGCTCAACCAAATTGATCCAAAACAATATCCTAAGTCTAAAAAATATGGTTTAAGAGGTGCCCGGATTTTAGAGGAGAGAGTCTTAACGCTTGTCGATGTTGACGGCGCATTTAGCCAACATTCAACGAATTATCATAGAGTACTGCTGGATACATTGATTTTTGCGGAAATATGGCGTTCAAAGCTCAAATTAGACCATTTTTCACCCTCATTTTATAGAAAGGTAAAAAAAGCAATCGAATGGCTAGCGTATTTTACAGACCCGGTTTCGGGAGATACCCCCAATTATGGAGCAAATGACGGAGCTCTATTATTGAATCTTCATTCGTGCGAATATCGTGATTTTAGACCAACACTTCAGACTGCCTCAGTTCTGTTTAATAATGTGAGGCTATATCAGTCAGGGACGTGGGATGAACCTTGCTACTGGTTTCAGGTTGAACTTAACAATTTCCCTCTTAAACCAATCAAAAAAATCAATAGAGTATTTAAAGATGGGTATGTATACATGCGCGGCAGTGAATCTTGGGCAATGATTCGTTACCCCCATTTTAGATTTAGACCCGCGCATAATGATGTCATGCATATCGATCTGTGGTATAAAGGAAAGAATGTTCTGAGCGATGCAGGTACTTTCTCATATAACCAATCTGGTATGGATGAAAAGTATAAACTTAAATCTATTCACTTTCATAATACGGTATCGTTCGACGGTCAGGAGCAAATGCCTGAAATCTCACGCTTTTTGTTAGGCTTTTGGATTAAGCCAGATCAAATAGGTGAATTGGAGAAGCTTGAGGGAGGGTTTCGATGGTCAGGTCAATACAGGATAGGCTCTAATTATATTCATAGGCGTACGATATCATCAGAGAACGAAGTATGGATCTTCGAGGATGAATTAAAGGGCGATTTCAAAAAAGCGATCATTGGCTTTAACATCCCGATGGAGGAATTTCAGGTCGAAGAAAACATCATTTATTTAAATTGGGGGAGAATTATTGCACCTTCTGAGGGAAAAATAATAGTTAAAACAAGCAGGGCATCGTTATTTTATTTTGAAATCCATGAAACTGCACGAATTGAGATTGAAGTGCCAAAATCTGGCAGCTATCAAACTAAGGTTGAGCTTTACCAATGAAAATACTCTATTTCCATCAGCATTTTACTACTCCCCAAGGGTCAGGAGGCACAAGATCGTATGAATTTTCAAAAGAACTTATACGTTGCGGGCATGAGATTACTTTAGTATGTGGATCCAATGAGATGGCAGATAGTGGGCTGAAAAACACCTTCCATTCTGGATATCGGACGGGATTAGTGGATGGAATCAATATCATTGAATTAGAATTGCCTTATTCAAACTCTGATGGTTTAGTTAAACGATCTTTTATCTTTCTAAAATATTCTATATATGGAATCATACTTTCGATGAAATTGGATTATGATGTGGTATTCGGGACCTCAACGCCCTTAACTGCTTCGATACCAGGAATTATTTCAAAACTTTTAAGAAATAAAAGGTTTGTATTTGAAGTTAGAGATTTATGGCCAGAATTACCACAAGCCATGGGTGTGATAAAAAATCCAGTCTTATTAGGAGCAATGGATTTTCTTGAAAGCATATCTTACAAATATTCAGAAAAATGTATTGCACTTGCTCCAGGGATAGCTCAGGGGATTAAAAGAAAATACCCATTTAAAAAAGTCGCGATAATCCCCAATGGATCTGATATATATACTCCTTCAACCAATAGGCAAAAAATAGATGATAAATTTGTTGCTGTATTTACTGGTGCACATGGCCAGGCTAATGGCCTTAATGCTGTCTTAGACGTTGCATCCTTCCTAAAAAAGCGTGGAGTATTGGATGTTGAATTTCAATTTATTGGTGATGGAAAAATGAAACCAGATCTCATCCAGAGAGCTAAATCTGAAGAATTAACAAATTGTACTTTCCTAGACCCAATGCCGAAGCATAATCTATTCCAATACCTCCATGAGAATGCTGATATTGGGCTAATGGTTCTAGAGAATATCCCTGCTTTTTATAATGGGACATCTCCCAATAAATTCTTTGACTATATCTCATTAGGCTTACCAGTACTTAATAATTATCCAGGCTGGATTGCGGATATTATTGAGTTGCATCATTGTGGGATTGCTGTGCCTCCTGGCGAGCCAAATGCTTTTGCAGATGCAATCATGGGTATGCGGAGCAACCCTTCTGAGAATAGAGTGATGTCACGCAATGGGGTCGATTTAGCTCGACATAAATTTGATCGTAAACTCTTAGCTACACAATTTGTCAATTTTCTAGTTGAGCAATGATGAAGCGGATTCTTGATGTCAGTGGAGCATTATTGGCTCTATTGATTTTGTGGCCACTGCTAATTTTATTAGGTATGCTAATTCACAGTAAAATCGGTAGGCCAGAGATATTTGTGCAGCAACGTCCTGGGAAAAATGAAAAACTTTTCTCGTTCTATAAATTTCGAACAATGACTAATGAGGAAGACGAAAATGGAAATTTACTTCCAGACAATATGCGAATGACTCGTCTCGGAAAAATATTGCGGCAGACATCTCTTGACGAACTTCCAAGTTTCTGGAATGTGTTGAAAGGTGATATGAGTTTAGTCGGTCCCCGACCGCTGTTGGAAGCATACCTTCCCTTGTATTCGAAGGAACAAAGTCGCAGACATGAAGTGAAACCGGGAATTACGGGATGGGCGCAAATTAACGGCAGGAATAGTCTGAGCTGGGAAGAGAAGTTTCAATTGGATGTATGGTATGTTGATAACAACACGGTTTGGCTAGATTTAAAAATCCTTATTAAAACCATTTTTAAAGTGATTAGAAAAGAGGGGATTCATTCAAATACAAGCGCTACAATGGAAGCTTTCCGGGGTGAATGAAAACATTTAGATTGTTGTATTGTTGTTAGCGATTAGGTTGTCGCTGGAAGTGATTAAATGATTATACATGAGGTAATTATCAAAAATGGATAACAGTAAAAAATATTTAGCCGCGTTTGCCGAGAGTCTTGATGTGGATGAAAAGGTTCTCAATGATGATCTAGCCTATGAAGGGATTCCTGAGTGGGATTCAATCGGCCACATGGGTATAATAGCTGCCCTAGAAGAAGCTTTTGATATTATGATGGAAACCGATGATATCCTAAACTTGAGCACATTTGCCAAGGGCAAAGAAATTCTGAGCAGTAATTATGAGATCGAGTTCTAGGCTCAAATTAAATTACACTCGAGGACAATTATGCTTCTAAAAGGTAAGAATGCTGTCATCACGGGCTGCTTAAAAGGGATTGGTCGATCTACTCTCGATGCTTTTTCAAAGAATGGTGCTAATGTTTGGGCTTGTTGCCAGGAAAAAACTGACGAATTCGAAAGTCATATCACTCAACTACAAAATGACAATGGTGTTTGGATTAAGCCACTCTATTTTGATTTTCTTGATGAAAGCGAACTGAAAACTGCTGTTAAACAAATTCATCGGGATAAGTTGGCCATAGATGCATTGATAAATATAGCAGGCATTACTAAAGATTCCCTTTTTCAAATGGTTTCAATGTCAGATATGAAGAGGATTTTTGAAGTGAATTTATTTGCCCAAATACTTTTTTCTCAATATATAACAAAGATGATGTTGAAGAACAGATCTGGAAGTATAGTATTTATTAGTTCTATCTCTGGACTGGATGGTAATATTGGGCAATTATCTTACTCTTCTTCAAAAGCAGCTATTGTAGGTGCGATAAAAACACTCTCCGCAGAATTAGGTCCACAAGGCATTCGGGTCAACGCTGTAGCGCCTGGAGTAATTGATACTGAAATGACAAAAGGGGTTTCAGGAGGTTCATTGGAAAAGCTGATTGGCTCAAGCGCTCTAAAAAAAATAGGTCATCCTAGTGAAATCGCTAATGCTAACCTTTTTCTAGCATCGGACTTGGCGTCATATATCACTGGACAAATTATTAGAGTAGATGGTGGTATAAGATGAACAATTCTAACCTATTGCAGGATATGAATGCTGTTATTACTGGCGCGAATCGGGGTATCGGCAGAGAAGTTGTCAAATTATTTGCTCAGCATGGAGCCAATATATGGGCATGTGCTAGATCCGAAAATGAAGAATATGAGAATTTTTTGTCTGAATGTTCAGAGGTTCATAATGTCGAAATATTTCCAGTTTATTTTGATTTGAGTGATAAAGATCAAATTCGAGCTGGAATAAAAGAGATCATGTCCACAAGGAGACCAGTTGATATTTGCGTGAATAATGCTGGTATTACATATAACGCATTATTTCAAATGTCTACTTTGGAAAAAATGCATGAGGTGTTCGAAGTTAATTTTTTCTCACAAATGCTGATTTCCCAGTATATAGTAAAGCTAATGTTAAGGCAAAAGAGAGGTAGCATAATAAATATTTCTTCAACAGCAGGATTAGATGGAAATTCAGGGAGATCAATTTATGGTGCAAGCAAGGCTGCCATAATATGCGCTTCTAAGGCAATGGCAGAAGAGCTGGGAGAGTCAGGAATTCGAGTCAATTCCATTGCCCCGGGAATTACGCAAACAGATATGCTAACAAGTATGAGCGATGAAATGATAGATTTGACGAGTCAAGAAACACATTTAAAACGTGTCGGAAATCCGTCAGAGATAGCGGGAGCATGCTTATTTTTAGCTTCCCCATTAGCAGAATATATAACTGGACAAGTGATACGAGTGGATGGGGGTCTTGGGTGATAAAAACTAAAAGTGTAAGTATTAAAGATCTCAAACGTATGTCAGCAAATATGCGAAAAAATGCCATTCAAATTGGGTATGCAGCAGGTAATAATGGAGCACACTTTGGTCCTGGTCTTTCAATAATAGAAATAATGGCTACTCTATACGGGGGGATATTAAAGTTTGAGAGCAAAGACTCATTATGGCCTGGGAGGGATAAATTTATTTTGAGCAAAGGGCACGGGTCATTAGGTTATTATACTGCTCTTGCTGAAGTTGGCATTATTAGCGATGATGATTTAAGGACATTTGAAATAGATGGCGGATTTCTATCTGGGCAACCCTCTAGGAATCTTGAAAAGGGCATAGAGTTTTCAGGAGGCAGTCTCGGGATGGGACTTTCCTTAGGGGTTGGGGTTTCACTCGCTCATCGACTCAAGGAGCAGCTAAATAAGGTATTTGTTCTTATGGGTGATGGTGAGTGTAATGAAGGCAGCGTTTGGGAAGCGGCGATGTCAGCCAGTCATTACAGTTTAGAAAATTTGATCGCAATTGTGGATGCAAATGGCTTGCAAAGCGACGGTCGGTGCGCAAACGTGATAGATATGGAAAATATGAGCCAAAAGTGGGAATCCTTCGGGTTTCATGTATTGAAAGTTGATGGACATAATGAAAGCGACCTTCTCGCGGCCTTTAAAGATGCTGTGAATCATTCTGGATCTCCTTCTGTATTAATTGCGAAAACGGTAAAGGGAAAGGGTGTCTCGTTCATGGAGGGGAATCCCAGCTGGCACCACGGGATATTGAATGAAGATCTTTACTCAGAAGCCATGAAAGAACTGTTATGACAGTTACATTAAGTAAAAGCTTATTAAAGACACATCGGGCAAGAATGTGGTCAAAACTAGGTCAGAGGGGTACCTTTGGCACTGTAATGCTCGACATTGGTGACGCTTTAGAGAAAGTCGTAGTTTTAACTGGTGATTTAGCTAACACCTCAGGACTGGATAGATTTAGCGTTAAATACCCGTCTAGATTTTACAACATTGGGATTGCTGAACAAAATATGGTTGGAGTTGCCGCTGGAATGGCAAGTGAGGGTTTAATACCCTTTGCCTCAACTTTTGCTACTTTTGCCTCTATGAGAAGCCTTGAGCAAGCAAGGGTTCATATGGGGTACATGAAATTGAATGTTAAACTTGTTGGGTTAGCTAGTGGCTTTGCCATGGGTCAGTTTGGCAATACACATTATGCAATAGAAGACATTTCAATATTTCGCGCGATACCCAACATAACAGTCCTGTCCCCTGCAGACACGTATGAGGTTGCAAAATGTGTTGAAGCTGCAGCATTACATGAGGGGCCAGTTTATCTTAGACTAACAGGAGTGATGAATAATCCGATAGTTTACTCGGAGGATTACCCGTTTGAAATTGGAAAAGCAATCGAATTAAAATCAGGTTCAGATGTATCAATCATTGCCACTGGTAGTATGGTTGAACCATCGCTCCGTGCTGCTGAAATGCTCAATGAACACTCAATTTCTGCCGGAGTGCTTAATATTCATACACTTAAACCTATCGACAAAAATGCTGTTATTCAAGCCACAAAGAATGCACTCGTTGTGACTGTGGAAGAACATAACATTATTGGAGGACTGGGGAGTGCAGTCAGCGAATGTCTATCTGAGGTTGGAAGTTCCTCAAGGCAGCTTTTTATCGGAGTTGCGGACAGATTTATAGCCGCAGGAAATTATCCATATTTGCTCCAGCAAAACGGATTAACCGCCACACAGATTGCGGGATCTATTCTGAAGGCGATGGAGAAGTAGGTATTTCTGTGAATAAACTTATAATCATTGGAGCGGGCGGATCTGGAAGAGAGGTCCTCGAATGGGCTTTAAATAGTTTGTCGGTCGATATCAATTGGGATATTTTAGGTTTTCTCGATGATAATTTGGCTGCCCTTAAAGGATTTAACGGCCAATATCCCGTGCTTGGCAGTATAGATGATTGGCAGCCGAATTCTAATGAAAGATTTGTTGTTTCCATCGGAGATCCTCTAGTACGTGAAAACATTGTAAATAGTCTTAAATCGAAAGGTGCAATTTTTACAAACATAGTTCACGAATCAGTTATTCTGGCAAAGTCTTCTTCCCTAGGTGAAGGTGTGATATTGGCCCCTTTTGTAGTCATATCTGATAATGCTAAAATTTCTGATCATGTTAGTGTCAATATCTCTACATGCGTCGGTCATGATGCTGAAATAAGCGATTACTGTACTCTTAGCTCTCATTGTGATATAACTGGATATGTAAAGATTGGCAGGAGAACTTTTGTCGGGAGCAGCGCTGTCATGATTCCGAGTACACTAATCGGGGAGAATTCCTACATTGGGGCTGGAAGCGTAGTTATGAATAATATTAAGCCTGGCGCAAAGGTCTTCGGCAATCCAGCAAAAAATTTTGCAATAAAACGCTGAATCAAGCACTGTAGTTCTATCCAATTCTTAATTATATGAGCAGCAATGTCTACTAATCTTAGACCACCAAACTTTCTTTTTCATATGAGAGACTACTCATCTAGGATTGCCATAATTTCTGAGACCTTCGGTGAGATTTCATATCAGGAACTACAGAAATATGCAAACACATTTTCAGGGTTCCTCCCAGAAAGAGCATTGGTCCTTTGTATTTGTAGTAATAATTTGGAAACAGTAGTTGGTTATTTAGGTGCTTTAGCGGCAAACTCGGTAGTGATGATGGTAGAGGGTAAAATATCTTCGGACCTTTTAAATCGGTTATCGGGGGAGTATCTGCCAGAATACATTTGGGTTGGGAAAAATAGACTGATAGATTTCGAGTTTCCAAATATAATCCATGAGTTTGGGAACAGCGTGCTTCTGCGAACCCAACATAAGCATCTGTCAAATTTACATCCACAGTTATCCTTACTCCTACCAACATCAGGTAGTACTGGTTCACCAAAATATGTCAGGCTTTCAAATCGAAATATTTCGAGCAATGCTGAATCCATTGTAACATACTTAGATATTACGGCGGAACAAAAGACGATTACAACATTGCCTTCAAGCTATTCATACGGGTTATCTATAATTAATAGCCATCTATTAAGTGGGGCTACAATTTGTATGACTGAACTAAGCATGATGGAAAATATGTTCTGGGAAAAAATTGAGAAGCATCAGATTAATTCTTTCGCTGGAGTTCCCTATACTTATAAGATGCTAGACAGAATTAAATTCCATAATAGAATCCCTGCATCACTAAAAACTATCACACAGGCTGGTGGGAAACTTAGTAAAGATTTATGCTTAAAATTCGCCCAATCATGCTCAAAAGCAGATGTTAAGTTCTTTGTGATGTATGGGCAGACTGAAGCAACCGCCAGGATGTCCTATCTACCCTCTGACAGGGCAATTATCAAAGCTGGCAGTATTGGTTTACCTATTCCTGGAGGTGAGTTTTGGTTAGTTAACGATTTCGGGATAACTGTTGAGGAGCCAAATGTGCCGGGTGAACTTTATTATAGGGGCGATAATGTTTGTATGGGTTATGCAGAAGGCCGGGCTGATTTATCAGAGGGGGACCAAAACAAGGGGGTCCTAGCCACTGGAGACATAGCCATGCGCGACGATGAAGGATTTCTTTACATTGTTGGTAGGAAAAAGAGGTTTATTAAGATATTCGGGAACAGGATAAATCTTGATGAGATTGAGAACCAGTTGAATCTCGCGGGATTTGAATCAGCCTGTACAGGGATAGATGAGAAATTGCAGATATTTACTACGGGTAAACAGAATGAGGTTGACATTAGTAGCTACTTAAGACAGAATATTGGCTTGAATAAAGTGGCGTATTCGATTTACCCTATCGCTGAAATTCCACGGAATGCATCTGGGAAAATCCAATACTCAAAGCTATTACGACCTTTGGATTAATATGTTTAATATTCTAGATTTTATAGAAGTCCCTCCGTTCACACTTTCATACGATAAAAAAAGAAATATCTATTTAGAAGCTCTCACGCATTTACACCGAGTCCATTATGCCGGCAATAGTGAGTATAGGCGGATTGTAGATGTGACGGGTTTTGCAATTTCGAATGATACAGTCATCGAGAATTTTCCAATGCTCCCCGTTCGGTTATTTAAAGAATTCGACTTAATGAGTGTTGATCCAAGTTTAATAATAAAAACCATGACCTCATCAGGCACATCAGGTCAGAGTGTTTCAAAAATATTTTTGGATAAAAGCAATGCTGTAAATCAAACAAAGGTGTTGACCAAAATCCTCTCGTCCTTCCTTGGCAACAAAAGGTTGCCAATGCTAATTGTTGATACAAAAGCTGTCTTAAAAAACAGAAACCTTTATTCTGCACGAGGTGCTGGAATTGTTGGTTTCTCAATGCTGGGACATAATCTAACATATGCCTTGAATGAGGATATGAGCGTAGACGAGGATGCCTTTTTTGGGTTTCTAGATAAATACGGTGATGGTCCTGTATTAATTTTTGGGTTTACTTTTATGGTATGGCAGCACTTTTTAGAAGGTCTAAAGAAGCACCGAAGGGTGGATATGAAGGAAGGTATACTAATCCACGGTGGGGGATGGAAAAAATTATTAGATCAAGAAGTAGATAATTTGACATTCAAAAGAAGAATTCATCAAGGCATTGGCGTGAATAGTGTACATAATTATTACGGGATGGTAGAGCAGACTGGTTCAATATTTATGGAATGTGAAAAAGGTTATTTACATGCTTCAATATTTTCAGACGTCATTGTTCGTTCTCATCAAAATTTTGAAGTAGCAAAATTTCGAGAGAAAGGGCTAATTCAGCTAATTTCTTTACTTCCCACCAGCTATCCTGGACATTCCATCTTAACAGAAGATATTGGTGAAATCTTCGGAGAGGATGATTGTGAGTGTGGTAGGCTAGGAAAATATTTTTTAGTGCATGGTAGAGTGAAAAATGCTGAAATTAGAGGGTGCAGTGATACTTTTTCCTAAATTGGGAAACCAGGTGAGATATTTAGTCGGGAATGACGCCGAATTTCAAAGCGTGGTATTCCAGCCTTTCGCGTCAATTACATGTGACTTCCTTCGTGAGGTCTCAAAGTCACTGATGCAAGACAAGAAGGCTAGGGAGTATTCAGATGTAGTCTCCTTTGCCTATTGGTGCCGGCGAGCAAATGTAGACCATCTGCGGAAGAGCTATATAGAAACTAGT
>Ga0233437_1004366_pt1 | contig 16795 bp, 14 predicted proteins | sample SI_122_August201_FD_182714 | JGI IMG/M metagenome (GOLD analysis project Ga0233437, IMG submission 182714) | Seawater microbial communities from Saanich Inlet, British Columbia, Canada - SI_122_August2016_200_MG | ecosystem: Environmental > Aquatic > Marine > Inlet | place: Canada: British... | reverse complement strand
TACATTGCAAATACAATTGTGAATACCCAAATTCCAACATAATATTTAGTGAATAATTGCTGAAATGTATCTGTAAAATCTAATGCCAAAGTTAACTGTTCAGCATTATCTTGGAATGATTGAGTTACGAATTCCTTATATTTTACTATTACTTCTGCAATTAATTCTGTATATTGCTTTCCAAAAACTATCATACGTAATACAGCATAAACTATATTCAGAAAAAAAGCAGAAATTATTGCATTTATGAAATTTAAAGTTCGGCGCAAACTCCATAAGAATAGAACAGAAGTTAATCCAACTCCAATAAATAAATTCATAAAAGTAATGATATCAACTAATTTTACAAGGAACAATAAAATCACAAATCCAAAAAATACATAATTGAATATATTTCTGTTTTTCTGGTATTTGCCACTAAATGCGATTATAAAGATCAATCCCCAAAATGGGGATAGCGTTGCTATAACAACAGATATTACTGCTAAAAGAATCACAGTTTAGTATTTGTGCTTATCTGTATATTGAAGAAGACCCATCTGACGTGCTTTTTTAATTTCAACAGCAATCTTTCTTTGATGCTTAGTACAAGCGCCAGTGAAACGTCTTGGTGTTATTTTACCGCTTTCAGCGATAAATCTCTTCAGTAAACCTACATCTTTGTAGTCGATAGAAGCATCTTTATTTTTACAGAAGAAACATACTTTCTTTTTAAAAAGAAATTTTCCTCTTGGTTTAAAGGTTCTTCTTCTGTTGTCTCTATCTTGAGGTGGTCTTGGTCTAGAATACGGTCTTTCTGTTCTTGCCGCAGCTGGTTTAGCTGGGGTAGTTACTGTATTTGTTTTTTCTTCCATTATTTTCTCCTTCAAATTTCTAGAATGGCACATCGTCATCTGTTACTTCTGCAACAGGCTGACTTACCTTCTTAGCGTTACCATTACCAGATGGTTGGAACTCTTCATTAGAATTAGAGTCGTAGCTTTCTTTCTCGAGGAAAGAAACCTTAGAACTGATAATTTCTGTTACTTTTCTGTTTTGTTCGTTCTTATCAACATAAGAATGAGTTCGCAAATATCCCTCTACGAGTACAGGGCTTCCTTTATGCAGATATTCTGCACATTGTTCACCACGTTTGCTCCAAACAACAACATCTATATAACCTGTTTCCTGTTGCCATTCACCATTCTTCTGATAATTTCTGTTGAATGCAAGTGATAATTTTGCAACAGCAGTTCCATTTTGAAGATAGCGCAATTCAACATCTCTGGTTAATCTTCCACTTATTATCATCGAATTAATATTAGGAAACCTAAGTTCTTTTGACATAATATCTCCCTATTTGGTTAAAATATTATTACGAATAACATATTCATTGAGTTTGTAGAAGCGGTCAAGTTCGTTTACTTTGGTTACGTCGAGAGTGAAATAGTTGATGAAATAGTAGCCTTCTTTGAATTTGTTGATTTGATAAGCTAAGCGTTTCTTTCCCCACTCGTCTGTTTTAATGACTTCACCACCATTTTCTTTGATGAAATCTTTAATAGACTCATTTTCTTTTTTAGCGTTTTCTTCGCTAATAGTTGGTGCAATCACGACCATGCTTTCATACTTGTTTAGCATTTTTCCTCCTTTGGTCTTTAGTAAGATAGTAAGAATATTTTACTATCTATCGATCCTGAGATTCTAATATTTTCTCAGAATAGGATTTTTTATATTTACTGTACTCATTTATCATCTGATCAAGATCAGAATTCTGATAACTTTCCAGTAGAATATTTAAAAGATCAAAAACAACATTTAATGTTGAAATATCATTTTTTGAGAAATCAGAAAGAACATAATTGGAAAGTTCCTCTTCATTTGGAGAACCAACTCCAATACGGATTCTTCCAAACTCATCTGAGCCTAGAGAATTAACAATGGATCGAAGTCCGTTATGACCACCATTACCACCGCTTTTTCTTATTCTGATATCTCCAGTAGGAAGATGAATGTCATCAACAATAACAAGAATTTCATCTATCCTATATTTTGTCATAACAGAAGTAACTGCATCACCACTTCTGTTCATGAAAGTTTTGGGTTTTATAAAGATCACATTATCTGAGATCAGATAATCATATTTAATTCTTTTTTTGAATTTAAGATCAAGTTTTTTAAGGTAGAAATCCAAAAAAGCAAAACCAATGTTGTGCCTGTTTGATTTATATTTTTTTCCTGGATTACCAAGCCCGACAACTAATCTCATTATTCAGAATCTTTTTCAGAACTCTCTTCAGTAGCATTTTCGCCTTCAGCACCTTCAGCACCTTCTTCACCTTCGATTCCTTCTTCAGTTTCTTCAACAGCTTCTTCAATAACTTTTGGAACACTTAATACGGCAATTGTTATTTCTTCAGAAAGGTCAGTGTTGATATCTTCAGAAAGATTAAGATCTTTAAGGTGAATAGTATCTCCAATATTCATATCGGAAATATCAAAACTAATTTCTTCGGGAATATCTTTTGGAAGGCATGTAACCTGTATTGTTCTGTGAATTACTTCAAAAACTCCACCTTCTTTTGCTCCCATGGCTTCGCCTGTAAAATTAATAGGAACATCAATAGTAATAGATTTACCTTTATGAAGTTCTAAGAAATCGATGTGCACAATTTCTCTTGTTAATGGATGGACTTGCTTCTCTTTAATAAATGTCTTGTATGAGTTACCATCAACAGCAATATCAAAGAATGCAATTGTTCCAATAGATTTTTTATATTCATGTGCAAATTCACGAGCATTGAAAGAAATCTTAATTCCTTCCTGTCCTGCTCCATAGATTATACCAGGAATAAGACCTTCACCTCTTAATACATTAAGGTCAGATTTTTTTCCCAAACTTCTTTTTTCGGCATTAATTTTTATGTTCATTACTTCCTCCGTTGAAATCCCACTCTGTGGATTTTATGTTTTATCTAAATAAGATACTTAAAGATTCTTCAATGTGAATTTTCTTAATTGCATTAGCTAATAATTCAGCGATAGAAAGCTGTATGATCTTCTTGCATTTAGCTTTCTCTTTGTTTAAAGGAGCTGAATTCGTAATGAATAATTTTTTTATTGGTGATTCTTCTAAATTGCTAATTGCATTCCCAGAAAGGATTCCATGAGCACACGCAGCATAAACTTCCTTTGCACCTTGGTCCATAAGTGCTCTAGACATCTTGCATAAGCTTCCGCCAGTATCAATGATATCATCAAACAGGATTGCCGTTTTTCCCTCAACATCTCCAATGATATTAAGAATTTCTGCTTTATCATTATTCCCAACTCTTCGCTTATCACCAATTGCTAAAGAGCAATTGAGCCGTTCAGCTAAAAATCTTGCTCTTGCAGTTCCACCAGTATCCGGTGAAACAACAACAGTATTTGTTAGATCAAGATTTGCCTTAAAATATCTAACAAATATTGGGGTTGAATAAAGGTGATCAACAGGGATGTCAAAAAAACCTTGTATCTGATCTGAATGAAGATCCATCGCTACAACTCTATTTGCACCTGCTTTTGTAAGAAGATCGGCAATTAATTTTGCAGTAATAGCAACACCGGGTTGATCCTTTTTATCTGAACGAGCATATCCAAAAATCGGAATAATACAATTAATTCTAGCTGCTGAAGCACGCTTGAGTGCATCAATCATGATGAATAATTCCATAACACTGTCATTAACAGGGAAACAAGTTGGTTGAATTATGAAAGTGTCAGCACCTCGAACATTCTCGTTGATCTTAACAAAAGAATTATCATTTGAGAATTTAAAAACTTCGGCATCTCCTAATGGAATTCCAGAAAGTTTCGAAACCTCATTTGCTAATTCAATATTAGAATTTCCAGTAAATATTTTTAATCTTGAAAACATTAATATTTATTCTGCAGCAGGTTCATCTGATGGTTCTTTAACAGGCTCTTCAACCTTTTTTTCAGAACCTTCATTGGCTGATGACAAAGCATCTTGAAGAACTTCTTTATATTTTTCTATTATAACACGCTCAATCATATTTCTTGTTTCTGTATTTATTGGATGAGCGATATCACGATATTCTCCGGAGCTTACTCGACGGCTTGGCATTGCAACAAAAAGTCCATTATCTCCTTCGATAACTTTAATGTTTCTAATGATGAATGCATCGTCTATTACAATATTAACGAATGCTTTAAGCTGATTACTTTCTCTAAGAAAAACTTTAACATCTGTAATGTTCATTTTGTACTCCTTTCGTTTTAGTAATGTAGTTCCAATAACCTATATCAGAATAATGTTCCGAAAATTTCTCTGCAGTTATTCTATCGGGACAGAAGCCAATTACTGTAGCTCCGCTCCCAGATAAGATTGCTTGCTCAGCCCCGTTTTCCAATAGATGTTCTAATATTTTTTTGATCTCGGGGAATTTTTTACTAACACCTTCCTGAAGTTTGTTGAAACACCATAGAGTATTTTCTTCTTCAATAAGTTTTGTCCAATTGTTATTTTCATGATTATCTAATAAAACTGCATCATAAGCTTCTTTGCTGGAAACCCCAAATCCGGGATTTACCAGAAAGATATTATCTAGTTGTATTTGCTTAAGATAGGATATCTTTTCTCCGCGATTTTCACCTAAAGCACAGCCACCTTCTAAAAAGAAATTGATATCACTTCCAAAGTTTTTTGCAATTTCATGCATTTCTTCTTTAGGAAGATCAAGATCCCAGAGCTCTGAAAGAGCCATGATCGTACTGGCTGCATTACTGCTTCCACCACCCATTCCTGCCGAAATGGGAATTATTTTTTGCAAATTTATTTCCACACCAAATTTCACATTATATTTCTCTTTTATAAAGACCGCAACTTTGTAAATTAAATTTTCCTTTACACTTACAAAGTCTCTGTCTGACAAAATTTTAACACTACCTTTTTTTGTCAAAGCAAAATTTAATATATCAGCAAGCCCAATTTCAGAGAAAATTGTTCTTATCTGATGATATCCGTCAGGACGTTTTGCTAGAACATCAAGAAAGAGATTTATTTTTGCCGAAGAACTTATTCTTAGATTTTTTTTCTTCACTCTTACCATAATAATAATAATAATAATAATTATATTCGTAGCTATTATAATATCTATGTGGTTGGATTCCGTTAATAACAACTCCAGTAATATCTACCTTGATATTTTCTAGAAGTTCTTTTGTTCTTCTAACAACATTTTTATCTGCCTGATCAACACGGATAGCAAGAATTAACAGGTCAACTTTATTGGCCATAACCATTGAGTCTGTTACTGCAATCACAGGCGGAGAATCGAACAGAATATAGTCGTATTTTTCTTTAAGATCTCGAAGTGCGTCATCCATTCGCTTAGATGCAAGTAACTCTGATGGGTTCGGAGGTATGATTCCACTGGTGATAATATCTAGATTCTTAATATTTGTTGGTTTAATAATATCTTCAATCTTAGTAGTTTTATCCATAAGAAAATCACTCATGCCAGTCTCTTTTTCAAAACCCAGAATTGTGTGAACCATCGGACGTCTAAGGTCAAGGTCTACTAAAATTACTTTAGCATCCATTTGAGCCAATGCAGTAGCCATGTTTGCTTGAATTGTTGATTTCCCTTCTTTAGGACCTGAACTTGTTATAAGCAGTGTTGTGCAGTCAGAATTTTTCTTTCTTGAAATAATATTTGTACGTAAAATTCTAAACGCTTCAGCGGTTGAAGATTTTGGTGAGTAATTGGTTATCAATCTAGCCTGAACTTGCTGAAGGATCTGCTCATACTTATCTTTGTCAGATCCTTTTGCGGAAGAGATCTCCTGCTCAAGGTTATCTAACTCCATATCATCGCTCTGAATATGAGGGATGGTTCCTAGAACAGGTAATGATACAAATTTACGAACATCATCAAATGTTCTGATCTTAGAATCTAAAGAGTGAATAAGAAGTGCCGCACCAATACCAAGACCTAGTCCCAGTACAATAGCTATCATCATATTCATTCTTTTGTTTGGTTTTATTGGTGACTCTGGAATTCTTGCCTCTTCCACAATTCTTATCTTACCAATTTTAGATTTCTCAGCGATCTTTGCTTCTTCATATTTCTCAATCAACATTGTATATGTTTTTTCATTGATCTTATAATTACGTTCTAATCTGGCTAATTGAACTTCAGTATCCGGAAGCTGCGACATCCTTTCATTATATTGTTCTACAGCTTTGCGCAAACTGATAACTTTAGATGACTTTATATTTTGATCAATCTGAGCTGTAGAAATTTTCTCTATTAAGCTTGAACGGAACATCAGTGGATCTGCAGATCCAGACTTAACTTGTAGAATTCTTTGCAACTCTTCGTTAAGTTTAAGTTTTGCACTTTCAATAGAGCTTTTTAATGCTACAAGTTCAGGGTGATCTGGAGAATATTCAGACTTGGTTAAAAAATTAATATATTGAGTTTGGAGGGTTACCGTTTCAAGTTTAAGTTGTTCAAGCAGGGGAGATGAAAGTACAGAATTTACATCTGCCAAAAAAATATCCTGCTCTGCTAACTCTTCTTTTAGGAAATTCAAATGGTTATCTGCAACATCTAATTCTGTCACAGATTCCGAGAGCATAGCAGTAAGATCAGAAGATTGTTCAATGAGTTTTTGAGTCTCTTCCGAAAGCATGGAAACACCGTGCTCAATTTTATATGTTCGTAGCTCTTCTTCTGCTGAACGCAATCTGCGGTCATGTTCATCAAGCTGATTTGCCAAAAATTCTCTTGCATTTCTAAATTCCCTTCTAGCATAATCTGTATCCTGTTGCATTAAAGCATTTGCTGCAGCATTTGCAGCTTCTTTTGCTTCTAAGGGATATGTTGAGTTAAAACTAATTATTAAAATATCTGTTTCGCGTTCAGTATCTACCTCAATGTTACCTTTTAGATATGCTTCGGGAAGCCCATCGATTTGTGAAATGGGGAAACTATCGTAATCTTTATGTCTCGAAAGAATTTGATTTGCAATTGTCATTACGGGAAAACTCTGTAATATTTGTATGTTATTATTTATTGAAGATGCTTTATTGTTCATTGAAGTAAAGAATAGATTGCTTCCCATCTTATCTTCAAGTAGAACTTTAGATGTTGCTTTATAAATTCTTGGCGCTTTTGCTGTATAGATAAAAGATACAACAAATACTGCTAAAAAAATTGATGCAACAATCCATTTAAATCTAACAATTATATTAAAATAATCGGTTAGTTTAATTTCCTGTTCTTCAAAATCATCGTTGAATTTAACTTGGTTGGACTGATCTTTCATATTACCTCATTTATTTAATTACTAATAGTTGAAATTGCTACATAGACACTTAATATAACGGCTATCTGAGATAGCCAATTAACCGCTTTTGTGAAGGCATAATAAGTTGAACCAGATACAATTACAGTATCTCCTGGTTTAAGTACTGGAATCAATTCTGCTTGCCCTGTTTCCAAATATTCTTTGAGGTCAATCCAGATTACCTTATCTCCTTCTTCTGTAGTGCGGATTATTCGAATTTTGGAAAGCTTAGCATTTTCCGTAGGACCGCCAGCAGATGATATTAGTGTTAACAGATCCGTATCATCAGGAACAATATATAGTCCGGGATTTCTAACCTGTCCCCAAATATATGTTCTAATTTTTAATTGCTGGGTTCCTGTAAGAGAACCTGAATATTGATAAACAGCTCCCGGATTATATCCTGAATTGCTGGCACCTTCAGTTTGAGCCCAAGAATTCAATGCTAATATCAATAAAAATATTATAAAAATGACTTTCTTCATTTATTCTCCTTGCAAATTTTTATTATTTTTTTCATATCATTGAGTCAAGAAAATTTACTAATCTATGAACATATAGCGTTCTATAGATTCTGCTCCAGATTCTACAATGTAATAATTCCCATCGATAGGGTTTGGTGTTGTATAAGACCAGCTAAAAGCATCAACTCTCCAAATTATTACAGAACCAGATTCTACAGCTGGTCCTTCATAAGGAACAATGAAATCTTCTTGGTCTAATGGTGTATTTTGCCAAATAAGTTCTCTTTCTTCATTAAAAACCAGTAAGCTATGTATGTTCGCATTTGATCCAATTTGTTGCCATTCAAAGATTATCTCGTTTATATTACTGCAGGAATAATTATCACTTGGAGATATTAAAAATGGCTTTTCAATTAATTTATATCCTGTTGTATCAGAAAGTGTTGAATTTCCTGCATTATCAAATGCTTCTATAAAATAAAAATAATTTTTATTTGTCATTGAAGTTTTATCAACATAATAATTTTGCTCTTCATAGTTTACGGTATCAATTATTTGAACAAAACTAAGTGTGTCAGCATAATAGTCTTCTGCACTAAATCTAAAGATTTTAAGATAATCTATATCAGAGTCTTCAAGATGGAACCATTGTGTTTTTATCCAATCTCCTTCCATCATAGCATCCATACCATTATTTTCAAAATCTATATCAAACGTATTATAAAAATTCAAAGTATCAGCATCACCTTGAAATCCTGGAATAATGTCACCAGTATCTCCTTGATGAATAACTAATTGTGGTTTGTTAGGGGCTTGTGTATCTACTCCTAAACTCTCTTCTCCGGTGCATCCCAAGAGTGTTATTAATATAAACAAAAATAATAAATTAATTCTCATTTTCGGTCTCCCTGCTAAAATTTCACTCTGAGGCCAACACGATTTGTACTTGCTAAATTATTAGTGAGAAATGCATAATCTAGTGCAAAATCTTTATACATAATCGTAATACCTGTAGTGAAATTAGAATCATAATATCCTAACCTAACTTCTACCAGATCACTATATTTATACTCAACACCAAAATGATAGATCGTGCTGTATATGTAGTCTATATCCTGCGAAATAGTTATGGTTGAATTAATACTAGGAAGCGGTTGAATTACAGCCATTCCAATTTTGCTGTTCATTAATACTTCATCTTGATGATCGGAGTTATCATCAACTACATCCCACGTTATGTTGCTTCCACCAATATCCTGGAAATTAATTCCAAAAGTGAAATCTCCTAACCAGTCTCTCTCAAATAGAACAGCAAGGCTGGTTCTGCTTAAAAGTGAAAAATCGAATCCGGTACCGTTCCCAATACTTTCATCTATTCTACGTTTTATGTATTTAATATTTCCACCAATGTAAAATTCAAATGGAACATCAAAAAATAACCAACCTAGATTTAGATCATAATGTAAATGTTTTGCAAACGCAAACTGGAAGAGATCATCTGTGCTGCTCATATTACCATCAGGAATTCCAGTTAAATTATATTCATAATAGGCTGATCGAAAGCTGGGATTTCCTACCAAATGTTCTTCTAAAAAAATGGGAATATCATCAATAGATAACCGTGTCCAATTAAATCCGATAGTTACATCGTTGGGGAGAGGTTGGCAAAAACTAAAATTATCATAAGAGGCGAGTCCATTATATAAAAAAGCTCTCATAAGTCCAATTTCGGTTTGCCGTATCTGTGCAATACCAGAGGCATTCCAATAAATTGCTGATCCATCATTTGCGATTGCTGTAAATGCTTTTCCCATTCCTGAGGAACGAACTCCCGAACCGATTACCATAAATTCACCAGCATATCTTCCTGCCGAAAGAGAAGAAAATATTAACAGTACAGTTATTAAAATGATTATTTTTTTCATTCTGATCACCTATTTTAATATTGCCATTTTCTGTGTTTTCTCAATTTTTTTATTACCTTTTTTTGCCGTGATTCTATAAAAATAGACTCCATTAGCTAGATAATAACCATCTTTATCTCTGCAATCCCAACCTAAAGCAGTTCGAGGATATTCATGATAACCAACTGATGAAGGAAGATCTTTAAATGTCTTAATTAATCTTCCACTTACAGTATAAATTTTTATATTCACTTTATCTGCGTCATCCGTAAGAACATAAGTAAATCTTGTTCTGCCTGAATTATGATGATTCACGGTTGCATTCTTAACCGGATTTGGATAATTTGCAAAATTCAATATGTCAAATTCATCATTTACAATGAATTCAATTTCCAGGTTTTCTTCATTTCCATTAACATCATGACATTCTAAAGTGATGTAATAAGTTCCTTTTACAAGGTCATTCAGTTGATACTTCAATGGGATTTGATTAAGATTTCCAGGAGTAATTGTTAAAGAATATTCATTACTTCCAATTTCAGTAACTTCAGAACCATCAGAAAGATAAAGTCTTATATTATTTTCAAAAACATCAATTCCATTAGCATCCATTAGCACAAACGAGATGACTCCATCTTTAGAAATATAACCACCATGTGTAAATTCCTGTCCGGGACTTGAATTAAGTGTTTGAGTGTATTCTTGTCCTTCGACATTAGCTTCAATAAATGGGGCTTCATTATCTTTATTTTGTAAAATGGAATATATACCGGTTCGGTCAACATCATAAGTAACGGTATTTTCAACGGAATCAATTAGACCTCCATATTTTATCCATTTGCTAAACTCGCTTTCCCATCTGTAAATATTAAAATCTCCCTCAGTTTCCATTGCTTGAGTAAGCGAGTCAGTTGGATTATAGCTAAAAGTAAGTGTTACCATTTGCTCGTTTTGGAAATGACCTATTGTATCTGCCAGACATGATTCATCGAGGGTTCCAATCTTATAACAGAACGACATTGTAGGGTTTGCAGGTAGGATCGTATTTATATCAGGTTGATCTATCGGTTCATCTGTAATAATTGAGTTTATATAAAAAATTGCAGGTTCAATTATAAAATCAGGTGGGAATTCACAGAGAAGATTTTCATCAAGGCTCATTGCAGAAACAGGTGAGCCAGGTGTTCCTACCTCGAACATATTTATAGAATAACTTTCTGAATATATTGTATTGTTAAACGAATGAATCTCATTGAAAAATTCTTCATTCTCATTAACAACAGCCTTGAACTCTATCTCACCATTAAGAAGTGGGATCGGAATATATTCCCATCTATTTGCAAGAACACTCAAGGGATCGATCTGGATAGTTGTTAATAATATTGTGTCATCTGTTACGTCGTAAAGTTTTAGGTCACATAAACCTGCTACTGTTGATCCTGAATTTCTAAGAAGTACTTTTGCTGCTGGTGAATTTTCATGGTCTGTAAGTTCAAAATGTTCAATTACCAGATCCGGACCAGCAACCGTTATCGTCTCAAAATTAGTTAATGTTGAATCACCAACTGTGTTAAAAATTTTAAATTGGAATATGACCTCATCTCCGGCTGAATATGCCGGAAGTGGTGTTTCCAATTGATATGTGTGGTCTTCTGAATTTATCATCTCAATTATAGTTACATCATCATCTAGAACAAAATATATATCTGCTAATCCCTCTTCATCAAAGAAATCAGCACGGATATTAATTGGATCTCCATCTTGCGGAGGATCAGGAATAACTTCTAAATTCACCATTGCAGATTGCCCAACTGTAAAATTTGTGATACCTGTAATCTCTCCATCTTCTCCATAAGCAAAAAGTTTTACATATTGCGAATAAATTGGATCACTGTTTTCTGGGACGATAAAATCTGAAACTGAAATTATATCATTAACTGCAGGTCTTTCGAAAGGATAATATTGATTTAATGGAAGTTGTGAGTCATCTTCATCGAAGACTACAAATTTTCCATTAGTTATCTGCGGACCAACATGTGAACTTATTTCTAAAGTATCATCTTGTGCCAGATTGTATTTGTTAAGATCAATTTGTTTTTGATCATAAGGTAAGATCATTTCTATCATTGGATCACCAAGCAGTGCACATCCATGCGTTAAAGCAACTCCAACTCCAGAAAAATTGTAAGAGGCAAAGAATTTCGCTTTTGTAAAACTCACGATCTCACCAACAGTAGGCACATGTTTATCAAAAAGAGCTTCATTTATATGCTTACTAACAGCAAGGTCAGCATTCATATAACCGTATCCGGTAAAACCAATATGCCCAATTGCACCACGATTTGGTCGCAATACAAGTTCTTCTCCGATACACGAACTCTGAGGTGTATTAAAAGCAGAGCCATAACAAGACAAACTTGCAACAAGTGGAAAATTATCGTTATTAAATGTTGCAATGTCGGCGATGTTTAACAGGTTATAATCTGCCCAAATATGCCCACCACCATGACCCATGAACTGCAGATAGATAGTTCCATCGTTAATATTACTTATGAGGTCGGTTGTGTTTCCACCATAAGATTCAGGCAGGTCTTCCGTATTGCAATAGACTCTACTCACATTGAAATCATCGGGTATCCATGTTGAACGAACTTCCTCTGATTGCTCAGCAAAAAAAGATCCCTCACTTGGGTTTCCACCAGCGGCTAAAGTTACATGACTGTGCCAGAGATCTTGAAAATTCGGTTGATCTATATATTGAACTGTTTTGTTCACAACATCTTCAATTTGATCATCATTCCAAATATTTATCCTTCCAACTGCAACATCCGGAACCAGATCATCACCGACAATACAACCAAGCCAGTTGTCACTGGCGATCGCACCCCATTTTTCTACCCATACGTTCCTAAACGGAATTAAATTAAACTCTCTGCTGGAACTGTTGTCTCTTTCGTCAGTAATTCCGTCACCCATAAAAAGAACATGGGTTACCCCAGAACCACTCCAATTATTATATGCATATTGAATAAAATCTTTTATTGATTGAACAGAACGGATACCATAATTAAATTCATCAAAAATATCTTGAAGAGCAACTATTTTAACTATTTTACCTTGTTCTTCCCATTTTTGTTTAAATTGTAAAATGGATGGATGCTCAATAAAATCGGTTAAAGTAATAACAATATATTTAGCAAAATTTGTTTGTGATTTTAAGCTTGATGGAATATTTGGAACAATTTTAACCGGTTGCTTTTTCTTATCGTTGGTTACTGCAAAATATTTTGTGTTATTGTTTATAAGGCTATCTTGGAATGATATTTTAAATGGTGGAGAGCCGTTCCCTAAAAATGATTCTACATGTAAGTTTTCGATGAAACTTGTTCCTAATTTGTAAACGGAAACTTGATCTGTAGAGAAATTTTCTAATTCAAACTGGAACAAACCTAAGTCTTCATCCTGTGGCTCTGTAAATTTCATTTCATCTGCGTCCGTTTTGTACTCACGCCAGTAGGTTACATCAAAATAATCGAGTAAAACCTGCTGATTTTCAATACCCGGAATACCAGGTAGATTCACATATAAATTATTTTCACCGTGATATAAAAAACTATTTGGCAAAGGATTTTCAAAATTGTCGAACATCTGCTCATTTTGCCCATGCCAAACATGAGAGTCGATCTGAGAAGAGTTAATGTTAACTTGAGCAGAATGGTTTATCTGATAATAATTATCCTCATTAAATGTAACACTAAAAAGGCATGTTTGAGCAGTAAATCGTTTTGTAGGTCGTTGATCTGGATATTGAAGTTCGAATGAATATATCTCTAAAGATGGTGAATAAATTCTATCCCAAAACCAGATATCTTCACGATAAAATTCTGCAGGGTAATTTGGATGATGATAATATTGATTTCCAAGATGATCCTTTGAATTCTGCTCTTCAAAATGTACAGTGTGCTGATACGATTCTGGAATTATAAATTGACCAGCGTTAATATTTCCTAAACCACCATTTTCAACTGCCATTCTGCTTCCAGGGTGATCCAATAATTTTAAGTAATATGAATTTTCAGAAGTAAAATCGTCATAATAATGGGTTTCACCGTAATGAATATCTCCATAGAATTCAAAATAATCTCCCGCATCAAAAGAACCATCAGCAGCTCCTACAAAATGTATTGGAACAGGATTTCCCATACAGGAAAGTTCCAAGTTTCTAGGATCGATATCATTCCAATTAAAAGCAAGTGTGTAATCAATTGGAAAATAGTTAGCTGCCAGTGTTTCCAAAAGATACTCATAAGTAACTTTATAGATTCCCTCTTCAGCAATTATTAGTCGAAATTCATTTACTTCATCGTTATCTCGAGGTGGTACATATCCAGACAGATCTTTTTCTTTACGCCAATTAGTTGAATAAATGTTGTTTAAAAAGAAAGAATTAGCAACTTTATCAATATAGTTTTCACCTTGTGAGATACTTCGGTTCTTATCACCCAAAATATTGATCTGAAGTGTTAACTCTTTTGTTATTATCAGCTCATCTCTTTTTGCTCTATATTGGAATGGATGAATGTTGAAGCCCATAAAATATCTATCACCAAGATATGCCTTAGAACCTTTTTCAATAATATTGTTCGGGTAAAGTGCAGCAGAGTCGTAAATATCTTTTTCCAAATAGAATTGATAATCCACAGAATTTTCAGAAGGGATCATTTTCTCTGCAGGGTATACTCTAAAGTTTGAAACGGTTTTTTGTTTCTTTCCAATTATTTGAAAAGTTGCATCGCCATCAATTGGTAGTCCAATTATCTCTGTAAAAAAAGGTAATAGTGGATGTCCATCTTCAACAGGATATGATGCGTCTGAACAAACAATCTTATTAAAATTACCAGTTTTTGTTGAAATTACTTCTGTATCGTATTCGGGAAGAACAAATTTTATTATCAATTCATTTTCATTATGGTCAATAACTTCGAAAACCTCAGCATAGACAGCACTTGAAAAAATAAGTAGTAATATAATTAATATATATTTAAACATTCATGTCTCCAGATCAAGTTTGAGTTAAAAAACAAGCAACGAATATTTTTTGGCAAGAATTATATATTCTCTAAAAGTATTTTAAATAACATTAGGGCAGATTTCTTTCTGATATTTTCTCTGTTTCCTGAAAGTGATAATTTTCTACTGATGATTTTATCTTTAATTGAAACAGCGATATGAATCGTACCGACAGGTTTCTCTGGTGTTCCACCTGCAGGACCTGCGATTCCGGTAATTGATGCCGAAATATCTGTTCTAAAAAGTTTCTTTGTACACTTAACCATTTCTATTGCAGTCTCTTTAGATACAGCTCCAAATTTATTTATAGTTTCAACTTTAACCTTAAGAACATTAATTTTAACTTCATTTGAATAACTTACAATTCCACCTGCAAAATAATCAGATGCTCCAGAATTTACTGTAATCATCTCTTGAATCATTCCACCAGTACAGGATTCTGCAAGAGAAAGTGTGAGTTTTTTGAATAATAATTTCTCATGTAGTTTTTGTGATACATTAAGAATTTCATTTTCCATTTCATTTTCTAATTCAATAGGTTTTGGTCTCCACGATTTGAATTTTCCGTGTTGAACGCGTTGTGCTTGTGGTGAATATTCTTTGGAGATATTTTCTCTCTCTTTACGCTGTTCACCCTTGGGTTTGCTTTCTATAATGTTTATCTTATATTCCTTATATTCTACCAGATCACCTATCTTTATCATTGTGTGTTTAAGTTTATTTGTTTCACCATTTACATTAACAAGTCCATCTTTTATGAAATGGCGAATATCGCTGTAATAATCACAAACACCAGCTGCTTTAAGAAGCTTGAATAATTCTATTTCGTCACCTTTATTTATATAAAAATCCATTAATATGCCTTCGCGAAAATAACGCGTTTTGTACTTGGTTTACCACAACAAATGCACTTACCTGTTTCCTTTTTGGCACTGTTGGGGATATTACGAATTGTCACTTTCAAATCGTTCTTAATTTTCTCTTCACATTCTAAGCTTCCACACCAATGGCTATTAGCAAATCCACCGTGAATTTCTGGATTCTTCTTATTCTGTGGTGTAAAGAACTTATAAAATTCTTTATTATCATCAATATTTTTTGTATTTTCTCTTCTAAATTTAAGAGCTTTTTGATAAATATTCTGTTGAATATTATCAAGGATTTCTGTGAGATTGTTAACAAAATCATCAACTTTCATTCCGATTTTATCTTTTGGTGCTTTATCTCTTCTGCCAACAAAAACAGAATTGTTCTCAATATCACGAGGTCCAATCTCCAATCTAATAGGAACACCTTTTTTAATCCAATCCCAAAGCTTCTCTCCACCACGCATATCACGATCATCCATTTGGAAACGAATTTTTTTCTCATCGTACCTAAGTTTTTTTAATTTGAGCGATAGATCATCAATAAAAGCCATTACTTTTTCACGCTCTTCATCAGTTCTATAAATAGGAACCATAACAATATGTGAAGGTGCTATTTTTGGAGGAAGCACAAGTCCATCATCATCACTATGAGCCATTATTAGTGCACCTATAAGTCTTGTGGAAACACCCCAGGAAGTTGTCCATGCATATTCTTCCTCTCCATTTCTATTTTGGAACTTTATATTTGAGGCTTTTGAGAAGTTCTTACCTAAGAAATGGGAAGTGCCAGCTTGAAGAGCTTTTTTATCTTGCATCATTGCTTCAATTGAGTAAGTATTTAACGCTCCAGGAAATCGTTCTCCTTCAGTCTTTTCACCTTTAATTACTGGAATTGCCAGATATTTCTTAGCAAATTCACCATAAACATCTAACATTTTGTATGTCTCTTTCATTGCATCATCTTTTGTCTCATGAACTGTATGACCTTCCTGCCACAAAAATTCGGTTGTTCGCAGGAATAAGCGAGTTCGCATTTCCCACCTTACAACATTCGCCCATTGATTTATAAGTAGTGGCAGATCTCGATAAGAGTTCACCCATTTACTGAAAGATGCACCAATAATAGTTTCACTTGTAGGGCGCACAATAA
>Ga0233437_1004364_pt1 | contig 16807 bp, 10 predicted proteins | sample SI_122_August201_FD_182714 | JGI IMG/M metagenome (GOLD analysis project Ga0233437, IMG submission 182714) | Seawater microbial communities from Saanich Inlet, British Columbia, Canada - SI_122_August2016_200_MG | ecosystem: Environmental > Aquatic > Marine > Inlet | place: Canada: British... | reverse complement strand
TTTCATTTTTATCTCCTATTCTTCATAAAAACCAGCAATTTCAGGCATACAAAAATTTTCCAATAAATCACTCATTACATCACCTAGTTCTTTTGAAACGGTTTGACAGGCTTTAATTTCCCGATGACTTTTTTGATAAATACCATTTAACATAATTTGGCGAATACATTCTGCTGCTCCAGGTTTATCTTTGTTCCTTTTAACACCAAACATAAATTTCTGTTCTTTTCTATAATACTCTTCTACAAACTCCTCGGTCAGTTTTTCATCTAATAAAGTCAGTTGTATTAGGTCACCACCTCGATGATTCACTAATAGAGCGTTGCCATATTCCGGTTTTAAACTACCATCTACCTTAAAGTTGACATCGATATTTTTTTTGCAGAGTTTAGCTTTATAATACATGTTCAACTTATTTCGATCCGTTCTTTCAATTTCCATAAAGAACTCGGCATTTGAATTTAATATCAATTTTTTTTCATAGAGTAGCTTAACTTCGGGTTTCTTTGCAGTATCACCAGTCGCATCCTTCAAAGCACCTTCCTGGGGAATCTCCTCCTGCTCTAAATTGACAAGCGCCTGAAACTCTGTGTTTTCGACCCATGGTACTACTTCAATACTGCCTACTTTACCGGTTCTGGGATTTTGCATGGACATAAAAGCATCCTTAACTGCTGATTTAAAAGAATCCATGTCAAACGAGATCAAGGTAGCTTTTTTATCCTTTCCCAAACCATAGGCTGATGTGTTGATGGTTAATCGATAGCTTTCAGCATTACTATTAAAACTTTCTCTTCTTTGCTGATCTACCACTTCTCTGGACTTATCGGACGCTGATTTCGAACTTTTTGCAGCAGACCAGCCAACACTAAGTCCTGGACCTATAACGGCACCGGCACCGCTTTTTTTCTGGCTAGACGTACTGAATCGACTAATTTCTGTTCTTAAATTGTCCTCAAAGTTTTCATCCCTTGTTGTTGATTCCGATTGGTAAGAAAAAATTGAAATGAATGTAGCATGGCGACCGATAGAGCGAACATAATATGGACCACAACTACTGAAAAAACCAGGTAAATCATTATTAGTTAGTAAGGTAACGGCAGATTTACTTAATTTACTTCGACTTTCATCCACAGAAGCATAGTATGACATAAGATTGATGGTTACCAACATGGAATGGCTATACCATGTTTTCCCTTCGATAACTGTTTTCTTTGAAAGGCTGCGTAAACTTTGGTCAACTCCTGAACGAGTGCTGTTATATGTACTACCACCACCACCACCAGCAATAAAGGGTAAAAAAGCAATACCGCCAGAGGTTGTTGAAATGGATGCGGACTTTCTTTTTGAACTAGAGGTTTCTTTTGTGTCTTCTGTTTCTTTTGATTTCCTTTCAGTACCTTTATCTTCAATCTGGGTGAATGAGTACTTCATATCATAGGAAGGTTCGGTAATAATGACATTTTGCATACAAGTAGATTGGAAGGTATTGGTCCCGATGGAGTAACCTCTTCCTAAAACAGGGGTCGTCGACAAATCTGTGACACGATTATCTCGGATAATGGTAGGTCCTGCAAATAACTGGCATGTGAACAGGAGAATTACTGCCAGTTTTAGAATTGTCCGAATAAATTTCATGATTGCCTCTTATTTTAAGTTCGATTTTTCCCGGGTATTTACAGTTATATTATTAAATTTGTGACTTAATTAAGATTATGTTTTTAAAATGAATATCATTGTTTTTGTTTTATTACAATATAGGGTGTAGTAAATAATTGGATTTAATACTTTAAAATGAAAACCACCTAATTTTTTCAAAAAATTTATTTTCAGGATCTACTAAATTTGTAAATTATTTTAAAAATTTTAGATCTTTTTTTACTTAGTACGGATAATTATATCAACCAGCTACTTACCATGCTGGCCTAAGGTATCAAATCATGGTTGCACGACGATTGTTTTAGTGTTTGTCCCTGACAAACCTTTTAATTTTATTTTGTAAATTCCCGGTTTTTGAATCGTAATCAAATCAGATCTGGTGTCTATTTCAGTCGAATTGACACTAAGTGCTTTTGAATTAATATAGATATTATTGTTAGTGATATCGGAAAAAGTCATCTTAGTTGATTGGTCAGAAACAACATTATTATTATATCTATCCAAATCAAAACGATGAATTGAGAATGATTGATTGATTGTCACTTTTTCCGGTATTTTAAAAATGGATTTTATTAATTGATTTGGTTCAATGATAAAAGTAAAGGCGTTCCAAAAATTACCTGCTTGTTTGATACCATAATAATAGGTATTTTCAAAGTGAATTATATAGCTTCCGGCTTTTTTACCGATTATCGATAAATTTACTGGTTTAGAGCCATTTAGGGCTAATATCCGGTATCGGCTGAATACCCTCTTCTGGTTTATTTCTAAAGGATATTGGCTGGATAAATGTAGCAATGGGAATTGCTTTAATTCTTTAATAAATGGATTTCCTAAATAATCAAAAAAATTCAATTGCAAAGTAAAGGTTTCTCCAGCGATTATTTTTTCAGTCTCCGTTGAGAATAGAATTCCTGCAACTTGATTGTAGAAAAGATCGATTCGGCTTTCACCAAGCCATTCCAGGTTCGGGGAAGATGTTGGTTTTAAAAAAACTTCCATTTTTCTCCCGGTTATGATTCGCATAAATGAGATTTCACCCTTTACAACCCCTTTTACAATCGGGATTTGATTAACTGGGATTTCCAGGCTTTGATTCGCTAAATAGTGATGATCTCCTAAATAAACATTAAACTCAGTATCTTGGGCTTTTAAGGTAAGATTATGTTTAAGCTGATAAAGCTCATCGATCTGTTGATTTTCTTTTAAAAAAATGATTTCAAAGGGTACGGCAGTGCCCATTAATACAGGTTTTTTTAAAACAAGCTTGACTTTTTGGTCACCAGCTAAAGCTTTATAAGTATCGTTACTAATCTCACCAAATTGTTTTGTGATCAGGTAATGTGCAATTACATCAACACCCTCCACCTGTTCTTTAAATCGCATTAAATCCCTGTACTCGATTTTAATACCGCTGAGTGATAGTTTAGTGAGGTGATTGAGCTTTGATAAAAAGGGAAGTGATTTAGGCGTCACTGGGAGATTATCAAGAATCAGATGTTCAAGGGCCGGGAGAGACGTTATTTTAGTGATTGAATCATCTGATATCAAGGTATCAGATATATCGAGGTATTTTAGCTTTGTTAAGGATTTTAATTCACCAAATGATGTATCTGTTATTTTGTTAAAACTAACAATAAGATGGGTTAAATTTTTAAATCTATTTCTTTCTTTAAAACTATTTCCTGTTATTGCGTTATTAGAAATATCCAATTGCTGTAAATTCGGTAATTTAAGTGCTAATAAGGCCTCATCATTTAATCGAGTACCTTTTAAAACCAGTATTTCCAATTGATTTAGTTGATTTATAATTTGAATTATACGTTTATCAACAAATGTGTGAGAAATCTCCAAATAGCTGAGTTTTTTCAATTTCCCAATTTCAGATAAAACTTCAGCAGTAATGTTTACAGATCTGAGATGGAGTTCTTTGATTTGCGATAGATTAGAAAATTTAACAAAGTTCTTACCTGAAAAGGAAACATTTTCCAGTACCAGGGTTTTTAGAGAGATTACTGATTTTAAATGATCAAAGCTTGATTCCGGTAGGTTTATTTTATGAAATGATATTTCTTCCAAACGTTTGAAATATTTTAGTTCGCTGAGAACGCCTTCTGAAATTTCGGTCTCAGAAAAATGAATTAATTTTAAATGTTGGATATCATATTTGCTATACCCAAGTCCTTGATATTTCATGGCAGAGGATTCATCTGCATATATAAGCTGAGTGGTACAGATTGAACAGACGATGCAAATAAAAATAAGGAAATTCATCTTTAATATTGTTTTATTTAATCCATCAAGATTAATCGATCGTTTAGCAGATAGAGCAAGAATTGCATAATTATCAGCACGGCAATAACAAGCAAAACCGTTTTTTGTTAATAGTAAATTAGTTGAAATATGATTCATAAAACTACTACTCTGATTACTGAAAATTTAATTGTGATTGTTCAATGACACCCAGATTTAAAAGATATTCTGTCCAGGGAATCAAGCTAAGCCGGGATGGTATCGCTGCGCTATCATTCTTAAATAAATTGATAATCGTATTCTTTTGGTGAAAAAACACTTTTGGGTTGGGAAGTTCAAATGTTACCGGTTCACCATTTTCCGGGGCGTCAAAGCAGACTTCACATTCTTCTTTTTTTTCTTCTTTATCTTTTTTCTCGTTCTTTTCGTCTACTTTTTTTACTGGTTTTGAAGGGATGCTGGTCATATCTAATAAGTCAGGGGGGGCTAATCCGTAGGTTGTTATTTCGACAGGTTTTTCCTCAGATGCTTTTGGTTCAAAATAGTAAGCAAATCCCCTGCGATGCTCAATTTGGCTAATATAATGGGTTCCACAACGCCTAAAAAAAGCTGCTAAATCTTCTCCCGGTAATTTTTCTACTTCTGGAATTAATTTAAAGTCCGGGGTTAGGGTATTTGACAATCCTTTGATTTCATATGACCCGCGAAATCTTGTCCATTGAGGGGAGTCTTTCCAAAATAAAAACATTTTTTTCCACCAGGGCCAGCTTTCAGTGGAGTAAGGAAAATAGTCATTGGATACTGAATGAATGCGATTGGTACTTGCTCCAGAGTATTGTTTACTTTTTTCCAGAATACAACTTTCTTTATATAATTTTCCGCCAAGATCTGCACCTGTTCCTAATGGAATTGATCTTGGTATCTTTTCAAACTGTGCCTCATCGTTAAATCTATAAGTAATATATGATTCAAGAGAACTGACCGGGTTTTTTTCAATATGATCTTTTAGCTGACCGGGTTCATAATTCTTAATATTTACCTTAATTGGAATCGGAGGAATTTCTTTATCCGCAAACAGGCAAATTTGTGATTTATTTAAGTCTGCTATGGCTGATGTTAGCTCCCGGCATGCTTCAAATTGGTTAAGATTAATGGATTGTTTGGCAATGATCTCCTGACGACAGGTTCGATATTTTTGCCAATTAATGATGGAGATATTTTTGATGATATTATCCCGGCAGGGGGCGAACTGTTTACCTTTATTCTGTTTCAGATATATCGATACCTTTTGTTGCCAGATATTAAATTGTCTGATCGAGTTTTCCAATAGTAGTAATGATTTATATATGGTTTCATCAGAATATCCTTTAACCACGAATCTACCATTCAGTGGTGTGATATTTCTAGTGGTATTTAAATTAAGCCAAGGGCTGGTTGAATAATTATTTATCTGACCAAAGCTGGAGTTAACAACAGTTGTTAATAAGTCATTTAAAAAAACATCAATATTTTTTCCGTGATATTTTTGAAATGGAAATTCCATGGGCTTCAGAAAACGATCTGTTGTTGCTTGCAGGGAAAAGTAAGAGTCTGAAGTAAAAGAGAAGTCCTTAAAAATATTTATCTTGTGGATGTTGTTTTCCTGCTGATCCATATTTATTTTTATTTTTTCTTCCAGTTGAACTTTTTCAGTGGCGCTTCCGGGGTAATAGGAAAAGAAAAAATAGACCTCATTGTTGAAGGTAATTGTATCGATAAAGTCAGTACCACAGGAGTCATAAAACTTTTCTTTGTTATGATCAGAAATGAGTTTGTGGATGTCCTCTCTAAATTCAATCGTTTCTTCCTGAATAGCCGTTAAGCGGTCTTTAATAGTAATTACTAAAATAAATGAAAATGGTTTTTTCCCGGATAGATTAAATCGTTGCACATTATTCAAGCTATCCTGGATAAACTGATCCAGCAATGAATCCTGATGGTGGTATTTTTCATCAATGATAAAGAATCTGAGATCCAGCAAACCTTTGGAAGTAGTTGTTTTGAAAGATTTTAGGCAGGGAAGCGTTTGATAACCCTGATCCGTTATTTTCAAACCATTACCTAAAATATTGGTTTGATCAAACGTGTAAGGTAGCGTCCCAGGGCGTCCCTTAGCGGGTTGCCATTTGAAACTGGAACAACTGCTGATTAATAAAATAATGAATATTAGATGATATTGAATTTTGAACATCATGAGGCGATGCCAGAAAGTTGACCTGCTTAATATTATTGATGTTTTATTAGTTATTTAAGTCGTGAAATTATTGCATCAAATCTTCCAGAGAACTTGGTAAAGCTTCAGGTTTTGTTTCAACTTCCGGGTTTGAAATTTCATCACTAGTTGTGTCATTGCTCTCGTTACTAACTCCTTCATCCGCCATCAATGACTCCAAAGACGTTGGTTGTTGAACCTGCTTATTCTGGTTTGCTTGATTAATGACAGCGCCAAAATCTAAAGCTGGCTCTTCTTCGTCAGGTTCAGGTTCTTCTTCAATCTTTTCCCCTTTAAATATAAGTTTAGCCGCTTTGGGCAAACAATATTGATCCAGAAAAAAAGTTTGGCTTTTAATATAATTTAATGATTTGACGCAAGAAGGGATTTTTCGGTAATCGGCACTTGTCAGTCCGCGTTCATATAATTTGTCCATGCAATCAATCGCACCATCATTTCCGTCTTTACCATATAAGTATGTCTTGTTTGCTTCAAATAATTTAGAAGGTGGAAACTTGGCAAAATATTGAATAAATTCACGAAGCGTTAAGAATACATCTTCATTATAGATATAGGCTAAGTTGTAAAACAGCGTTTTATCCATATCGTAACTACGGGTTTTTTGATCAATGATATCTGTGAGAAAAAGAACTGTAGGTGCCTCCTCTTTTACACCGGAGATATTATCAAAAAAAGTACGATTGGTTTTATCCATGTAGTTTTCAAATAAAATTTTCTTACACATCGAGGCGATATGGTATTGTTCAATTTGATTGCTACTAATACGATTAATTTCAGTAATCACGCCTGAGTTTGCCTCAAGTCTTTGTAATTTTATAAATTGTTCACCACCACCCTGAATACCACTTGAAATAAAGACGCTAAGTTCTGGATTTTCAACCCAGGGGACGACCTCTATGTAGCTGACCAAACCGGAGCTGGGATCCTGCATTAATTTTACAGTATCCTGGACAGTTGTTCGAAATTGATTAATATCGACAGGTACCAGGTTAACCAGTTCCCCTTTGGAAAGCCCAAGTGCCTGAACGAATACCCGCATCCCCCTGGCTTCAGCAGCCTTGGAAAAACCTTTTTCTACTTTTTTGTCACCGCTGAAATTAAATAACCCTTTTTCAATTCTTTGGGCAAAGGCCTTGTCCGATTTTTCATTTGTTGTCAGACGGTACTGCAACAGTGCCAGGTAAGAAGAAAAACTACCGACTGATCGAACATAATGCTGCCCACAACTATTGAAAAAAGTCACATATTCTTGGTTTTCCAATAATTGCCTGGCACTGGAACTAATTTGGGATTGCGTTTCATCCAGGGCATGATAATAATTTCGAATTTCAACCCGAACTAACAAATTCTTCAGTTGTTGCGTTGCCTGGGTACTATCGAGTTCATTCTTTTTGTAATATTTATTGACAAAGAAATGAACATTAATTTTTTCAAGTCTTTTTTTCCCGACTTCAGGAATATCAGCAAAGAACTCCTGGGTGACTTCTTCTACGTCATAATTCAGGTCAAAGGTGGGTTTATTTTTTACTAGCTTACTAAAGCACATGGATTGCAGGCGATTACTTTGTAAATTATACCCACGCCCGATGCTGGGAAAGCCGTTCAGATTTTCGATTCTATTGTCAGTAATTAATCTGGGAGAAGCATATATTTGGGCTAAAAAAGTAATCCAGAAAATTCCTATTAAACTATAGATGGTAGTTTTTATTATCAACTTTGGTGTTTTTGAAGTTGAAGTCATATGAATCACAGTCTATTTGGAATTCTTGGATTTGACAGTTGCTAGTTGTTTTTAGGTTTAAAAAAAAAAGTCTCAATACAATTATAAAATATATTGAGACTTCAAAACCGGATCTAATCAAGTATTATTGAGTCACAGGTGCTGTTGGCGCTGATGCTGGTTCCGTTTTGGTCGCTGTGGTAGTCACAACTTCCTTGGCTATTTCCGGCATGCAATAGTTATCAATTGTTTCACCGAGTACAGCTGATAAGGCATTCTTTACTTTGTCACACTCTTTGACTTCACGGTAACTTTTCAAAAATATACCGGAATCTAACATCCCATTAATACAGGCAAAAGCGTTGATTTTACCATGCATAAAGTCGATTTCCTGTTTCAATTTCTCAGCGATTTTTGCATCAGATAGTTCTTCGTCAAGTAACTTTGTCAAATCTATTTTTTCACGCGGAAACTTGTTATTAGCAATTTTTGCATTTATATAATCTGGATGAATTTTTCCACCTTTCATCCAATTAGACTCAATAATTTGCCGACAAATCTTAGCTTTATAGTAAATATTCATCATATTCCGATCAGCTCGTTCAATTTCTGCCAGAAATTCAGCATTTTCGTTTAATACCAACTTCTTTTTATATAGAAGCATTGTTTGTTGGGTAATTGGATCAATAACCTCTTTTTCCAATTGAATCAAATTTTGAAACTCTGTGTTTTCTACCCAGGGAACAACTTCCATGGTAGTTACTTTACCAGTCATTGGGTTCTGCATAGAAATAAATGCATCTTTGACAGCAGCTTTAAATGTGTCAATATCATAGGAGATTAAACTGGCACCTTCATTTTTACCAAGACCATATGCTCTGGCGATAATCGTCAGTTTTTTTTCGGATGACTGACTCATCAACGCTCCTGAAATAGTTTCTTCACCACCGCCAAAACTCATTATACTGGCTTTTAAATTATCTTCGAAAGCAGCATCTTTTTTAGATGATTTATCAGAGTATGTATAAATCGAGATAAATTTTGCATTTCGCCCTAATGAGCGAACGTAATAGGAACCACAACTACTGAAAAAACCAGGAATGTCATTATTGGACAAGAGCTGTGCTGCAGAACCACTCAGTTGGGTTTGTGATTCATCTACTGAAGCATAATAAGTGTCCATATTGATTTCAACATAAATATGGTGCTTATGCTCGACTCCTTCGGTATTAGTCGTTTCACTAACCGCTACAGCTTCTGTTCCACCACCCTCAATCGGAACCTCCAGACCAAAGTTAACTGCGGTTTTCATGAAGCGGGCTTTTGTCGTATCAATGGACTCAAATTTATATTGAAAGTCATAAGAAGGATCAGTCAATACCACATTCGCCATGCATTTGGATTGAAAAGTATTGGTTACAATTGTATAACCTCTCCCTAATGTAGGTGTTAATGCTAAATCAGTAATTCTGGTATCCCGTATAATCGTCGGTCCAGCGAGTAACGAATCACTAAAAAGAATAATAAAAATAGAAATAACAATAATTAAGCGTTTCATATATTCCTCCGTACGTATTGATTAGGTTTTGTTAAAGAATAGACAATGTTAACAATAAAGCAAGTGTTTTTTAATGATAACATCTTTTTCAGTGATAATTATTCAATTTAACAACAGCCTCCAGAATGTTCCATCAAAAATAAGTGTTATCCCCCGATTTTTTTCAAGAATAACTTTATCCTGATGCAATTTTAACTGTTGTGTTGGATTCGGTGCTTCATTTTTTAATACAATTTTCTCTTCACCAGTATTAATTATCCGTATGATCTGTCCGGTTACACCTGCTATGAATCCTTCTATATAACTAACATTTTTTAAAAATAGAATTCCTTTATCTGAAATATCCAATTCCAATATAGGTTGATCAGAAATAACAAAGGTTTTTAAAACCAAAGCCCCTGTGGTTAATTTTATCCCAGCTTTTATATTTTCTGATTGAAACTGTTTTTTATTTTGGTTCGTTACTTTGTTGATCTCGATGATTGATAGAATGTTTTGCTTGGTCTGAGCCAGATTTCTTTTAATTCGCACATTTTGATCAATGTTTACCGACCTGGTCTTTTCAATACTCCGGCTTAAGGCTTTATCTTTCATATTCATTCGAAAAATGTTACGAGCCTGTTTTTCATTCATTACAGTATTGCGGTAGATTCGATCTTGCTGATCTTTATCAATTTTTTCTGTATTAGCTACAGTTCTGCTCATTTGTTTTTGTGATTCTGAGAGATTGGTTACTGTTCTATCCATCATCAACTGCTCTCTAGAAAATGTAGTTGACATTTCCTGAAGTAATAGAAGTTTTCTATTTTGTTCCAGAAAACCTTCCTGTTGTTTATTACTTAATAGATTAATGGTTCTATTTTGTTCCTGATTCAAATACATCATGTTTTTTATTTGAACCAATTCAGATGGTGTGATTCCAGGATCTCCTTTTTCTCCTTGTTCCCCTTTTTCTCCTTTCTCTCCAGGAAGACCGGGTATACCTTGATATCCTTGATATCCCTGTTCTCCTCTCTCACCTTGAAGACCGGATAGACCTGTATTTCCTTGCTCTCCGGTAAGGCCTTGATATCCCTGTGGTCCTGGCACTCCCGCAAGACCTGGTTCCCCTTGAGGTCCCGGAGGTCCCGGAGGTCCCGGAGGTCCCGGAGGTCCTTGTTCGCCCTGTAGTCCTAAGAGACCTGTATTTCCTTTCTCTCCTGGAGGCCCCTGTTCGCCTTGTAGTCCTTGGAGGCCCTGCTCTCCAATTTCCCCTTGTGGCCCTGGAAGACCCGGTTCCCCTTGAAGACCCTGGGATCCCTGATATCCAATTTCCCCTTGCTCTCCTGGAAGACCTTGTTCTCCTTGTGGTCCTTGAAGGCCCTGCTCTCCAATTTCCCCTTGCTCTCCTGGAAGCCCCGGATCCCCTTGAATACCCTGGGGGCCCTGCTCTCCAATTTCCCCTTGCTCTCCTGGAAGCCCCGGATCCCCTTGAATACCCTGGGGGCCCTGCTCTCCAATTTCCCCTTGAAATCCCTGGTCTCCTTGATTTCCAGTTTCCCCTTTCTCACCAGGGATTCCTTGTTCACCTTGTTCACCCTGATCTCCCTGTTCACCAGATTCTCCGGTGTCTCCTTTTTCACATTCGCAATTACTACTATTTTGGGCAAATACAAATATGGTTGGGGAGGAAAGACTAATAATTATAAATAATAAAAAAAATATTTTCATCAATTTAAACTGTAAATGATTAAGGGGCTTATTTTTAAATGGTTTGAGTGTTTAAAAAAAAGCTTCTCATCCCCATCAGATAAGGCAAAACCTGAATTCGGGATATTCAATTCACTGGCATTTCTATTTAGAGTGTTACACCAATGGTATATTTCTTTTGATCTTAGTGATGAAATAGAAGAAGACGCCTATTCGGAAGGTGTTATTTTTAATGCGCACATTCCCTGGTAATGGGTCTGAAATTACAATAGTTATGGGCGAAAGGGCAAGGAGTAAATTTCCTATTATTTCAGACCTTAATTATCTTGATTTGGTGTTACTTTACAAAATTAAAAATATTTTAACTCGGGTACCATGGAGTCTTTGTTTTTATAGAATTATTAAAAAGCTAACAAAAAGGTTTGATAAAGGCCAGTAAACAAGTTAGATATAGCGAAGTAAATTATTTAGTATCGTTAGAAAATCTGTCATTAATATAGTTAATATATACCAACCATCTATTTATTTAAGCGGGTTAATGATATGAAAAACAGAAAACAAGTATTAATTGATAAAAAATTTCAGTTGACGAAATCATTCTCCGTTATTGGTTTCTTTTCAGTTATAGTAATCGTCATTATTTTGTTAATTGGAATATTTCTTTTGTCAAATAACCAAAAATTAAATACAGAAACAGTATATTTGGAAAAAAGTATTCTCGACCTTAAACAGATAATGGAACTCCAACAAAGTGTATTTATTTCTTTATCTTCAAGACCTACCATTGATAACAGCAAAGTTGACGTACAGGAAGCCAATCAATTGAATGCAGATTATAATAGTAGTATTCAAAAATTGACCAATACCATCAAAAAGAATGAAAGCATTGTTGTTTCGAATCAGAATATCGTTGAGATGAATAATTGGCTGATTGGTGTTGTAAGTATCGTATTTTTATTGGGAATTTTAGTTCTCTATCTACTGATGATTAGATTTACCCATCGGATTTCAGGACCTATTTTTGTGATGACCAGACATATGAACGATGTTCTGGAAGGTAAAAAACCGCAAATGTACGATTTAAGAACCAAGGATGAGTTTAAGGATTTTTATAAGCTGTTTCGTCAAATGGTTGCCAAACAGATGGAAACCAAAAAGGAGTAGAAGGAGGATAGCTATTAATAGTATCTCGATTTTGAAAGTCTCTTCATTTTATAAATGTATTAAATTAACCGTGAATGAGCACTTGTTTACACACAAAGCCCAATAAAAAAGCGACATGTAACAATTACACGCCCCCCCATTTTAACTTTATTGTTATTCTGATAGATTAAAATATTAATCAAATTGGGACACTACACTATTTACAGGCTTCATTGGCAAATTGTAGATCCACAAATTTTTCCAGATCGATAATAACACCAATTCCCATTTCGTGATGCATATATTGCTGAATTCTGTCCAGATCATCAATGACCGGGTAAAGATCCATCATATTAATTCCATTAGGCATCTCTAAAACATTTTTCAACATATCAATGGTAAGTCCAAGTTTTTGTTGCGGATCTAAAAATGAGACAGCTACTTCTGCGGCTACCGCTTTGTTTTGGTCGATATATTTACCTGCTTTTGCCAACAGTTCTGTAAATTCAAAAACGGCATTGGTATGTTTTTCCACAAATTCTTCTTGTATCGTACATACACAACATGGGTGATTATTCCATTGCTCGGATGAAATAAACTCCAAATCAGCAATCCCCTTGGCAATTGCATTCGATCCTATTGGTTCTGCCACAATAAATCCGGCTACATCCTCATTGGTTTTCATAATTTCCGGCATCTGAATAGGGGGGACCACTTCAAATCGTACATTTATTAACTCTTTTCCAGGAACACCTGGTTTTAATCCGAGTTCTTTCAGGTATTTATGCGCTAGCATATTGTGGATGGACATTTTATGGGGAATATCAACGACTTTGTATTTATAAAAGTCTTTGATTGAATTATAATTATCCGGGTTATAATTTTTGGATCGTACAAAAATACTACCAGCTTTATGTGCCAGCATGACCAATTTGATCGGCACCTCAAAACCAAATAAATCCATGGCAATGGGAGCTAACACGAAAGCCGCATCTACTTCACCGGTTTCTATTGCTTTGATAACAGGATTCCATCCCGGTAGGCATATCGTTTCCAAATCAAAATATTTTGGCTTAACCTGACCGGTGTCAATTTGATGTTTTAGAATTCCCAAAACCAGATGATCTGTAATTTGAATATGGGCGATCTTAAGTTGTACCTTGCCATTAACCATCTTAACTTCTCTGCGGGTCTCCTTTTTCTTTTCCTGCGTCCCAAAAATTTCTTCAATAACGGCTTTAAGTTCCATTTCATCAAATGGTTTAGGAAGTAACCCCTGACCACCTTCTTGTTTTACAGTTAATTGTTGAGTCTTATCAGCCTGGGCCGTTGCCATTATAAAAGGTAAATCTGAAAATTTGTCTGATTTACGGACCCATTGTAATAACTCCAAACCATCCATTGTTGGCATATTCCAATCACTGATAATCAGTTTGATTTTGGTAGATTTTAACTTTTCAATGGCATCTTTTCCGTCACAGGCGGTAGTTATATTTGTAAAACCGGCCTGATTCAGGTTTTTTTGCATGATTTTAAGCATGGTACCGGAATCATCGACAATCAAAATTGATAAATCTGTATTTATTGACATATTAACCTCTAAAAATTTTATTTAGGTATTATTTCTCGATTATTAGGTGCGGGGTTCACCTGGCTTGAAATAACTGTTTTTTTAGTATTGTAGTTTTCGATTATAAACTAATCAAAGGGATGGCTCAATATATTTTTTACTTTATCTCTGTTTAAGATGGAAATAAAAAATATGTAGCTGTTTTGAAAGCCGGATATAAAAAAAAAGATATTCCAAGTATAGAAAATCGTCAAACGCATCTTTTAGATATTAGCAGCAGTCATACAGGACTTACAGGGTCTATCACTATTATAAGCAATCCTACAAAATCCTTGTATGTCAATAAAATAAGTATTAACGCACTGACCTAATAGATAAGTAAAAGTAATTTAAATTCTTTACAAGGTAAAAGATTACCATAGAATCTACCTTTATTAGGGGGAATTCTTTTCACCCTTGCCGTATCATAGGGATCAGTTAGGAGATATTTGTGTTATTTGCCTATCTCGGAGTTCAGATATAAACAAAACGATTTTAATTTAGTTTTGGTGGGGAACCCGGGAACCTGTCGTCTTGGAATTAACGGAGTAATTCGAGTGGATTTTATTTTTTAGGAAAAATCTATCAGAATTATATTGGGTTAAGTTTTTTGGAAAACCGAACGGTTTAAGAAGTCAGGCTTGGCAGATTTTCTAAGGCCTGACTTCTTTTATTTATTATTGCGCAGCAACAGGGGTTGGCGTAGCTTCTGCTGCATCCGATGGTCGATCTCGTATGATTCTTTTTGCCTGTTCTGGCATACAGTAATTGTCAACAACATCGCCGATGACAGAAGATAGTTTACCTCTTAATTGTTTACATTCGGAGATATCGCGGTAACTCCTCACAAACATACCTGATTCAAGAAGTTTCATAATACATACGTTAGCGCCATTGCTACCATACATGAACGTCTCCTCTTTTTTAATCAACTCCTCGATTTTCTTTTCGGTTAAATGACCCTCAATCAGTTTATCCAGTCTCATTTTCTTGAGAGGGAATTTATTGTTTCCAATCTCTAAATCTTTATACTCAGGTAGGATTTTTTCCTTATCCTGCATCCAATTGGCTTCAACGGTTTGTTTACAGATTTTTGTTTTATAATAAATGTTCAATAAATTCCGGTCATGTCGTTCAAGCTCAGCCAAAAATTCTGCGTTTCCGTTTAAGATCTGCTTTTTCTTGTACATCAGCATCGCCTTACCTGTTATCGGATCCGGCACGTCCTTCTCAAGTGCAATAAGGTTTTGAAAATCTGTATTTTCTACCCAGGGGACTATCTCCATGTTTGTGACTTTCCCCGTCATAGGATTTTGCATGGAGATAAATGCATCTTTAACTGCTGCTTTGAAGGTTGGCACGTCATATGAAATCAGTGTTGCACCTTCATTTTTTCCTAATCCATAGGCACGCGTTGTGATGCTTAGTTTATATGATGCAGATTTGGCAGCCATACTCATTTTCATTCCACCGGAAACACTCGCACCACCGCCACCGCCAGCAGCTGGTGCTGATGAACCACCGGCCGGTGCTGCTGATGCACCCCCGTCTTGAGCTGGTTCCCCTGCCGTGCCTGAATCTTCACCACCTCCGGTCACTGCACCGACAACACTCCCTATTGCACCACCTGGGGATGGACATTGCCCTTCCGAGCCACAAGCAGCGGGGCCAACACCTGCAGACGCAAAAGACATGATATCAGCTTTTAAATTGGCTTCAAATGATGTATCTACCTCCATCGTTTGTGTGGTATAGGTATAAATCGAAATAAATTTTGCGTTTCTACCTAGCGATCGTACATAATATGATCCACAAGCACTAAAAAAACCGGGGATGTCGTTTTTCCTTAATAAAGAAGCGGCTGAAGCGCCCATTCGTGTCCTTGCTTCGTCAACGGATGCATAATATGTATCCATGTTAATTTCTACAAAGATATGGTGTGAATGTTCTGTTTTTGTCATTGACGACGTTGCCGTTGCCCCCCCTCCAATAGAACCAATCTTGATAGGGATTGAAAGTCCCATATTGACCATCGTACTTATATGCAGGGAATTATCTGCTGTTACCGATTCAAATTTATAAGTAAAGTCGTATGAAGGATCTGTTATAACAATATTGTCCAGACATTTTGACTGGAAAGTATTGGTGACCATCGTATACCCTCTGCCCAAAGTTGGTGTCATCGCCAGGTCGGTGATCCTTTTGTCTCGAATAATGGTAGGTCCGGCAAAAACTCCAGAATAGAATAATGCTACAAATAGCAGTAATGTGAATCGAATAATATTCTTCATCAGAATCTCCAGTAGATTGATTAGTGGCTATAACGTATCTAATGGAGATCTTTTTATCAATATTTTTTTTGACTTTTTGTTTGATTTTCTGGTTAAAAATCTGGAAAAATTGTGTGTCAATCAAATAGAATGATACTGAATTGTTCAGTATTATTCTAAAATACATAATAAAATCAAAGACAAAAAAGCACAAAACAGAAGTTGATAAAACCATAAATGACAACTAAATGACATCGTTTTCACTGTTGCTATTTTATCTTTTTATAATCATTGATTTTAGAAAGGATCGTGGTTACAATTCCCACAAATATATAAAATATAAGGCGGGCTGGAGGGTTGTTTTCACTGCCTTTTTCGTTATCGCAATCGCCTGGATTTGTCGAAAATGGAACGCCTCTCCATTTTTACTCAAAATGCTGATCGATCACCTAGCGACCTAATGCTAGACAAGTATCCTACTTTCTAAAGTTTCCCCGTAGAATTACACATACTTTTTGTGTTCCCGAAAAGAAATTTTCCACCATGTACCATGCATTGCTCACTTCAGGGGGAAAAAATCTAAATGCACTTTACGAGAAGAAAAAATTTATTTTCTGGCCAATTTGGCGTTGCA
>Ga0233437_1004362_pt1 | contig 16815 bp, 20 predicted proteins | sample SI_122_August201_FD_182714 | JGI IMG/M metagenome (GOLD analysis project Ga0233437, IMG submission 182714) | Seawater microbial communities from Saanich Inlet, British Columbia, Canada - SI_122_August2016_200_MG | ecosystem: Environmental > Aquatic > Marine > Inlet | place: Canada: British... | reverse complement strand
AGAATTGCCGCCCATAAAAGTACATCATCCCCCGTCAGGAATAGTCTGCTCACAGCTTCAGCTGCGGGCTAGGATAGTGTCTTATTTTTTATGTCCATTTTTCCATTTTCACCTGAGGCGGAACATTTTGGGGTCAAGGCCAAGCGTAATATATTTGTTGCGCTTGACCTTAGTGTAGTATACCAGAAGAGATATGTGCATCCAACTCAGTAATGGATAACAAAAAGACTTCCATTTTTTTTATTTGGAAGTCTTTTTGTTATCTCAGATTTTTTATTTCGCACTCACCAAAACTGCTCTTACCGCTCTCCTGAAGAGATAATCTCCACTAAATGGATTATAGAACTCACAGGTCACGAGGGTCAGCCAATCATATTTTTGGAATTTGAATAATCTCTTGAAATAACGCAATCTCAGCTTTTGCCTGTAGGTCGTAGCGTGCGCGAGTAGACTCAAAAAGCGTTCTGGATTTTATTTTCAGAACGCTTTCTCATACAAGAAGAAATAGACCTCTTGCAAAAGTCTGTTTTTACCCTGCTCTCTGCGCTGTCCCCAGCGCAGACTTCTTAGAAACACGCCGCTGGGGACAGCGGCTAGAGCACTTATGCAAGAGGTCTAATATATTACTGCACACTTACAAGCACGATTCTGCTCCTCGCAAGAAGACGCTCGGGATGCGGGCTGACTATTCCGCTTTTATAAGGACAGCCCTAACCGCCCTACGGAAGAGATAATCTCCGCTGAAGGGATTGTAGAATTCGTAGGTGATGAGGGCGAGCCAATCGTATTTTTCGGATTGGAAGCAATTTCTTGACATTAACGTAACGTCATAGCTTATACTCTCCACACAATGTACACTGTAAAGAAACTATCCATCCTCGCTGGTGTCAGCGTGCGCACGTTGCACTATTATGATCAGATCGGTTTGCTCAAGCCAGCCAAGATTGCTGAGAACGGCTACCGTCAATATGACAATGTCGCCCTCCTGCGCTTGCAGCAGATTCTCTTCTATCGAGAATTGGATTTCAAGCTCAAGGATATAAAGGAATTGTTGGACGCGCCCGGATTTGAACAGGTTTCCGCGCTAGAAAACCATTGGGACGCCCTTTGGGCACGTCTCGCCCGCACCGAGCGCCTGATCAAAACGGTGGAAGACACCATCCAACATTTGAAAGGAGAAAAAGAAATGACTAAGAAAAAATTATTCGCAGCATTTAGCGAAGAAGAACAGTCAGCGTATGCCAAGAAAGCCGAAGAGCAATATGACCCCGAGACCGTCCGCGCATCAAACCGCAAGTGGAAGAATTATTCTGCGGAGAAAAAGCAGGAGATTTTAGATGAAGGGAACCAAGTCTATGTAGATATGATCGCCGCCATGCCCCAAGGCGCGGATTCTGCTGAAGTGCAGGCGATCGTTGAACGTTGGAGTGCGCATATGGATTATTTCTGGAGACCAAATCTGGATCAATTGCTGGGTCTTGCTACCATGTACGGTCAAAGTCCCGATTTCAAAAAGAATTTCGATTCCATGCACCCAGATTTGGCTGATTTCTTCCGTGAAGCGGTTCGTATTTATGTTGATTCTCAATCTGGTTAGAGCTACACTGCTTGACGAAAGCCCTCTCTGGGGATAAAATATGCCCGTCTTTGGAAAAGTCGCCTCCATTTATGGAGGCGCATTTTTTGTCTATAGTCCGCAAACGGAGTCTGTTATGAGCGACGAAAACGTTGCCCCTGAAGAAGAAGTTGAAGCCCAGGTTGTGAATATGACCAATGCTGGTGCAGATACGGTTAAAGCAGAAATGGTACGTATGCAGCAGTCTGGTGCAAATAGTATTTTTGCAGACGAAGTGGGGATGACGCAAAGCGGTGTAGTGGGCTTAAAAGCTCAAACTCTTTCTGCACACGAATCCGGCATTGTCGCTTTACAGGCAGATGAAGTAAATTTAGCGCAAAGCGGTGTTATTGCACTCAATGCAGAAGATGTCTACTTGCAGGGAAGGGCAGCCCTGGTTATCGCAAATAACGTCGAAGTACAAGAAGGTGCTGTTTTAACGGTAGCAAGCCAGAATGTACGTGCGGAGCGGATAGAGACAAAAATCCTTTTAGCGGGAAGCGTTGAGGGCAAAGTCCACACTGTAGTGGATACGCGCGAAGCTGTCCTGATCGGTCTGATAGGTGGCGTGGTCTCTGGGATATTCCTTTTATTGGGACGCTTCATCTTTGGACGAAAAAAATAATCAAACCCCTCGGCTTGCCCGAGATAAAAAAAGAGTGTGGTAATCTCGAAAAGATTCGAGGTGAGAGGCGCTCGAGGATAAAGTAATGAGTAAAATTGTTGTAGATGCAGAAAAACGTGAAGTAATTGGCAAAAAAGTTAAGGTTTTACGCCGTGATGGCTTCTTGCCTGCCGTAATTTACGGCCATGGTGTTGACTCAATGCCAATTGCCTTAAACCACAGAGCGACCAGCCGTATTTTGGCGAAAGCAGAATCATCTAACTTGATCATCGTCAAATTAGATGGCAAAGAATACCCCACTTTGGTTCGTGAAAAACAATGGGATTATATTAGACGCTCCCTTTTGCACGTTGATTTCCAGGTTGTCTCCATGACCGAAACCATTGCAGCCCAGGTTCGTGTGAATTTGATCGGTACTTCTCCTGCTGTTGCAGATTTTGGTGGCGTGTTGATCTCTGGTGTAATCGAATTAGAGATCGAAGCCTTGCCCACTGATTTGCCAGAAAGCCTTGATGTTGATATTTCTGGACTTGAAAAAATTGGTGATAGCATTTTGGTCCGTGACCTTGAAGTTTCTGACAAACTTGTTATCCTTACCGATCCCGGTTCAATGCTTGCCGTAGCCGCAGCTCCTGCAGCTGAGATCGTTGACGAAGTAGAAGTCGATGAACTCCTTGAAGGTGAAGAAGGCGAAGAAGGTGTTGAAGGTGCTGAAGGCGAAGAAGGTACCGAAGAAACCGAAGAATAATCTTATTTTCAAAAATCAAAAGAGCGACGCATTTGCGTCGCTCTTTTCTGTTATATCGCTCTCCCCTAAATTCCGTGCTTAGAATTTGGGGGAGATGTCCGCAGGACAGAGGGGGCGGAAGAAGAATAATCTGTTTAAAGTTTTACTATCCCTTTAAAATCGTATTCAAAAAATTGACCGTAATTCTTGCCGTTGCACCCCAAAGTAATTCTCCATCATAGGGGTGATAGGCAATTGTCGGATGCTTTGCTTTTGGGTGTTGAAATTGCCAGTAATTTTTAGAATTCGCCAGCCAATTCAACGGCATCGTAAAAACGCGCCCCACTTCAACTGTAGAGACAAAAAAAGAATAAGCCCACGGGAAAACACCCACAACAGGCGTGATCTCATAATTTGTGACTGTAATAATTTCGTTAATCCTCCCCAAAATTTGAACATCCTTTGCTTTCAAACCGATCTCTTCATCAGCTTCGCGCAACGCAGTATCTTCAGCATTGTCATCTTCTGGATCACAATGCCCGCCCGGAAAAGAAACTTGTCCGCTATGATCATTTAACGTGTCGGTTCGACGTGTATAAAGAAGATGCCATTCATTATCGTAAAAAGTTAACGGGACAAGCACAGCCGCACATTTTAGTGGATGATTTGTCTGCTCCGTGGGGCGACCAACATAGCCATCAGTGGATGGCAGATTTGAAGAGTGATAACTCTGACGGAGACGCTCCGTGATTTGGGCTTGCGTAATGCTAGTGATCTTAATTCTCTCCTCGAACAGGATTGCCGCAAAAGATGCATTCGGCAGTTTCCTCGTCTATCCACTCTACCTCATCCGAACGGATGGGAGCCCCGCAACCCGAACACTGGGTCGGCAGCGCAGGACGAGATTTAGCCTTTGAAAACGCTGATCTTTCAGGTAGTTTCTCAACCCAAAAGGCAACGATCTCTTGTGCTTCTTCTTCTAATCCTAATTCATTCAATTCATCCGCCGCACGTTGACCGAAACGCTGCAAAGGCTCCCAATGTTTTTTCGCAGCCATGACCATCAGCGCATGTTTGAGATGGGTCATTCCCTTTTTTGTATTTTTAGCAAGGATATAGGCTCTCCCCGCGCGCAGGTGAAAATGCACAGCCCTTGCCCCACCCCTGGCTTCAACGCGTTGAGCGATCTTTTCAAAAGCGGGGGCGGCTTCAGCATAATTCCCAGATTTCATTAACTCATTTGCGTGTTTTAAAGCTGGCGGGACGCGTCGCGGGCTAGAACGTCTAAGCGGTCGGCGGAAGGGCGGTCTTCTTCGCATTTTTATCTCCTTAGTTATTCTGCCGGGCGAAACTCGATCAGCTCCATTGTTTCGCTTAGTGTAACGGGGAAGGTCATCCCCTGTGTTGAGATGCTGATTTCGTCAAACTCCATTTTTACCATCCCAACATAGGGCGCAAACCAATGATTGGAATTGATGCTTAGTGAGCTATCCAGCTTCATTACGCCCATGTCAATCGAAGCGTCTACCACCATTTCTCGTGAGACTTTGATGGCATTGGTATAAGTGCCTGCTCCAACAGTAATGCTTTCATCTGTGCCCACGACCTTCCAGTCCATTTTGACGGGGGAGTTGTCTATGGTCACTGTCATTGTTTCGCCTTCGTCTTCCATGGTGATCTCGCCGTTCATCACATATTCCGATGTCCATGCCATATCCCAATTATTGGCGACGAGTGTTTCTTCTGTTGGTGCAATATAACCGGAGAGATAGTCCATTGTCATTGTGCCATTGAGCATGTCACCGAGAATGGTCCCCATTGTCATGGATGGGAAGTGTTTGATAATGCCTTCTTCACATTCCACTGTAGATTGGGTGACAATACCTGTACTCATATCAAGCATATCTATCGTGGCGAAATTACCTTCCACTTTGGCAACGGTCATGCCCATTTGCATTTCGCCTTCAGGGCTGGTGCTCTTATAAACCATTTGCTGTGTAGGAAGAAGAGGGTAAAGGATATTATTGCAAACACCATCATGCGTGACAGGGGCTTCTTCTGCTACAGGTGCAGATTCAGCGGCTATTTCTGTAGGCGCTTCTTCTTTTTCACCAACTAGCTCAGGGTTGAACAAACTACAGGCAAGGGTAAAAAGAATGAGCAGAGTGATCAATAAGAGTAAGTTTTTTTTCTTCAAGATAAATCTCCCTTTTCTAATTCTTCAGGTCTATCAACTTTCTCTACACGCCGCGCAAAGAGCAGAAAGCCTGTGTGGGCGATCATCCTGTCTGTGGGGCGCAGGCGCGAAGATTGGGGTTTGTAGTAGCGCAGCATAATTTCACAAACTTCAATAAAAGCAAATTGACTTTTATTCAACGCTAAAAGCAATTCTTCGACTTGATTGAAAGTCGGTAAAAGACTGGCGAAATATCCACCTGGTTTGAGTGCAGCACGCATTTGAGAAATGTAGTCGTGGGGGTTTCTGACATCGAGGAAGATAACATCCACGTCGCTTTCGTCGAAGCCTTCTTCGATGTCGCGGACTTTGAATTCGACACGTTCTTCCAGCCCAAGACGGCGTAAATTCTTTTTGGCGAGAACCTGCATTGCTTTGCGGTTTTCGTAGGAGTAGACTTGTCCATCCGCTCCAACGCTATGCGCCAGGGCTGTAGTCATTGCTCCTGAACCGGTACCAGCTTCAATCACGCGCGATCCGGGTCCGATCCCCGTTGTGAGCAAGATGAATCCAATATCCTTCGGATAAAGAATTTGCGTGTTGCGCGGCATATCCCGCAGGACATCTGCCAGAGAGGGGGAAAAGATATAAAAAGGGGCATCTGTGTGGCTATAAATTTGCGTTCCCCAAGGCAGCCCGATCAGGTCGTCGTGCTTGAGAATGCCGCGATGGGTGTGAAATTCCATCCCCGCTTTGAGCGTGATCATAAAATGCTTATGCCGCTGCCCGACGAGCAAAACAAGGTCGCCATCCTGAACGTGAGTGGTATGTCTATTCCATGTCATGCTGTTATTTTACTACGATGCCGAGCCAGAGTTGATAGAAGCCAAAGAAAAATAATGCGATAGTTGCGACGAAAAGCATCCCGCGCCGAATGCGCCCGCCAAATTGGCTTGCCAGCCCTAGAATAAAGATCAACCCGACATTGAGCCCGATCATCGTCCCATAAAACGCGAGCATGAAGCCGATGCCCCTCGATGTAGATTCGCTCAGCCCTTTAAGAAATATGGGCCCGCTAACGAGACTCCAAAAAATATAGGGACCTGGGCTAATGAAGTTCATTGTGGCGGCTTTCCATAAGTTTTGCTCATTGGCTTCTTCTGTAGCGTCTGCATCGAAGCTGTGCCATTGCTGGAAAGATGACCATGCCAAATAAAGGATAAAGATCCCGGCCGCAATATAAAGCCCACGTTGCAGGGATTCTGGCATTTGTTTAAGTACAAAAACTGCGAGCAAAATAATGGGGCCGTCGCTAACGAGCGGCGCGAAAGCGGCTATGAGCGTCTTTCGCCATCCGTTGGCAAGGGTTTGGGTGATGAGATAAGTCTGGAAAGGTCCGGGCTGTGCGCCGGCGGCGAATCCGAGTGTGAGTCCTTGAAGAATATAAGGGAGCATTTGTGCCTCTATAGAAAATGATTTCGGGAGATGGTACTTTGTATCATGTTTTTCGTAAAGAAGTTGACACTATTGTTTCCTAGGATGGTGCGACGCACCCTTCTTTTTCGTTCAAAAGCGAAAGTTCTTGTTTTTGAAACTAATGTTCTGTAATGCTTGCTATTTTTCTCCCCATTTTGTACAATCGAGACTACCTATTTCATCAAAGCGAGAGAAAACATGAACACTATCGAAGTAAAAAACTTAAGACGAATTTACCGCGCCACTACAGGCGTGATCCGCCGTAAAGTCAAGGAAGTTGAAGCTGTTAAAGATGTCTCTTTTGACATTAAAGAAGGTGAGCTTTTTGGTTTGCTTGGTCCTAATGGAGCCGGAAAAACGACCACGGTCAAAGTCTTGGCAACCTTGCTCATCCCCGATGCGGGCGAAGTGCGGGTAAAGGGTTTGGATATTGTCAAAGATGCGAACGAAGTCCGCAAGCAGATCGGCTTCATCTTTGGCGGGGAACGCGGTCTCTATTGGCGACTTTCTGCCATTGATAATTTGCGCTATTTTGCCAGCTTATATCACGTAGACCCTGAAGTCTCGAAAAAACGTATCCCGGAATTGCTCGAACTGGTTGGTTTGAAAGGGCGCGGCGATGAACGCGTTCAGGGTTATTCGCGCGGGATGAAGCAACGCCTTCATGTTGCGCGGACATTGCTTCACGACCCTGACATCCTTTTTCTTGATGAGCCGACCATTGGGCTTGACCCTGTCGGAGCACGTGAATTCCGAGAAGTGATTCGAAATCTGCAATCGGAGAAGAAGACCATTTTGCTGACCACACATTATATGTTTGAAGCCGACTCCCTTTGCGAACGCGTTGCCGTCATTGATAAAGGAGAGATCGTCGCCCTTGATACGCCATCTGCATTGAAGAAACACGTCCGCGACCTTTCTGTGGTCGAGATCGAGACTTTTGGCATTGACCCGAAAGTGATCGATGATATTCGCAAACTTCCTTTTGTAGATGCGCTCTCCACGCGAGAGCAAGATCATCGTCAACTTTTGCTTGTCCAAACCGAACGGGGGGCAGAAGCTGTCCCCGATCTGATAGCTTCTCTCGAAGGGATGCGCATTGGGCGCGTCACCGTCCGTGAACCAACGCTGGAAGATGCCTATGTCCGTTTGGTGGGAGGCAAAGCATGAAATTCAAAAACCTGATCGTCTATTGGCGCACTATTTTGCGCGTGGCAGAGATCACCCTTCGCCATCAATGGAACGATAGTTTTATCCTCTTCGCCATCCTTGTTCAGCCGATGCTTATCGCTATCCTTGCCCTCTTCATGTTGCGCGGCTCAGGCGAAAATTACGCCATGTTCGTTGTCGTTGGCAGCGGTCTCACGGGCTTATGGAGCAGCCTTCTTTTTATCTCCGGTAATAGCATCAACGGAGAGCGCTGGCAAGGGACTCTGGAATCACTTGTTGCTGCACCCATCCCCTTTGAAGTGATCATTTTCGGAAAAAATCTTGCCAATGTCGTCCAGTCACTTCTCTCGATGAGTACCTCCTATCTGCTTGCCGCGCTTTTATTTGGCTATACATTGCAAATGAGTGCCCCCTTTCTTTTTACAGCCTCGGTCTTCCTGAGCATTTTTGCCTTTATTAGCTTTGGGCTAATTATTGCGCCCCTCTTCATCATGTATAGGGGCATCCAGCAATGGCAAAATGCGATGGAATTCCCCGTCTATATTCTGGCAGGATTTCTCTTCCCCATCGCCCTCCTCCCCAACTGGACAACGCCTGTCAGCTATATCCTGCCCCCCTATTGGGCAGCGCGCGCCCTCCACGAAACATCTACTGGCGAAGGCGATCTGCAAAAAATTCTCCTCGCCTGGGGCATGATGCTCATCTTCAGCATCGTTGACCTTTTTATCTCCAGCAAATTATTCAGGAAGATGCTCTATAAAGCCCGCGTTGATGCCACCTTAGAAACGGTCTAAACCATGAATATAATTACCAAAAATCTCCGACTATTTTGGCAGGGGACAGTCCTTTCCTACGTCGCACTCTTCGCTTGGTTTCGTCCCGTGACTTATGCAGCATCGAAGATTTTAATGCCCCTCGCGCAGATCATCTTTTTCACCTTTCTGGGATCCTATGCCTCCGGCGGGACAGACGTGGATTTTTACGTGATCGGCAACGCCATACAGATTACCGCCGTCAGCGGGATCTTCGGTGTAACGATGAGCATTGGCGGCGACCGATGGGCAGGTACGCTGCCCTATCTTTTCGGCACCCCCGCCAACCGGATGATGCTCTTTTTCGGGCGCGCCTTTATGCACATCATTGACGGCGCATTCGGCGTTGTCATCGCACTAGGATGGGGCGCCCTTCTCTTTGGTGTAGACTTCTCCCATACGGACTTTTCAGCATTGGGCTTGACCATCATCGTCACCACCACCAGCACTTGTGGGCTTGGCCTCTTAATGGGTTGTCTTAGCCTCATCACAGCAAATGTGATGTTTGTGAATAACACCGTCTACTTTTTGCTGCTCATCTTTTCCGGTGCAAATATCGCCATCGACACCCTCCCCAACTGGATGCAGGCTTTTTCCAAAGCCCTGCCCCTTACCCGCGGTATTGCCTCTGCGCGCACCCTCATCGCAGGCGGCAGCTTTGCAGATGTCGCTCCACTCCTTGTCAGCGAAATTGGTATTGGTATCGCCTACGGCATTCTTGGCTATTTCCTCTTCACATGGTTTGAACTTCACGCAAAACGCAAAGGGACTTTGGAGACGGTTTAAATCCTATAGAGCTCTTCCTTTATGAACGATAATCTCAAGAAATTCGGTTTTCTTTCTGTTTCTATTATTCACTTTTTCTTCTAAAAAGATATTTCCCTTCTGTCCCCCTATTTTGCTTGCAAAATGGGGGACGCCCCTGCGAAGCGAGGGGCAGGGGGGCTGAACGTCTAACCTAAAAACGAAAGTGCGTAATATCAGTTACTCAGGAAGAATTTTTATGAATACGATACAATAATTCTCAAGGAGAAATCATTATGACAAAACATCTCGTTGTTGTTGCCGGAAATATCGGTGTTGGAAAAACTTCACTCACCGAACGGATGGGTGACCGCCTCGGCTGGCGCACAGATTTTGAATCTGTTGCAGATAACCCCTATCTTTCAGAATTCTATGATGATATGCGCAAGTGGTCTTTTCACTTGCAAGTCTTTTTTTTGGGACATCGTGCAGAGCAATATCTCGAAGCCGCAAATGATCCGCGCTCTGCGATTTTGGATCGCAGCATTTTTGAAGATAATTATATTTTTGCGCGTGCTTTGCATCATTTGAATAATATCAACGAGCGGGATTACCAGTCTTATCGTCGTCTCTTCAATCTCGTTGTAGAGGGGATGCCGCGCCCTGACTTGCTCGTCTATCTCAAAGCCCCGGTGGATGTCTTGATGGAGCGCATTGAGCGCCGCGCTCGTGGCATGGAGACGGGCATCACCACCGAGTATCTCTCCCTGCTCGATTCCTTCTATGATGAATGGTTGGCTAACTTCGATCTTTGCCCGGTACTGACTATCCGTACCGATGACCTGGACTACGTCAACCAACCGAAGGCCTTGGAGATTGTCACCGAGCGAATTACAGATAAATTATCTGGCAAAGAAACTGTAGATTTACGAGGAAAATAAAAGTTTCCACTGGAGCAATAATATGTTGAATAATTTAAAAAAACTCTCACGTTCTTTTGGTCTGCACCCCCTTGTGGGCTTTGGTATGTTCGCCGTGGATATGATGCTCTTTGGCGGTGAAGTAATGACTTTTGAGTTGACCTGGCCTATCTCTGTGGTAGTTGGTGCAGCATTGACTATTCCCAGCATTTTGATCCAGCGACATAGTTTCAAAGATAGCTGGGGTGCATCTATCGGGAAGGGATTGCTCGTCGGCGTGTTGACAGGTATTCCTACACCGCTCCCCGCACTCGTTCCCCTTTTGGGTGGCACGATCGGGACGATGCAGTTACTCGGCGAGAAAGAAGAGCGCGAGATGATTGAAGCGGAAGTTGTAGAAGAGCCGCCTTTATTGGATGGGGAAGTGACAGAAAAGTAAAGTTGCGGCATAAACCAAGACTTCCGAAACTTTCAAGATTTCGGAAGTCTTTTCGTTTACGCATCATATTTTTTTTACACCCCTATTCTTCACTCATCATTCAAAATTCTAAATTCAGAATTAGACTAAATCTTCTATCAACGCCATCGGCAACACTGCAGCCCCAACGATGCCAGGACCTGTATGCACGCCCAAAACGGGGGAGATGCGAGTTACTTCCATTTTTGCGACATTTAGCCCTGCTTCCATAGCTTCTTTCATCTGGTCTGCGCCTTTTTGGAAACGACCATGTAAAACCGTTGTCCAGAGGGGGGCATCGCCATATATTTCAGCGAGATGATTGACCATTTCAGCGACGTTTTTCTTAATGGTGCGCCCTTTGCCGAGGGTAGAGTATTTCCCGTCGGCGTGGTCAACATGGATGATGGGTTTGAGCTTAAGCACCGACCCAGCCAAAGCCTGAACCCTGCCAATGCGCCCCCCGCGCGCCAAATACTCGAGCGTTTCGAGCGTATAGATCACTTCGGTCTTGGCGCGGATCGCATCCAGACGTTCTTTAATTGCATCCAAATCCCATCCAGCTTTTGCCGCTTTTACAGCTGCCAAAACCTGAAAACGTTGCCCGCCAGAGAGCGTCATGCTATCTACTGTTGAGACGACTCTATTCTTCAGTTGCGCTGCGCCATTGATCGCTGAGTTCAGCGTGCCGCTCAAACCAGAAGAGATATGAATGGAAAGAATTTGCTCTTTCGTCGTAGCCAGTTTTTCATATAATTCGGCAAAAAGCCCGCTAGAGGGCTGCGCCGTTGTTGGGATTGCAGGACGCATTGCCTCAAGCCTGTTGTAGAAATCATCGGGAGCAATATCAGTTGCGTTTTCCTCACCCTCAGGGAATTGGATATAAAGCGGAGCCTCGACAATGCCGAGTTCATCACGCTCTTCCGCGGAAAGGTCTGCCGCGCAATCAGTTACGATTTTCATTTGAAATTTCCTTATAATTAGTTGAATTTATCACAATCGCTATTATACCTGAAAGGGCTGATAAAATGAGCAGATGAAAAGCCCCCAAATCTCTGTCATTTTGCCCTGCTATAACGCTGCCGAAACTCTCGAAGAAGCCCTAAAAAGCCTTGCCGCACAAAGTTTTAGCAATTTTGAAGTTCTCGCAGTAGATGATGGTTCAACGGATGATACGGGATTGATACTGGATCGCTGGGCGAAAAAGGATTCCCGTTTTAAATACATCTCTCGCCGCCATGCAGGAGTCATCTCCGCCTCGAACGTGGGGATGCTTGCCAGCCAAGCCCCTTACATCGCCCGCACCGACGCGGATGATCGTTCCCATCCCGAACGATTGGCAAAACAATGGGCATTTCTCGAAGAAAATCAGGATGTGGCAGCTGTTAGCTGTCTCGTCAAAGCCTTCCCCGAAGAAGATGTTGGTGGCGGGTTTCAAGTCTATATTGAATGGTTAAACTCCGTTATTACAGATGCAGAGATAAAACGAGAAATTTTCGTCGAGAGTCCTTTGCCTAATCCCAGCGTAATGTTTCGGCGCGAATGGCTGCTAAAAATGGGCGGTTACGAAGAACGTGGCTTCCCTGAAGATTATGACCTCTACTTGCGAATGTATCTTGTTGGTGCAAAATTTGCCAAAATCCCTGAAATTTTGCATGAGTGGCGTGAACACCCAAACAGGGTTACTCATACTGACAGCCGTTATTCGCTTGAAAATTTTCTGCGAACGAAAGCCTACTATCTCGCGCGCGGTCCCCTTGAAGGGCGAGATGCAATCATCATTTGGGGTTCCGGGATGATGGGGCGTAGACTCGCCAAACAGCTTGAACGCCAAGATGTACCTCTCGTCGCATTTATAGATATCGACCCAAAGAAGATCGGGCGCACGAGACGTGGTAAACCGATCATTGAGCCGGATGCGCTGGCAGAATGTTGGGGGCAGTATCAAAATCCTGCGCTGCTGGCAAGCGTAGGGTCACGAGGGGCGCGGAAACTTATCCGAGAGAGATTAAATAATTTTGGTTATGTTGAAGGGGAAGATTGGTGGGCGGCGGCGTAGCCCTCAAATAATAACTCAATCTCCTGGAAATGTCTCTGCGAGGAGCATGATTTTGCGACGAAGCAGTCTCCATGATTGTCCGGGAGATTGCTTCGCCGATAAAGCTGGCTTGCAAAGATATGCCCGAGTAGCTAAACAAAAAAGAGCCTTTCGCATGAAAGGCTCTTTTGGTATTTCTGAGATGAACTATCCGTCGTAGCCGGGGCCACTTTCGAAGTAGTCGTAGTTGGCTTGAATATCTTCGGTAAGATCAACTTCTTCGCCAGCTTCGAGTTGTTTGGTGCAGTCCAAAACGACAGCTTCGCCGTGATGATCTGTGTTCTCATAGTGACCGGTGAGACCGATGCGGGCGATGAATTCGCCACCTTCGGCGACATAAGGTTCAGGTACTTCGTCTTCAACAAAGATCGCGTTATATGGGCACTCAGGAATACAAGCACCGCAATCGATACAAGTGTCAGGGTCAATATAGAACCAAGGATGTTCTTCTTGTGGGGTGCCGGGAACGATACATTCGACTGGGCAAACTTCTACACAGCCGCTATCGCGCAGGCATAAACTGGTGATAATGTGAGTCATTTTTTCTCCTCTTTTATGAGATGATAATAAGTGAACTACGCTATTTTACCTTATTTTTTTTGCCGATGGGGTGAGTTTCTTCGCCACTAAGTTAGAGATTGTTCACCACAAGTGGGGAAAAACGATAATTTTTATGATTTTCTTGACAAAATTTATCTTTATTAGTATCATTTTTGTTAGAAGTAGATAATACTTTTATCACAATAACTGAGAATCTTAAGGAGTAACTATGTTCTACCGTCTTTTGAATACCCTTGATAAGAAAAATGCTTTTGCTCGAGCAGAAGCTCATTGCGATGTCCCCTGTGGAATTTATGACCCCAGCACTGCCCAAATTTCTGCGTTGACCGTTGTCCGTATGATGGACTTGATGGCTGCTGAAGACCATGATGGTGTTGCCCATGAAAACAGCATGGCTCGCTATGTTCAGGTAAAAGAAGAGCATGCCGAAAACGCTAAGCACGAGGTCCGTATTATTTGGGGCGATTATTTCAAGAAAGATAAACACCCAAATGTAGATGATCTGGTTCACAGGATCATGCAGCTCGGTTCAAAATCCCGACAAACTGCTGATCGTGAAAATGGCGTTGCTTTCGTTGAAGCGATCAATGAATTTGCTGCCATCTTCTGGGAAACCAAAGGCGTTGCCACGAAAAAGGCAAATGCACCTTATGCTCCTGCACTCGAGATGGTTTATCCTGATCTTTAGATCAAAAGATAAAAGGCTGGCTTATAAAAAGCCAGCCTTTTTTGAATCCTATGTTTCAGATTCTACGTATTCATGGCGAAAGTATGTCCCCCGAATATCAGGAAGGGGATTTTGTGTTGATAATGAAGACTTTTCGGGGAAAAATTAAGATAGGCAATGTAATTGTTTTCCAGCACCAAATTTATGGCACACTCATTAAGGGTGTCGAAAAAATTACAGATAAAGGAATTTATGTCCTTGGAAGAGGAGAGAATAGCCTGGATAGTCGCAGATTAGGCCCGATTAATCCCGCTTCTGTGCAAGGTAGAGTAATTTGGCATATTTGCCGCGCTTAGTTTATAGAGCAAGGATAATAACGGGGTTATAATCTGGAGGACTTGCTCTAAAATTTCAACGGTTTTATGAAAAACACCAACTTCGTCACAGCGTGAAGAAGTTATGATAAATTTAAGAGAGTATCTTAGTTGCAAGAAGTAAATTGTATATTTGGTGAATCCACATGAGTGACACTACCCTTTTGATCGGTTTTATTAGTTTTGCAGTCTTCTTGCTTATTGGGGTGATGATTCTTCGAAGCATAAGTGTGAAAGATGTTCTTCAGGAAGAAAAAACTTCTCTCATGGTACAAGCATCCTCTCCTTTTCAAACACAGCAAAACACGCAGAATGGGGCAATGCAGGAAAAAAAGACATTTAAGTTAGACCGAAAAACACTGAATAATATCGGGAAAGTTTGTGGTACAGTCGGAGCAATTATGCTTTTTGCACCTTTACCAGAATCTTATAATGGATTTGCATTAGGCCTAGCTGCTATAGGTTATCTTCTTGTCAAAGCTACTGCACCTCCAAAGGGGAAAAAGAATACAAAGACAGAAAACCCGGTTGCACAGAAGATTCGTTTACTTTCAAGCAAACCAGAGTACAAGGAAGCACTAAAACTGCTCTATAATGATCATAGTGATAATGCGCAAGCTACGGAAGAAGAAAAATATAGCCGTGCTATCCGCTATCTGCAAAGCAAAGGGGTGCCTCGAGATGAAGCAAAAGAGAATCTTGTGCTTCTTTATACTTTATTGAAACGTAAAAAGAATTAAATTTTTTCTGTAAACAACGATCCCCCCTCTCTGATGAAAAGAACCTTCTCTTCAGATACTTATCATTTTCTACTTGCCAGCCTTCTCTCTGCTAGCGCGCAGAGTTTTTTCCTTGCTGCTCATCGGCACGGTGATTTGTTACAGGGGATTTCTTCTTTGGGGGTCGTTTTTTTATCAGCCCTCTTTTTTTCATCGAGCATATTGAGTTTGTCCCTTGTTTTTTTTACAGGTTCTGAGCGAAGACAAAAACAAATATGGTTTTTTGTCTTCATTGCTCTTGCTTTTCATATTATTTTATATGCTCATGCTTTGCGATTTGTGGAGGCCCTTCTTTTTTTTGTGCTAACAGTGGGGTATAGTCTAAAAATATGGCAGAGAAATGCTGCGAAAAATTATCTGTCTTATGCCATCGTAATTGCCAATATTGCAATTGGATCAGGCTTTATATTGCTCCCGGGCTTTTTAAATTCCCCTGTGTATCAACCTGCCTTATTTGTGAAAAACCTCTTAGGGTTGATTTTTCTGGCAACAGCCTCAATAAGATTGCTTTCACTTTTACGACCGGAAAAAGAGTTTTATTATAGATTTTCGAAATCAGTTGTCCTTCCTTGGTTGGGATGGGCTTTCGTCTTCGCGAAAATACCTGAACTCAGTATCGTCGTTCCCTCTGTTGTTCTTTCCGCAACGCTCTTGACCCCAAGTTTGCTACCCTTTGAGAAAGTCCGCCTTCCTGAAAACAGGATGTTTGGCAATCTTGTTTTTCCTGCTGTTTCTTTGTTGCATATGCTTTTTCTTGCTCTTGTTTATTACCTTATTCAAGGTAGCGCACCCTCGCTTACTGAGAAAAATGATATTGCTTTATTATTCTCGTTTTTTTTGAGTCTTGTTTTTCTCTACAGTGTGATGAAATCACACGCTATGATTCATAAGCTGATTTCTGACCCAACGGAACACCTAGACGAGAATGAAAAGAAAACAAATTTTGAAAGATTTTCGGAGCGCTTATTTGCACCTGCCCAAGAATTATTGCCTTTATCTGAGTGGCAGGCCAAGAAAATTCAAGGGCTTTCAGATATACTTTCTAAAGAAAAAGAAAGCACCCGGCAATTTGCGATGCTTGGCGAGTTACGCAAAGAGCTAGATGATCAATATGACGATCCAGTTGCTGCTCAGCTTGTTGCGAACTCAATAGCGAGATATTTTAAAATAGATATTGTAGCTGTTTTTCTCTATGATATTGAGTCGCAGGAAGCGGTTGTCTTGGCATCTGCGGGGAAAATTAAGGCAAATATTTCTTCCGGTTACAGACAAAAAATTAGCAGGGGGATGCTTGGACGAACAGCCCGACTTCGTAAAACACAAATTTCGAATAACACCGAAATAGATCAAGATTATATAGCATTCTCTGATACGGTTATATTGTCTGAAGTTGACATTCCACTTATTAATCATGGGCATTTAAAAGGGATACTAACTATAGGCTCAAAAGAGAAAGGTGCTTTTTCTGCAGCAGATGTGCGTACGCTTGCATAAAACGCACCATGTCGCACACCTTAAACGGTTCAAGTCGCACAGCTTAAACGGAGTATGCCGCACAGCTTAAACGGCTGATGTCGCACACTTTTTATCAAGGGGGGGGGAGAAGGCTGGTAA